>JRHI01002920.1_pt1 | contig 10853 bp, 8 predicted proteins | sample 215371 | NCBI WGS metagenome assembly JRHI01 (sample SAMN02929681, study PRJNA255918) | sediment metagenome | biome: cave system; feature: Ice Cave; material: Sediment; isolation source: sediment from deep within a dark volcanic ice cave with no known source of... ... | reverse complement strand
ACTTATGCCTCTGGCCTCATTTAAAAAGATGAATGACGAGCGCGATGCCAAGGGCCTTTCTTTGTTCGCGAATCCTCGGAACGCCACGGCGGGGACGGTGCGGCAGCTCGAATCGAGAGTAACCGCGGAGCGTCGCCTGGATTTTTTCTCGTATGTGTTGTTGCAAAACGGCCGCACCTATTTCGAGCGTCACTCCGAGGCCCTGGACGCACTCGACGCTGCCGGTTTCAAAGTTAATCCGCACCGCAAGTTGGTTCACAGCATGGAAGAGGTATGGGGCTTCATCCAGCAGTGGGAGGGCAAGCGCGATTCACTGCCCTATGAGATCGACGGCATCGTGGTCAAAGTGGATCGAATCGCTTTGCAGAACGAACTTGGCTTCACCGGCAAAGCTCCGCGCTGGGCAATTGCCTACAAGTACGCTGCGCGCGCCGGCATCACGCAACTGGAAGACATTCGCGTGCAGGTGGGACGTACCGGCAAGCTCACTCCCGTCGCCGTGCTGAAACCGGTTTTGATTGGCGGCACAACTGTGCGGAACGCCACGCTGCACAACATGGACGAGATCGATCGCCTGGGCGTGAAGATGGGCGATTGGGTGCAAGTCGAGCGCGGTGGCGATGTAATCCCGAAAGTTGCGAAGGTCATCGAGGACAAAGATCATCCGCGCGGGCACAAGAGTTTTCTCATGCCGGAGACGTGTCCGGTCTGCGGGACCAAGGTTGTGCGCGCCGAGGGCGAGGCCGATCACCGCTGCGTCAACGCGAATTGTCCGGCAAAATTGCGCGAGACCATTCTGCATTTCGCCTCCCGCGGAGTCATGAACATCGACGGCATGGGCGACGCGCTGGTGACCCAACTCAACGAGCGCGGCCTGGTGAAGAACGTCGCAGATATCTACAAGCTCACGAAAAAAGGTTTGCTGAGCCTGGAACGCTTTGCCGACAAGTCGGCGCAGAACATCCTCGACGAGATCGAGGTGTCGAAGAAGCTGCCGCTGGAGCGGGTGATTTACGGCTTGGGTATTCGCTTTGTTGGCGAGCGCACGGCCCAGTTTCTGGCTGAGCATTTTGGATCGATGGAGGCGCTGGAGCAGGCCTCGCTAGAAGAATTGCAGGAAGTGAACGAAGTGGGACCGCGGATTGCAGAAAGCATCGTGGAGTTCTTCAGCATCGCGGCCAATCGCAAGCTGATCGAGCGTCTGCGTGAAGCAGGCCTTACCCTCACCGGGCAGAAAAAACAGCGTGGCACAAAGCTTACTGGGAAAACGTTTGTGTTGACTGGCACGCTGGCACACTTCACTCGTGATGAAGCCAAGAAGATGATTGAGGATGCCGGAGGGAAGGTAACGGGTTCGGTCAGCAAGAAGACGGATTACGTGGTGGCGGGAGCGGATGCGGGATCGAAGCTGGACAAGGCCAATCAGCTTGGCGTGAAGGTGATTGACGAGAAAGAAATGGAAAAGCTAACTGGCTGATGACTTAAGCGCCGCCGTCATCCTCTTCCACGTCTCCTCCAGTGTTTCCGGCAGAATGCGCGTCTCTCCTATCACAGAGACGAAGTTCGCATCGGCCACCCAACGCGGCAGGACGTGCATATGGATGTGTCCGGCGATTCCGGCACCGGCGGCTTTGCCAATGTTCATACCGAGGTTGATGCCGTCGGGATGGTAGAGTTCGCGCAGTACAGACTCCATCTGCTGCGAGAGTCGCATCAATTCGTTTGCCGCTTCGGAGGGCAGTTTTTGCAATTCGTCCAAATGCGCGTAGGGGACAATCATCACGTGGCCCGGCGTGTACGGATATGCGTTCAGGATCACGAAGCAGTGCTCGCCGCGATGCACAATGAGCTTTTTCGCGTCGTCGCCAGCTTTCACCGCGTCGCAGAAAACGCAGCCCGCAGCTTTCTCAGCGGTCGAGACATAGGCATAGCGCCACGGGGTCCAGAGATAGTCCATAGCAAGGGGCAGGTTAGCAGATGCACGTTGTCAGTGGGAAACTCTGCCGAGGACTGGCCTCCGCCTTCGCCGCGCCCTGGATCGGCGACACGGAATCGGCGACCGCCAACCGCTCTCAATACTTGGGCACCTTGGGGTCCACGCGCTCAGCCCAGGCATTGATTCCGCCGGCCAGGTTGTGGACCTTCGTAAATCCGGACTGGCGCAGGAACTCCACCGCCTTCGCGCTGCGTCCGCCCATTTTGCAATGCGCCACTATCTCGCGGCTAGAATCCAGTTCGTGCACACGACTGGGCAGATCGTTCAGCGGGATCAGGTGTCCGCCAAGATTGCAGATCTGGTATTCGTTGGGCTCGCGCACATCGAGAATAAAAAGATCGTCGCCCGCATCCAGACGGCGCTTAAGTTCTTCCACTTGCATATCGGAGGTTGCACTGTCCACTGATTTTTCCTCTCCACGAATGCCGCAAAACTCGTCGTAGTCTATCAGCTTGGTCACCGTCGGATGGGTGCCGCAAACCGGGCAAGCGGGATTCTTGCGCAGCTTGAGTTCGCGGAACTTCATGCCCAGCGCGTCAATCAGCAAGAGCCGTCCGATGAGCGGGTCGCCTATGCCAAGAATCAGCTTGATGACCTCGGTGGCCTGCATCACGCCGATCAGCCCAGGGAGAATACCGAGCACTCCGCCCTCAGCACAGGACGGAACCAATCCCGGCGGTGGCGGCTCAGGATAGAGGCAGCGGTAGCACGGGCCTTCTTCGGTGGCAAAGACGCTGGCCTGACCTTCGAAGCGAAAGATCGAACCGTAAACATTCGGCTTCCCAGTGAGAACGCAGGCATCGTTCACCAGATAGCGTGTAGGAAAGTTATCCGTGCCATCGGCGATGATGTCGAAGTCGCGGAAAAGCTCCAGCGCATTCGCGCTGCTCAGCCGCAGATCGAACGTCTTGAGATTCAGGAAGGGGTTGATCGCCTTGAGCTTGTCTGCGGCCGAATCCAGCTTCTTGCGTCCCACGTCGGCGGTCGAGTGAATAATCTGCCGCTGCAAGTTCGTGTAGTCAACCACATCGAAGTCGACCAGACCCAGCGTTCCCACGCCTGCCGCCGCCAGGTATAGCGCCAGCGGCGACCCCAAGCCTCCGGTGCCGATGCACAACACGCGCGCCGCCTTCAGCTTCTTCTGACCCTCCATCCCCACCTCGGGCATGATCAGGTGGCGAGAGTAACGCAGGATTTCGTCCTTGCTCAAAGTTACTGGAATTTCTGTTGTGGTCGTAGCCATAGAATCCTCGGTTAATTTGTCGACTTAGAGTTCCTTGATCGCTGAATTTGCAGGATCGTTGCAGCCACGGATCAGGGCACTAACAGCAGGAAGGGCAGCGGGAACAACAGCGATTTGTGGCGGCAGGTTTCAAATTTCAATCCCAAAATTCAGGTGATGCCCCGCCTCCGGCGATCGAGGGCACTATAGAAATGTTATCACCCTCCTTCACCACGGTCGCCTCTTTCTGCAGGTAGCGGATGTCTTCATCGTTGATGTAGAGATTTACGAAGGCGCGCAGTTTGCCCTCTTCGGTGTAAAGATGTTTTCGCAGATCGGGGTGTTGGGCCACCAGCGCATTCATGGCTTCGCCCACCGTCCCACCCGTAACTTCCACCGTGGCCTGTTTTCCCACGTATTGCCGCAAAGGAGTTGGAATGTGAATCTTGCTCATAGTCCTTGTAATCATATCTTGTATTAAAGATGCGCAGCGAATTAGAGAGGATTCAGACGATGGAAACTGGACCTCATCGAATGTTTGATCCTGCTTTTCCGCGGCCCACGGGCCCACAGAAGTCACTTACCCGGCGGCCTGCACGGTCCTACAATCACTGCGGAGATTATTGTCATGACGATTTTTGATCCAGCTCGCGGCCGAATTATTGATGGGGGAGGCGGACTCGGCGTCCTCCGCTTAGCGGCTTTGGGGGTTGCCGCATTCCTGTTGGTAATCCTGTTTTTCAATTCGGTGACCCGGGTGGCGACCGGCCGCGTAGGCGTCCTCACGCTGTTTGGAAGAGTCACGGGGGAGACGCTCGGAGAAGGCATTCACGTCATCAACCCGTTGAAGACCAACAACGAGATGTCGATCCAGACGCAGACCATCAAAGAATCGGCGAGTGTCCCGTCGAGCGAAGGTCTGATGATGAGCCTCGATACTTCGCTCATTTACCACCTCAATCCGGAGCGAGCTGCCGACGTTTTTCAGAAGATTGGCGCCGACTACGAGAACGTTGTAGTCGAGCCCACGCTCCGCTCCGCCATCCGTGAGGCGACCGCGTCACACAGCGCTAACGCTCTCTACACGGGGGAACGCGAAATGGTGGCCAAGCAGGTCTATGACCAGCTAACCACAGAGTTGAACCGGCGGGGCCTGGCGGTCGAGAATGTTCTTTTGCGTGACATCCAACTGCCGGCGACGCTGAAGACGGCCATCGAAGCCAAACAGCAGGCCGAGCAGGAATCACTGGCCATGAACTTCCGCTTGCAGAAGGAGACGCAGGAAGCCCAGCGCAAGCGCATCGAAGCTGCCGGCGTGCGCGACTTTCAGCAGATCGTGGCCCAGGGCATCACTCCCTCATTGCTCGAATGGAAAGGCATCGAGGCCACTGAAAATCTAGCCAAGAGTGCGAACTCGAAAGTGGTTGTCATTGGCAACAGCAAGAACGGCCTGCCATTAATCCTCGGCCAATAAGGCTTTACTTAAGGACAGCCGCTTCGGCTGTCCGTTCGCCCGCAGAGCGAAGGTTTAAGAGCACTGCTACCATAAAACCTTGGCACCTCTGCTCGAACTTCGTCATTTAAGAATCGAATTCGGCGCGCCCACGGCGGGTAAGCATGTCCCCCTGCCGGCGACCGGACAGCCGGGGAAGAACGTCACCACACAATCCCAACTCGCAGTCCGTGATCTTAGCTTTTCCGTAGCTGCCGGTGAAGTTCTCGGCCTTGTCGGCGAATCGGGCTCCGGAAAATCGATAACTTCTCTGGCTATCATGCGGTTGTTGCCGCCGCAGGCGCGGGTTTCCGGCGAGATTCTTTTCTCCCAAAATGGCGCCACGACCAATCTTGCGACTCTCCCCGACGAGGCCCTTCGTCAACTGCGAGGCTCCCGCATCGCCATGATCTTTCAGGAGCCGATGACCGCTCTCAACCCTGTTATGCGAGTCGGCGACCAGATTGCCGAGGCCGCACGCGTACACAATCCTTTCGCGAGACGCGAAGCCTGGCAACGTGCAGTCGATGCCATGAACGATGTGGCAATCCCCGACCCCGCCCAACGTGCCCGCGACTATCCTCACCAGCTTTCCGGTGGCATGCGTCAACGGGTGATGATTGCGATGGCCATCGTCAACCGCCCGCAGTTGCTGATCGCGGACGAACCCACGACCGCACTTGACGTAACCATCCAGGCGCAGATTCTCGAACTGCTGGCCGAACTGCGCGCCAAGTTTAAACTGGCCATGCTTTTTATTTCTCACGACCTCGCGGTAGTCTCACGAGTTGCGGATCGCGTTGCAGTGATGTATGCCGGCAACCTGGTAGAGCTCGGCGCGAAACGCGACATCTTCCGAGCCCCGGCGCATCCCTATACGCGTGGTTTGCTTCTGGCCGTTCCCGATCTCAAGACCGACCGTAGCCGTCCACTTCAGACGATCGAGGGAACCGTTCCACCGCTGCAGGCTATGCCTCCGGGCTGCAGCTTCGAGCCACGTTGCGATTTTCGTATCCCGGAATGCAGTTTGGCAATGCTGCCCCTGGTTGAAGTGAGTTCGGAACATTGGGCTCGCTGCCCCGTTGTCAACCGCTAGCGGGCTCTTTGCGTGCGCCGTGTGTGATCAGGCACGGAGGCTAGAATTTGAGTCTCAGCGTCTTCGGCTCTTGATTCGGTAATCCTGTGAAAAGTTCGTTTGCCGGCAAGATTCGGATAGTCCGCTTCGTCCTTTCGTCCTAACCTTTCCTTATCATGACCAGCAATGCCATACTCGCAACCGAAGCCCCGAGCGCTATGTCCATCAGGCACCCCAACCCGGATGCGGCCGCCGAATTCGCCGATGATAACGCTCCCCATCCGTCGACGGATGTTTTGAAGGACGACCGTCGCTGGAACGCCGTCATTGCACGCAATCCCGTGTATGACGGGCAGTTTGTATTCGGCGTCTCATCCACCGGTATCTATTGTCGGCCATCGTGTCCGGCACGTCGTCCGCGAAGGGAGAACGTACAGTTCTTTTTAATTCCCGAGCAGGCGGAGCGCGCCGGCTACCGCGCTTGCTTGCGGTGCAAGCCAAAATCCGCAATCGCCCATCCGCAGTCGGACGGCGTAAAGCAGATATGCCGCTACATTGAGCAGCATCTCGATGAGCCCATCACCCTCGATTGCCTGGGCAAAGAATTTAAGCAGAGTCCTTTCCACTTGCAGCGGCGGTTCAAGGCGCTGCTGGGGATAACGCCGCGGGAATACGCCGACTCTTGCCGCCTGCGTCTTCTGAAACGCAACCTGCAGGCGGGGAACAATGTCACCCGCGCCATGTACGACGCGGGTTACGGTTCGAGCAGCCGGCTCTACGAGCGCACGGCTTCGCAACTGGGCATGACACCTGACAAGTATCGCCGAGGTGCGATCGCGGCGGCTATCCGATATACGTGCGCCGACTCGCCTCTCGGCCGGATGATAATTGCGGCTACCGAGCGCGGGGTATGCGCCATCCACTTTGCCAGCTCCGATGGAGAGTTGCTCGAAGGCCTGAAACGTGAATTTCCGTTTGCTGTGCGCAAACTCGATAACGGCGGATTGCAGTCATGGGTCGGTGCCGTGCTGCAACAGATGCACGGCCGTGAAGGAGACTTATCGCTGCCCCTGGACATTCGCGCCACCGCCTTCCAACGCCGAGTGTGGACGCATCTTCAGTCAATCCCCTTCGGTGCAACGCAATCCTACGGCGAAGTCGCGAAGGCTATCGGCCAGCCGCGTGCCAGCCGCGCCGTCGCTCGGGCCTGCGCCACAAATCGAATTGCGGTTGCGATTCCGTGCCATCGCGTTGTCCGCGGAGACGGCGGCAAGGGCGGTTATCGCTGGGGAACGGAACGGAAAAAAGCTTTGCTGGAGATGGAACAAAGGGGATTGTAAAGAGGCGCCGATGATCCATTCCACAAACACGAGCTGAACCTCAAGAGACAGCGTCCACGACTTTGCGCTTTCGCACCACGAGCCAATTTAGCAAGCCGACGATTACGGTGATTCCCAGCAGAAACGACTTGCTGAAATCCATTCCTGCCATAAGGATCAGGCATAACAACACACCCAGGACCGCGAACAGCGGCCCGCCGCCGGGCAAGCGGAACCTAGCTGCTGCCGGCTGTTTCCTTCGCAGCACCGGCACGGACGCGCACACCAACGCGTAAGAAAATAGTCGTGCCCCCGCCGAGAGCGTCGCATTTCCCGCAAAGCTGCCGAACAAGGCAAACAGCCACACCACGGCAACGAAGAGCAAGATGGAGAAATACGGTGTGCGAAAGGTGGGATGTACAGCTGCAAAGGGTGCGGGAAAGTCCCCACGTTCCGCCAGCGCAAACGTGATGCGCGGAGTGGCGAGAATGTTCGCGCTCAAATATCCGTAGACTGAAATCAGCGCCCCGAGTGCGACCACGACGGCTCCGCTGGGGCCCAGAATGATGCGGGCCACGTCGGCCAAGGGCCGCTCGCTGTGAGCTGGATCGGGCAGCACGCCGACCACGACCCACTGAATCAGGGTGTAGATCGCGGCGCAGATCAGCAGAGTTACAAAAAGTCCGAACACCGTATCCCTACGCGGATCCTTGGCCTCTCCCCCGGAAATCAGGGCAGCCTCGAATCCTCCATAGGCAAAAATCAGCAGCAGGATAGCGTGCGCCCAAGCCTTCCTGTCAGCAGCAATGCCAGGCATCGGCATCACCCAACCGCTGCGGGCCATGTAAAACACTCCCACAAGGCAAACCAGAATTAAAGGCAGAAGCTTCCCGACGCTGAAGGCATTGCTCACCAGCGCACCCGTGCGAACACCGCGGTAGTTGACGGCAGCCAGGACTCCGACCAGCAGGGTAAGGATCGCGAATCTCGCGACGGGCTCAGTAGCCCGAGGCCAGAACTGCGCCAGGTAGATCACAAACAAGTTGGAATTGGCCGCACATGAAGCCATGCGCACGACCCAGGTCAGCCAGCCAACCTCAATGCCGGCTAGCCGTCCGAATGCGGTCCGCGCATAAAGGTAAGGTCCGCCTGACGCGGTGAACTGGGACGCCACTTCGGCGAAGCAGGCCATAATAACGGCCACGGCGGCTCCTGCGAGCAAGACCGCCCACACGCTGGCTGGTCCGATCAGACCGGCGATCACCGAAGGCAGGCCAAAGACTCCGCTCCCGATGACGCAATTTACCGTAAGCGCGACCAGGCTCCAACGTCCGATGGCACGGACAAGTTCCTTGCGAGGTGTGCTTACCGAGGCCGGTTCCATCACCGCGCGTTTGTATCACAAATCTCGTTTCAGTTGATAATCTCGATCGGTAGTCTGCCGGAACCCAGTCAACGATCACGCAAATCCGAAGGAAGGTTCCGTCCGAATGACCTGAGAGGCCTTGTCCATTGCGGCTTTCCGCAACTTTCCGCTGCAATGAACGCTCTTTCATACGAAAGTAACGGCGCGAATTACCAAAGCGCATGCACGTGGGACATCTATTCGCCTCCCCCCGCCGATGAGATGTTGAGACGGCACCGAAAGCTCTCGCTCCAAGCGTGGTTAATCAAAGCTCATGGCGAAAGAAGATTACCTGGACGACCTCCATCTCCGCATCGCGCGCGTAACCGACGACCTGCGCACCATCCAGCGCGAACTGAACTGTGCTGCGATGCAGGCCCCGAGTGACCCCGAATTGATGGAGGCGCTCAATACACTTTCGGAGACCGAGCCCATCGAAAATCTGGCTTCGTCTCTCGATCAGATGCGGCATTTCCTCTGGTTCTACACCCAGGTGATGAGCAACGAACCCGAACTCGGGGACAAGTTACGCCAAGCCACCCCGACCAAGATGGCGAGTGACGAGATTTCTAAAGTCGAGAGTTCATTTCTGGATAAACTGTCCCGCGCGGACGAGGCCATGATGCTGCAATATCTCGCCGATGCGAAGCAGCGCAAACCAAACTGATGTTATGCCGCTGTCGCACATGCTTCTTCGCTTGTCATGCTGAACAAAACCCGGGGCCGTGTGGGCGCGGACACTCCCCTTCGACTCCGCTCAAGGCAGGCTCTGTCCACGGCTGTTGAGTTATCGTTCCGCGCACTCACGCTGACTCGACTATCCGCAACAAGGGAAGACTCTCCACGATGGAATCGCTAAGAGGTGAGCCCCACACCAAGAAGGAAACCCCAATTATGAACGCGTCTCGACAGAAAACTGCACCTGAGCGACCGTCGTCGCCCTCGCCAGCCTTAACCGGACCTCCATGGGGCGAGAAAGTCGCAGTCCAATCCCACCAATAACCATCTAGATTCCTGTCTGCACCGAGTCCACGGAACGTGTGGGCGCGGGTGTCCCTTCGACTTTGCCCGGGGCACGCTCTACCCGAGGCGTTTGACCTCGCCCCTCGCGGCGATGTCAGCGCGTCCATTTAGCCGCTAGGGACGATAGAGACTGCTCGTACCTTCTCCATCTTGTCATCCGAAACAAAGCCATGTGGAATCGCGCGGCGGCGTGAACGAACCCGACCAGTTAACCCCTCCCCCCAACGGACAAACGATTCCACCCAGACACTTTTTGCACCGAAGCCTGCCACCAACTTCAGACCAATGCTGCACCAAAGCGGCAGTGCCATCCCACCGATAACCATCGAGAAAACATCCAAAAAAGAAGGTGTGGCGCAGACACTCTTATCCGGTCGCGACTCTTCAGCGGATATCAACCCCGACCACTACGCAATTTTGTGCATCTTGACTTTCACAAACCTCAGGGACAGACTTACCCGCAGCAACGCCAATTTGAGCAAGCCAACATCGGGCATCGTATTCCACGAACAGTACCGGCCCGACACAGCCAACTGGCTACAGGAGCGATGTCATGAAATCCTTCCCTGCGCACACCCGAAAACTTTCATGCATCGTAGCCACGGCAATCGCGCTAGGAATCATCATTTCCCTGACAGCGGCCTCACAGGCTCAGACCGAGAATATCCTCTACAGTTTCACTGGAGGAAAAGACGGCGGAGGTCCAGGCGCTGGTCTAGTGCGCGACGCCACCGGCAACCTGTATGGCACCACGGCCTCCGGCGGACACAACGGTAACGGCGTAGTCTTCCAACTCCGTCCTGACTCCGGTGGCGGATGGACTGAGATCGTTCTGCACGCCTTTCTTTCAGGTAATGACGGAGGCACTCCGAGCGGTGGAGTCATTCTCGATTCCGCAGGTAATCTCTATGGCGGCATCTTGATCGGTGGTCCCAAAGGAAATGGCCTTATCTTCAAATTGACTCCCCAGGCTACGGGCGGCTGGATAAAGACTAACGCGCACGTCTTCTCGGGCCCGGACGGATCAGTTCCACAAGGAAATCTCACCATCGACGCGGCGGGGAATATCTTTGGAGCGACCAATAGCGGCGGCAATCTCAATGACTGTTCCGGAAAGGGTTGTGGCGTGGTTTTTCGCCTGACGCCCGGCCAGAATGGAGGCGAGACATTCAAGATTCTCCATACCTTCACCGGGGGTAAGGACGGGTCCTCCCCCCGCGGTGGCCTCGCCCTCGATACTGCCGGGAACCTTTATGGAACAACCCGCAACGGCGGGATAGCCGGCGGTTGCGGCGGCTTCGGTTGCGGAGTCGTATTCAAG
>JRHI01002919.1_pt1 | contig 10854 bp, 9 predicted proteins | sample 215371 | NCBI WGS metagenome assembly JRHI01 (sample SAMN02929681, study PRJNA255918) | sediment metagenome | biome: cave system; feature: Ice Cave; material: Sediment; isolation source: sediment from deep within a dark volcanic ice cave with no known source of... ... | reverse complement strand
GGCGGAGGCCGAGCCCATCCGACAGCGCACCGCTGGTGGAGATGGTCGGGTGGCAGTCGAGCGGCGCGTGCAGGACGTAGAGCGCGGTGTGGGCCGCCGAGAGCGCGTCCAGCTGTCGATCCGGCACGGCGAGGAAGCCGCGCCCACCGGTCTCCATATCGACCGGATGGTGCGTCACGACGACCGCGCCCGGGTAGCCGCGCTCGCGCTCCGAGGTGATCACGCGATCGACGAGCGACCGCTCCGGGAAGACCAGCAGGTAAACGCGGCTGACCAGATGGGCGGCCGGCGACGGGGCGCAGAGCAGCCCGTTGAACGTCGCCGCGAAACCCGGCGATGCATGGCGCAGCAGCGACGCTTTCTCCGCGGTGCCGAGCGCAAAATCCCAGCCGTGGCGCTCGTCGAATCGGGCAACCTCGAAGAACCCGTCCAGCCGATGCCTAAACTCATTCAGATCCACATCGTTCTCCGGTGCTGACCGACCGCTCAGGGCGGCTATCATCCCCGATGTGGCGTCCGGCATGCGCGGAGGTTCGTGATTGTGGACGGGTCGATCCGGCAACCGATGGCCGACTACTTCCGGTCGATCGCGGTCTGGCGCCGGCAGCGCTACGCTGACGATCTGCGCGACGCCCGCAACCTTCGCAGCGCCGCCGGTCTGGAGGAGCTAGCCGCCTACGTCCTGACGCTGCCGGAGGACGACGGGCGGCTGCGCGAGCTGCGCCGGCTCGCGATCCAGGGCGAGACGTTTGCGCCGGGGCAGCAAACGGCCTACGAGATCGGCCGCTTTCGCTTCTTCTCGCCGGACGCGGGGCTCGACCCCTTCCTTGATCGCCTGGTCGAGCTGGCGATCGCTGATCGGGGGGAGCAGGGGCGCTTCGGCGGTATCCAGGCCCCCGGCGACGAACCCTGGCGCTGAGTGGCGCATCCGGTTAGTCCGTGTGGCTGCCCCGCGTCCGGCGACCGCGCAGCCGCAGACATCAATGCAGACGTACCGGATAGCCTGTTAGCCGGCGCGGCGGGAGGCGGGGGGCGGCAGTAGAGCGACACGCCGTGGGCCGGCGAACGCCGTGACACCGACTACCGTCTCCCGCGCTGGTCCGCGAGGGCCTCGACGCAGGACATTGAACGGCCCTGCCAGCGCGCCAATCTGTCGTGCGTCATGGATTGGGCTGCGGTAGGATCGGCGCCGGATGCTCGCGAGCGGCGATGACGAAGAAAGGATCTCCCAGTGAGTGACCGAGGGCGGCAGCGCGTGCTCCTAGCCGGCGAGTCCTGGATCATGCATACGATCCACCAGAAGGGGTTCGACCACTTCGCGACAACGGCCTACGGCGAGGGCCACCAGTGGCTCGCCGCCGCCCTCTCCGCCGGCGGCTTCGACGTCGAGCACCTACCCAACCACCTCGCGAACGAGCGGTTCCCGACGACCGTCGAGGAGCTACGGCGCTTCGACGTCGTGATCCTGAGCGACATCGGCTCGAACACGCTCCTCCTCCATCCGGACACGTTTACGAAGTCGATCTCGCGGCCGAACCGCCTCGTCTCGCTGCGGGACTACGTCGCCGGGGGCGGCGGGCTGGTGATGGTGGGCGGGTACCTGACGTTCCAGGGGATCGACGCGAAGGCGCGCTACGCCGGAACGCCCGTCGAGGCGGCGCTGCCGGTGACGATGCTGACGGTCGACGACCGCGTCGAAGCACCCGAGGGGTGCGAGCCGACGGTCAGCGCGGCCGACCACCCGATCGTCGCCGGTCTCGCCACGACCTGGCCCCGCCTGCTCGGCTACAACCGCCTGACCGCGAAACCGAACGCCACCGTCGTCGCGACCGTTGCCGCCGACCCGCTCCTCGTCGCGTGGACCTTTGGCGAGGGCCGCGCGGTCGCCTTCGCCTCGGACTGCGGGCCGCACTGGGCACCGCCGGCGTTCGTCGAGTGGGACGGTTACGCGCCGCTCTGGCAGCGGCTGGTCGGTTGGGCCGGCGCGGCCGGTCAATAGCCTCTTGTTGCGTGCGGGGGAACGGGCCACAGCGTGAGGGTGACGTCAGGATCGGCATGATCTCGGCCGGCGGCCAGCACAAGGTCGCGGCGGTCCCAGCGGTTGCGGTGCGCCGCGTCCGGCGGCCTGACCGACGAACCCGTCGCTCGGTCCGGGCCACGACCGGCCGCCTCCGAAGGGGCAGCCGGCAATCCAGTCGATTGGACCGGCTTGGCCCGGCGCTGGGAACGACGGCTCGCCGCGTGGCGCGGACGCGCGCCGCGTTGGCGGGCAGGCGGTACCGGCCGGGTGGCGATCATCACGCACACCACGGCTGTGAAGAGCATGATGGCGATCGTGAAGTGTGACACGGGCGCCCCCGACTTCCTTCTTCGCGAGCCGCCGCCGAGGCCAAGCACCCGCGTCCATTGGCGCCGCCGAGTGAGCAGTCGGTCGTCGGCTCGTAATAAGAACGCCCGACCCTAGTCTCCCGTTCCGGCGCCCGGTGGTCAAACGCCGGCCAATTCGCCCGGCGTCGCCCGGCCTACCTGGGTCGCGCCCGCGACACGGCCGCAGGATAGCTTCTCCCGCGGCCGTCTCCATCGCATCGTCAACCACTGGTCGTCGCACGTCTCACGATGCCCGACATGGGTCCCGCGCGCCGAACGCGGCGGGCTGGCGGCGGCGGGGGCGAGTTCACTGGTGCGCCTGGTCCTGGAGCGTCAGCGCGGTCGAGCCGGCACCGATGACGACCGCAACCCTGGCGGGACGCCCGCCGGCCCCGGTCAATAGCCGAGCGCGGCGCCGTCGGCGCGCGGGTCGGCACCGCCGCGCAGCAACCCGGTGGCAGGTTCGCGCAGGATCATCTGGGCGTGACCGAAGTGGACGTCCCAGGCGTCGGTCTCGACGACGGCATGGCCGCGCCGGGCAAGGTCGGCGAAAGTCGCCAGCGGGAAGCGCGATTCGAGCCCGACCAGCCGCGGGTCCGCGCCGCGACCGCCACCCGCGACCCAGCGGGGCGCCTCGATCGCCTCCTGGGGATCCATGCCGTGGTCGACCAGGTTGGTGATCAGTTGGAGGTGGACCTGGGCCTGGGCGTCGCCGCCCTGCGTCCCAAGCGGGCCGAGGAGCGCGCCGTCGCGCAGGAGCATCGCCGGCATCAGCGTGTGCAGCGTGCGCTTGCCCGGCTCCAGGCGGTTGACGTGGTCGTCGTCGAGTGAGAAGTAGGCCCCGCGGCACTGTAGAAGCACGCCCGTTCCGTCGGCGACGACGCCGGAGCCGAAGCCAAGGTAGATGCTCTGGATCAGCGAAGCGGCGTTGCCGTCGCGGTCGACGGCGCAGAGGTAGACGGTATCGCCCGCGCGCGCCGCTGCGCCCGCCCCGGCGCGCGCCGGATCGTAGGCGCGCCAGAGATCACGCGCGAACACCTTGGACGTAAGCCGCGCGGTGTCGATCTGGGCGAAGGCTGGATCGGTGAGCAGCTCGTCGCGCACCGCGAAGGCAAGCTTCTTCGCCTCGATGAGCGGGTGGAGGTGGTCCGCCGTGCCCCACGGCGCGGACGGTGCCTGCTCCGCCAGGTTCAGCCCGATCAGCGTGGTCAGCCCCTGCGAGTTGGGCGGCAACTCGGCGACCGTGGTCCCGCGGTAGTCCGCGATGAGAGGGGCCACCCACTCCGCCCGGTGGGCGGCAAGGTCGTCGAACCCGAGCGCTCCACCGAGCCGGCGCGAGGTGGCGGCGATCCGCTCGCCGATCGCGCCGGTGTAAAAGGCGTCGCGGCCCTCGCGGGCGATCAGATCCAGCGAGCGGGCCAGGTCGGGCAACCGCATCCGCTCGCCGGGACGGGGGATGCGCTCCGCCGGAAGATAGATCGCCCGAACGTCGTCACTCCAGCCCCCCTCGCGCGCCGCCTCGCCCAGGCTCTGCGCGACGTTGGGAGAGATGGGGAAGCCGTCGCGGGCGTAAGCGATCGCCGGTTGCAGCAGTCGATCGAGACCGAGGCGACCGAAGCGCTCCGCCGCCGTGGACCAGGCGTCGATCGTACCGGGGACGGTGACCGCATGGATGCCGCGGCGCGGCATGCGCGCGTGCCCGGCGGCGCGGAGCGCCGCGCGGTCGACCGCACGGGGCGCGCGGCCGGAGGCATTGAGCCCGTGGAGCGTGCCGCTCGCGGCCTCGTAATAGATCAGGAAGCAGTCGCCGCCGATCGAGGTCTGGTCGGGGTAGACGACGGTCAGCACGGCGTTCGCGGCGATCGCCGCGTCGATCGCGGTGCCGCCGGCTCGCAGCGCCTCCAGCCCCGCCGCCGACGCCAGGAGGTGCGGCGTGGCGACCATCCCATTGAACGCGAGCGCCGTCGGCCGTCCGGTTCGTGGCATCCTACTGCTCCCCCTGGTGCGCGGCATGATAGCAGCGGACCGCGGGCACGGCCCAAGGCAATCGGGGGAATCGCGCCGCCGTCGGGGTCGCGGGTCGCACATGACAGGTCCTGAGCGATAACCCCGGGGTCTCTTCATGCACCTACGTCGGCGTCCTCGACCAGGGCGGACATGCCCGTTCCACGGCCGCCTTGCGTCGACCATGAAGAGACCCCGGCGACAATCGCGACGGCGCGACCGGTGGCGCGGCGATGGTGTAGCATCCGGTGGCAGTAGCATCGCCAGCCGGATGCGGAGCATTCGGCGTACCCAGGAGACACCCGATGCCGGTCCCTCGCTTCCTCGCCGCGGTGGTCTGCGTGAGCGCACTGATCCTGGTGACGCTCGCCGTCGCGGGCGCCAGTGACGCGCTCGGGAACGCGTTGCCGGCGGCATCGCCGGCGGCGTCCCCCGTCGCCGGCGGTGGCGAGCGCCTCGATCTCGCCGCGATGTCGCTGCCGTCCGATGTCGTGCCGTCGGGCTACACGCTCGGCTACCGACTCTATGTTCCGGGCGATCACGTTGCCGGGCAGCTCACCGCGGGGAAGATCACACCGGAGGAGGTCGCGGCGACCGGTCTGCGCTGGTATTACGAGAGCGAATACCGGTCGCCTGACCAGCGGGTCCGCATTCGTTCCTACGTCGAGGAATACCCGTCGCCGGACGGGGCGCGGGCTGGCTTTCGGCTCTTTGAAGACGAAACGCGCTTCACGACCAAGGATTCGGCCTTTGCCGACCATCCGGCTCCGTCGGGCATCGGCGAGGAGCCGTCCGAAACCACGACCGGCGTCTACCAACCGACGGACGGCACCCCGCCGCTCAGGCTCGTCGACATCACCTTCCGCCTTGATCGCTTGCTCGGTGGCGTCGCGATCGAGGTGGCCGGTGGCGGCCGGCCCGATCAGACGGTCGCGACGAACCTCGCGAGGAAGCTGGAGCAGCGGATGCGCGCCGTGCTCGACCGAACTGCCCTGCCCGGCATCGACGGATCGCTCGCGCACGACCTCGTGCCGCTCGATGCCCTCGGTCAGAGCGTGCAGGAGGGCTACGTTTCGGCCGGCGAGGCGCTCGGCCCCGCCGCGACGAGCGGCGCGTTGCGGGGGTACCAGAGCGGCTATCTGCGGACCGTCGCCCTTGGCTACACCGAAGATCCGGCGCTGCCGCTGCCGTTCATCACCGTGGCCGTGTCGTCGTTCGCGTCCGAGCAAGGATCGCTCGCGGTCCTCACCAAGGCCGACTCGGTGCAGCCGGCGTTCACCGCGCTGGAACGGGTTCAGATCGACCGCATCCCGGGCTCGAGCGCGGCGGTCGCCTACCGGTTCGCCAACCCGTTCACGCGGGGCAGGACGGTCGACAGCTTCCGCATCCTGATGACCATCGGCAACAAGCTGATCACGGTCGATGTCCAGGGGGCGGGGACCGCCGACGGCGCCCAGGCGGCCGCCCTCGTGATCGCCGCGGACCAGGCGTCCTGCCTCTTTCCCTCCGGTTCGTGCATCCAACCGACGAAATCGGCCTTGCCGCCGGGGTTGGCACGGGTGAAGGGTGTCACGCCGACGGCGACCCCGGTCGGCTAGACGAGATAGAGCGCCCGCTGCATCGGGACCAGGAACTCGCAGCCGGTCTCGGTCACGACGACGTCCTCTTCGAGACCGACCGTCGCGATGCATGGTTCGAGCGTGAAGACCATCCCGCCGCGGCGACGCCGCGCGAGCGGTCGCCGGAGCGCTCGTTCTGGGGGGGCCGAGCAGCATCCCTCCGTCGTGGGCGCGGCGGCCAAGCTGGTGACCGAGGGCGTGCGTGCATCTGTCGCCGCGCAGCGGGTCACTCCCCTCGCGGGAACGGGTCAGCCAGCGGTCGATCCCGCTCGACTGCAGGAGCCTGATTGCCTGCGCGTGCTTCTCCGCGACCAGCAGGTGGCGCAGGCGCTCCGCCTCCCTGAGCGCGCCCGGTGTCGGTCTCGGGCGTCACCGGTATGGCGTCCTCCTCAATGGACCAGGCGGTCGGGATACTGCCCTGTTCGACGGGAGAACGATCTCGAACGCGATTACCGTCCGCGGCGCTGAGCGCGGCGCGAGCGGGCAGCGCGGACCGCGGCCGCGTCCTCCGTCTCGCCGCCGGCGGAACGCGGGTGCTCGGGGTCGATCCGGTCGCTGGGCGGAGCGCCGGCCGCGACGTCAGCCAGGAGCACATTGTTGTAGAGCAGTGCGGCTGCCACCGCGCCGGCGATCGGACCGAGGATCCAGATCCAGAGGTTTGTGAAGTCACCCTGAACCACCGCCGGTCCGAACCAGCGCGCTGGATTCATCGCCGCGCCGCTGACCGCGCCGCCGCCGAGGATATCCATGGTGATCGTGAGCCCGATCGCCAGCCCGGAGACGGCGCGCCCCGTCCGGTGGTCGATCGCGACGCCGAAGACGACGAACATTAGGAAGAAGGTCAGCACGATCTCCATGACGAATGCGTTGAAGGTGCTGAAACTCTTGCCCACCGCCGGCACGCCGAGGTTGACGGCGTTGCGCTCGAGGTCGCGGTAGGTGAGCACGAGCACGCCGGCGGCGGCCAGGGCACCGGCCATCTCCGCGGCGATATAGACGATCGCGCGCTGCAGGTCGAGCCGCCGCGAGACCAGGAGACCGATCGCGAGCGCCGGGTTATAGACGCCGCCGCTGATGTGCCCGGCGGAACTGACCAACAGACCGATTCCCAGCCCGTGGGCGAGGGCGACGGCGACGAGACTCGCGTTGCCGTCCGCGCCCTGCGTGGCGATGATCGCGCCGACGCCCATGAAGACGAGCGCGAACGGCCCCAGGAATTCGACGACTACCAGTTTGGCCCAGTCGCGGTTTCCCACGGCTCCCCCTCCCTCACTCCGCTCACCCGACCCGACCATCGCCGTCGTTCGCCCCGACGAGCGCCCCCACGCGCTCTGTGGGACGACCGGGCGGACCGATTGGGAGTGTAGGAGCAACCACCCGAGGGCGCAAGAGCGCGCGCATCCCCAGTTGGGGTGAACGGCATGTTGATCATCCCGCCTCTTGCCGGCTTCACCAAACGAGCGGGTGTGCCATGACCTGCCCTACGATGTGGTCCAAGTGTGGGTGAGTCAGGGAGCTCGATCGAGCGTTTCCGGGCCGCCGCGAGGGCCAGCGGGGTCCGCTGCGTGAGCGGCCTTACAGGCCGCTCGGAGTTGTCGTCGACTCGCACGTGCTCGATCCCCGGCCGCGCCTCCTCTCCCGGACGCGCATCGCCGCAAGGTAGCGCCGGCGCACCCGAAGCGGCGAACGGCCCCGTGCCGAGGGTAGAATAATGCTCGGGAAGGCACCACTCCGTGTCACGGTCGCCGGCAACGGCCGCTGAGCTCGGACGACAAGCTGTTTGGGAGGTCGCGGGGTCCGAAGCAGATGGAGAAACCGCTCGTCCGCTTGAGCAAATTCTTGAGCCTCGTGCTTCGGCACCACCCCGAACGCATTGGCCTACAATTGGACGATGCGGGTTGGGCGGACATTGACGAACTCCTGCAAAAAGCCAGGCTGGCAGGGGTTCCCCTGACCAGCGAATCATTGCATCAGGTCGTCGAACAGAACAACAAGCAACGGTTTTTGATCAGCCCCAGTGGGCAGAAGATCCGCGCCAACCAGGGCCATTCGATTGCCGTTGATCTCAAGTTAGCGCCAACATCTGCTCCGGATCTCCTGTATCATGGCACAGCAAGACATTTCCTCGACTCGATCCGCTGTCAGGGTCTGACCGCCCGACGGCGCAATCACGTCCATCTCTCGGGCGATCCCGAAACCGCGTTTACCGTCGGCAAACGTCACGGAGAACCGGTCGTCCTAGCGATTCGGGCGAGCGCGATGGAACGCACCGGCCTCCTCTTCTACCGCTCGGCAAATGGCGTCTGGCTGACGGAAGCCGTCCCCGTCTCCTACATCATTTTCCCCGCCGCACTCCGATCACATCGCGGGCCGCAGTGACCTCGGGTCCGTGCTGACTCGCGTGAGAGACGGCTGCCCAGCGCTGGACGTCCGCGTGGGTCACCTTCGGCTCGACCACGATGAACCGGCCTTCGCTCTCGTGGAAATACGTCTTACCGGTCGGCTCCAGGAGGCTGCGCGCCAGCACCCCGCCCATGATCGCCTCCTGCTCGCTTGCCGGATTTGCGATCGCAGTGCTTAATGCGCGGCGCATCTCATCCAGTTCCCGCGGTGGCTCCGGCGGATCCTCGAGGTCCTGATAAGCGTCGGTCGACGTGTAGTAGGTGTGGTGGGGCCGGGCGACAAAGTCCGTCCCCACTTCGGTCGGCTGCTCAATCCTGATCAACCGCGCCCGATCTGGCCGACGCTCGATCCAGTCCTGGGCCGCCCGCACGAGGTCGGCATACGGCTGGACCAACGCCGGCGGGAGTTCGCCGTCGAAGTGGCGCACGATCAGCCGCGGCGCCCCCGGCACGAACGGGACGTAAAAGAGGGTGCTCAGTGGACTGAACAGAAACTTCTGGAGTCCGAACTCCTGCCGCGCGTCGGCAAAGGTGCGCTTGGACATCGTCTGCTCCTATTGCATATCACTGACTCCGGGAAATGGGACAGGGCCGCCTGGGCATCCTGCTTGAGCTTGTTGATCTGCTCTTGCGCCTGATTTCGCTCTGCGGTCAGCCGTTTCACGTCGGCCGCGGTCTTGGCCTCGGCCGCACTCCAGGTTTGCCTAGAATCTGCGTCCTCTTGATCGTTCCGACGACTGCGCGCAAGGCTGGTCTGGGTGTTCGCGGAGAAGTGATGACATGGCCCCTGAGGTGATGCGTTTGAGGCCATCGACGGCGCTGACCGACCCTTTGGGCCGGGGATCGGAGGCCCGGCGCCGCTAGTTGATCGGGAAGGACAGCGAGTTCATCAATTGGTCGCCGACGTAGATGTAGACGGCGTACAGACCGGACGGCAGGCTGCCGTCAAGCACCCATTGGAGATCGACCCACTGCTCGTCGGCGTCGGCCTTGATCGTGACGTTGGAGCGCGACAGCTCGCCGCCGGCGGAGTTGGTCCAGACGGCGGTGACCGTCTGGCCCGCGCTCAGGTGTGACAGCTGCGCGGCGGCGTAGATGGTGCCCCCGTCTGATGCGCCACGGATCGTCGACTGCGGCGCGCCGTCTGGCCCCGGATTGGTGGTCAAGACGAGCGAGGCGATCGCCGGTCTCGGCGTCGGCGGCGGCGCCGGTGTCGCCGTCGGCGGTCGGAAGCGTTGGGCGATGCTCGTGGCCTCGACCCCCGGCAGAACGGCGCCCTTCGTTGCGGCGCGTTCCTGCGCGCGCCGGGCATCGCTCGCTTCGCCCGTGATGCAGGACGTCAGGAGCCCGGCCGCGGCGGCGAGCAGCAGCAACCGACCGATCAGCTGGGAGGCGGAGAGCCTCCGGACACGCGACGGTGGCGCAACGATCCGGACCGGCAGTCGGCTACCGTTGGCGAGCGTCCGGCGGACGGTAGGGACCGAAGGCATCCTGATATTCGTCGGAAACGTCAACCGCGGACTGGTGGACATAGATGCGCGTCGTTTGCGGCGAAGCATGGCCGAGGATCGTCTGGACCGTCGATTCGCGAACGCGACGGCGGACCATCTCGGTGGCGAGTCCGTGGCGGAAGGAATGGGGCGTGACCTCACTCTCAATCCCGAGCGTCGCGCAGAGCTGGGCGACGATGTGTTCGACGGTGCGCGGGCTGATCGCGCGTCCCGCGTCGCCCAGTTTATCGCGCCCGCTGAATGCCGGGAGCGCCCCGGCACCGCGCACCGCGTCGCCGCGCGCCGCCCAGTAGGTCGTCAGGGCCTCCGCGGTTTCCCTGTCGAAGTGGACGGTGCGGCTCTTGCCCCCCTTGGCGCGGTAGATGTTGACCGTGCCGTCCGCCAGGGCCACGTCGCGGCGGCGCAGCGCGCACAGCTCCGAGACGCGCACGCCCGTCCGGAAGAGGAAGAGCACCATCGCCTTGACCTTGAGACGCCGCAGCTCGAGCTGCGGTTTCGCCTCGCTCGGCTGCGAGCGCACGAACCCGACGATCTGCTCGAGGTCGTTGAGCTTGACGTTGGGCGGCGGCGGGGTGAAGCGCGGCATCAGCGCGGCGATCCGGACGCGCACGCGGTCCGTCGCGAGCGACGGATGGAGGTCGTAGGCGGCGATGTAGGCACAAAATTTCCGGACCGCGGAGAGGTTGTTCTGGGCCGTCCGCATCTGCGAGATCTCTTCCGGCGTCCGGACGTCAGACGGAACAAGCAGGGTGGCGAATGAGGTCACATGATCGGCGCTGATCGTGGAGACGGGCGCCCGCTCGGGATCGATCCCCTCGTGATCCGCCAGGTGCCGGAGGAACTTGGCGACACCGTGGCGGTAGGTCTTTTTGGAGCGGGGCGCCAGGCGCAGATCACCGAAGAACATCGCGACCGCGCCGGCGATCGAGACGGTCTCGTCGGCAGCCGCGG
>JRHI01002918.1_pt1 | contig 10866 bp, 13 predicted proteins | sample 215371 | NCBI WGS metagenome assembly JRHI01 (sample SAMN02929681, study PRJNA255918) | sediment metagenome | biome: cave system; feature: Ice Cave; material: Sediment; isolation source: sediment from deep within a dark volcanic ice cave with no known source of... ... | reverse complement strand
GCCCTGGCCATACCCGGTCTTGGATTGGTGAGTGGAGCGGAATCTGTATTTGCAGGCAGCAAACCGACGATCACTGACAAGGACGTCGCCGTTTTGCAGTTTCTTGCAGCGGCGGAACTCTTGGAATGCGATCTATGGGGGCAATATTGCGAACTCGCCACTGACAACCCGAAATTCCGTAAGGCCTTGCAGAAGATCGACGAATCCCTCCCCGATTACATTTGTGGCGACTTTGAAGATGAGTGCAGTCACGCAGACCTTATCAATGCTTTTTTGGTCGCTGCCGGCAAAGGCGCCGTCAATCTCGACCCGTTTCGCACCTTGCCCAGCGCTCCTGTCGAAGGCGCCAAGAAAATCGGGCGCCTCACGAACCTCACAAATCTAACCGTGGATACCAGCTACTACAAACGCTACCGCGAGGCCGGAAATCCCGACTTCGGCGACTCATTCGAACAGATTGTCACGATCAATAATCAACCCACGATCCCGACTTCCGAATCGATTCGCGGGCTCGACATGCTGTCTATTGCCCAGACCGCCGCGTTTCACTTTGCCGCCATCGAACAAGGGGGAAGCAGTCTCTACAACTCGCTGACAACTAAAGTTACGAACCTGGACGTTGTGGCCATTCTGGCCTCGATCGGTCCGACAGAGGTCTACCATTTCGCCGTTTTTCAAACGGCACTCGAAGGGATCCGCGAGCTGGAACGGCCCAATGGCCCGGCTTTTCCTAGCATCGAAGATGACCCACGGAAGGGCGAGATTATGCCCAAACCGTGTACATTCCTGGACAAGAGCCTGCCTGTTTGTTCCGTGATCCGGCCGCGCAATACAAACACGGCCGGTGCCGTCGCCGCTGCGACGGGCTTGGTCAAATCGGGCCTATTCGAGGGACAGAGCACTGCATTCTTCAATGCAGTCGTGGCGCTGGCTACTGCAGCCGATGCTGCGGTTCGAAGCTGAACAGCAGTCATTCGGACATCGCAGTTGGTGCTTTTATAGCGGAGAGTGGGGCCAAACCAAAACGGCCAACTCTCCGTTCTTTTCTAGCCGATCGAGATACTGTCCGCAAGAGTGTGGGCAGCCGGGAATGAAACAACTTCTCTACCGCGTCCTGGGACACAGCTACAAGGTCTGACAGCGGCTGTGAATCCGGCGTCCCAAGCGGATGGTCTCCGGGCCGAGGAAGCAGGATCTTCTTGGCGGAGAACAAGGCGAAACCCAACGGTACAGCCGCAGCCCACTTGTCGCCCACACCCCCGCCCCCAGAGCAGCCCGAATCCCCGGGCAGTTGAACCGCCCGCTCGTCGTCAGGGGTTAGCCTACAGAATGTGATGCCTGTGCCGAGGTGGATTGCATCCCTTTTCTTGGGGGGGGCACCGAGGCTCGTGCAACTATATACTAAGGGACCGCGTTCCGTGGAAATGCCTAAGCCTTCGACCACTCCCTCAACTATTGAAGAGACCGAAGACAGGAAGTTGGTCGCGGCGATCCTCCGCAAGGATCGGAAGGCCACTGCGGACTTCGTCGCCCGGTACGCCGATCCCGTCTACGCCTACATTCGTTACCGCCTCATTCCCCGGGTGGATCTGGTAGACGATTTTGTCCAGGAAGTTTTCCTGACCGCATGGAAGAATCTGGGCAAATATCGCGGGGACTCCCCGCTGCAAGCTTGGCTGCTCGGGATCGCCCGGCACAAGGTCGAGGATTATTACCGTGCTTGCCTGCGAGAACCTGAGCCGCTCGATGAAGTAAACCAGGAATCGAGCAACACGGTGGTTGAAGCAGACTTTGACGAACATCTTGACCGTGAACGGTTGCAGGAGAAGATCCGGCGGGTGCTAGCAAGCCTGCCAGAAGCCTACAGCGTCGGACTGCGCTGGCGTTACTGGGAGCAGTGTTCCGCGCGGGAGATGGCGGCTCGAACCGGCAAGACAGAGAAGGCCGTGGAAAGGCTTCTGGCGCGCGCAAGAGATCTGTTTAAGCGGAGGTGGAATCATGACGAACCGAGTTCCGGAAGATGAATTTTTTGAGAGGCTTTCGGCTGTGGCTGAAACAGCCGAAGCCGCCAAGGCTTGTGCGCGTTCGCAGCTGAAAGCAAAGATCTACTCGGCTCTGGCGCGGGCTCAGGCAGCTTCAGGTTCGCTATTGAGCCTTAAGGAAACGAAGGCCGATGGTCGCGGGCTATGTGTCTTTGAGGAAACCGTCCAAGTCCTTCCGATCGGAGAGAAACTTAAGACGATTAATCTCTGCCGCGTCTGCCACGCCCGTATCCTGGCGGAGAAAGTGGATAAGGCGCCCATATACTGGCGAAATTGTCCATACGTCGGTTTTCAAAACTCTTGATACGCTGCTCAGAAGTTCTTCACAAATCCGAAGAGATTCTGAAAATTCGCCAGGTGTCGTCGACCTGGCGGAGACAACTGCGCGCTGATGGGATTGTTGCGGATGGTTTCGCTGAAGCTGTACCGGAAAGCCCAGCCACGCCCGAGCGCAAGATCGATTCCGACCGCCACGCGCAGAGCCGGCGCGGTGGACGTGAATTGCTTAGGCGGTAGCCTGGGAGCCCCGACAATCGAGTTGATGCTCACTTCCGTGCTGCGAAGCCGCACAAAACCGGCGCCGACCGATAAGTAGGGCCGCGCGGAACTTCGGCGATTGCGGAAAAAGACCAATAGATCGCCCAGAACACCATGTTGTGAGCTTGTCCTGATTTGCTCGTGCAGTCGAGACTCCAACAAGAGCACCTCCAAAATTCTTACCATCCGCAAGAAGAATGGAGGGCGAACCAAACAAGGCGAGAATGACGGCCAGGAGCCGGTGCAATTCTGTACCCTCAATGCAATTTGAACGCGGACGATTCTACACTCAACCGATCGAAGCCGGCCGAGAAAATCGCGGCAATTCGAGGATTCTCGCCAATCTACCCCTTCGCGAAAATTCGGCGGGGGATTTTGCCTTCAAGCGCGACTATACGGATAGCTACCCAGAGCGATCGGGGCCACTGAATGTGGTTTGACCGGGAATCATTTCTGGAGCTGCTTGAGCACTTCAACTTTAGGGAGGACGTCATGAGCAAGAAGCATACCGTGCTGATAATAGTCGCCTTGGTTTGCGTTACCGTTCTTGGCACGGTGAGCGTGGCCAGGGTAGATGATATAGATGAGAGATACGAAGTTACTATCACCAATCTGACTCGAGGGCAGCAATTTACACCCATCCTTGTGGCCAGTCATAAAGAGGGAGTGAGCCTTTTCACATTGGGGCAACCGGCCAGTTCTCAACTGGCGACTTTGGCTGAGGAAGGAGACACTAAGCCTTTAACTGCGCTGCTTAAAGCCAGGCCCGACGTCCATCAGGTTATTGATTCGGGTGCTCTTCTTAACCCGGGAGCTTCTGTGACCTTGATTGTAGACACCAATGGCGCATTCGACCACGTCAGTGTTGCGGCCATGCTCATCCCCACCAACGACGCGTTTTTTGCCATCAACGGAGTGAAGGGCCCCGAAGGCAACAACGCACCACTGACGCTCTTTTCTTCCGTGTATGACGCGGGCAGCGAACGGAATGACGAGCTCTGCGCATCCATCCCAGGACCATTCTTTGCGGAGTGCGGAGGGCCCGGCGGCGGAGCAAAGGTTGGAGGGGGCGAAGGGTTCGTCCACATTCATGCCGGCATCCACGGCATCGGTAATCTAGACCCAGCTCAGCGAGATTGGCGAAACCCTGCGGCCAAGGTTACTATCCGCCGGATTCACTAAGCCCTGAAAACAGCGGACAACGCAATGCAGTTAAGCGCTTTTTGCCGTCTTGACGGTGATCGAATCAGAAGAAATCTGGCTCACTGTACCCATGAGGTGTTGAATGCCGCTTGGCCAACAAGACAAGAAAATTGAGAGTTACTTATTCAGCTTCACTCCTAGACCCTTGAAGATTATCCCCTTTTCGCCGGCAGGCGTTTCCCTATGCAATACGGACACGGAGCATATCCTTCGCGAAGCGCTTCCTCCACAGGTACAAACTTGGGTTTGCCAAGTAAATGTGGGCAGTTGGGAATGTGAAACCACTTCTCAGCGGCGTCCTGGGACACCGCTACAAGCCCTGACGGCGGTTGTGAATCCGGCGTCCAAAGCGGATGGTCCCCGGTCCGAGGAAGCAGGATCTTCTTGACGGAAAACAAGGCGAAACCCAATGGTACCGCCGCAGCCGCAGTCAGCGCCCAGGCGAGAACCTTGCGCCGTGACAGGTGGACCATTTCTAGCGGTTTCCGGTCCTTTTCATCTTCATCGTGAGGTTTCGATTGAAGTCTTCGTTCCAAGCGTTCCTGAAATCCTTTGGGGAGGGACAGCGTCCGTTCATCGCGATACAAACGGATGACGTTACAGGTACCCTCCAAAATGGCAGCACACTGAGCGCATTCCGCGAAATGCTGTTCCATTGCTGTTCGTTTAGTTGAATCCAGCTCATCATCAATGTAGTTTGAAAGATCTCGCCAAACGTCTTCGCAGATTATTATTCCCATGGTTTCCTCACCTCTTTGAGGGCTACCACTACCCGGCCATTCCGATGCAGTCCTGGCGACAGGATGTCCCTCAACATCAATCGCGCTCGATGCAACCGCGTCTTGACCGCCCCTCGTGAAATCCCCAGTACATTGGCGGTTTCGGTGATGCTCAGTTCGTTCACGTCGCGAAGTATAAACGTCAGACGGTAGTGCTCTTCCAGCAGCGTCAGAGCTTTGACCAGCGCCTCCCGAACTTCTGTTCGCTCCAGCGCCTCAGAGGGAATCTCACGCCAGTCTGCAAATTCTCTTGGCACGTATACCCCGTCAGCGCTGTCGCTTTCGGTAAGCGAGATCGTCCTTCCATTTCTCAGCTTCCGTTTGCGCATCTTTGCCTCGTTGATGGCAATCTGAATCAGCCAGGTGCCGAACGCCGACTCCCGCCGAAACTGACTGAGCCGGGTCAAAGCCTTCAGCAATGCGTCCTGTGCAACATCCTCGGCATCCTCTTTGCTCCCAAGTATCGAGATTAACGTCGCGTAAACCGTACGCTGATAGGGCCGAACAAGCTCAAGAAATACATCTCTCTGACCTTTGAGAATTCTGCGAATGAGGACCTCTTCAGTTGCTCGGGTGCGGTCGTTTCGGATACTGCCGGGGCCATCCTTCGGAGCGTATTGGTCCATGTGCCTCTCAACCGCGGCGCGCTCGCTAGAACTACTATTCGCTAACGGCGGTATGCCATGTCGTTTTACACTCACAGGTTAGACTCCGTACCTGTTGTCACACAGAGCCCCTTTTCCATGACATAGCTCGCGCACTTTCCTCATCAACGAACCTCCGCTTGCCAATTACCTGCCACTGATGGAATTATCAAGCTCTAATCAATAGCGTTCCGAAACTATTCCACTGAAGAAAGGAATCCTCTCCTTCTTGTGACCGCAAGATAGGCACGGAAAATGAGATTCCCGTCCGGTGAGAAAGTTTCCGGGCAGGATACGGAAGACAGGGACCAAGTTCCTGCGAGGCATCGGAGAGGTATTGACCTCATCGAGGCGTCACACCTCCCCAGTGATCCGAAATTCTAGCGATTTTGAGAATTCAGAAACCTTTCTGCGATTCTCGACTCCCATTCAGTGCACGGACGAATTTCGTCTGTGAGTTCGATGCCACATCGAGCGGGAAAGAACAAGTTTAGGCATACCCTCCAGCAGGATTGGCGATCCTGGTGGCAGCAAGAGTGGAACGGTGCTTGGCACCTCATTCTAACTAAAAGACAGGAGAGTTGGAAAATGACGAAGACGACAAAAGCAATGCTGACAGGAGCTGCGTTTGCCGGTTTGATCGCTGGCAGCGGAGTCGCTGTCAAGGCTTCTACTCTGCTTCCCTCGCTGAAGACTTCGTTCAGCGCGCAGGATCAGAGTCAGGACCAAACCAAGAAGCACGATAAAAAGCTTACGGAAAAACACGCGTGCAAGGGCCAAAACTCATGCAAGGGGAAAGGCGGTTGCAAGGCCGGCGACAACGGCTGCAAAGGCAAGAACTCGTGCAAGGGCAAGGGTGGCTGCGCCACCGATGGCTCCAAGCCGCCGCAAGAGTAGTTCGAAGGAAGGAACAGTCACCTGCAGAGGGTTGGGAAGTTCTTCCTGACCCTCATTCCTTCCGCCATGGGGTAAGGAAAGAATACGCGCGAATCGCCTGAGTGGCCGCACATGCCGTTCGATAAATCTAGAGGCATCATGGCATCATGAACTAAGCTTCATCTCCGATCTCGCCGGCTCTCATCTGCCCGCCCTAGCTTTCCGGGACTTTTCGAAGCTCGGTCATTTCGAAAAAGTCTGAAACCTTTTTGCAACCTGCGAGTCTCATCTAGCGGCGGACCACGTTTGTCAAGGATCTCGAGGTCGATTCGAAATCGCACGTACCGTGTGACTCGGCAGCAAGATTCTCGACCCGCGATCCGGAAGCGCACTGAACCGTGTTTCCACCGAAACCACAGGAGAGTGAAAATGACGAAAACAACAAAAGCTATGCTGGCAGGGGCGGCCTTCGCGGGATTACTCGCTGGCACCGGCCCGGCGGTAAAGGCTTCGACCCTGCTAACTTCGTTGAAGACTTCTTTCAGCGCCCAGGACCAGAGCCCGAAAGCGGACCAGAAGTCGGAAAAGGCCAAGGACAAGAAGGACAGACATGCCTGTAAGGGCCAGAATTCTTGCAAAGGCAAAGGCGGCTGCAAGGCTGGCGACAACGGCTGCAAGGGCCAGAACTCGTGCAAAGGCAAGGGCGGCTGCCGGACCGACGGCAAGAAGAAGCCATCCTGACCAACAATTAGCCCGGGGTTCTCTCCTTGGGGGGGCCGCTCAAGCTTGTCGGCCCTCTTTTGTTTAGAACTTGTTGCGCAACTTAGTTTTTGTCGTCCTTAAATCAATGACTTAGCGGGGTTATGCAACAGCTAGTTTGGTTTGGAGACTTTAATGCCTGCGAATCGCTTCAACGGGTTAACCGATTACGGAATTGGGATCGGCCTTAGGGCTCCTCACTACCAGCATATTCTCTTGCGCAAGCCGGTCGTGGACTGGTTTGAAATCATCTCCGAAAATTTCTTGATTGACGGCGGCCGCCCGCTGCACATCCTCGACCAGATCCTCGAGCAATACAAAGTTGTGCAGCATGGCGTTTCCATGTATTTCGGCTCGGCGGAAAAGCCAAACCGCGAACACCTCCGCCGCTTGAAGGAACTGGTCAAGCGCACGAAGACGCCGTGGCTTTCCGACCACCTTTGCTGGGGCAGCGTGGATGGCCGGTACACGCACGACCTGCTCCCCATGCCGTACACCTTCGAAGCCGCTAGACTCACCGCGCAAAAGGTCCGCGAGGTGCGCGATTTCCTGGAAGTGCCCATCGCCGTTGAAAATGTCAGCAGTTATGCCGAGTTCCACGTTTCAGAGATGACCGAGTGGGAGTTTCTCAACGAAGTCGTAGAGCGCGCCGACTGCGGGATTCTTCTGGACGTGAACAATATCTACGTCTCCTCGCGCAACCATTCTTTTGATCCCTTCACCTATGTAAATAGCATTCCTGCGGACCGCGTCGCACAAATCCATATCGCCGGTCATTCGAAATATCAGAAATACATTTTGGATACGCACGATCATCCGGTGATCGATCCTGTCTGGAAACTCTACGAGCGAACCGTTCAACGTGCCGGCCATACCGCCACGCTTCTCGAGTGGGACGACAGCATCCCGTCTTTCCGTGAAGTTCATGACGAAGCCTTGAAGGCCAACCGCTTCCTCGCCAAGACAGCACTGGCGGTGGCCGTATGACGCTCGCAACGCTTCAACGAGCGGTGGCTCGCGCCGTCATGCAGCCACTGACACGCTCCGAGAACATGCAGCGCACTGCACCTGGCGGCGAGTCCATGCGTAGATACGCGGCCCGTTATATCAAGCCAAATGATCGGCTGACCTCGTTCGAACGTCTGGAAATTTACAATCGGCAATACTGGTGGCGCCTATTGTCGAGCATGAACGAAGATTTCCCGGGTTTGCGAGCCATTCTCGGCGAGCGCCGATTTGAAGCGATGTGCAAGGCCTATCTTTGCGAATGCCCTTCGCGCTCCTTCACACTCAGAAATCTCGGCAGACAGCTCGAGCCCTGGTTGCGCAAGCGTTCGAGTTGGATCCACGGCAAGGAACTCCTCGCCCTCGACATGGTCCGTCTCGAATGGGCGGATATCGAGGCCTTCGACGGCCAGGCGAGGCCCGCGCTTCGCGCTCAGGATCTTTCGGGCGTCGCAGGCCCGAATCTTCGCCTCAGCATGCAACCCTATGTGCAGCTCCTGCAGTTGCACTATCCGGTGGATGACCTCCTCTTGGAAGTGAAAGACGGTGATGACGAGAGCACCGATTTTGCCAGCAACGCTTTCCACGCCCGGAAAAAACGCAAAAAGGTCCAGGCCGTCGCCAAGCTCAAACCCGCGCAAATCTTCCTGGTGGTCCATCGTGTGGATTTCTCCGTTTACTTCCGCCGCATCGCAGCGGAACAGTTCTTTCTGCTTAGCGCTCTCCGCAAGGGAGATCGCCTCGTGCACGCCATCGAATCGGCGTTCCGCCAGAGCGCCATTCCTGAAGCGGAGCGCGGGCCGTCGGTTCAACATTGGTTCCAAACCTGGGCAACTCTCGGCTGGTTCTGTCACCCGGAGAAAGTAAACTTACGTCGCCCGAAAGTTCGCAAGAAAAGAGCATGAATTGATTTCCATGAATAAAATCATCAGTGCAGTCAGGCAGTTACATGACAAGTTCTTCGGTTTAATTTCTTACCTCCAGTCGCCTCTCCTTCTAGCTCTGCGGCTCTATTGGGGATGGCAGCTCGCTCAGAGCGGCTGGGGCAAATTGCATCATCTGTCCAATGTGGCTGAGTATTTCAGCACCCTCGGTTTGCCGATGCCCGCCCAAATGGCCGTCTTCATTGCGTGCGTCGAGTTTTTTGGCGGTATTTTCCTCGCCTTGGGTTTGCTGTCCAAGATCACCGCCCTGGTACTCACAGTGAACCTGACCATGGCCTACGTAATAGGGGACCGCGAGGCGCTGCTCTCTTTTTTCTCCGACCCGGACAAGTTCATTGCCGCCGCCCCCTTCGCATTTCTCTTCGTCTCTCTGATCGTGCTGATTTTTGGTGCGGGCAAGATCTCATTGGACACGGCGCTTTCCGCTCTCTTTAGTAAGGGGCGCGCGAAACAGCCCGATACGGTTCCCGCGTAATTGTCTGCTTTTTAGACGGCGACGTCTCTCATGGTCATTCAATGGCCCGAACACTCATGACGGGTTTCACCGCCCGAGCAGTGTCGTTATTGTGCCTTTTTCTTGTTTGTTCCTCCTTTGGGGCAACGGCGGGTGAGATGACTTCGAGCATGTTGATCGGAAACGCGCGGATTGACATCATGATCGAACGGAGCGCTCTGCAAGTGCCAGCGAAGGACATCATTCGCTGGGTGCAGTCGGCCGCGGAGTCTGTCAGCGTTTACTATGGTCGCTTCCCCGTTTCTCACCTCTTGATTCGCATCACTCCCTTTAAGGGGAGAGGCGTCCGCAACGGCAATGACGTTTGGTGATCACGGCGCGCGCATCACCATACGTGTGGGTAGCGAAACTTCTGCTTTGGAACTTGCCTCCGACTGGATGATGACCCACGAAATGGTTCATCTGGCTTTTCCCTCGGTTGAGGAAAAGCACCATTGGATCGAAGAGGGGATCGCCACCTACGTCGAACCGATAGTGCGAATTCGCGCCGGGCATCTTAGCGTCGACCAGATGTGGTTTGACCTCGTTCGGGACATGCCTCAAGGCTTACCGCAGATTGGGGATCGCGGGCTCGATCACACATGCGTTTGACAACTTGATTTGGCCCACCTTTGATACTTTCATTTGGCCCACCCCCAAGCTCGTGATATTCCTCTTCCTTCCGGAGGTACCTTCCGTGGCCCCGGAGGGAGCGGAGGCCTGCGGTCCGGTTTTCAGGACCGCGTTTAGGACGGAGCGGACGCCGGGGCCACGGAAACGCGTGGCGCGGCGCTCGGTCAATCCCGGTTACGAAGCTCGTTTCTTCTGCCGCCCTTCCACCGTGCGCCGGAAGCGATACGACTCCGTCCCGGTCTCGATGATGTGCGCGCGGTCGGTGACGCGATCCAGCAGCGCCTTGCACAGCCGCGGATTCGGAAACACCTGCGTCCACTCCGAAAAGGGCAAGTTGGTGGTCACGATCAGCGTGGCGCGCTCAGCCCGCTCGGCGATCACCTGGAACAGGAACTCCGCGCCGATCTCCGCCAGCGGCACATAGCCCACTTCGTCGAGCGCGATCACGTCGTAGCGCATCCAGCGCGCCAGCACGCGCCGCACCCCGTGGTGCTGGCCGGCTTCCACCAACTCGTTCACCAGGTTCGCCGCCGTTGTAAATCGTACCCGCCGCTTCTGCCGGCACGCCGTCACGCACAGTCCGGTTGCCAGATGTGTCTTGCCGGTTCCACATTCTCCGATCAGCACCACCGGCTCAGCCCGCGTGATGTATCCGCCTTCGGCCAGTTCGCGAATTTTCGCTGCCGGAATTTGCGGTGCTCGCGCGAACTCGAACTCCTCCAGCGTTTTCATGCGTGGCAGCTTGGCGTCGTGCAGCCGATTCGCGATGGCGTGCCGGTCGCGCTCCTCGCTTTCCATCGCCAGCAGCGCTTCCAGATACCCGATGTGGCTGTGATTTTCTTTCACGGCTTGTTCCGCCAGGCGCACAAAGTTCGCGCCGATCACCGGCACCTTCACCGCCTTGCAAAACTGCCGCACCGAAGCGTGCTCCAGAGCTTGTCCCGCGGCCTG
>JRHI01002917.1_pt1 | contig 10870 bp, 8 predicted proteins | sample 215371 | NCBI WGS metagenome assembly JRHI01 (sample SAMN02929681, study PRJNA255918) | sediment metagenome | biome: cave system; feature: Ice Cave; material: Sediment; isolation source: sediment from deep within a dark volcanic ice cave with no known source of... ... | reverse complement strand
ATTAGAGGTCACCTCCGACCCTATTGACCAGACTTTACGATTTAACTATCCAGTTAGTTATTGGATGCGGGAGGGGGTATCCAGGATGCACGGCCTATGCTGCAGCAGCGGAAGGGAAAAGGACCAAGAAACCCTTTAAAGAGAGGAGGGCGGCATCAGAATCTCGCGGCCCGAAGGGTTCACCTGCTCGCTACTTTGGTCTTGGTCTCGATACCTGTGAGGCGGATCACCGCCGCAGCCGCCGTGTAGCGTACATGCGCGTTCTCGTCGAACAAACTTAATTCGATCTTTGCCTCAAACTCAGGATCCCCTCGCTGAGCCAGCGCTTGAATGGCAGCGGCCCTCACAATCCAATCTTTGTCCTTGACGGCTGCGCATAAGGCGACTCCAGTCGCGGGATCGGGATCGTGAGCCAGAAAAGTGGCGGCCACCGCGCGAATGGGATTTGGATCCTTCTTGTGGGTATATCGCCATGCATCCCAGCCAATCCCCGCAAAGGGAATGTAGCCGATGCCCTGCTCGAACCCAATTTTGGCGATGACCTTGGGATCGCGCAAAGTGTCGAGTTGCTGGGAAACTAGTCCACCGCTCTTCCGCCCGCCGCTGAGAATGTCGTAGTAGACCGCATACGCCGAGGTGCTGTCTTTCAAATCTCGCAAGGAATGGGCGGCCGCCATCACGACCGGAATTTTTTCGTCGGACAATAGTTGTTTCAGCTTGGGAATCGATTGCGTGGACTGCATCTGCCCCAGCGCCGTTGCCGCAGCCACGCGCACTTCTGGCTTCGGATCAGTCAGAGCGCCCTCCGCCAGCTCGCGCGCATGCGCGTCGTCGCGCAACAATCCTAACGCGCGAATACCGATGGCTCGCTCGGTTGTGCCTTTCGTCTTCGCGGCAGCTTCGAACATTGCCCAGGCCTTTTCTTTCCCAGTCACCGCGTACGACAAAGGCACAGTCAAAAATGAAAGAACCAGGCATATCGCACCGGTATAGCAACGACGATTCCGAGTCAAGGCGGCTCCTCTCACCGAAGTTTCGCTGTTATTGGGCCAACCGTTGGATGCGCATTCACAGAAAACAGTGAACCCCTAAACTTTACGGCATTCACTTTTTCGGATTGACTACGTGGTCCGTTTGCGGGGACTGGACACTTTGGCAGACTTGGGTGACTTTGGCCGGCTCTTGCTCTTGTTTTTAAATACGCGGGCGAAGATCTTGTCCACGTTCTTCAATTGTCGTGACAGGTCGAAGGCATGGTCGATCTGTTTGCGCGGGACGCGGCTGGTAATTACTTTGTCAGCCAGAACCAGTTCATGGAAGTTCAGCCCCTCTCTCCAGGCCCGCATGGCGTGCCCCTGCACCAGGCGATATGCGTCTTCGCGGGAGACGCCGTGCTCCACCAGGTCGAGCAGCAATTGACCGCTGAAGATCAGCCCGTGCGTGCTTTCCAGGTTAGCCCGCATTCGTTCTGGATAGACGAACATCGTCTCAATCAGACTGGTGGTCTTGCTCAGTAGATAATCGATCAGGGTCGTCGAGTCGGGCAGGATGATACGCTCGGTTGAGGAATGCGAGATATCGCGCTCGTGCCATAAGGCAACATTTTCAAATCCGGCCTGAGCGTTGCCTCGCACCACCCGAGCCAGTCCGCTGATTTGCTCGCTGGTCACCGGATTCCGCTTGTGGGGCATGGCGGACGATCCTTTTTGCTTTTCGCTGAAAAACTCTTCCGCTTCGCGAACCTCGGTACGCTGCAAGTGACGAATTTCGGTCGCGATCTTGTCGAGAGTCGAAGCAATCACGGCCAGCGTTGCCAGGTAGTGGGCGTGCCGATCGCGCTGAATTACCTGCGATGAGACCGCCGCTGCCTTGAGCCCCAGGCGCGCACAAATCTTCTCCTCCAGTTCCGGAGTTAGATGGGCAAAGATTCCAACCGCGCCCGAAAATTTCCCCACTCGCATATCTTCAGCCGCAGCCGTAAAGCGCGTTATGTTGCGCTGCATCTCCGAATACCAGTTGGCGAGCTTGAAGCCAAACGTGACGGGCTCGGCGTGAATTCCGTGGGTGCGACCAACCATCGGTGTGTCTTTGAACTCCCAGGCACGACGTTCCAACACGGCCGCCAGACGATCAAGGTCCTGCCTGATCAAGGCTGATGCTTGCATGATGAGCAAGGCTTGCGCCGTGTCGACCACATCGTTTGAGGTTAGGCCGTAGTGAAACCAGCGCGCGTGCGGGCCGACAATTTCCGCCACAGCCGTGGTAAAGGCGATGACATCGTGGCGCACCTCCGACTCAATCTCGTAAATGCGTTCGACCCGAAAATCCGCGCGCTCGCGAATGGCTCTGGCAGCCTCTTTCGGCACCATTCCAGCTTCGGCGAGCGTTTCCGTAGCCGCCACCTCCACCGCGAGCCAGGTCCGAAAGCGGTTTTCGTCATTCCAGATGCGGCCCATCTCAGGGCGGGTATAACGCGGAATCAAAGGGAAAAGCCTCCTGTCGTGTAGCCGAAAACCAAGGACTAAGGATTCTAAATGGATATTCAGACAGAGGCTAGTTCAAGAGCCGCCGGCGACCTGATCTTGCCGCATGGTCATGCAGACTCAAGGATATATGTCGGGTTACGATATAATTTAAAGCGGCTGAGGTTGTGGCCGGCCAGACGCATGAAGAAGCTCACTCTATCCGATTACCAGGCTTTGGCGGCGTTCCGCTATCAGATCCGGAAGTTCCTGCACTTCAGCGAGCAGGCTGTGAAACAGACCGGCCTCGAACATGCCCAGTACCAACTTCTGCTCGCCATCAAGGGAATGCCAACGGGCGTTCGGCCGCGTGTTCGTAACCTCGCTAGCCAGATGCAAATCCGTCACCACAGTGCGGTGGAACTCATCAATCGTCTTGAGGCCGGTGGATATGTCCATCGCGAACGTGCTCAGGTGGATCGACGCGAAGTGTTGCTGACGCTGACGGTCAAGGGCGAACGAATTCTGGAGGAATTGGCCCTGCATCACCACAGCGAATTGCGCACAGCCGGACCAGGTTTAATAGCTGTCCTGGGCCGCGTGCTCCAAGCGGAGAACAGTCTTCCCCATTCTTCTGGGACTTCGAAAGAGAAACCAAGGACAAGAGACAAGTCAATATGAGAACCACAGACGATCAGCCTGCGGAAAATGAACAGCCCCGCCCGCCTGTTTCGCAACCCGCGCAGTTTCGTATGGTGTTGGTGTCATTTCTCTCCGCTGCTATTGGGCTTGTGGCGGGCGTTGTCGCCTACGCTCTCTACAAGCTCATCGGGATCGTCACCAACCTTTTCTTCTTCCACCGCTTTTCCACGGACTTCACCAGCGTACGAGCGCATCACCTGGGACCGTGGGTGATCCTCATTCCTGTTATCGGCGGCGTCATCGTTGGCATCATGGCGAAGTACGGCAGTCCCAAGATCAAAGGCCACGGTATCCCGGAAGCTATTGGAAGCAGTGCTGGTCAACCGCAGCCGCATCGCGCCACGCGTCGCCATTTTAAAACCTATTTCAGCCGCGATCGCCATTGGCACGGGCGGACCTTTCGGGGCCGAAGGCCCCATCATCCAAACTGGCGGAGCGATCGGCTCTCTCGTCGGGCAGATTCTTCATACCACGACGGTCGAGCGCAAAGTCCTTCTAGCCTGCGGAGCCGCAGCCGGCATGTCCGCAACTTTCAACACTCCGATCGCAGGAGTCATCCTCGCCATTGAGTTGCTTCTGTTCGAATTCAAGTCCCGATCTTTCATTCCCCTTGTAATCTCCAGCACTCTTGCGGCGGCAGTCCACATGCAGCTTCTGGGATTGGGCCCGATGTTTCAGGTCACAATGGTAGACTTCGGGATCCCGCGCGCCTTGCCGTTTTATCTTGCCCTCGGCCTTATTTGTGGTTTAGCGGCAGTAGGCTTCAGCAAAACTCTTTACTGGGTTGAAGACCAATTCGAAAAGCTGCCAGTTGACGAATTGTGGTGGCCCGCAATTGGCGCTCTAGGTTTGGGAATCATTGGATTTTTCGTGCCGCGTGTTCTGGGCGTCGGGTATGACACCATCGGCGACATCCTCAACGGCCAGCTCGCGTGGAAGCTCTTGCTGATCGTCATGATCGCCAAAGCGGCCGCGCTGGTAATTTCGCTGGGTTCGGGCACCTCGGGCGGACTGCTTGCGCCCACATTCATGTGTAGCGCGGCCATGGGGGGAATGTTCGCCATAGTCGCGAACCACTTTTTTCCCGCCGCCCATCTTTCTGCGGGGGCGTTCGCACTGGTCGCGATGGGAGCCGTCTTCGGCGCTGCCTCTCGCGCGACGTTCTCATTCATTATTTTTGCTTTTGAAATCACTCGCGACTACAATTCGGTGCTTCCTTTAATGCTGGTGAGTGTAATCGCCGACGGCATCGCCATGCTCTTCATGCCCAACAGCTCGATCATGACTGAGAAGCTGGCCCGGCGCGGATTGCGGGTCCATCAAGATTATGAGACTGACATTCTCACCCAAGTCGCCGTCGCAGAGGCCATGGATCAAGTGCTGCCGGTGATCCCGGAGAACACCACTGTGGCAGTCGTGGCGGAACGCATCGCTCGCCACGACCCTGACTTAGCCCGACACGAAGCCTTGCTGATTGTGGACGACGCGGGCAAATTGGCCGGAATAATGACGCGCGGGGATATTCTGCGCGCACTCGACAAAGACTCCACCGGGGTCATGACCGTACAGCAAGCAGGCAGCACTCATCTTGTGGTGACCTATCCCGATGAACTTGTTTCCGAGGCTGCAGGCAAACTGTTGCGCTTCGACATTGGGCGACTGCCCGTGGTCGAGCGTACCGACGAACGCAAGGTGGTGGGCTATCTGGGCCGGTCCGGAATCCTCGCCGCCCGGCTACGGCGATTCCAGGACGAGCATGTACGCGATCAGGGATGGGTCAAGCGGTTCTCTCGAGCCAGCGCCAATTCGCGCGTCCCATGAAGAGCACTATCCGAGAAGAATCACCTTGTAACATGGATAATGTCTGGCCTTGTCAGCGGGTATCTCCTCTGCCAAACGACAGCACTCGGAACGATCTTGCAAACCAAGTCCTGTTTCGATAAGCTTCTCCAATCCCAACAACAGGCACCCTGGGTCCAGATTTAGCCTATGGCGTTGGCTGAACTACTTCTTTATACCCGCACCGCAAATCCGCGCGCGTGCCCGCGACTGGCGCAGTATGCTCTCTTTTGCCGTTACCGAGCCGTTCAGTGCTCCATTTCTCAGTAAGCACAGTTTGATTTCGATGTTCAGCAGTGGGGAGAACACTATGCCGAGGCCACTACGCAAGTTAATTTGGATCAGTTTCACAGCTCTTGCTTTGTTTCCCCAGGCATTCGCCCAGGGAGGAGCAACCGGTGCCATCGCTGGTTCGGTGCAGGACGCCAGTGGAGCGTCCATCGCGAACGCCGACGTGAAGGTTACCAACCAGGACACGAAAGTTCTGGAGCGCGCCATTAAGACCGGCGCAGACGGCTCCTTTACTGCACCGCTCCTTCCGGTTGGAACTTACACCGTGAACATTCAGGGTGCTGGTTTTGGTCAAAGCGATTTTCCCGGCATCGTGGTCCGCGTCACAGAAACCACGCGCATGATCGCCACGCTTAGGCCGCAGTCGGTGCAGCAGCATATTGAGGTGCAGGCGCAGGTTCAGGCGGTCGACACGACCGATGCAACCACTGGCCAGGCGATTGAAACCGGAACCATTCGCAGCCTGCCGCTGGCGACTCAGAATTTTCAACAACTGCTCACGCTCTCAAGCGGCGCTCAGAGTGAACTGAATGCCGCCTCGCAACTGGGACGCGGCGAAGTTCGCATTCAGGTGAACGGCCAGCGTGAGGACAACAACAATTATTCGATCGAGGGCATCAGCGTCACTGACTACAACGTCGCTGAACTGACCAACACGCCACTGCCGAACCCCGATGTGGTGCAGGAATTCAAGGTTCAGACATCCCTCTATGACGCCACGCAGGGGCGCAACGGCGGTGGCAACATTAACGCGATCCTGAAGAGCGGCACCAACAGTTATCACGGCGACGTTTACGAGTTCTTCCGTAACACGGTTCTTAATGCCAACGAATATTTCCTGAACCAGACTGGATCGCCGCGGCCCGTAATCCAGCAGAATATTTTCGGAGGCAGCTTTGGTGGTCCGGTCATGCCTGGCGGCAAGCTAGGATTTTTCTTCGTCAATTATCAGGGGACGCGCCAGCGTAGCGGCGACTCGCCCGGAACGCTGATCAGCACCTTCATCCCTTACGTCCCCGCCGCTGATCGTGGAACGACGGCGTTAGCGGAAAGCAATCTCGCGAAGGATTTTGGCGTAACCGCTGCTGATCCCGTAGCAGTTTCCCTGCTGGCTTTTAAGAGCAATCAATTCGGCGCGCCCGCCAATGGTTATCTTTTTCCGCTTCCCAGCAGCATCCCAGCCGGAGCGAAGGCGGGCGATCTGGTTCAGTTTACCGTCAGTAAACCGGGCAAGTTTGTTGACGATCAATTGACCGCGAACTGGGACCATGATTTTCGCAACTCGCAGGACAGAGTGTCAGCCCGATTCTTCCTCTCCAATTCACAAAAGGATATCCCCTTTGGCGCGGGTGGACTGCAGGCTTCTCTCGGTGGCGCCGCCAGTGGCAGCGATTTGAACTTCCCTTACGTGCTGCCAGTGCACGATCGTTTCATAATTTTGGATGAAACTCACGTATTCTCTCCAACGCTGGTCAATGACTTTCGCTTCGGCTTCGTCCGCATCAACAATAGCGCTACGAATGTTAACCCGGTCTCAACTAGCGACGTGGGAATCGATCGCCCCACCAACAATCTGACCAGCAACATTTACAAGTTCACCTTCCTGACTTCCGGATTCCAGTTCGGGCCGACCCCCCAGGCCAATCAGTTCCAAACACAGAACAATATCAACTTTGTGGATAACCTGAGCTGGGTTCGTGGTGCGCACACCTTCACGGTCGGCGGCCAGTTTGTACGAGTCAACCTGGATAAGTTATTTCCCCAAGTCTTCAACGGGCAACTTTTCTTTACCGCCACGTCGAATGGCTTGAAGGATTTTGGAAACTTCGTGGGCGGCACGCCGCAGTTCAGCTTTGGCGGTGGAGGCGTCTACAACCACAAATACCGTCAAAACAATTCCGCCGTCTTCGTGCAGGACGACTGGAAGGCTTCTCGCGATCTCACGTTAAACCTCGGCTTGCGGACGGAGTTCATGGGAGCGTGGACTGACGGCAGTTGCCACATTGGCAACATCGAATCGGACCTCACCAATTCCGGATCCTACCCGTTTGTCTACCCCAGTTGCGTGAACAAGCTGGGAGTTGCAGGCTTGACCGGGAGCGGCGCTGGTTCCACATTTCGCAACAGCGTCTCCACCGGATGGGGGCCGCGCGTGGGCTTCGCCTGGGATGTCTTTGGGCGCCACACTACGACTCTGCGCGGGGGCTTCGGAATCTACTATGTCCGCGAGGATGTGGGCGCGGTCGACCAGTTGAGCTTCCAGTCTCCGTTCATCCCCATCGTGTTCTTCGGTCAAACACCGGGGTTTAATATGTCCAACTTCTTTACTGGAACGCCCGCTACCAATTCCAATGCGGTGCCACCTGCAGGAACTCTTGCACCAGCGTGGATCCCATGCCTCGCCCGGCTTGTCAGCTTCACGCCGAACAATGCAGGCGCCCAGGATGGCGCGTACGCCTGCACCGGCGGACCAGGCGTCAATTCCACGCAGAACCTTTTCGTGCTCGAAGTTCCGCGGCGTTTCGTGGTCCCCAACACTCAGCAATGGAACTTGACCTTGCAACGCGAACTCGGCAAACGCTGGGTATTGGAAGTGGGATACGTGGGCGCGCGTGGCATCCATCTGCGTGAAACCCGCGATGCCCTCCAGTCGGTAAACGCCAGCCCGACTCATCCGTTCACCGTGACCGACGTAAACAACAACAGCTTTCAGATCACCAACAACACCTTCTCGAACGCAATCGCCCGCACTCCCGCGCCGGGCTTGAACGGTTACAGCGGCTACCAGATATTCGCCAACGACGCTTATTCGATCTATCACGCGTTGCAGGCCACCGCATCGCGAAGGTGGGGACAAAGCTACTTTCAGGCGGCGTACACTTTCTCGAAAAACATCGACGCAACCTCAACCGGCAACACCGCATTCAACACGGCTTACAACGACCAAAGCAATATCAACGCTTCGCGCGGCATCTCCGACTTCAATCGTCCGCATCGCTTGTCTGTCAGTTATGTTTACGAGATTCCTTTGTTCGCGCATGCGGCCGGTGTGAAACATACAATTCTCGGCGGATGGGCGCTCAGCGGCGTAACCATCTTTCAATCGGGAACACCTTTTTCAATCTTCGATTCAGGCGCGGGCACAGCCTTCTTGGGACAGGGGAGCACGCCGCTTCTGGGTGCGAGCCTTGCTCCCGGAGCGAGCATATCGAACGGATTGACCAGCGGGGGCATTCACAGCCGCCTTAACGGTTATTTAAACCCGGCAGCATTTACGCCAGCTCCGTTGCTTTATCCAACCCAATGCGCTACCGAGTCGAACTTTTGCACTACAGGCTTCGGTAACCTCGGTCGAAATATCTACCGTGGTCCCTTCCAGCAGAATTGGGACGTTTCGCTCATCAAGTATTTCAAGATCGGTGAACACCAGGAAGTCCGCTTCACCGCGGATTTCTTCAACGTCTGGAATCACACCAGCTTCGCCAATCCCGCGGTACTGGACATCGAGACCGCCGTCTGCAACCCGACGAGCAACTCGAATTGCCTTCCGAATGGACGGCTTCCGTTAGCCGACACTGCGTTCGGCCACATCCTTAATACCGTCGGTACTCCGCGCCTGATTCAATTCTCCCTGCGTTGGGCATTCTAGGGGTTGTAATCGGGTGGGTGCGCCGCTGACGCCCGTTGTGAAACGCCCGACGCACGTTTTGGAAAAGGACTGAGACGTTTGAGAGAATGGTGCTTCCAGCCGCGCCATCAGTCCAGCGTTGAGAATTTCGGAGTAGTTTAGTTTGGATTCTATTTCTGCCGCTGCGCTCTCTCGATTAACGGGCGCAAGGATTCGACCGCGACTCCCAGCGTTCCGCCGGAAAATCCGTCCATGTAGGCGGAATTAACGCCGATCACTTCGCCTTTCGTATTGAACACAGGACCGCCGCTTCCGCCGTGCGCCGTGGGCGCGTCGTAAATGAGTTTGTCGCCGACAACGTCGCCGAGGTGGCCGCAGGTGGCTGATGGACGAATCAACGAGAGTGCCGCTAGCTCGCTGGCTGCCGTGATGTCATTGTGCCGGTACGCGAGCCGTTCGTAAATTCCGGTCGGCGACTTCGCCACCATCCCCGCAATCCCCATCGGATAGCCGAGTACAGTGACCAGTTCCCCGGGCACGCTGGCGGACTTTGCCAGAGGCAGCACGGCAAGCGCATGCACTTCAGGTGCAGGTTCCGCCCGCAGGACTGCCAGGTCAGAAGTCGAGGATGACGCAGCCGGCGACAAGCTTACCGGCGTAGCCGAACCGGGGAAAAATATCACAAGATTTTCCAGGCTGCCGATGGCACCGCGATTGATTAAAGCTTCTGCCTCGGGATCCCCGAACCACGGCTCTGCCACGTGCCGGTTCGTCGCTATCAAGCCGTCTCCTACAAGAAATCCGGTTCCAGAAACCCGCGCTCGAATCGATGGATGCTGGTTCGCGAATCCCACTTGATACACACCGTAGACGTACCCGATGGAGTTGCGATAGCGGTTCAGCACGACCGCCGGCATGGCCTGCTCCTGCTCGAGTTCCTCCACCTGCGCGGTCAGATGATGGACTTGTTGCTGCAAATCGCTTGGCGGGGCACCTCGTGCCGCCATCGGCGCGTAATAATGGAACATCGCCAGCGCACCTAGCAGCAAAACGAAAGCCAGCACTCCCTGCACCATCTGCTGCCAGCTGTCAGAAACTTCGTCCGATTTCTGTGGAACCGGGGCTTCGGAAATCTCGCTTTCAGACATGAGTGGTCGGGCGCGCCTCGTCGTACTCGTCTCCCAAGTCGTATTCTCTTTAGCCGGTTACGAAGAACGCATCTGGAGACTAAGGCCTTGGAACGTTATCTTCCCTCGTCTGGCACGGCTTTTCCACGGTACGGAAGATGATGTACGAGCGATTTCTGAAGTCTCTAATTTGCGACAATTGGCCTCGTTTTTAGCACATTTCGGAGAAGAAGGGAGGCTCAGACAATCAAAAGCCAGGAAGGTTTGTCTGGTTTGTTGGTTATTGTTGCCGGGAGGCTCGTTACATTTAAGGATTCTCGATCCCCAATCGGCTCGACATTTCGTCGTAGAGAAATCCCTGACCGGGCCGGTAAGGCTGCACCCATTCCCCATCGATGACAAACTGCGGGATCGCGCGCTTACCGGTGTGGCTGATGAGTTCCTCCGCGGCCCCAGGGGTGGCCTCGATGTCAATCTCTTTGAAGGGGATGTTGTGCTTGGCGAGAAAGCGCTTGGCCTCGCGACAGTCAGGGCACCAATTGGCGGAGTAAACAATGAGTTCCATGCGTTCACTTACGATGTTCTGATTTGCCGGCAGGTTGCGTCGAGACGCTGGGATTCTTATCGGGGCATGTCTTCAGTTGTTCCGTTGGCCATGCGGAAACGATTCGGCTTCCGCCGCTAGCCTCTGCCTCGTCGCCTCGCCCTCTCACACTCTTTCCAGCTGTTGCAGAGTGCGTTCATTGACCAGGTTCCCCGTATTCGAGGTGGAGGCCGGCTCGAAAAGGAGATGAGATGAATGTTCTATGAGGCTTGCGCGC
>JRHI01002916.1_pt1 | contig 10874 bp, 11 predicted proteins | sample 215371 | NCBI WGS metagenome assembly JRHI01 (sample SAMN02929681, study PRJNA255918) | sediment metagenome | biome: cave system; feature: Ice Cave; material: Sediment; isolation source: sediment from deep within a dark volcanic ice cave with no known source of... ... | reverse complement strand
GTTCCGGGCTCGCGCTATGGGCGTGGCGCGAGCCATGCCCGGAATGCTTCGAAGCCGTACAGGCGGCCGAGGAAGTCGCGCAGCAGCTCGGCGGCCGGCTTGGTCCCGCCCGGCGCGAGCACGAGGTCGCGATACCGCTTCGCCTGGACCGGGTCCATGAGATCCGGGAACGCGCCGCGCAGATCCTTCGCGATGACGAGCGACCATACGTAGGTGTAGTAGAGCGCGGTGTACCCCTCGAGGTGACCGAAGGCCGCCTGGAACGCGGTGCCCTCGGGCATGACGATCGGTGAGAACTCCCGCGCGGTCTCGTAGACGAGCGCGGTCGAATCGAGGCCCCGCGGGTCGCGGTCGTGCAACCGGAGCGCGATCGCCGCGAGCATGAGCTGGCGCTGCACGCCGGTCGCGCGGCCGAAGTCGCGCGCCTCGCGCAGCCGCTCCACGAGCGCCTCGGGGATCACCGCCCCGGTCTCGACGTGCGTGGCGAATCGGCGGAGCACGCCGTAGTCGAAGATCCATTCTTCGAGGAACTGCGACGGGGCCTCGACGAAGTCCCACTCCGCGACGCCGCCGAGGCGGACCCACGGGATGTCACCCCGCATGATGTTGTGGACGAGGTGGCCGAACTCGTGGAAGAAGGTCACGACCTCGGAGTGCTGCATGAGCGCCGGGCCCGGCTGTGCCGACGGGTCCGGGAAGTTGCAGACGAGGACGCTGTGCGGCTTGCTCTTGCCGCCGATGCCGGGAACGAAGGTGAAGCAGGCGGCGTGCTTGTACTTTCCCTCCCGCGGGAACATGTCGAGCGAGATCCGACCCATCCCCACCCCATCCACGGAGACGTCGAAGGTCTCCACGGAGGGATGCCAGAGCGCGACATCCACCGGGGTGAAGGTGAGCCCGAACAGCTCGCTCGCCAGATCGAGGATCGCCTGCCGGACCGCGTTGTATTCGAAGTACGGCCGCAGCTCGCGGCCGTCGAAGCGATAGCGCCGCCCTTTCACCTGCTCGGTGTAGTAGCCGACGTCCCAGGTGCCGAGGAACGCGGCGTCCGGTTCGTCGCGGCGCTTCGCCGCGAGGAGGTCCGCGTGCTCCGCCGCCGCGCTTTCGGCACAGGCGTCCCGGGCGCGCTGGATGAAGTCGCGGACCGCGCCGGCCGAGCCGGACATCTTGTCCTCGGTGACATATTCCGCCCAGCTCGCGTAGCCGAGCAGACCGGCGAGCTCCTGGCGCCTGATGAGCATTTCGGCGAGCACTTCGATGTTCCGCGGGACCGCCCGGGAGTTGTTCGCCACGGCGAGCGCCCGCCGTGCCGGCCCGTCCGAAGCGTAGGTGAGGAACGGGATGAGGTCGGGATAGTTGGTCGTCACGTGGACCTTGCCGTCCGCGTCGACCGGGTGCGCGGCGATGTAGTCGTCCGGCAGTCCCGCAAGCTGCGCCGGGTCGAGCGCCACCTCGCGCACGTCGTCGCGGATGTTGCGCGAGAACTCCTGCTCGATCTCGACGAGCGCGGCGCGCACCGCCCGCACCCGGGCCTGGGCCTCCTTGTCGAGCTCGATCCCCGAGCGCCGCATGTCCCGCCGGGCCAGCTCCACCACACGGCGCGCGAGCGGATCGAGCGCGGTGGGATCCAGCGCGCCGAGGGCGTCGTACAGCGGGCGATCCTGCCCGAGGACGGTGCGGAGCTCGGAGAGCTCGCGGACGATGCCGTCCGCGGCCTCACGGACCGCGGCTTCCGGATGGACCTCCCCCAGCAGCCCGGCCTCCGCTCCGGCTTCGGCGAGCGCGGCCGAGAGGTCGTTGTACGGCCGGAGCACGGTGTCCTCGGTGAAGGGGGCCGTGGCGCGGTGGATTCCGTCGAGCAGCTCCTTCGCCGCCGCGAGGCGCGCGCGGTTCCGTTCGGTGAGTGCGGCTGCCGTCGCCGAGCCGGTCGTCAGCGCCACGTGGTCCTCCTACGCCGGACGCATGAACTGGATGCCGCCGGGCACTTGGGTGAAGCCTAAGACCTCATTGAGGTGGAGGATCGGGGCGTTCGAACGTCACGAGTCGGATGCCCTGGTCGCGCATCGCGCGGCGCGCATCCGCGACCATCCGCCGGAGCATCGCCGCGTTGGAGACCAGGTCACACTCCCAGAGCGTGTAACGGCGCTCCACGGCGTAGCCGCGGGCGAGGAGGACCTCCTGCTTCAGCCGATCGGACTCGCACGTGTTCGCGGTGAACACCGCGGTCCCGCTCTCGCGCGAACGCGCCTCGACGAACGCGAACGCCGCGTCGAGCCGCGGTCTTTGCCGCGAGGGCAAGCGAGGCGTTCACCTGACCGTACCGGGTCGGCAGCTTCGCCCAGTCCTGATGGAACTGCGCCACGAAGCCGATCCGCGAGCCATCGACCGCGGTGACGACATAGCGCTCGGCGACCGCCCCGGGCTGCGGGTTGGACCAGAAATGGCGGAGCAGCAGCGGATCGGCCGGGTCGCCCGGCTGGTTCTCGGTGAATAGGTCCGCCGCGTACCCCGCGTCATCGAGGGTCGCCGGGACGAATCGGAGCTCGGTCATCGCACGACGAGGATGGCACATCCCATCGCGCCTGCCTGTCACCCCGACGCAGCGAGTGACTGAGGCGTAGCATCGGGCGGTGCCCATCGAGACGATCATCAAGCTCACCGGCGGACCGCTCGCGAACAAGACGGTGAACGCCGGTCCGGTGACGGTGGGCGCGCTCATCCGGCTCACCCGCCCGTCCGGTTCGCTGGCCTTCTACCGGATCACGAAGGTCGACGCCGTGCCGAACCGCACCTCCTTCACCGCGAGCGCGAAGTTCGAACCAAAGGGCGACGGTCGGGCCCCCTAGCCCGAGTGTCGCGTCTTGGAAGGGAGGTGTCGGTCCGACGGAACGGCACAAGACCTCCGGGACGCGACGCGAGTTCGGACCTAGCCGGTGGGCTCGCCGGCCACGAAGCGGATGCTGAGCATCGTCCGGCAGCGTGCGCAGGTGAGCGTCGCGAGCGACGGCTCGCTCTCACCCAGCGCGGAGACGAACTTCAGCGTGTCCTCGCCCGTGACCGGGCGGTTGCACTCCGGACAGCGGATCTCGCCCCGGGCGAGCGCCGCCCGGGTGGCCTGCAGATCGGCGAACCCCGGCCGCTTCTTCCGTCCCATCTAACGCACCATCCCCGACACGATCTTCGCGGCTACGCCGAAGCCACAAGCGAGCGCCGCGGTGCCGGCCGCTGCCGCACGAACGGCTGCGGCGCCACCACCTGCGGGGCCGCACGCTGGGGCCCCACGCGCTCCTGGCGGAAGGGTACCTTGGCCCGGCGCTTGAGATCCTCGAACGCGGCGCGCTGGGTCTCGTTCACGAAGGTGAACGCGACACCCCCGCGGCCGGCACGTCCGGTGCGACCGACGCGGTGCACATACGTCTCCGCATTCTCCGGGAGGTCGAAGTTCACGATGTGGCCGATGTCGTCGACGTGGATCCCGCGCGCGGCGATGTTCGTGGCGATGAGCGTGGGGATCCGGCCGTTCCGGAATCCCTCGAGCACGCGCTCGCGCTCGCGCTGCCCGACGTTCCCGTGGAGCGCGCTGGCCGGCGTGCCCAGCCGTTCGAGGGCCTTCACGAGCTTGTCCGCGCCGTGCTTGGTGCGGCGGAACACGAGCGTGCGGACGACGTCTTCGCGCTTCAGGATCTCGTGCAGCGCTGCGACCTTGTCCGATTCGGCGACCTGGACCCAGGCCTGGTCGATACCGGTCGCGGTGCTCTCGTCGGTCTTCACCTCGACGCTCTGCGCGTTCGCCGTGTACTTGCGGGCGATCGCCCGCACGTCGGCGGAGAGGGTCGCGGAGAACAGGGCCGTCTGGCGCGGGCCGGACAGGAGAGCGATGATCCGCGCGATGTCCGGCGCGAAGCCCAGGTCGAGCAGGTGGTCGGCCTCGTCGAGCACCAGGACGCGGATCTTCGAGAGATCGAGCGAACGGCGCTTGGCCAGATCGAGCAGCCGGCCGGGGGTGCCGACGGCGACATGGACGCCGCGGCGGAGCGCGTCCTCCTGACCGCGGTAGCCGACGCCACCGTACAGCGCGACGACGCGCGCGCCGGTGAAACGGCCGAGGAGGGCGAACTCGCGGGCGACCTGCTGACCGAGCTCGCGGGTGGGAACGACGACGAGGGCGACCGGGGCGCCGGGGCGGCCCTCGAGACGCTCCAGGATGGGGATCGCGAAGGCGCCGGTCTTTCCGGTGCCGGTCTGGGCCTGCGCGAAGAGATCGCGGCCGGCGCGCAGCGGCGGGATCGCAAGCTCCTGGATCGGCGTGAACGTGGTCCAGCCGAGCTGCTTGGTGGCGCGGTCGAGGTCGGGACTGAGCGAGATCAAGATGCTTCCTTCTTGCGGGGCAATAAAAAAGCGAGCCGAACGTGACTCGGCTCGCTGGTCTCATTGATGAACCCGAGTGATTTCTCCCCACACTGTAGCACGCGGCCGGCGGCGACGCCTACGACGTGCCCCAGATGTCACCGACGGTGTAGCCGTTCGGGAACGGATCGGTCGCGTCGAGGACGTAGCTCGCGAAGCCGGTGATCCATCCCTGCCCCCGGATCGTCGGACGGATCGCTGGGTATGACCCGATCATCGTCGTCGATGCGACCCGACCGTGGAAGATCGTCCCCAGGACGCCCTCATGCGCGAATTCATCCCCCACCTGGAGCCGTCCGCGTGCGTGCAGGGTCGCCATCTTCGCGCTCGTCCCGGTGCCACAGGGCGACCGGTCGAGCGCGCCGGTCCACGAGGCCGGCCGGTCCCAGTCGACCTCGCCGACCGAGACGGTCACCGCGTTCCGCATCGTCCCCGCCCCGAGGGCGGGCCCGGAAAGCATCGAGATCGTCGGACCGACGATCCGTGGATCCTCAGGGTGCACGACCGGCAGCTGCTCGCGGGTGGCGGCGCGGATCAGCTCCCCGATCCGCGCGATGTCCCGCCCCTCATCCGGCGTGAGGCGAAGCCCGAAGGCGGTCGCGTCGGCGATCGCGTAGAACATCCCGCCCCAGGCCACATCGACGTTCACCGTCCCCAGGGTCGGGACCTCGACCGGCCGGTCGAGATGCAGGGCGAACGACGCCACGTTCGCGAAGGTCACCGACCGCACCTTGCCCCCCGACACCTCGGCAGTGACCTTCACCAGCCCGGCAGGGGTGTCCAGCGTGAGCTCGGTCACCGGCTCGCGGGCGGGAAGCATCCCGGTCTCGAGGAGCGCGGTGACCACGCAGATCGTGTTCGAGCCGGACATCGCCGGATACTCGGTCTGCTCCATGATCACGAACCCGATGTCGGCGTCGGGATGCGTCGGCGGCAGCACGAGGTTGCAGCACAAACCCGGATAGCCCCGCGGCTCGCGCAGCATGAGCCGGCGCAGATCGTCGGCGTGGGCCTCCAGGTGGAGCTTCTTTTCGAACATCGTCGCCCCGGGGACGGCGAAGACCCCGCCGACGATGACCCGGCCCGGCTCGCCCTCGGCGTGGACATCGATCGCGGACACCATTCGCGCGAAGGCCATCGCGCGCAAGTATGGATGGCCGACCGACGGAGGGGCGGGCTGGTGGATCGGCCGCATCGCCTCCGCGCCGAGGCGGCCGCGAGGCTACCGCGCGGGAACGAGGAGGATCGGGTCCAGGGGCTTGCCGTCGAAGACCGCCATGAAATGCAGGTGCGGCCCGGAGGTGCGGCCGCTCATACCGATATAGCCGATGATGTCGCCGGCCTTGACCGTCTGCCCGAGCGTGACCGGTGGGAGCATCACCAGGTCGTCGAGGTGGCCGTAGAGCGTGGTGAAGTCGCGACCGTGCGCGATGATGACGACCTCGGCCGTGTCGCCGGAGCCGAGGTACGGATGGCCGACGGTCACGACCACGCCATCCGCCGCGGCGAGGACCGGCGTGTACAGCGGGGCGGCGAGATCGACACCATTGTGAAAGCCGCCGTCCCGGACACCGAAGCGCGACGAGACGACCCCGCCGGGCACCGGTGCGCGCGCGAGCCGCGCCGGACCGAAGGCGCCGAGGCCCGAGCCGGCGGCGAGCTTGGCCGCGGCCTCGGGATAGGCGCCTTCCGCCAGCTCGAATTCAGCCGCGAGCGCACGCGCGGCCGCATCGGCTCGCGCCGCGCTCGCGAGCGCCTCGGCCCGGCCGGCCGCGGCGTCCTCGCGCGCCACGGTCGCGATCGCGACGGCGTCGGCGGCATGCCGAACGATGGTCTGGAACGTCGCGCGCTGCTCGACCAGCGTCACCCGCTGGGTCGCGAGCCGTTGCCGCGCCGCGACGAGCTCCCGCTCCTTCGCGCTCGCGGCGTCCTGGGTCACCTGGAGCGCCGTGGTGAGCGACCGGATCTCCTGCGCCTGACGCGCGTCGTCACGATCGACGCGCAGCAGCGTATCGAGTCGCGCCGAGAAGTCGGTCAACGATCGCACCGACAGGAGCATCTCGAGCGGGCTGATCTGTTGCTCCCGGTAGGTGACCCGCAGGTGCGCCGCGTACAGCGCCTTCTTCTCGTCGAGCCGCAGTGTCTCTAGGGCGACCTCCGCATCCAGCCGAACGATGTCGGCGCGAACGATGTCCAGCTGCGCCGTCGCGGTGACGATGGCCTGCTCGGCGAGCTGGATCTCGACACGGAGCACGTCGACCTGGGCCGCTGCCGCGTCGCGCTGCGCCGAGAGCAGCTGGATCTTGCCGGACGCGGCGTCGACGACGCTCTTCAGCTGCTCGGCGGCGGCCAGCGCGYCGGCGGTCTGCTTCTCGAGCTCAGCGACGCGCTCGGCGGCGTTCTTCGGCTTCTCATCGGCGAACGCGGTGTTCGCGCCGGTGCTGACCATGAGCAGGAGGACGAGCACGGCGATGCCGAGGGGGCGACGGTAGGACATGCCATCCATGGTGCATCGCACTGGCCCGATGCGATATGGGCCATCCGGGTGATCGTCACGTCATTCGTCCGGCCGGCGCGCGACCAGGCAGGCGGGTCGAAGTGGCCGAGCGAGCGCTCGCTCAAGCCGAGGAACGCTCGTGCCCACAAGCGAGCGCTGTATCGACCGGGCCGTGACGGCGGAACAGCGGTGCGCGCATCTCCCGGCCGCGCGCGAGCGCGCTCCGAGCACGCCGGAGGGCTGCAGGGATTCCGACGTGCCGGCCCCGCCTGGACGCTCGAGCCGGGTACCGGCCAGTACTACCTCCACCACTTCCTGCCACAGCAACCCGATCTCAACTGGTGGAATCCCGCCGTGCGCGACGCCATCGACGGGGTCATGCGCTTTTGGCTCGATCGGGGCGTCGACGGCTTTCGCGTGGACGTCGCGCATGGCCTGATCAAGGATCCGGCCTTGCGGAACAACCCGCGATTCTCGTTTCGCGGTCGACGGGCCCAACGGAACTGGGATCTCGAGGAGGTGCACGCGATCCACCGCCGGTGGCGTCGCGTGCTCGATGGCTACGTGCCGTCTGGCCGTCGTACCCGCCAGACGGTCGCTCCCCGCGCCGGAACGGTGGACGTCAGTTGCCCGTCCCGAGCGGTGACGGTCGCTGAGCCGCCGATCAGCTCCTCCGCGACGGCGTCGGCGCCGTCCATCGCTCCGCCAAGCGCCGCGAGACCGACGCGGACCGTCGCATCGTGCGCAGGGTCGCCATTCAACGCGACGACGATCGTGTTGGCCCCCAGCGACCTCGCGTAGACGTAGAGGGACTGTCCGGCCCGCAGCTCGGTGTACGCGCCGGTCCGGAGCGCCGGTGTCGCGGCCCGAAGCGACGCGGCGCGCTGCACGAGGGGCCGGACCTCCGAGTGCGGAGGATCCTCCCAGGGCAGAGGCTTGCGGTTGCTCGGGTCCTGGCCGCAGCCCAGGCCGACCTCGGTCCCGCAATACGGCTCGCAGAAGCATGGGCGAACAAGGCATGATGCCTCGGCCAGGCGGAAGTGGCGTGGAAAGGCCGCACTGACGACCCTATGTATCGACACCGTCCTCGGCATCCTTGCGGCGGCGAAGCCTCCACCATCGGGAGCTCTGTCAACATCCGAGCGGAAGACGGGGGTCGACCGCGCGCACGTGGTAACAGTTCGACTCGTTCGCGATCAGCGCGGATGGCTGCGCCTAGTGCCGCCCCAACTTGACGGGCTTGACCGCGCGAATCCGTGTGAGCGGGTGAGACGTGTTGCCACGCTCGCGATGGCGCAGGCGAAGGTAACGGTAGACGCGCTGACGCCGGACGGCGTGCGTGGGGTCGTCGCTGCCGGCGTAGGTGGCCCGGCCGAGCACGCCGAAATGGGTTTCGATGGGGTTGAGGAAGGAAGCCTCGGTCGGCGTGAAGACCAGGGTGATCCGCAGCTTCTTGCAGAACGCCAGGAAGCGCGGGTGGTCGTGCACTTGATGGAGGCCGTCGATCACGACGTAGAGCTTTGTTCGCGGGTAGCAGGCCCGCAGGCGCCGGAAGGCCTCGCTGACCTCGGGGATCCGCTTGCGCTTGGTGAAGATCCCCGAGAGCACGTCGGCGTGCACGTCGTAGAAGCCGAGGAAGACCTCGATGCCCTGCTTGCGGGTGTACGTCGCACGCATCCGCGCCGGCTCCCCCCGGCGCGCCCAGCACCGGCCGCCTATCGGCCGGCACTCGAGCGGGCCCCACTCGTCGAAGCTGACGACCGCCGATCTCGGCGGGCGGTGCTCGGTGAGGGAGCGGATGCGCGCCCTTTTTTTGCGAAGGCCGGGTCCTCGGAGTGCTTCCAGGTGCGGATGCGCAGGGCTGAGAGCCCGTGGCGGCGGAGTAGCCGGCGCACCCACTCCTGGCTGAAGGGTGGGATGAGCCGCTTCTTCTCGCAATACTCGGCAAGGGTGCGCACCGACCAGGTGGTGAAGGGCAGACCGAGCTTCTCGGGGCTGGTCAGGGCCGTGTCCAGCAGGTCCTGCAGCTGGCGGGCGGTGATGATCGGGACCCGGCCGCGGGGGTTGTTCGGCCGCTCGAAGCCCGCAAAGCCGCTGGCGTTGAAGCGGCGGACCCACAGCGACGTGTTGTTCTTGTTCAGCCCGGCGCGGCTGGCGGCATCGGAGAAGGTGTGTCCGGCGCGCACCAGGTCGATCACCCGGTATCGCCGATGCAGTTGCGCGGGTAGCGAGACCTGGCGGAGCTTGGCGCGGAGCACGGTTCGCTCGCGGCGGGTCAAGGGTCGCAGACGGACGCGTGTTGGTCGGGCCATCGCTTTCCTCCGGCCCTCCCCGGGCTCCCCGTCCCGCTACAAAGTAGTCCACTATGTCAAGTTGGAACGGCACTAGTGGGCTGATCGCACAGGCCAAGACACGGCGCCGGCACGTGAACGACCACGCCGGCCGAGCCACGACAAGCGCGCCCCCATGGATACCCCGGCTCCGCATCGCAGTCCTCCCCGGAAGTGCCGACATCCGGCCGGGTTCGATTACCACTGGGCCGAGTCCATCCGATTGGGCGTCGTCGCGACGGCCGGCACGGTGATGCTCGCGGTGCTCCGCTCATCGTCGGCGTGCAACTGCTGCTGCAGGCGATCGCCCAGGACATCGGCAATGTCCCGTCACGCCCGATCCACGAGGAGCTGCCCGACCCCGGTCGCGAAGCAAAAAGAAGAAGCCCCGGTCTCCCGGGGCCTCTTCATATGAACGGTCGCCTGGGCTAGCGGTGGACCAGCTTGAACGTCGGGGTGGTGCCACCGACGATCCGCTGGGTCAGCAGGCCGAGGTAGTCGGGGTGCTCAAAGGTGAAGTCGAACTCGGAGCCAGCCGGGAGGTCGATGGCGAAGAATCCGGTGGCGTCGGTCCGCGCCGAGCCCTGGAGCGGGCAGCCCGCCGGGGGACCGGAGTACACGCAGACGCCCTTGATCGGCGCGCCAGTGGCGGCGTCGACGACGGTGCCGCCGAGTCGCTTGAGGGTCGGCGGCACCGGGCCGACCGCGTTGGGAACGCCGCCGGGGATGCCATCGGGCGAAGATGACGGCTTCGGCGAGGGAGTCGGGATCGCTGAGACCGGGGCGAGGCCAGCACGGTCCATCCCGGCCTGCATGGCGCCGGTGGAGCCGCGGAAGTCAGTGACCGTAATGCGGGCGCGCGGGTTGCGCTCGATGACGTTCAGCGCCCACCCGCCGAGGTCCGCGGCTGACAAGAAGTCGCCGGGCTGCAGGGAATCGACGCGCTTCCAGAAGTCGGCGATCCGCTGCTCGACGTTGGTGGTCGGCGCGGTCACCGGTGTGGTGGCCGCCGGCGCGAGACCAGCGCGGTCCATCCCGGCCTGCATCGCCCCGGTGGACGCGCGGAAATCAGTGACCGTGGTGCGGGCGCGGGGATTGCGCTCGATGACGTTCAGGCCCCACTGGCCAAGATCCGCGGCAGACAGGTAGTCGGTCGGCTGCAGCGAATCGACGCGCTTCCAGAAGTCGGCGATCCGCTGCTCGACGTTCCCGTCGGCGGTACCCACGGAGCTGGTAAGGCCAGTCATTGAGATCGCCAGAAGAAGCGCTGCGAGCGCTCGAGCTGCCTGAAAACGCGTGATCAACGGGGTTTCTCCCTCATGTTTGTAAATGATGTTTGTAAATGCGGCAGCGTCAGAGCACTGGCCGTCGTTCAGTGTGAACGATTCCGGGGCACCGGTGTCACCAATCCGGGCGGAACTCGCGCAATCGGATAGCGATCTGATACTTCATGGATAAGCCTACGCCCCGGGCTTGGGTACTTGTGAGTCAGTTGGAACGTGGGGTGCCCGGGAGGCAGCCGCTTTGGCTGATACAACATCGGAGCGGAAGACGGGACTCCTCCGCGTGGTAGGCGCCCGCACACTCAAGGCTTCGTCCTGGCGACCGCCGCCACGCTGGCCCAGATCCGCTCCCGCGAC
>JRHI01002915.1_pt1 | contig 10876 bp, 8 predicted proteins | sample 215371 | NCBI WGS metagenome assembly JRHI01 (sample SAMN02929681, study PRJNA255918) | sediment metagenome | biome: cave system; feature: Ice Cave; material: Sediment; isolation source: sediment from deep within a dark volcanic ice cave with no known source of... ... | reverse complement strand
TGCGCCTCTCGGAAAGCTGAGCAATTTATACGAGAAACAGTACACTGTCGGTTAGCAGTGGCCCTCCGACCGTTTCCGCCTTGCTCACATAGTTATAGTTGGCACACAGGGGGTAGAACCGCACGCTGTCCTCTTTGCTCTGGCCTCAAGGTGCTCAGACAGCCTGGGGAGAGAGTTGGGTTCCACCTGGATTGGAGTACGGGGAACAGGACGCGGGCGACCATAAAGGCCCTCTCCACCCCGCATCAACCCCGCTCGCCCCTACGGACATTGGGAGCGGTATCCAATAAAACCTCCTGGCAGCTCATGGGCCGATGGCGATGATGGACCAGATGGCCGTGCAGAGACCGCTCGGTATCCAAGAAAGCCTCCTGGCAGCTCATGGGCCGGTGAGTCCAAAGGTTGTCAGGAGGGTTTTTTGTTGCACATTATACGGCGACGTTGGTTGAGCGTCGATAACTTGTGACGCCTTCTCAGGGTCAACTTGTTTTTGTTGCACATTATACGGCGACGTTGGTTGAGCGGCTGTAGGGTTTCTCGGGATCGATTAGCACATTGACGCAGGAGGGGAGGCCGGAGGCAAAGGCTCTTGCAAGGGCGGGCCGGATGTCTTCTGGGCGCTCGACCAGCTCTCCGTAGCCACCCAATGCCTCGACCATCTTATCGTAGCGAATTCCTGGCGTCAGTTCAGCCGCCGTCGCGTGACCAATGAGAGCGCGCTGGGGATGCTTGATCTGTCCCCAGGCACCGTCGTTGCCGATGATGGAGACGATGGGCAGCTTCTGGCGCACCATGCTCTCGAACTCCATACCGTTGAGGCCAAAGGCACCGTCACCGTGGAGGATCAATACTTTCTGTCCGGGTCGCGCAATTTGTGCCGCCATGGCAAAGCCCGTGCCAGTACCCAGGCAGCCCATGGGGCCGGGATCAAGCCAGTACCCGGGTTTGGCGACGTTGATTACGCGACCGCCATAGCTGACGATATCGCCGCCATCGCCCACCACGGTGGTGTCCTCGTCGATAAAGTCGCGTATCTCGCGGCAGAGGCGCATGGGATGAATGGGCACGGCAGTTGAACTCATCAAGGCATTGTCGCGCTCCACTGCTTTGTGTTCCTCGCCACGAATGTAGGTCAGCCACTCTTGCTGGTTCAACTGTCTGGTGGCCTCAGCCACTTGCAGCATACTGACGCCAACATCGCCCACCAGTCCGACGGACGCGCCACGGTTGACGCCGATATCCTCGGCTGCCAGGTCGAACCAGATAAGATTGGCCGCTGCAGGGATCAGCGGGGGCTGACCGTGGTTGAGGCGGAAGTCCAGGCGCGTGCCAACGGCCAGGATGGTGTCGGCCCCTTCCAGCGCTTTGCGCCGCGCGGATGAGAAGAAGAGCGGGTGCGTTGGTGGCAGGCAGCCGCGTCCCGCGCCATTGAGAAAGACGGGGGCCTGGATGCGCTCTGCCAGCTTGCGCAGCGGTTCGGAGGCGTCACACCACCAGACGGCGGTACCGGCCATGATGACCGGGCGCTTCGCTTGCTCCAGAAGTTCAGCCGCCTTGTGAACGAGTTCAGGATCGGGAAAGATGCGGCCCGAGGAGCGATAGTTGGCGGGCTCACCTGGATCAAAAAACGTGTCTGTATCGACAAAATTATTGAGTACGTCCATCGGTATCTCTAAGAAGGTGGGACCAGGCTTGCCACTCAACATCTGACGAAAGGCCATGGCAGTGTACTCGGCGAGGCGCGAGGTTTCATGCACGGTACGCGCCCACTTGGTGATGGGGCGCAACAGGTCGATCTGGCCCATCTCTTGTAACGCGCCGCGATCCCAGAAACCAAGGGGGGCCGCGCCACCAATCACGAGGATGGGGCTGCCCGCAAGATAGGCGTTGGCGACGCCGGTAACACCATCGGTGACGCCGGGACCAGCCGTTAAGAGGGCGACACCGGGTTTGCGCGTGGACTTTGCCCAGCCTTCAGCGGCGTGGACGGCTGCCTGTTCGTGGCGCGTATCCACGACGCGAATGCCCTCGCGCATGCAGCCATCGTAAATAGCGGCGATGTGACCACCGCTGAGGGTGAAGACGACTTCTATCCCTTCTTTTTTGAGGATTTTTGCGACCAGCCAGCCGCCATGGATCATGCCCAAGGTGAGTCTCCCTTCTCTGTAGCCGGTAAAGTTTTTTTTATTTCAAGATGTATTATATGTTATTTAGGTTACTGGGCGTTCTCGGACTGTCCTGATGTACAGGCCTATCCTGACCCCTGGTTCGTTGCGTTTTGAGGATAAATTGGGTAGTCTGTATTAGAGAATACAACATAATGCAAACACCTGATTACATTGATAAGAAGGATAGATGATGGACACTGATATTGCGCGTATCGAGCAGATGATGACGGCGGTTACAGGAGATATGAAGCATGATGGCAGCACTCGCTCTATCCTGGAGGTGCTGTGGGTGCTTTATGATCGCGTCCTGCGTTACGATGCCAGTAACCCGAAGGGCGAGGAGCGCGACCGTTTTGTGCTGAGCAAAGGGCATGGGCCGCTGGCACTCTACACTATTTTAGCGGTCAAGGGATTCTTCGCGCCAGAGCTACTGCCAACATTCGGGAAATGGGAGAGCATGCTTGGTTTTCACCCTGACCGCAAGCAGGTGCCAGGAGTTGAGGCTTCAACCGGTTCGCTTGGCCATGGTTTTCCAATGGCGGTAGGGATGGCCATGGCTCTGCGCATCAAGAAAAGCCAGAGCAGGGTGTTTGTGCTGATAGGCGATGGAGAGTGTAACGAGGGCAGCGTGTGGGAGACGATCCTGCTCGCTGGGAACCAGCACCTGCCAAATTTGACCTGCATCCTTATCAACAATCACTCAAGTTCGCAGGACCTTGGGGATATTGCCGCGAAATTCAGGGCTTTTGGGTGGGCGGCGAGCACTATCGATGGGCGCTCAGATGAGGAGATTTATGAGGCGTTGACTCGTAGAGATGGTACGCGGCCTGGGGTGGTGGTTGCGGAGATACATTAATCCGCCCAGGAATCCACCAGGTTGACCGCTATAGGTCAATCCTAACCGCTATAGGTCAATCCTAACCGCTATAGGTCAATCCTATAGGTGCGGACTAGGACGCGCTCAGGGCAAGGGCAAGCCTTGCCCGTACATTTTGGTTCGCGTTTCCAGGGTGGGGGGCGCACTCAATTAAAGGAGGCGTAATTTATTTGCTCGCGCCATTGGGGCATGGGCGTTCAGGGCAAGGGCAAGCCTTGCCCCTACATTTTGGCTCGCGTCTCCAGGGCGGGGGCGTGCATTAAATTAAAGGATATGTAATTATGGCAATAGATATGCGGAGGCAAATGGGTAAGACTGTTTGCGAATTACTTGAGCAGGATGAGCGGCTCGTGGTGGTACTGGCGGAGATAAGCACTGGTTACTTCGAGGGGACCTCGCATCCTGAGCGTGTGATTAATGTTGGGATTATGGAACAGACGATGACGAGTGTGGCGGCGGGGATGGCGTTGGAGGGTTTTATCCCTGTTATTCATTCTATTGTGCCCTTCCTGGTGGAGCGGCCTTTTGAGCAGATCAAGGATGATTTCTGCTACCAGCAGTTGGGGGGAAACTTTATCAGTACGGGGGCGTCGTATGACTACAGTACCGAGGGGATGACACATCACGGGAGTGGCGACGTGCAGATACTGCGCAGTTTACCGGGCATGCAGATTGTCGTGCCTGGAACTTCGGGCGAATTTGATCACCTTTTTCGTGAGGCGTATGCCAACGGCTCACCGACATACTACCGGTTGGCCAGCAGCAATAATCCTGTGGAGTTTCCTGTGCGCTTCGGCAAACTTGAGATAGTGCAGCGCGGCAGCCAGGCTACGGTTATCGCGGTTGGCCCGATGCTCGCGGCGACGCTGGAGGCCGTGAAAGATATGGATGTGACGCTGCTCTACTGTACGACGGTTGCCCCTTTTGATGGTGAGACGCTGCAGAGCGTGTGCCGGAATCAGCAGGGACACGGTAGCAAGATTGTGCTGGTTGAGCCATATTACGAGGGAGTGCTGGTGCCGGATATATGTGCTGCTATGGGTGGCATGCCTGTGTCTATTGAAACTATTGGGGTGCCTCATAGGGTGCTGTCGCGTTATGGGACGGCGGAAGAGCATGACGAGGAGTTGGGGTTGACGGCGGAGGGTATAAGGAGGCGCGTTGAGAAGTTTTGTCAGAAGTGGCATACATCCGCCACTTCTGACGCGTAATATCGCTAGAAAAGCAGGCTGTTTAACGTTTTGAGGCCACGAATTCCAGCGCTTTTCGCGCCAGGGACAGCCATTCTGCTTCAGACGTTGGTGCTACAGTTACCCACTCCTTCATGAGCCGGCCATCATGACGGGGATCAAAGCGTTCTCCGTCATCAGAGGCGATGAGCGCATCCACCCGAGGCTGCGGGAGTTTGACAACGAGCTTGCCCTTGATGAGCATGGCAAAGATTTTATGATGATTACATGTTTCTTCTTGAAGGGTACGGGGCAAGGTTGCGTTGCGAACTCGAAGCAGAATCTGTGCGGAGATCAGAGAGGGGCAAGCCTGTGCGGGCGACTATGAGCGCGTTGAGCGCTTGCATCTGCCGGTTATAGTCGTTGGAAGGAACTGTGGGTATCATATTCAGGTGTAAGAGGTTTGGGCGTAGTACCCAGGTCCAACGCGCGATATCCGTGGCGCTGGAAAGCTCATAGGTGAGGGATGAGCCGTTTTTCTGCGCTCCCCAGGTGTTGTACATGGCAAAGAGTCGCGCTGCCTCCCACCTCACAGCGCCTTTCTGGCCTCCATAACGCGCACTCAGGCCCTGCTCTGTCACTTCAATTTTCTGGCGCCCCATAGGAGAGAGGAATATAGCAAGCAGTATGATCGCCATCACGGCGGCCGTAATTGCGAAAAGGATGAGAAAGTTGTGAAAACGATCGGGCGAGATGAATAGAAAACCATTATCGAGCCAGGAAAAGGCTCCGGCTAATAAGAGGGCGAACAACAGCGCCATTGCCATGAGCACCTCGATAGTTTCCTTGCTTCGACGTAATGTGATCGTGCAAGGCAACTGTAAGGCCGCCGGATTGGCTAAGGGCTGCTCAACGGCTAGCAAGGAAGGATCTCTTGCGGCAGCAGCCAGGCGGCGTCGCTCGATACGTTGCCAGTAGCGCCACTGCGAGATAGTCAAGACGAACGCGAGGGTGATATATAGAACTGTGGGAATGTAGAAAGACATTGATGACAGGGATTTTGTCAATCCGGCAAGTCCGAAACCCAATATGACATTGATGACGATGACAAAGATTAACAGCAGAAAAAATAGTCCAAACAACATAAACAAGACAACAAAAGACGTCCGATAGGTCTCTAGAAGAGGGTTTGCACGAATCATATTGGGATTGGATGGTACCATCGTTTCCTCCTTGAATACGCACTCACTTTATGGCACGTAACATACGAGATTATAGGAGACAAAAACGCTGCGCCTCGTATGTTGACCTGAAGAGGGGTATGGCATATGCTATGACGAAAAGACAAGAAGGAGGGTTTCTATGAAAAGAACGGTATATGTTTCATCTTACAGTGTTGCTAGCCGCAAAAGCTTGCTTAGCTTTGGGAGCATTCTGAGTGTTTTGAGTGTGTTCAGTATTTTGGGAGTGCTGAGTGCGGGAAGTTTGCTTAGTATTGGGAGCGCGGGGAGTATTCTGAGTATCGGCAGTTCTGGAAATATTTTGAGCATTGGGAGTGTGGGGAGTATTCTCAGTATTGGGAGCGCGGGGAGCATTTTGTGTGTTGGAGGGAAGGGTGGAATGGGGACGAAGAGGGGGTGAAAGATGGTGTAGGCGCACAATGAGAAGTGTCACGTTTTCCTTTGTTGGACGTGTTGATTATGTAGGAATTGCCTTTTTAGAAAATAGTAAGTGTTGGCGAGAAAGAAAAGTCTCTAGCAAGTTGAGAGGAGAAGAAACATGCCAAAGAGACATCAACAGCGACCAGCTAAAGAGGCACATGGCCGCAATAATCCAAAGAAGAGTACGGTTATTACGACCGGGGAATATTAAGAAGGAAGAGACTTATAAAGAGCAAGCACGAGAGCATGAGAACCCTGCCAAATTGCCGCAGAAAGCCAAAGTTCCTCCAAAAAGAGTGATTCCCCCGGAGGTGACGACTAAGAAACAGGACTCGGAGGCCATGATGGAAGAGGGGGAGAAGCGAAGTGGCAGCGACTCGAACGCGAACAAGCCCCGCAAGGATGACAGGCTGCACGAGGAGCCAGAGAGGCAGCCAGAACCTCATCCAACTCAGGAGGTGGACGACTTTGTAGAGGATTTGAGGCCAGATAACTTTGCGGGAGCGAACTATAGTGTGCGCTCTGAGCCGCGAGATATAGGGCTGCGAGCTAGTGATATCAAGGGGCTGTATGGCAAGCTTGCTGATTTGACCGATGACGAGATGCGCGATGTCGTGATTGTGCCTTTAGGGAGCGCCTGGAGCAAGGAGCAAAGTACATTGACCTGCTGCACCTGGAGCGGGGTGAGTTTGTTGCTATAGCTGATATGGTTTCTGACGAGGATCATTACTACGTTCCTAAGAAGCATACCGATTATGTGCTCTGGAATCGCCTCAACCAGGTAAGCAACCCGGCACGTCTCGATGAGTAGGAGAGATGGCCATTGCGGTCTCTATGGAAACAGTGTCCTATTGATTATGGTGGTGCCAATGGGCGACGTAGGCGTCCCTATGGGATGTCAAGGATGAGGTAGGGGAACTGGACGAGGGCGACGCAAGCGTCCTCCCCCATCGAACCACGCCGCCCCCGCCCCTACGGGACGAACCTCATCCCCTTTGGGGATGGGGTGGGTTTTCGTTTAGGATGTAGTCGAGGGTTGCTATGAGGTGGTCGGCGTTTGTTTGGGTGAAGATGAGGGGGGGTTTGATTTTCAGGACGTTGTGGAGGGGACCGTCTGTGCTTAGGAGGATGCCGAGAGTGCGGGCGCGGTTTACAATGTATGATGCTTGTTGGGCGGCGGGGGCAAGCGTTTCGCGGTTCAGCACCAGTTCGATGCCGATGAAGAGGCCGAGGCCGCGCACGTCACCAATCAGGGGGTGTTTCTCTTGCAAGTTGCGCAGGCTGTTTAGCAGATGTGTGCCTACTTGAAGCGCGTTCTGCTGGAGTTGTTCTTCGGCGATGACATCGAGGACGGCAAGGCCGATAGCGCAGGATACGGGGTTGCCGCCGAAGGTGTTGAAATACTCCATGCCGTTGTTGAATGAGGCGGCGATGGCGGGGGTTGTTATTACCGCGGCAAGGGGGTGGCCGTTGCCGATTGGTTTGCCAAGGGTCACGATGTCGGGCACGACATGCTGCGTCTCGAAGCCCCAGAAGTGCGTGCCGACACGTCCGAAGCCCACCTGTACTTCGTCAGCAATGCAGACGCCGCCGGCGTTGCGCACATGGCGGTACGCCTCCTTGAGATAGTTGGCGGGCAGGACGATTTGACCGCCGCAGCCCAGCAGTGATTCGCAGATGAAGGCGCCTACGTTGCCGTCGCGCTGTTGCACCTGTTGTATGGCCTGCTCGACGTAGCGCGCGTACTTCTCTCCTGCCTGTGCAGCCTGGCGGTCGGCTGGAAGCTCGGACTGAGGCTCCTTGATGTAGTTTTCTCCTGCTTGGGCAGCCTGGCGGTCGGCTGGAAGCTCGGACTGGGGCTGCTCGATGTGGCGCGCGTACTTCTCTCTTGCCTGTGTAGCGCTCTGCTTGTACTCGCCGCGGTAGACATCTGGCATGGGAACGACGTGGACGTATGGGGGGGCGCCTGAGCCGCCTGGCCCATTGAACTTGTATGGACTGATATCGACGAGGGTGGTTGTATTGCCATGATAGGCGGCATCGACCACGATGATATCTTTGCGGTTCGTGTGCGCACGCGCCAGTCGCAGGGCCAGCTCGTTGGCCTCGCTGCCAGAACACACGAAGTAGCACACGCGTAACGGCTCCGGCAGAGTGGCGCAGAGACGTTCGGCGTAGCGCACAAGGTCTTCGTGCAGGTAGCGCGTGTTGGTGTTGAGGAGGGACATTTGCGCCTGCCCGGCTTTGACGACGCGGGGATGGCAGTGACCGACGTGGCTCACGTTGTTGACCGCGTCGAGGTAGGCGCGGCCATCCTCGTCGTACAGGTATTGCATTGAGCCGCGCACGATCTTGAGCTGGTTCTGGTAGGAGATACTCAACGACCTGCCGATGTGCTCCGCCCTCGCCTGGAGGATCTGCTCGGTAGGCAGTCCTTGTGAGGGAAAACAGTGCTCGGGAATCTGCGTGACCAGGTTGGGATCGGGACTCAGGCTTAACCAGGTGGCGCGCTGGCTGGGCAGCGCCACGCCGGGGAAATCGCCCGTCCTAGCGAGCAGGTCGGTGATGATCTGAAAATGCAGGTGAGGTGGCCAGCCGCCGTTGACCTCGTAGCTACCAATTTTGGCAAAGGGCGTTCCTTGCGCGATGGGCTTGCCTTCGTAGAGACCAGCGAGCGAGTCTGCGCTCAAGTGACCGTACAGCGTGTAGAATGTGAGTTGTTCGCCGGTGCTAGTATGTACAGCGTGTTGCAGGATGATAGTGGGACCGTAATCGAGCGGCGTGCTGTTGTTGCGGAAGCTGTGTATGATGCCGTCGAGGGGTGCCAGGATTGGCGAGCCAACTTCCATGAATATGTCGAGACCGATATGGAGCGTGCGCCACTCGGGACCGTCGTTGCCTGCTACGCGGTACTGGTCTCCGGTGTAGATGGGACGCGCTTCGTTGTACCTGCCGATACCGACGCGGCTCTGCTCAGCCTTCATGCGCTCGAAAAGCTGGCGCGTGAACCACGCAACGTCGGACAAATCCAGCAGGTTACCCAATGCGCGGCTGCCAATGCTCAGGTCGAAAATGACGTTGTTGGCGGTACGTAGGTCCGGCTCGACCACGCGGCCAAGCTCTGCGGGGTTGCGCTTCAACCACTGCACGACTGCATCAGTGTTCGGACAGGGCGAGAGGTGGCAGGCATGGCGAAAGGTGTAGTGTGCCAGACGGGGATGGACGGCTACAAGTTGCTCAAGCAAAGTCCACGCGGGCTGCTCGCTGATGGTCAGGTAGTCATTGTGCGGCTCGACCTTCTGCTGGTAGGCCGAGTTGACCACGCTGATACAGAGCCTGGCACAGATCAGCGGGTAGAGCACGGCCAATTCCTGTTCGGTGAGTGGGAAGGCGTCGTGATAGCCCGCGACGACATGGGCGGCGGCAGCGAGGGGATCAGGCTTGTCCAGCATGGCATACGCGGCGGCGATAGCGAGTTCGCAGATAGTGTTCGTGTGCAACATATCGCCAAAGTCAATGACACTGATGACGTGCCCTTGTTCTGCATCGACTGGACTGACTGGGCCGACTGGACTGATCAGCACATTGTAATCATTGGCATCACCGTGAATGACGCTTGTGCGAAGAGCGGGCAAGACGGGTAGCACCTCAGTTTCGAAGCGTGTGAGCATGGCTTCGACGATGGCACGGCGCTCTGGTTGCGCAATGTGCGGCAGGTAGTCACGAATCCAGGAGGCGCGTGATAGGTCCCATTTCAGCGTTCGCCACGCGGCGGGATGAGAGAAGTCTTGCAGGGCGGCATCCATTCTTCCCAATAAAGTGCCGAGGCTGCGCAGCAACGCGGGCGAATGCGGCTTGTATTCAGCAAAGAGCCTTCCCGGCATGTAGGTGAGCAGTCGCACGAAACGCGTTGTGTGATCAGAGGCGGTGATCGTAGCGATGGTTTCACCACTGGATGTAAGGCAGATTCGCGGCAACAAGAGCGAGGGGTCGCGCGCGGCCAGATGCTCCAATACCTTATTTTGCAGGTCGAGTATGTCGTGCTGCTGCTCAGCGTACGAGATTTTCAGCACAAACTCTTCGCCTGATGCGGCTTGCAGGAGAAAGTTGTGGTCAAGTTCGCCTGGTAGTGATTGTGCCATGGCGCGGAGGCCGTATAGTTCGTTGGCGATGCGGCTGGCGTTTTGTTGGTTGGTTTTCAAAGTGATGTGACTCCTGGGATACGTATTAGTCTTTTGATGATTGTAGCATGTTGGGGCAAATGCTAAAGCAAAAGGGCCAGACCCCACCCCTAGGATGACCGCAAGGGTCATCCCTACTATACTACGACGCGGCTCCCAGGGCGGCTTCACGCATACGACGCGGGATACGGAGAGAGGTAGGATGATCGCAAGGGTCATCCGAGAGGCGTCAAGATATGGGTTTCCCAGGCCATTTAGCCCGCGTAAATTCAAGAGCCAGAGTGAGCAGCGCGAAGAGTTTCAATCCCCAACGGGCTTCCCAGGCCATTTAGCCCGAGCGTAGTTTGCCCGGCACCTTAGCGATATTCGTGTTTCAATCCCAAACGGGCTTCCCAGGCCATTTAGCCCTTCAATTTGGAAGAACACAGAGTGAGGTACAAGCATGTTTCAATCCCAAACGGGCTTCCCAGGCCATTTAGCCGACAACGGAACAACAGTATATGGTATCTCTCTATGAGTTTCAATCCCAAACGGGCTTCCCAGGCCATTTAGCCCTACACGGTGAATGGGCCCGTAGCGCGACTCTGGATAGTTTCAATCCCAAACGGGCTTCCCAGGCCATTTAGCCTCTCTGAGGTAGCTATTGAGTGCGGTATCATCATCGTAGTTTCAATCCCAAACGGGCATCCCAGGCCATTTAGCCACGCAATCAGAAGACACTAGCGACAATGAGGAAGAGGTTTCAATCCCAAACGGGCTTCCCAGGCCATTTAGCCTTCCCCCAACGAAACCGTTGGATTTACAAGGAGACGTGTTTCAA
>JRHI01002914.1_pt1 | contig 10876 bp, 13 predicted proteins | sample 215371 | NCBI WGS metagenome assembly JRHI01 (sample SAMN02929681, study PRJNA255918) | sediment metagenome | biome: cave system; feature: Ice Cave; material: Sediment; isolation source: sediment from deep within a dark volcanic ice cave with no known source of... ... | reverse complement strand
GGTCGACACTCGCATCGGTCTACTCGGGAAGCGCGATTCGCAGGACCGGCCGGCCTCCGATATCTCGGAGCGGAAAGTAGAGTCGATGCGCGCTGTCGACGCCGACGATGTGCGCGTTGGGTGCGAAGAACGCTTGCGCTATTCGGGTGAACCCTCCAGCGCGTACGTCGAAGACGCTGACGATACCGCTCTCGGTAGCAACGTACAGGCGATGCAACCCCGGATCGAGCGCGAGGACGTCGACGCCGATTCCGGTACTCGACGTCGCGGCGATGCGGTGTCCGCGTAGATCGAGCTTTACGATTTCGGCGTTCACTTGGCACGCCACGTAAGCGGCCCGAGCGTCCACGTCGATTGCGAGGCCGTGCGCGTGTAAGCAACCCGGGAGATCGTACCGGCCGACGACGGCGTTCGTACGCGGATCGATCTCGACCAATTGATCTCGCGTCTGAACCGCCACGAACATATGGCCCGAACGGGGGTCGTACTGCGTGTTACCCGCCTCGCCGCCCAGAGCGACGCGGGCTACGATTCGATTCCTCCGCGTATCGATGACCGTGTCGCGGCTGCCGCTTTCATCGGACACGAACACGTGGCGCGTCTTCGGATCGAAAGCAAGCCCATCGACGTCGCCGGCTTCTGCGATCCGGCCGACGACGCCAAGCGTCCGTTCGTCGATGACCACGACGTCGCCCGATCCCGCCGCGGCAGCATAGACGCGCCCGAGTTCGGGAACGGCCAACACGCCGCGGACGGACGGCGTACCGGCAATTGTACCGGCAACGCGCTCCGTCTTCGTGTCGACGGCGATGACGCTCCCGGCGCCGAGGTGCGCGATGAAGAGGCGGCCGGTCCGCGGGTCGAGGCTTTCGTAGTCGAGTCGCGAGGTATCGCCGGTGAGCGGCACGTCGGCGACGACCTTAAAGGCGAGCGGTGGTCCCGCCGCCCCGACGAGTCGCCAGCCAACCCCGAACAAGACGCCGACCAGCACGACGACTAGCACGACGACGGAAAGGCGGCGCCGCGGATGACGCGGAGCGTTACCGGCGACGGATGCGCTCATGTGACCCTTACGAGGCTTTCACGTTTACGTGCGAGAGGGCGTCTTTGAGGCCCGCGGCCACCGTTTCCGGTGCGCCGACCGCCCAAAAGTGCATGTAGTAGAGGGTCGGCGAGTCGCCCAGCATATGCTGGTGCAACGCCGTCACGTCGAAGCCGCGGCCGCGCAGCGTCCGTTCGACGGTATCGACTTCCGATACGATCAGAACGAAGTCACCCGTCGTCGCAACGCGGCCGTTTCCGGCATCCTGGAAGTTCATCGCGACATTGACGCCCATCGCCGGCGGCACGGCCATACCTTGCACGGTAATCGCTTCGGCCCGCGGAAAACCGATCGAAAGCACCGGCCCGTTCATTTTTCCTTTCGTTCCGAGCCCGCGTTCGACGGCTTCTTGGAAGGCCGGCTCGGCGGTAGACATCGCCGGCGCCGTCGTCATCGCCGGCGCTTGCAGCGGAGTCTTCGAAAAACTGAGAGCGGTTCGCAGCTCCGTTGCCGATTCGTCGGCTTGGCCGACTTTCATGAAGTGCATGTACATCAGGTGCGGCGACTCGTTGCGCAAATGATTGTGCAACGCGGTGATGCGGAAACCGGAACTCTGAAGACTTTTCATCACCGGCCCGATCTCCGGTTCGAGCAGCACGAGATCGCCGACGACGAGCGTCCCCTGCGGTTCGGCTTTGAAAGCCGCATAGCTTCCGAGGGCGAGCGCCGGAGCCAGCGTCACGCCGTCGAGGGTGACGTGCAGGTCCGTGCGCGGGATGCCGACGCGGTACACGTCGCCCGCCAGCATCTGCCCGGGCCGCCCCAAACCCTTGGTTATCGCGGTTGCATCCGCGGTTTGCTGCGGCGTCATTGCTTGCGCGTCTTTGGCCGAGCCGGCCGGTTCGGACCGTTCCTTGACGGAGGGAACGGTACCGTTCGGCTGCGCGGGCGGCACGGCGAAGGCTGGTACGGCGAGCGCGAGGACGGTGCCGGCAACCATGACGAAAACGCAACGATTCACGAGACCTCCGCGGATAAAATAGCGAGTGTGGATTTCAGCGTAGGCGCGCGAGATGACAAAGCGATGACGCGTCGCGAAGCTGACGGCGTGCGGATCCTGCTGGTCGAAGATAACGCCGATCTCCGCGACGTAACCACGCGAGCGTTGCGAGAGGCGGGGTATGTCGTCGAGGCCGTTGCCGATGGCGCCCAGGGCGACGCACTCGCCGGCGCGGGCGGCTTCGACGCGCTCATCCTAGACTGGATGCTGCCGGGGCTCAGCGGCGTGGAGATCTGCCGGCGCTTGCGCGACAGCCGCGACTTCTCACCCATCATCATGCTGACCGCCAAGGACGAAATTGCGGATCGCATCGCCGGCCTCGATGCCGGCGCCGACGATTATTTAGTTAAGCCTTTCCACGTGGCCGAATTGCTCGCGCGCTTGCGCTCCATCGTGCGCCGTAACGGACACCAAGGCTCCGGTACGTATCGCGCCGGCACGATCGCCCTCGACGTCGGCGAGCGGGCGGTACGCGTCGCCGACCGTTCCGTCGCGCTATCGGCGCGCGAGTTCGATCTTCTCGAATACTTGATGCGCAATGCCGACCTCACCCAGACGCGCGAAGCGATCGAGGAACACGTGTGGGGCGCGCAGTTCGAGTCGTCCTCGAACGTCGTCGATGTGTTCGTGCGCCGGCTGCGGCGTAAGCTCGGGCCGCGGGATGCCGACGCGATCGAAACGGTGCGCGGCCTCGGGTATCGAATCCGCTCGCATTAGGCGTCCGTCTCCGGCGGCAGCGCGACGTTTCGGAACGTGGCGAAAAGCGCGAGATCGTATACGATCTTGAGTCCGCCGCCGAGATAGAACGGGAGCCCGAAGGCGGCACCCCCGAGCGCGAGGCCGGCAAGCACGGGAGCCACGGCGGCGGCGGCAGGGCCGTACGGCGGCGGTCAATCCGGCGGCTCGCGTTCGTTCGGCGGGCGGCACGAGCGCCATCGTATAGGCTTGCCGGGTCGGAACGTCCATCTGCGAGAGCGCCGCGCGCGCGAGCAGCACGATAGCGGCGAGCGGGAAGCTCGGCATGAGCGGGACGACCAGCAACAGCACGTTCGATGGCAAATGCGTCACGACCATCGTCTTGAGCAGGCCGATAACCTCTGCCAATCGCGCGGCGACGAGCAACGATAACGCAGCGAGTACGTTGGTTCCGAAAAAGAGCACGCCGAGCGCGTGCGCGTCGGCGCCGAAGCGCAGATGCAGCCAATACGCGATGAAGCTCTGCAGCGCGAAGCCGCCCGCCAGCGCATCGAGCCCGAAGAGCAGCGTGAGACGTTCCACGATGCCCAGATGCAGCGCGCGAGATCGAAGAACGGCGGATGCGGGCGACGACGCCTGTCGCCGAACGTGTTCGCCCCGGGAAAACGTGACCGCGTAGATTGCGGCGAGTCCCAGCCCGACGCAACCATATCCCCAGAAGAGCGCTTCGCTCGGCACGACGAAGGCTCCGACGATATTGTACGTCGCAAATCTTCGCGTCGGCGTACCCGTCGTTACCTCGGAAATCGCAGCCTGCTCGATCGCCGCGAACGGACCGACTTCCTGACCGCCGGGGCTTAAGGTGCCAAGGAGGGCCGCAAGGACGAGTTCGACGGGATCTCGAGCCAGGGCCAACAGGCACCCCGGTTGCGGCCATCGCGCCGGCCGCGAGAACGAGCGTCGTTCGCCGGCCCGAGGCGATCGACGAGCGCACCGGTCCCAAACGAAAACGCGGCACCGGCCACCAGCGCGACGGTCAGGATCGCTCCGACGCCGGTCGCAGAAAGACCGTGCTCGCCGAGCATGACCGCAAGTACGACGGCGAGCCAGCCATACGCCGCATTGCGCAGCGCTCGCGCGCGACTACGCGAGCGAAGACGGCGGCATATCCTCCGGAACTGCGTCGACGGCAATCGGCAGTGCGACTCGGAAGCAAGCGCCGCCGGTTGAGCCGTCATCGACCGTTATTTCACCGCCGAAGCTCGTCGCAATGGCGGCGGCGATGGAGAGCCCGAGCCCGCTTCCGCTGTAATCGACGTCGCCTCGATAGAATCGGCGAAAGACGGTCTGCCGCTGCTCTGCTGGGATGCCTGGCCCGTCGTCCTGGACGCTGACGACGCCGTAGCCGGCTCCTTCGGACACCCGGACACGAACGATCGTCTTCGCCGCTCGGCACGCGTTGGCAACCAGATTTTCGATCAGTCGCGTGACGAGCGGAGAGTACCCAACGACGACAATTGGCTCGTCGGACAGCACGACAGCGACGGGAGTACCGGTTGTTCCGCTACCCCGCACCTCCGCACACGCGTGGCTAACGATGTCGTTGAGTTCGCCGTGCTGCGTCGTATCGAGGATGCCGGCATCGGCCCGCGCGAGGAGAAGCAGATCGTCGACCGTCACGGCCACCCGTCGCGCGCGGGTCGCAATCGTTTGGAGGGCGACGCGATATGCGTCTTCGCCGCGAGAGCGAGAGACGGCAAGTTCGGCTTCGGCTGCGATCGCACCGATCGCGTTGCGTAATTCGTGGGAGACGTTGCCGATGAAACCTCGTTCGCGCGTGAACGAGGCCTCGAGCTGGGCCAACATCGTATCGAAGGTTTGCGAAAGACGCCCGAGTTCATCAGACGATTCCATCCCGACGCGCATCGACAAGCGGCCAGATCGGGCGATCTCGGCAGCCACCGCCGTCATCGCTCCGATCGGCGCAAGCGAACGACGCGCGACGAACCAACCCGCGATGCCGACGATGAGAATCATCGGTAATGCCGCGGCTAAGAATCCATTGCGTATCTGGCCCGCCTCTTGCTCGAGGCCGGATTGCACGGCGACGGCGGCGATTCGCATTCCAGGCGTGTCCATCGATGCACCCGCCACGACGATGCGATACGCCTCGCCCGCCTGCAGCGTCCGAGCCGTCCCGATAGGCAAAACGGCCGCTGCTCGAATCACTTCATTCGGCGGTCGCGGCCCTCGTACGCCGACAAGATGCCTCGCTTCGTACGCGAGTAAGGCGATTCCGGGAACGTCGGACGGCAACGCGACGGCAGCCAAACTCGTGCCGGCGCCGGCGCTTCGTGCCGTTACCCGCGCCATCGCCGATAAATCGGCATCGAGGGCCTCGCGCTGTTCGCGCTGGACTGCCGCCGCCGCCAATACGGCAAAGACCCCGAGTCCGACGGCGAACAGCGCGACCCACAAGAGCGTGATCCGCGTCGTGATTCCGGGCCGCGCTCTGAACGACGGCATTCCCGTTTCGCGACCGTTACGCGCCGGCGCGTGCGCGGCAATACTCGTAAAGGGCGTCGTACACTGGCGATTCCACCGCCAGAAGCGCATGGTCGTCGGGAAAACGCGACGGGGATAGCGCTGCCATTCCAGTGGCAATTGCGTAGAGACCGGCGGATTCCGGTGTCAGCTCACGGTGCGCCGTATCGGCGCCGCGTACGATCTCAGCCAGGGCCTGAAGTGCCGGATCGTCGGAGAGACCGTATTTCGCGACGAATGCATCGAACGAGCAGCGCGCCCCGTGATGGCCGAGTTCGACTCCGGGAACGTCGAACGGTAGCGCGTCCTCACGTTGCGCGACCGCCATAACGTCATCGCCCGGAACGTACATGACGGTCGCATCCGGATCGACGAAGCGCCGGATCAACCAGGCGCAGGCGATGCGATCGACTTTCGCGCGCTCTCGTGTCACGAACTTCATGACGTTGACACCTCCTCGTGCTGCAATTCTCTATCGACGTTTCTCGTCGCCATCATTATCTTTTTCCGGCTGACCGTTACGCTCGTTACGCTCGGTCGATGTGGTCTGATGTGCCGCGCCGTTCGTCTGTATCTCCGGTCCCTCGGAAGCCTGAGCGTTGCGGTACGCATACGCTCCGCCTCCGAGTAATAAAGCGGCAAGAGCGGCGATAAAGATGGTTCGGGGACCGCGATTACGTGCGTTCATGGTACGTCCTCTCGTTGCGTGTCAAGAGCTCACTGGCTTACGTCGCAAACGTTAGCCGTACAACATGACGGGACGATGACGTTATGCCAACGCGACAACGACCGCGTGAATTGCGGCACCACGAAATCGTTATGCGGGGCGGCCGCAGAACCGCGACGCGGTTCCTGCACGTCGCAGCGGTTTATGCGACCGCGCGCACGATCGGAGCGTCATACCCGCGATCTGTCATTATTTTGACACAATTGAGTCGTACCATCGCGTTATGATCGCGCCATCGCTTATCGTAGAAGCCGCTCTCGTTACCGGCCTCGCCGTTACGATCGCGGCATTCGCCAAAGGCTGGACGTTTCGGTGCGCGATGCTCGCCGCGATCGGGACATTTCTGCTGATAATCGCGTGGCGTGCTCTCGCAAACGTCTTCGCACTCAATGCGGACTTCATGCCCGCCATAAGCGTCGGCGACAGCGGCTGCTTGATCGCCGGAGCGCTGATCCCGTACCTCGTCGGACGGTCCGCTTGCATCGCGACGGATGCTCGAATACTTCCGGCAGTGGTCGGTGGGCTCGTCGGGTTTTTAGTCAACGTTGTGATTCTTTGAGTCGAGCCCGCGGCGCTCGTAGGAGATCGCCGCACCACACCGTCCAGGCAATGTAGACGAGTTGCAAGGGAAGGCGAAGCCAAAAGAACGCTCCGCTCGCTATGTCACGAAACTGCTCCGGATGTAGCGCCATGTTGATATTCGCCGGGAACACCGCGACGAGCACGACGATAAGACCGCCGCCAGCAAGCCTGCGGCTTCGCGGCACGAGTAATCCGACCGCGCCGATAATCTCGGCGATACCCGTGATGTATACGAGCGTGAGGGCGTGCGGAAAATACGGAGGGACGATTCGTACGAACGGCATCGGTCGCGCGAAATGCATGACCGCCGTCGAAAGAAATAGCCAAACGAGCCCGTAGCGGCTAGCGGGTTTTAGAAAACGCCGTATGTGGCGAAGCCTCATGCCCGCTCTAAGGTAAGGGAAAGAGATGACGCGAGGATGACGGCTGTCATCGGACTGTCATCCGCTTGGCATACGCTGGCCGCATCGTGAAACGACCGACACTCTGGCAAATCGCCCGATATTTTTTGGTATTGGGTTGCACCGGCTTCGGCGGGCCGGTGGCGCTCGCGAACTACATGCGCAAAGATCTCGTCGAGCGGTTGTCGTGGCTCAACCCGGATGAGTATGATGAAGGCTTGGCCATTGCGACCGCCTGCCCGGGACCGCTCGCCTATCAGCTCGGCGTCTATTGCGGCTTTCTCACCCACGGCGTGGGCGGCGCGCTTACGATCGCCCTCGCCTTCGCCGCTGGTCCCGTCGCCATCGTCGTGGCCGTAGCCGCGCTGTACGTTCGTTTCGGATCCACGTGGGAGCTGCGTGCCCTCTTTTACGGAATCGGCCCGATCGTCGTCGGCCTCATCGTGAAATCGTGCTGGGATCTCGGAAAGAAGACCCTGCGACGGCAACGCTTAGCCTGGATATTCGCCGCCGTCGCCTGCGTCATTACGATCCTCGTTCAGAAAGAACTCACGGCGATATTTCTCGTGGCAGGCGCGCTCGGCATCTTTCTGTTCCCAACGACCGCGCCTTCCTCGAGCCCGGGTCCACCGAAGGGCGACGTAACTCCAGCCGGCCTATCGAATGCAGTCGCAGCGGTTAGCACCTTTCAAATGGTCGCTACATCAAAGATCTTTTTGTTCTTCTTGAAGACCGGCTTTCTCGTATTCGGAAGCGGGCTCGTCATCGTTCCGTTTCTCAAAGCGTACGTGGTCGACCAATACCATTGGCTCGGCGATCGTGCCTTTCTCGATGCGGTCGCGGTCGGTCTCATTTCGCCCGGCCCCGTCGTCGTCACGGCGACGTTCGTTGGGTATCTCCTCAATAATCTACCCGGAGCCCTCGCCGCAACGGCCGGTATCTTCGCTCCATCGCTCGCGTTCGTCATTATCGGAACGCCGGTTTTGCGGCGCTACCGCACGAACTCGCGCGTTCAAGGATTTATCCGAGGCGTTACGGTGGCCGTCGTCGGTGTCCTCGTCGGCACGTCATATCTCGTCGCGCGCAGTTCCCTACTCGATTGGTTTAGCATCGCCGTGTTCGCCGTCGCAGTTGCGGTGCTCTTCGCCGCTCGTAAGATTCCCGATCAGCTATTAATCGGTAGCGGAGCGCTGATCGGCTTGATTGCGTACCCGTTACTACACCGTTAACACTTGGATAAAATGGAGGCATGCCGATGAAGAGACGACTCGCGTGGCTACGTGCCACGTGTACGATTCTGTTGCTACTTAGCGGCGGCACCGCTCGTGCGGAAGACGCAGACGAAGCCAATCCTTATCTCGTAAAATCGCTTCCTCGAGCGACCGTAACGCTGACTCAAGCTCTTTCCATGGTAAAGCCGCCTGCGGAAACGCTTTCGGCAAAATACGAAGTTGGCGATCGCGGGAGACTATCTCTATCGATCTATGTTGCGGCACATGGTGTGCGCGACGCGAACCGAGCCTCAATGGAAGAGGTATCCGGCGATCCCCTTGCCGCAAAATGGTCCCCAAGCACTGAGACGTTGCGGAATGCCTTCGACGTATCGGAGGCTACGACACAACGGCGGCTCTTGGCGGCGACAAAACTCACGCTGCTAAAAGTCGCACGGATGGCAATGACCGATCAACCAGGAAGGGTGTTCTCTATCACCCCGGCGGTCGTTGCAGGCAAGGCAAAATTCATCGTGTTGGTGCTCGGCCCGAACTCGCAAGTGGCGACAATGGCATACGATCTGGAAGACCGGCCGCCTTCATTGACGATGAGTCCTTGCTCCGTCACGCGCTGCTCGTTACGACGTGGTGGTCTATCGCGAACGCAACGCGGGTTTGGCGCACGTCGGGTAAGCATTTTCCAAACGCGCGCCACCGTCGCCTACCAGCAGTTGTCGATCGAGGCAGGAGGTCATTTGCCCGCAAAAAGTCCTTCTTCAAATACGACACGTTATTTAAAAATCACCCAAACGAAAAAGCAACGAGATGGGGATTTCGTGATCGTTCAGACGACGATCTCGGCCAGCCGCTTCTGCGCGAACTCGAGCAATCGCTCCGCTCGCGTGAGGGCGAGCGTTCCGTCTTCACGCGCGATCACGTCTCCCGGTCTTCATCACCGATGGTGTCGGGATACCGCGACGTGAGGTAGAACAAATCGAGAGCTGCGGCATCGCGTTCGAGATCATCGGTTATCGACGGGTCGTGCCGGCGTAATTCGCGTACGAGTCGACCGGCCGTGTGCGTGCGCGGATGGTCGTCAGTGATGGCTACGAGCACGGCCTTGAGCGCCTTCTCGGCGGCTTGCTGGGCGTGAAACGTTGCGAGTGACGGTTCGATATCGAGTGCCGCTCGAGCGAGCCATAAGTCGCGTTCGGCCGTTCGATACCACGTTCGTGCGACGACGAGACGATCACGCTGCATAAACGAGTTTCGCCTCCGCAATGACGTCGCGCCAAAAGGTACTGGCCGCCGCACGCGATGCACGCTCTTGCGGAGTGACGACGAGTAGGTCGTACTCGATGCCGAGGCCGCCCGGCCGCGCGCGGTGGCGACACCCTGGCGCACCGCAGAAGCGGATCAGCGGGAGCGGCGCCGGGAGGGGGGAGGTCGTCGAGCTCATTGAGCGCTCGAATACGCACAGCACCGTGCTTAGCGGCGCTTAAAGAGCGCTCCTGTCTCACACGTTAACGCAATTTCTAGGCACTCTGTGAATTACCAAATGAGGATGACACTGCGCCATCCCGCGGAGGTGCGTCGACGCCTGTTTGCGCGTCGCACGCGTGGCGACAAGAGCCGCGTAGTATGCTAGATTGTGTACTCTACCGTACGGACGGTCTTCCGCGAAAGAAGCAGGCAGTTCTCGTGCCCGACTCGATTGACGAGCTACGGCTCGCGCTAGCCGTGAAGCAAGAAACCGTCGACGCCCTCATGGAGGGCTTTCACACCCTCGACTTTCCGGTCGTCGACGGGCTGGCATTCGACGTCCTCTACCAGCCGGCGGCGGCGATCGAGCGGCTGGGCGGCGATTGGTACGATGTTTTCCAGTTGCCTGACGGGCGCATCGCCTTTACGATCGGCGATGTGTGCGGACGCGGACTGCGCGCCGCCGTGAAGATGGGAGAAGCTAAACAAGCCATTAAGGTCGCCGCGTCGCTGCAAATCAACGACCCGATGCCGATCGCGGTGCTCGATCAAGCGAACAAGGTCATCTTCCTCAACAACAACCACGTCGAGTTTACCACCGCACTTTACGGCGTGATCGATATGGGGACGCGTACGGTGACCTACGCCTCGGCCGGCCATCATCCGCCGATCCTGGCCACACCAGGCGCTGCGCCGTGCATCATGCCCAATCACGGCTTTGCGCTGGGCGTCGAGCTCAACTTGCCCGATCTGATCCGCGAGCACAACTTTGTCTTCGAGTCCGGTTCGCTCTTGGTGTTGTACACCGACGGCCTTGTGGAGTTCGGCCACGATATCGATGAAGGTGAGCGAGCGCTGTTGGCAGCGATCCGCGATGCGGTGCACGTCAAAGCCGAACATCCCGCCCGATTCATCGTCGAGAGCGTCCTCACAGAGGAACCCGCGCATCCCGACGATGTCGCGGTGTTGACGATCTACTTCCAGTAACACCCGCTTTTCGGCGGCGACTGAAGGAGATGCGGCTGCTCCTCAAACGCCGCAGCGGCGCGGGTTTCAGTACGTCAATGTGGGGAATTCATTCGCTTCCCTCAGACGCTGGATCTACGCGCTACGTTTCGCCCTATCTTGAAC
>JRHI01002913.1_pt1 | contig 10887 bp, 15 predicted proteins | sample 215371 | NCBI WGS metagenome assembly JRHI01 (sample SAMN02929681, study PRJNA255918) | sediment metagenome | biome: cave system; feature: Ice Cave; material: Sediment; isolation source: sediment from deep within a dark volcanic ice cave with no known source of... ... | reverse complement strand
ACGAGATCCTGGCCAAAGCCAACCCGAAAGTTATTTCGGGGTCAGTGCACCAGCTGTTCACGCCGGAGTCAGGACTCCGAGCCCAGCAGAGGCACGAAGCGGACTGGAAACAGGAGGCGCGACTGGATCCGTCTGCCACTCCGGGTGAGAAGCAGGAGGTCCTGCCGGTCGGCCTGACCCGTCTCCACGGGGATCGCCAGCCGCCCTCCGTCGGCGAGCTGATCGAGGAGCGACTGAGGCACCCGCTGCGCAGCAGCGGAAACGGCAATGCAGTCGAAGGGAGCCTCGGCTGGACAGCCAAGCCTGCCGTCGCCCTGCTTGATCTGCACATTTTCGATGCCGAGCCGGGCCAGCGCGGCAGCCGCCGACCGGGCCAGTTCGGGGACCAGTTCGACACCGATCACCCGGGCTGCCAGCCGGCTCAGCACGGCGGCCTGGTAGCCACTGCCGGCCCCCACCTCAAGGACGGAGTCACCGGCTCGCGGGTTCAAAGCCTGGGTGATTGCGGCCACCACAAATGGCTGCGAGATCGTCTGCCCGCCACCGATCGCAAGCGGCCTATCCACGTACGCCACCTCGGCCAGCTCGGGGGGTAAGAACTCCTCGCGAGGCAGGTCTGCCATAACGCGCATCACTCTCTCATCCCGGATCCCCGCCGACCGGAGCTGCTCGGCGACCATCCGCTCACCCCGCTCATTCATCGCCGGCCGATCCGGCTCGTGGCGGACGAGTGGTGGCCGCGTAGAATTCTGCCCCAAGCTCTTGGCGTCTCCGGCTCCAGCGAACGTTCCACCCGCGCTTCGCCGGCCGGTGAAGCAGCGGTCACGGCTGCTCCGCCGCTCCGGGCCGCCGCACATGCGCGTCGGTTTTGTGCACCCGTCGGAGCAGGAGTTCGCCCGCTTCCTGGATTACTACCGCATCCGCTGGATATATGAGCCGGCCTCCTTCCCCATTGGCTGGGACAACGGTCGTGTCAGCGAGATGTTCACGCCTGACTTCTTCCTGCCCGAATACAACATGTACGTAGAGCTGACCACTATGAAGCAGTCTCTGGTGACCCCCAAGAACCGCAAGGTGAGGCTGCTTCGCGAGCTCTACCCGGACGTCAACGTCCGCCTCATGTACCAGAAGGATTACCAGCAGCTCCTTGTGCAGGCGGGCTACGGCGTCCTCGATGTCCAGCACCTGCGCAAGGCGGACATCCAGCAGATTCTGATCTCACCGACCGAGCTGGAGACGCGCGTCCGGGCCCTCGGCCGGAAGATCTCCCGCGATTACCGCGGCGAGGCGGTGATCCTGGTTGGAGTGTTGAAGGGCATCACCTTCTTTCTTGCCGACCTCGCCCGGCAGATCTCGATCCCGATCGCCATCGACTACCTGGCTCTGGCCCACTACGCCAGCTCGCAACCCCGGGACCGGGTGCGCATCGTCCGCGACATCGACATCCCGATCGAGGGCCGCCATGTGCTGCTCGTGGAGGACATGGTCAACACCGGGCTCACGGTCGACTACGTGCTCTCCGAGCTCCGCCGCCGAGACCCCGCCTCGCTCGAGGTCGTGACGCTGCTCGACCGGCCCACCCGTCGCCTGGCCACCGTGAACGTCAGGTACACGGGTTTTCAGATCCCCAATGATTACGTGGTCGGCTACGGGCTCGACTTTCGTGAGCTGTACCGGAACATCCCATTCATCTGCGTGCTCCGGCCAGGCGTGTACCAGGGCCTCGGACAGCCCGCGCCGGCCCTTGTGGCGGCTCCGTAGAGTCCGGCTGGCGCCGGCTGCAGGCCCTCCTGGCCTGGATGCAGGAGCAACCCTTTGCCGGGCTGGTCGACGGCTCTGAGCCACTTCTCCGGGAGGTGGAGCGGCTGGTTGTCGATGCCCACCGGCGCTGGTACCGCCGGCAGGGTGGCCGTGACTGGCTTCCTCCCCTCGCCTACCACTGGCTGCATTACGAGGATGCGGACCCTGTCCGGCGACTGATCGAAGGGGCAACACGCCTGGCGCGGACCGTCGAGGTTGACCGTTCCGGCCTGGAGCGAGTCATTCGGCTGGGCAGTCAACTCGGCTACCGCGAGAGCCCCGAGGTGGCTCAGCCCAGGTAGCGCGAGAAGTTGACGGGTGGTGCTGGGATGGGCAGGCCGACCAGCGCAAGAACCCACCAGAGCACGAGGAAGGCTCCGACGAAGATCGCCGAGAAGAATGCGTACTTGAAGATCGCCACCAGCATCAGTTCACTCTGGTTGAAGCAAACGTCAGAGCGGGGCGCTTTCCGGTGGGCGTGAAAATGCCCCAAGCGACCTTCCTGTTTACCACTGAAGTGTCCTATGCGTTTTTCGGTTTCCAGCTTGCGCCTTCCACCTACTCGACGTTCGGTATCCTCAGGTTTACCGTACTCAGCCGCTTGGGGCGAGGCGAACTGTAACAGTCGCCTTGACAGGGGGGTCAACTCCAAAAATCAGTTCGCTGCCAGGCTACTTCTGACGGCTTGGCGGCAAGGACCACCGGCGTGTGGCCCGGATTTGGCGAGGCGAAGGTCGACGAAAAGCGCCAAGCCTGGTGGACCTGTAACGGCCGAAGGGGGGGCAGGCCGGAGGCGCGCAGCCGAGCGGCTGGGACGGCGGATGGGTCGCGATTCGGCCGTTACAGCCCACTAGAATTGCCACAGAAATTCGTGCGAGGAGTTGGGACATGCGTGAAGCAGTGATCGTCGAGGCCGTCCGGACTCCGATGGGAAAGCGCAATGGGAAGTTGAAGGACTTCCACCCGGTCGTGCTGGGATCGATGGTCTTGCGCGAGTTGGTGCAGCGCGCCGGAATCGAGCCGGGAGCGGTCGAGGACGTCGTTTTCGGATGTGTCAGCCAGGTCGGCGAGCAGGGCGTCAACGTCGCACGCAACGCCTGGCTCGCGGCCGGTTTCCCGGTGACGACCCCCGCCAGCACGGTTGACCGGCAGTGTGGATCGAGTCAGCAGGCGATCCACTTCGCGGCCAACCTGATCCAGAGCGGCGTCTGCGACGTCACCATCGCCGGCGGTGTCGAGAACATGAGTCGCGTACCGATGGGGTCCAATTCGGTGAGTCCCGGGACACCCTTTCCGCCCGAGCTTATGGAGCTCTACGACCTGGTCCCGCAGGGAATCTCGGCCGAATTGATGGCGCGCAAATACGGGATCAGCCGACAGGCCCAGGATGAATTCGGCGTCCGCAGCCACCAGCTGGCCGCCCAGGCGACGGACAAGGGCCACCTGCGCTCCCAGATCATGCCGATCGATGTCCCCGTGGCGGGCAACGGCCACAGCGAGATATTCGACCAGGACGAAGGGATCCGCCGCGGGGCCACGTACGAGGCAACCGCAGCCCTGAAGCCCGCGTTCAACCCCGAGCACAGCATCACGGCCGGGAACGCCAGCCAGATCACCGACGGTGCCGCGGCCGTCCTGATCATGAGCCTCGACAAGGCGCGCGAGCTCGGTCTGCGTCCCCGAGCGCGGATCCTGGCGCAGGCCGTCGTCGGCACCGACCCCGTCCTGATGCTGGAGGGGCCGATCACGGGCACCGCGGCAGTACTTAAGAAAGCCGGGCTGGAGCTTCGCGACATCGATCTTTTTGAGATCAACGAAGCCTTCGCGAGCGTCGTCCTGGCCTGGGCATCGGTGACAGGAGCGGATCTCGCAAGGACTAACGTCAACGGCGGTGCGATCGCAATCGGACATCCCCTCGGGGCCTCTGGCGCCCGGCTCATGATCCATCTCCTGAACGAGCTGGAAAGGCGAGATCTGCGCTACGGGCTGGAAGCGATGTGCTGCGGAGGCGGAATCGGGACGGCCACCATCATCGACCGCCAGGTCGGATAGCAGGGGAGGGTAGCTGACATGGAGAGCAAGACCCGGATCTACGAAAGCTTCGAGACTGTTGATCCCTACCTCATCTGGCCGGGGGCGACAGCCCATGCGGTCAGTGGCGAGAAGGTCCAGTTCGGACTCATCGACATGGCGCCCGATGTGACCGTGCAGGAACACAGTCACCCCAATGAGCAGCTGGGTTTTATCCTGAAAGGAACCTTCACCTTCACCATTGGCGGGGAGCGACGCGAGCTCAAACCGGGCGACACCTATGTGATCCCGGGCGGCGTGCCACACTCCGGGACAGCCGGCCCCGAGGGCGCCGTGGCGATCGACATCTTCAGCCCACCCCGGGCGGACTGGGAGAAGCTGGAGCGCGGCCGGCCGCGTCGGCCCAGCTGGCCCTAACCGCCGGCCGGTCCCGGTCAGCTCGCTGAAACCGTCGCCGATCTGACACTTGACGCCCGTGACCGGCCTCGTTTTTACTTAGCCGCGGGCGTCTCCGGTCAACCGGGGTGCTTTTGGGGGGAAGAGCAGTGCACCGTTTGCCGAGCGATTCCGAGCTCGCGCGCGCCATCGATGGCATGCGGCTTCGGGGAGAGGAACGGAGGGACTTCACGGCGCGCGCCGTCCGCGAGTCGCTGGCCCTGCGCCTCGGCCTGCATCCGCGCGAGCTCGGCGCTCTCACGGAGGAGACGGCCACCCGGGCGCTCGCCAACCTCAACCTGGCGCTGGAGCGGATCCAGCAGCTGCAGGAGGAGGCCGCCGTGGACGAGCTCACCGGCGTTCTCCGGCGCGGGCACGGCATGATGGCGCTCGCCCGCGAGGTGAGGCGCAGCTTCCGTTCCCCGGACGAGCGACTGGTGGTCGCCTTCCTTGACGTGGACGGGCTCAAGGCCCTCAACGACAGCGCCGGCCATGCCGAGGGGGATCGGTTGCTCGTCGACCTGACGGTCTCCATCAGCCGGCGGCTGCGCTCCCACGACATCGTCTTCCGGTATGGCGGCGACGAGTTCGTCTGTATCCTCCCCGGGGCTGACCTGACGGGAGCCACTCGCATCCTCCAGTCGATCTCGCGCTCCTTCGCCCAGCGAGGGCGCGGAAGGCGATTCAGCTTCGGGCTCGCCGAGCTTGCCCCCGACGACAGTCCAGAGGGTCTTCTCACACGAGCCGACGCCGCCCTTTACGAGGCCCGGGCCCGTTTCCGCCAGCAGGTCCGGCGCCCCCAGCTCGCCCCGGCCTGATTCACCGCGACGGCCTGCGCAGCTTCCTGAGCGATTGGGGGAGCGGCCTCGAAACGGCGTCGGAGTCGAGGCAGAATCGCCAGTGCCGATCTCGCCATTCGCCAGCGTAGTCAACCCCGACGCGAGGCGCGGAGTGGATCTCGCCAATGTTGAACCCGTCGTCGACCAGGTAGAGGTGGGGCGGCGCCAGCGGCGCGCCGTCCAGCGACCGGTCCACTGCGAGCGACCGGCAGACCAGCCCCGGGCCGCTGCACCGGCCGACCCCGGGACCCGGCTCGAGCGCCCGAACCAGGACCGCCTGCGGCTCGCCCGCCGGCCGCGTGACGAAGTTGAGGCAATTCCACATCCCGTAAATGAGGTAAACGTAGGCATGGCCGGGGGGGCCGTACATGGTTGCGGTGCGCTTGGTCAGCCCTCGAGACGAATGCGCCGCCCGGTCGTCTGGCCCGAGGTACGCCTCAACCTCCACCAGGCGGCCGGTGAGGCGCCTGCCGCGGTGCTCGCGGACGAGCACCTTGCCGAGGAGTTCGCGGGCAACCCGGAGAGTGTCGCTTGCGAAAAAGTCTGGCGGAAGGATGGTTTCGATGCCTGCGAGTTTGCCAGCCCGGCACCCGGACAGGAGCCGAGGTCCTAAAGTGTGGCTAACCGACCAATTCAGGAGAGAGCTCTCATATGGCAACTGTCAGCGCCAGCTCGACCGATAAGCTGGAGTCGATCCTCGGCAACGAGGCAAAGCAACTGCTCGAACACCGCTGCAAGACCGTCACCGCCGACGTGCTCCACCTGCCGGGGCCTGACTTCGTAACTCGTGTCTGGAGCCAGAGCGACCGCTCGCCGAGAGTGCTCCGATCGCTCGCGACGCTTTACGGCCACGGCCGGCTCGGCGGCTCGGGTTATGTCTCCATCCTGCCAGTCGACCAGGGGATCGAACACTCGGGCGGCGCATCCTTCGCCAAGAATCCCATCTATTTCGACGGTGCCAACATCGTCAAGCTGGCGATCGAGGGTGGCTGCAATGCGGTGGCCTCGACATTCGGGGTCCTCGGCTCGGTCGCCCGCCAGTACGCACACCGCATCCCCTTCATCGTCAAGTTGAACCACAACCAGCTCCTCACCTACCCCAACGAGGCGGACCAGATCATGTTCGGGACGGTGCACGAGGCCTGGGAGATGGGCGCGGTGGCCGTGGGCGCCACGATCTACTTCGGGTCACCCCAATCCAGCCGGCAGATCGTCGAGGTCTCCCGCGCCTTTCACGAGGCCCACGAGCTGGGGCTGGCCACCGTCCTGTGGTGCTACCTGCGCAACTCGGGCTTCACGGTCGATGGCACGAACTACGAGGTCTCCGCCGACCTCACCGGCCAGGCAAATCACCTCGGCGTCACGATCGAAGCCGACATCATCAAGCAGAAGCTGCCCGAGAACAATGGCGGCTTCAACGCCGTCAAGGGCTTCGGCAAGACCTCGCCACTCGTCTACGAGAAGCTCACCTCCAACCATCCCATCGACCTGACGAGGTACCAGGTTCTGAACTGCTACAACGGCCGCGCCGGCCTGATCAACTCAGGCGGGGCGTCATCTGGTGAGAGCGATCTCAAGGATGCCGTCCGGACAGCGGTGATCAACAAGCGGGCCGGCGGCACCGGCCTGATCTCGGGGCGCAAGGCTTTCCAGCGTCCGATGGACGAGGGTGTCGGGCTCCTCCACGCCATCCAGGACGTCTACCTGAACAAGGGAGTGACGATTGCCTGACGTGAACCGTTCACGATTGTCCGCGGGAGGCGGCGCAGGCGCCTGAAGCTGGCGTTCCTCGGCACGGGCGCGGCCTTTTCGCTGGAGCGTTACAACGGGGCGATCGTGGTCGACGATCGCATCCTGCTTGACGCCGGAGCGCCACTGCTGCCGCACATGCACCGCCTCGGCATCGACCCCGGGGCGATCTCCGTTGTCTTCCTCTCCCACTTCCATGGCGATCACATCCTGGGCCTGCCGACCTTTGTCCTGCACCGCGCCTTCGTCGCCCAGGCGCCGCTCACGGTGGTTGGCCCACACGCCGTCGAGCAACGGCTCGAGGAGCTCTTCAGCATCGCCTGGGGGAGCGATTGGGAGGCGATCCGGGGCCGGCTCCCGATCACTTACCAGGAGGCCGCCAACGAGGGCATCGCGGGCGGGGTGAAGTACGAGACGGTGCAGCTGGAGCATGGCGCGAGCGGCTGCACGGGCTATCGCCTTCTGATCGGCGAGCGCGTGCTCGCCTATTCCGGTGACACGGTCGCCTCGCCACCCCTCGATGAGCTTCTGAAGGGTGCCGACGTGGCCATCGTCGAAGCGACAGCGCCCGGCGATCCTTATTCACACATCAGCTGGGCGCAGGCGGCGGAGCTGCGAGCTCGGCATTCCAACACGAGGTTTGTCTTCAACCACATTTTCGAGGGCGACCTGGCGGACGCGGCGGAGGATCTCACCGTGATCGAGGTCTGAGCGATGGCCAAGGCAACCGACGGCTCGCTGGTAGCGCTTCTGCTCGGTGCGGTGGTTGGCCTGGCGGCGTTTGCCACCCTGCTGGGGGCCGGGCTGCTCCTGTACCAGCGGCTCTATGGAGACTCCGGGTTCGCTCTCGTGGTCATCCTCCTGGTTTTCGGCGGGATGGGCGCCTACCTCGGCTGGCTCGTCGGCGTCCTCATCTTCTCGCGCGTTCGACGGCCTGCGCAAGGCGACGAGGTCTGAGGGCGATCAGCCGGCTGGCGCCTTCCTGACGCGGATCTCGATCCCGTCGGGGTCCAGCAGCGTGCCGGGCTTGAGCCCCGGCCGGGCAACCTCGAAGAAGTCGATTCCCGCGCTCTCGTCGGCGACCCGGCTGGCACCGGCTCCCCTGAGCAGGTTGATCCCGAGGTGGTGGTGGTAGTGCTCCCAGGCGGCGAAGCGGAAGGGGCCCAAGCTGGCTGTCAGATCCATCCCCAGCTCGCGGTAGAACTCGAATGAGCGGTCCACCTGGCCGCTGGTGATGTGCATGTGGCCAAGCCGGCTCGATTCAGGGAACCCGGCCAGGCTGCCGCCGGCTCCAGCCATCAGCCGCTCGAGGTCGAGCGGCTCGGTGGCCATCCGCACCAACTGGCCGCTCCAATTCCAGGTCTCCGCCGGCCGGTCGGCATAAACCTCGATGCCGTTGCCCTCGGGATCAGACAGGTACAGCGCCTGACTGACAAGGTGGTCGCTCGCCCCATCAAGAGGCACGGCAAGATCCGCGCAGCGCAGGAGGAACTGGCCCAGGTGCCTCTCGTCCGGCAGGAGAAGCGCGAAATGAAAAAGGCCAGCCGCCGCCCTTGGCCGCGGCCTGCCATCGCGCAAAAGCCTCAGGTGGAGCACCGGCTGGGCAGCAAACCCGAGCGTGGCCGAGTCGACACCTGACTCGATCAGGGTGAGTCCCAGGCGCTGGTAGTAGGCAACCTCGCGAGGCAGGTCGAGTACCCGCAACCCGAGTCCGCGCAGTGGCCAATTTCTTGAATCCATCTATAACTCGAAAGCATGGCGCAACCCGATTTCATCCATGTGGCCACCGCCGGTGTCGAACCCTGCCTCCTGCTCCTCCACGGGACGGGTGGTGATGAGCACCAGCTGCAGCCGATCGCAGCGGCGATCGCGCCGGGCCATGCCACCCTCGGTCTGAGGGGAAGAGTGAGCGAGAACGGAGCCCCGCGTTACTTCCGACGCCTTTCGATGCTCGAATACGACGTCGAGGACATCCGGCTTCGCGTTGACGAGATGGCGGACTGGCTCTTGGCTGACGATCGGTTGGGCGGCGGGGACCTGGTCGCTCTCGGCTACTCGAATGGAGCCAATTTCGCCGCCGCGATGCTGCTTTTGAGACCGGAGGTGCTGATCGGAGCGATCCTTCTGCGTTGCAACCTGCCGCTGGAGCCGGTGAAGCGGCCAGAGGTGGCCGGCCGGCATGTGCTGATCCTGAATGGCGCGTCGGATCCCTACTCGCGGCCGGGCGACCCGGAACGGTTGGCGGAGCTGCTGGGTGATGGGGGAGCCGAAATCCAGTTGACGAATCAGCGGGCGGGCCACGAGCTGACCCAGGCGGACGTCGATGCCGCACAAGCCTGGTTTGGCGCGATGCCTGCCTGGCGGGGGGCATCCATCTGAACCGCACCAGGGCCGGCTCGCATCTTCTCGGCGAGGCCCCGGCGGTGCCGACCGTAATATGACTGGCTAGTCAACGCACGGAAGGAGGATTGAATGAGACGTTTCGCACTGGCCCTCGCTGCCATGTTCCTGGTCACCGGCTGCGGTGGAACGGCGTCGCCTGGCAGCGGCGACAGCGGCGGTACCCCAAAGAAGGGCGGCAAGGTCACCGTGGCACTCGAGAGTGAGTTGCGAGTGGTCGACCCTGCAGAATCCTCGCTGCTCGTGGAGCGGGAGGTCTTCTACAACGTCTACGACTCGCTCTTTACGATCGACCCCAACCTCAAGATCCAGGCCGGGCTTGTCACCAAGTGGGACACGAGCGACCCTCTCAACTTCGTGTTCACCCTCCGACCCAACGTCAAGTTCCAGGACGGCACCCCGTTCGACTCGTCCATCGTCAAATACAACATCGAGCGCAGCAAGACGATGCCGACCTCGAAGCGCAAGAGTGAGCTGTCGAGCGTCAAGTCGGTGGAGGCGAAGGACAAGCTGACGGCGGTCTTCCACCTCACCAAGCCGGACGCAACGCTGATCGCCACCCTCGTCGACCGAGCCGGGATGATGGTGTCGCCGGCCGCCGTCGAGAAGGGGGGCAAGGACTTCAATGTCAATCCGGTCAATGCCGGGACCGGACCCTTTGCCTTCGTCGAGTGGAAGCGCAACGACCACCTGACGCTCAAGAGGTTCGACGGCTACTGGCGGAGCGGGCTCCCCTACCTGGATGGCGTCACCTACCGGGCGATACCAGACGTCAACGCGATCCTGAGCGCGCTCAAGACGGGTGATGTTGACATCGCTCGGCGGATCGCCGACAAGGACGCCGCCTCGCTGAAGGCGGACAGCGGGTTCATCTACAAGCAGATGCCCACGCTGGGTTTCAACGGCTTCGAGCTCAATACGACCGCTCCGCCCTTCAACGATCCCGCCAAGCGGCGGGCGGTGGCACTCGCCATCGACAAGCGCTCGATCCTGAAGAACATCTTCTTCAACGTCGGGGTGCTGGGCTACGGTCCCATCCCGCCGCCCTCCTTCGCTTTCGACCCCAACGAGAAAGTTTTTGACCAGGCGGACCCTCAGAAGGCCAAGGAGTTGGCCACCGGATTCAGCTTCACGCTCAAGACCACGGCCGACCCCGTCAGCCAGCAGCTGGCCCAGCTCATGCAGGGTCAGCTCCAGAAGGCGGGGATAACCATGACCGTCCAGACTCAGGAGTTCGCAGTCATCGTCCAGGAGGCCCAGGCGCACAAGTTCCAGGCCGCCCAGGTCACCTGGAGCGGGCGCATCGACCCCGACGGCAACATGTATTCCTGGTTTCACACCGGTGGCGACAACAACGACACCGGCTATTCGAATCCCGACGTGGACAGGCTTCTCGAGGACGCTCGGACGAGCAATGACCAGGCCAGGCGGAAGAGCGACTACCAGCAGGCGCAGAAGCTGATCGCGACCGACGCGCCCTACATCTTCACCCACTTCGGCGTGAGCACGCAGATCTCGAGCGCGAAGATCAAGCACTTCACGATCTATCCCGACGCCATGATCCGGCTGGTCGAGGTCGGGAAGGGCTAGTGGACTGTAACGGTCAAATGAGGTCCATCCGCCGCCCCAGGGA
>JRHI01002912.1_pt1 | contig 10889 bp, 10 predicted proteins | sample 215371 | NCBI WGS metagenome assembly JRHI01 (sample SAMN02929681, study PRJNA255918) | sediment metagenome | biome: cave system; feature: Ice Cave; material: Sediment; isolation source: sediment from deep within a dark volcanic ice cave with no known source of... ... | reverse complement strand
CAGCTACACACTGCTGGTTCTGGCCGGCTTGGCGTGGGCGATCGGTTGCACGCTCGTCGATGCGAGCCGCCGGGGTGCGGGCCCGCCACAGTGGCGATCGACCGTGCTGCTGGCGGCCGGTGTGGGGCTCGCGTGCTGGATCGGTCCCGTGATCGATGTCGTGACGCACTGGTCCGGCAACCTCACGAGGCTGGCGCGGTACTTCGCCAACGGTCATCATGCCCACGTCGGGCTGGCCCACGCGACGAAGATCATGGCGACGGAGTTCCGCGTTGTCCCGCCCTGGCTCGGTGGGCACGAGCCGATCACGTTCTTCACCGGCTATTCGATCGGAGTTCCCGCGTCGTGGCTCCTGGTCGCCGCGGTACTCCTCGCAGGTGGAGCGCTCGCGGCCCGGGCGAACGGCTCGCGCGACGACGCGCGCCTCGTTGGCCTCGCGGGCCTCATGCTCGTGACGGGGATCGTCGCCATCTCCGGCGCCGACGTGGCCTACCCGTACACGTATTACTGGCGCGTGACCGTTGCCGTGTTCGTCGTCGTCGCATCGATGTGGCCCATGGCGACGTTCGCGGCTCGGCGTCTACCGGTCCTGTTCCGCCATGTTGGTTCGAGCCTGGTCGTCGGGACCGTGGCCGCGGCTTCCGTCACGCTCGCTCTCGCGATCCCGTCGGCCCGCGTCGTCACAACCGGACGCGAAAAGACGATGCGTGCCGTCGCGCAACAGATCGATCGCCGGGGCCTGCCGACCGGGACGCTCTTGTTGCGGACCACGGGTGAGGGCTATCCGAGCATCTACCGGGGGCTGTTCGACTATCTCGCGCGGCGGGGCGTCGACGTGTGCGCGGACGTGGCGTTCGCACGCGCGCTGGACTACCGACGCACCGCGGCGCCGTCCCGTGCCCATGAAGTGTGGTACGTGACGGAGACCGGCTCGTTCGTCGAAGAATTGGAACGCGTGCCGGGTGCAAGCGTCGTAGCCAGCACCACTCCCCTACGTGCACAGCAGGAAGCCGAACTGTCCCGTCTCCAGGGGCGGTTGTGGGCCGAGATCCGACAGATCGGTCGTCCCGACCTGCTCGTGTTCCTCGACAACCCCTTCGTCGTCCTCAAGGTGGCCGGCCTTCCGGGAATCGACATCCCGACGGCGGAGCGGGTCGGTCAGCTCAACAGCGTCGTGTCGCGATCGGCAGCTTGCCGTTGTGCCGTGATCGCGGTGCCGTCCCCCGAGCTGGGGGTTGCCGACCAGGTGGGGAGGCGCGCGTGAGCACCCACCGGCCGGTGGGCGTTTGGGGCTGCCTGCCTTGTTGTGATCCGGGTCGGGCGTATTCAATGCTGCGATGGCAGGGCCTGCGGTAGCGCCGCGCGCCACTCTCGAGAGCGAACGACGGCAGGGAAGCCGCGAGGCCACACCTGCCTTTCGACGCGAATCGCGACTGGCATGGACGGTTGCGCTCATCACGCTCGTGCCCGTCGTGGTCGCCGCGGCGCGTGGGATCAGCAACCATTGGGTACCGGCCGGCGACAACGCGTTCATCGCAGTCCGCTCGCGCGACGTTCTGAGCTCTCACCCGCCGCTGCTCGGGTTGTGGGCGTCGATCTCGTGGGCCCTGCCGTTCGACATCAACCATCCCGGCCCGTTGCTCTTCGACCTCCTCGCGGTGCCGACGCGGTTGTTCGGTCCCGCCGTGGGGCTCCCGATCGGTGTCGCGGTGTTGAACGGCGCGGCGCTCCTCGGGATCGCCACATTCGCGTGGCGTCGTGGCGGCGCGCTCGTCATGACGACCGCGGTTGCGGTCGCGGCCCTGCTCAGTTGGTCGATGGGCAGCGAGATCCTGTACGAGCCGTGGCACGCGCACGTGACCGTGCTCCCGTTCCTGTGCTTCGTGTTCCTCGTATGGTCGCTCACGTGTGGCGACGTTGCGGCGCTGCCGTGGATGGCCGTGGCAGGAACCTTCGTGCTCCAGACCAATCTGAGCTACGGGCTGCTCGTGCCGCTGCTCGCAGGGTGGGGGATCCTCGGCCTCGCACTCGCCGTCCGTCGGGCGCGTCGCGAGTCCGAGGGCGACTGGCCCCGGCTGCGCCGGCGCCTCCAGGTGGCGGGCGTCGTCACCGCGTTCCTGGTGGCCGCGGGTTGGCTGCAGCCGTTGATCGAGCAGTTCACGGCCACCGGTCAGGGCAACATGACGCGGCTGGCACGAAGCCTGACGCGATCGGTTCACGCAGTGGGTTTCGTCAACGGCCCGCGTCTGTTCGCGAAGGTGGCTTCCCTCCCGCCCTTTTGGTTTCGCTCTTCTTTACGCGACGCCTTTCCGTTCTCGCCGTTCGGGAATCCACTGCCGTCGACGATCGGTGCGGGGCTCTCGCTCGTTGTCCTTGCGGGCATACTCGTCGTGTGTGCGCGTGCGTCGTGGGCTCGCTCCGATCGCACCGCATTAAACGCGGTCGTCACCGCCGCGTTTCTCGCGGTGCTCGCGTTGGCGACGGCGGCGCGGACGCCGACGCCTCCTGACGGGTTCGGGACCGCGGCGTACCAGCTGCGCTGGGTGTGGCCGGTCGCCGCGTTCGTGTGGTTCGCCGTCATCCTCACCTTGGTCCGCCGAGTCAGTGTGTTGCCGTCCCGGAAGTTTGCGGTGGCGAGCGTGCTGTCACTCGTCACGGTGCTCGCAGTCGTCGCGACCGTCCCGACGAGCAACCAGGGTACGAACGTCCCGTCGCGCTCGGAGCCGAGCGCGCGGGCGCTGCTCGCCCAATTGGGGCCGTTGCGGGGACGGGGCCCGCTGCTCTTCACGACGTTCGGAAACGTGTTCGACCCGTACGGTCCGGCCGTCGTGGCGGAGCTCAGGCGTCGGGGCATCCCGTTCTTCGTGTCGCCGGACGACAAGGTCGGTGTTCGACAGTTCGGTCGGAACCGGCTGTCGCCCGGGGATCAGTTCCTCAAGGGCGTCGTCATCGTCCTCACCGGCGACGGAGTGAGCGGCACGCCGTTGCTGGCGTCGCGGGTGGCACTGGTCGAAGGATTGAGTGCCGGTCAGCAGCGGGAGATGGCCGATCTGCGGGCTCGGATCGCGGACCACGTCCGGTCGGGGGGTGTGCACCTCAACGCCCGGGGCGAGCGAGCCCAGCGCCGGGGCGCGCTCCCCAGCATCCCGGTCGGGGCATCGCCGGGACACGTCGACCCCACCGCGCTGCTCCGCGTTCGACAGACGATGCTCGGTTACTACGCGCGCGACTTCGAGGTCCTGGTGCGCGAGCACCTGCTCGTCGAGGACGGCTGGACGGCCACGTTCGAGCGCTACGTCGGGCTTCAACAGCGTTGGGACACGGACACCGCGGCGGTGTTCCTGCGCCCGTTGCCGCTGCCGAAGCTCCCGCCCGGGCTCGGCCCGACGCCGTCGCCCACGACGGCCGCGGGCGCCTGACGCGCGGCCGATCGACCTCGGGGGCGGGACCCCGGCGCATCCGACGGCCCCCCGCCCCCAGACGCCGGACGGAACCCCGCCCCCGTGTCCAGCCCTTGTGGGGCGGACAAGACGCTCAGCGTGGCATTCCCACGCCGTCTCGTCCATGGCCGCGCGCGGGATGCCGTGGGCATCACGAGCCATCACCGCTGGTGGCGGCCTCCTCCGACGCCGCGGACCGGTCAGGTCAGGAGCGACGCGAGCACGACAAGCCCGACGGCGACGAGCACGGTCGGCGCGATCACATGTCCACCCCGCTCGATCAGGGCGACGACGCGCGACCGGTTCGCGACCACGGTGCCGAGCACGCACCACACGGCGAGCATCAGGCCGAACACCACAACCGTCACGACGCCGTCGCCGACGCTGACGGAGCGGAACAGCGGCACGTACAGGCTCACGTTGTCGCCACCGTTCGCCACGGTGAGCGCGGCGACGCTCACGACATCTGCGCCCGCGAGCGCGGGGCTCTGTACCTCACTGTCGCTGCGTCCCCGGAGCCGTGACAGTCCCCACAGACCCAGGCCCAGTGGCACGACCCCGAACAGCCCGAACCAGTGAACCGGTACCCCGCGCAAGCCGACCGCGATCCCGATGCTGACGGCGACCAGGACCGCGAAGCCGAGGAACGTCCCGACCATGACCCGCGACCGCGGGCCGGCACCGGGACCCCGTCGCACCGCAAGAAGCAGCGCGATGAGGACCAGCCCGTCGACGTTCGTGGCAACGAAGGCGCCGATCGCCCTGGCCACGACCGCAGCGCTGCTCATACCGCGACACTCTGCGCGAACCCGATGGTCGGTCTCGACCGCGCCGGTAAGCTCGTCCCGTCTCCCTGGATCGGATGGTGTCGTCTGTGAGCCTGGCCGTCGTCGTGCCCGTGGTCCTCGTGATGTGCGGCCTCGCCGTCCTGCTGATCGTCGTGGGTCCGTCGCGACGCATTCGCGCCGAGCGGCGTCTCGACGCCGAGACCCAGGCCGCGCTCCTGCTCGGGGAAGATCCCGACGAGACGCACTCTCACGACGCGGCGAACGGCTCGCTGCGTGACAGGCGGCGGGACGCAGGCTGAGGCTTCAGGCCAGCGCGAACAGCAGCCGCCCCTCGCAGCACCGGTCGTCGTCGACCGTCGCGCGCGCTCGACCCCAGCCGCCGCGGGCGCTGAGCCGTTCGAGCTCGACCAGGAGCGTGAGCTCGTCGCCCGGGCGGACGAGCCGGCGGAAGCGGACCGACTCCACGCCCCCGAACAACGGCAGCTTGCCCGCGTAACGGTCGTCGGCCAGGACCGCGATCGCGCCAGTCTGCGCGAGGGCCTCGAGCTGCAGCACTCCCGGGAATACCGGGTTCCCCGGGAAATGTCCGGCCAGGAAGGGTTCGTCGCCGGTGACGCGGTAGCGGGCCTGGATCTCCCGGCCGGGCTCCAGGCGGTCGACGGCGTCCACGAAGCGGAACGGCGGGCGGTGCGGGAGCAACGAGACAGGGTCGGAGGGTACCGGCGACATGGCCGTTCAGTGTGGCCCAACCCTCGTTCTCGTCGGGGCCTCGCGATGGTCACGGCCGGTTTACACCGCTGTCACGTTGCGATGTAACCCTCGCCCGAATCGTCCGGTCGGAACACCAGTACCCCCAACCTCGACCCCTTGTTGGAGCGCGCCTGTGCATCGTGCGATCGTCTTCCCAGGTCAGGGCACCCAGGCACCCGCGATGGCCGAGCCATGGCGGGATCACCCGGCGTGGACGATCGTCGAACGGGCCGAGAAGGCGCTGGGCGAGCCCCTCGCCGACCTCGTGCTCGACGCTCCGGCCGAGCGCCTGGCGCGGACCCGGGAAGCGCAGCTCGCGGTGCTCCTGACCTCGCTGGTCGTGTGGGAGGCGGCGCGCGAGGCCGTCACCGGTCCGGTGGCCTTCGCCGGCCACTCGCTCGGACAGGTGACGGCACTCATCGCCGCGGGTGCGATCCCGCTCGAAGACGGTGTGCGCTTCGCGGCGCGTCGAGCCGAGCTCACCCAGGCCGCGGCCGACGAGCACCCCGGGCGCATGGCCGCGCTGCTGGGCGCGACACCCGACCAGGCGACGGAATCGTGCGCGGCTGCACCCGACGAATGCTGGCTCGCCAACGACAACGCTCCCGGACAGGTCGTGATCGCAGGCACGCCGGCCGGCGTCGACGCGGGCGCGGCGCGCGCCAAGGAGCTCGGCGTGCGGCGCGTCACCGCATTGAACGTCGGTGGCGCGTTCCACACGCCGTTGATGAAGGTCGCCTCGGATGCGCTCGCACTCGAGCTGCGCGACGTCGAGCTGCGCGACACCCCCGTGCCCGTCGTCTCGAACGACGACGCGCGTGCGTACACGGATGGCGGGGGTTGGCGTTCCCGGCTCGCGGCGCACGTCTCGGTCCCTGTGTGGTGGCGTGAGTCGCAGCTCGCGCTGGCCGATCTCGGCGCCACCGAACTGGTGGAGGTCGGGCACGGCTCGATGTTGGCGGCCCTGGCGAAGCGGACCGTCCCCGACGTCGCAGTCGTCAACATCGCGACACCGCACGACCTCGACGCGATCCACGACTCGCGGTCGACGACCGAGGAGGGCTGATGGAGGCCGTGCTCGTCCAAGGGGAGCACCTCCTCGTTCCGGAGCGCATGATCGTCGCGCCGGCGGTCGGCGTGTTCCGACCGCTCGAGCCCGACGTGGTGACGTGTGAAGGCGAATTCCTCGAGGAAGGCCAGACGATCGGTGTACTGCACGGCCCCGGGAGCGAGGTATTGGTGCGCAGCCCGTTCCGCGGGTTCTTGATGGGCATGCTCGCCGAACCGGGACAGCGATTGCGTGAAGGACAGCCGGTCGCGTGGTTGAGGATCGCCTGATGCGAGCCACCATCACCGGCATCGGGTCGGCCCTGCCGTCAGGACGGTTGACCAACGAGGACCTCGAGCGCCGGGTCGACACGTCGAACGCGTGGATCGTCGAGCGCACCGGAATCCGTGAGCGTCGGGTCGCCGCCGACGGCGAGACCACGGCAACGCTTGGTGTCGCGGCCGGCGCCGACGCGATCAAGCACGCGGGCTTGACCCCTCACGCTATCGATCTGCTCGTGCTGGCCACCGCCACACCCGAGCAGCCCATCCCCCACACCGGTGCCTTCGTGTCCGATCGGCTCGGGTTGCGCTGCGGCTCCTTCGACCTGGCAGCCGGGTGCGCAGGTTTCGTGTACGCGCTGGTCGTCGGGTCCTCGCTCCTCGTGGCGGGCGGGCTCGACCATGTGCTCATCGTCGGAGCGGAGACGTTGAGTCGCATCACCGACCCGGGCGACCGCTCCACCTGCATCCTCTTCGGCGACGGCGCGGCTGCGGTCGTGCTGTCCCGCTCGGCGCACGAGACGACTGGTCTGCTCGCGTGGGACCTCGGCTGCGACGGCTCGGCCGCCGACCTGCTGGAGATCCGCGCCGGGGGCAGCCGTCTCCCGGCCAGCGCGACGACAGTTGCGGCGGGCGAGCACTATCTGAAGATGGCGGGACAAGAGGTCTTCCGGCGTGCGGTGCGGGTCATCGTGGAGTCGGCGCGCACCACGCTCGACCGAGCCGGCCTGAGCGCGTCTGATGTCGCGTGGTTCGTCCCGCACCAGGCGAACCTTCGGATCATCGAGACCGCGGCGAAGAAGCTGGGCGTGCCGCGGGATCGCACCGTCGTCAACATCGACCGGTACGGCAACACCTCGGCCGCGTCGATCCCGCTCGCGCTCGCCGAGGCCGCCGACGATGGCAGGCTCAAGGATGGTGATCTCGTACTCCTGTCAGGCTTCGGCGCGGGAATGACGTGGGCCAGCGCGCTGCTGCGCTGGGGTGGCGTGTGAGCAGCGAGCCTCACGTCGCCTTCGTGACCGGCGCGTCGCGCGGGATCGGTCGCGCGATTGCGGTGGCGCTTGCCCGTGACGGTCATCGCGTCGCGTTCTGCTACGGCAACGACGACACCGGCGCCAAAGAGACGCAGGCCGCGATCGAGGATCTCGGTTGCGACGCGTTGTCGATCAGGGCCGACGTCACCGACACTGAGGCGGTCGATCGGGCGTTCGCTGAGGTCGAAGGCGCGTGGGCTGCGGTCCACATCCTGGTGAACAACGCAGGAATCGCGCGCGACGGTTTGGTCGCGCGCATGACCGACGAGCAGTGGGACGAAGTTCTCCAGACGAACCTCACGGGTGCGTTCCGCACCATCCGCCGCGCGACGCGGGGAATGATGAAGGCGCGATACGGCCGGATTGTGAACGTCTCGTCCGCGAGTGGGCAGCTCGGGGCGCCGGGACAGGCCAATTACGCCGCGGCCAAGGCCGGGCTCGTCGGCCTGTCGCGGTCGATCGCGCGCGAGCTTGCGTCCCGTAACGTCACCTGCAATGTCGTCGCGCCGGGGCCTATCGTGACGTCGATGACCGAAGCCATGCCCGACGATTGGCGGGCGTGGGCGGAGGGGGCCGTCCCGTTGGGGCGGCTCGGCACCACCGAGGAGTGTGCCGCGGTCGTCGCCTTCTTGTGCTCGGAGGCGGCCGGGTACGTAACCGGAGCGCTCGTACCCGTCGACGGTGGCCTCGCGATGGGCCACTGAGCGTTCACTGCAGTCGTTAGCTAGAGGAGGAGTCAGATGGAACGTCCCCAGGTGCTCGACGCGATCCGTGAAGTCGCGGTCGAGGTGCTCAGTGTCGAACCGGACATCGTCACGGAGCAGGCACGCTTCAAAGAGGACCTCGATGCCGACAGCCTCGACCTCGTCGAGCTGGTGATGGGCCTCGAGGAGCGCTTCGACATCACCGTGCCCGAGGAGGATCTCGAGGGTGTGGCGACGGTCGGGCAGGCGGTCGATCTCGTGCTGTCGAAGGCCGGCGCCTCGGCATGAGCGAGACGAACGACGTGTGGACGGAGCTGCTCCATGGGCGGACGCCCGGGAGGGTGCAGCGGAGGGAGCCATGAACACCGTCACGGACCACCGGGGGCGGCCGCGGGTCGTCGTGACCGGCATCGGGCTCAAGACCCCCGCCGGCAACGACGTCGACACGTTCTGGTCGCGGTTGCTCGCGGGAGTGTCGGCCGCCGCCCCCATCCGGAACATCGCCGCCGGCGGCCTGCCCGTGCGCTTCGCATGTGAAGTGCCGGATTTCGACCAGGCGCCGTACTACGGGCCGAAGGAAGCGCGCCGACTCGACCGGGTCACGCACCTCGGGTTGGCCGCCGCGGTCGACGCGCTCGAGGACGCGGGTGACGTGCGCACCGACCCGGCCCGGTGTGCCGTGATCGCGGGGACCGGTGTGGGCGGGCTCGCCACCCTCGAGGAACAGGAGCGCGTGTACCACGACAAGGGCCCGGCACGAGTGAGCCCGTTCTTCGTGCCGATGATGATGGCCAACCGCACCGCCGGTGAGATCGCGATGCGCTTCGGCTGGACGGGCGTCAACCTGTGCATCTCGACCGCGTGTGCGGCCGGTGCGCACGGAATCGGCGAAGGAGCGCGACTCGTCCGCGACGGCAGCGCCGACGTGGTGCTCGCCGGCGGCACCGAGGCGGCGATCACCGAGATCTGCATGGCCGCATTCGCTCGCATGGGCGCACTGAGCGGGCGCAACGACGACCCGGCGCGCGCCTCGCGGCCGTTCGACGCCGATCGCGACGGTTTCGTGATGGGTGAAGGCGCGGGATTCGTGGTGATGGAGCGGCTCGACCGCGCTCTGGCACGCGACGCGCATCGTTACGCCGAGGTCGTCGGCTACGGGCGCAACGACGACGCGCACCACGTCACCGCGCCGTCTCCGGGCGGTGCAGGGGCAACAGCATGCATGCAGCTCGCGCTCGAGGACGCGGGCCTCGCGCCGTCGGCGATCGGCCACGTCAACGCGCACGGCACGTCGACCCCGCTGAACGATGCCGCCGAGGCGGAAGCCATCCGCAAGGTCTTCGGCGACGACGGTCCCCCGGTGACGTCGGTGAAGGGCGTGATCGGACACACGATCGGTGCTGCCGGCGCGATCGAAGCCATCGCAGGTGTGCTGTCGATTCGCGACGGCGTGGTCCCCCCGACCGCCAACCACGAGCGCCGGGGCGACGACATCGAGATCGACGTCGTCGCGGGCGCGCCCCGTGAGATCGGTCCGCTGCCGTTCTTGTCGAACTCGTTCGGCTTCGGTGGCCACAACGCCAGCCTCATCATCGGGCCCGCGTGACGCCGTGGCTCGACTCGCCCGAGCCGGGCGTCATCGTCGCGGGGCGTCGTAGCGACGCCGTCACCGCGTCGTTGCGTGAGGTCGACGGCCGACCGGTCGGCTGGTTCCGCATCGCCGGTGGGAAGCACCACGGCGCGATCGGCGAATCCGGCGGTGATGCGGCCGAGGTGCTCATACGGACCGCGACCGAGCTCGGAGTCCCGGTCGTCGGGGTGCTCGACACGTCGGGCGCGGAGCTTCGCGAGGGCGTGGTCGGCCTGCACGCGTGGGGCCGGGTCGCCCGCGCGCTCGCTGATGCGTCGGGTGTCGTGCCCACCATCATGGCTGTCGTCGGCGCGTGCGTCTCCGGACCGGCGATCCTGCTTGGGCTCGTCGACCAGGTCGTGATGACGAGCGACGCGTTCGCCTACGTGAGCGGGCCCGACTCAGTGGTCGAGTTCACCGGCGTGTCGGTATCCCGGAGCGGCCTGGGCGGAGCGTCGATGCACGGATCACGCAGCGGCGTCGCGACGTTCGTCGTCGACGGCGAACGCGACGTCGACGACACCGTGGCGCAGCTCCTCGGCTATCTGCCGGCGAACCACCTCGACAGCCCGCCGGACGTCGTGTGCGACGACCCCTTGGACCGGCGGTGCGAACTGGCGGCGGCGGCCGTGCCCGGCCGTTCGAGCGCGTCGTACGACATGCGCGCGGTGATCGGCGACGTGGTCGATCACGAGTCCCTTCTGGAGCTGCGCCCGGCCCACGCCCCCAACATGATCACGGGGCTCGCCCACCTCGGGGGACGCAGCGTCGGCGTGGTGGCCAACCAGCCACACCGGCGGGCCGGCACGATCGACATCGACGCGTCCCGCAAGGCGGCGCGCTTCGTCCAGTGGTGCGACGCGTTCAACCTGCCGATCGTGACCTTCGTCGACACACCCGGCTTCGAGCCGGGCAAGGACCTCGAGTGGCGGGGGATGATCCGTCACGGGGCGCAGCTCGTGCACGCCTACGGCGCCGCAACGGTCCCCCGCCTGTGCGTCGTCGTTCGCAAGGCCTACGGCGGTGCGTACATCGTCATGGATTCCAAGCGACTCGGTAGCGACTGGTGCATCGCGTGGCCCGGAGCCGAGATCGCGGTGATGGGCGCACCGGGAGCGGTGCAGATCCTGCACGGCCGTCGCCTGGCCGCGGTCGACGACGCCGCGGCCCGCGCACGGGAACAGGCCGGTCTCGTGCGCGAGTACGAGGAC
>JRHI01002911.1_pt1 | contig 10889 bp, 7 predicted proteins | sample 215371 | NCBI WGS metagenome assembly JRHI01 (sample SAMN02929681, study PRJNA255918) | sediment metagenome | biome: cave system; feature: Ice Cave; material: Sediment; isolation source: sediment from deep within a dark volcanic ice cave with no known source of... ... | reverse complement strand
AATGCGACCGTTCTGTCGCGAACTCAGAAACACCGCAGTCCGCGACCAAGTCCCCTACCGTGACCTCGGCCCGAACTGGCAACGCAAGCGCTACTCCGTCGAACACCGCGCCACACGACTCCAACGCCAACTCGAAGCCCTCGGCTACACCGTCACCCTCGACAAAACCGACCAGCCCGAAGCACAACAGACCGCCTGACCACCTCGACAAGCGCACCGGTCTCACCGCCAACGCCACGGCGGACAAAGGTCCACGGCCAAACGGCGCCGCGACTCGAAGGGGGATTCACAGGAAAGCCTCCGGGAGAAGCACGTCGGCGCGAGCTGTGACCCGGTTATGGGCTCGTGGCTGCTTCGCGGACTCCCGTGCCCGGTCGGCCGGCGTGCGCGTCAGGTTGAAGTTCCGCCCGTAGCGCCCGGGCGCGGCTCGTCCGCATCCTGCGCGACGACGCCGCGCTCGCGCTGACCGGTTGCATCGCTCAGCCGTGAGCCACCGAACATGCGCTGAAAGATCTGGCGTAGCGACTCTGGTGAATTGCGTCGCTTCTCCGCGATCGCGGTTGCGGTTACGGCAAAGATCAGGAGCGCACCGAGCACCAGCTGCTGGTAGAAGGACGAGACGTTCACCAGGGTCAACGCATTCTGAATCACGCCGAGGAGGATGACACCCAAGAAGCTTCCGAACATCGTACCCCGCCCTCCCAGCAGGGACGCACCGCCGAGCACCGCGGCAGCAATGGCGTTGAGTTCGAGACCGGTGCCCGACGCCGGATCCCCGGCGCCGAGGCTCGATAGGAGCAGAAGGCCAGCAAGGCCGACCAAGAGCCCGCTGAGGCAGAACATCGCCACTTTCACCCGACCGACAGCAACGCCCGAGAGGAAGGCGGCTCGCTCGTTTGACCCGATTGCATAGCCGTCGCGTCCTAAACGAGTGAACCTCAAAATCACGCTGCCGATCGCCAGCGCGCCGACGAAGAACGCAAAACTCAGCGGGATCGTGGTGCCGACGACGTTGTTGCTCTCGATCGCGGCGAGGTGAAATCCAACCGGGACAGGACGTTGGCCGGTCACGATCAGTGAAACCGACTGCAGGACACTCAGAAGTCCCAAGGTGAGGATGAACGGCTGCACTCCGGTGAGAACGACCAATGTGCCGATGGAGAACCCGATCGCCATAGGCACGGCAAGCATGAGAATCACCGCAACGAGATCACTCCCACCACCGGTGATGACCTTGGCCGCGACGATCGCGGCCAGAGATGCCCCCGCACCGACCGAGAGATCGAGGAGCCCCGTCACCAGAAGGAGAGTCATCCCCACCGTCACCAACCCCAGCACAGACACGCTGTCGAGCAGGACTCTGATGTTGCGTCCGGTGAGGAAATTGCTGCTGCTCGTCGCTCCGTAGACAACCACGGCTACGATCGCGATCAGCAGTGGCACGTAAGTTCGTACGTTGTCCGAGCGCCTGAGCCAATCCAAATTCAGCCGTCGGCTGGCCTGGGGATTCGCGGCTGCTGGTGGTGCCGACTGGGCTTCCATCAGCTGTTTACCCCTCACGGTTGGTTCCATGTTCCAGAGCAAGCAGGCGCTCCGGCGATATGTCGCCTCTGGCGAGCTCACCGGCAATGGCGCCACGGTACAGAACGATCGCCCGGTCGGCCAACAGCTCGACCTCCTCGAGGTCCGAGCTGAACATGACGATCGCTAGGCCTTCGTTGGCGAGCCTCCTGAGAAGAGCGTAAATCTCGAGACGGCTTCCGATATCGACGCCTTCGGTGGGCCCGTCGAGAATCAGGATCCTTGGTCCGACATTGAGCCAGCGACCAAGTAGGACCTTCTGCTGGTTGCCTCCGGACAGCAGGCGGAGATGCTGATAGATATGCGGTGTCCTTACACGGAGGCGCTCAACTTGCGTAGCGGCCTCGCGGCGCCGGCGCCGCGGAAGGTCGATGATGCTGCGGTTGGTGGCCAGCCAGCCGAGGTCAATGTTGTCGACGACGTCGCGGGTCTGGAGCACACCCTCGGCCTTGCGGTCCTCAGGCAAGAATCCCACGCCGACGCGCCGAGCGTGACTGGCGCCTCTGATCCTCCCCGCCCCGGTCACCTCGACGGTGCCGCCCTCGAGCTGCTCGGCACCCGCCAGCGCGCGTGCCAACTCGGTTCGCCCGGAGCCTGGACCACCCGTCACCGCGAGGATCTCACCCTCGTGGAGCTGAAGTGAGACTTCGCGCAACGCACGCTGCTTACGTAGCCCCCGGGCGGCGAGTGCGACCTGGCCCACCGATCCGCTCGCTCCGAGGTCGAATTGCTCTGGGGCTCGGCCGAGGAGAAGGGCGATGAGCTCGTCCATTTCGAGGCCTTCGGCCGCGCGGGTTACAACATGTTTACCGTCCCTGAGGACGCTGACCACGTCGGCGAGCTCAAAGATCTCTTTAAGGTGGTGTGACACGTACAAAAAGGCCACGCCTTGAGACCGAAGGCTCCTAACCACCTTGAACAATAGGTCCACGTCGACGGCGGTCAGGGAAGCCGTCGGCTCATCCATGATCACCAGTCGCGCCCGAGCAGACAGGGCACGGGCGATCTCCACGACCTGGACCTGCACGACGCTCAGCTCTCGCATCGGCACTCGGGGGTCGATATCAAGACCAACATCTTCGAGTTGCCGGCGCGCTTCACGCCGAGCCGCCCGGTGGCTGACGACACCCAACCGCTCCCGGCCGATCTTGGGCATGCGTCCCAGCATCACGTTTTCGGCCACCGACAGCTCCGGGCACACCTGGCGTTCTTGCGGGACTAAGCGTATTCCAAGGCTTCGTGCCGAACGCGGAGTCAGCGACGCGTGAGATGCACCGTCGATGATCACTTCTCCGCGCGAGGGGGCCGCCGCGCCGGCGAGAATGCTAACCAGCGTGGACTTACCAGCGCCGTTCTCGCCGACGAGCGCGTGCACAGTACCAGCCTGGATTGACATCGACACGCGATCGAGAGCGCGCGTCCCGACGTACTCCTTGCTGACATCCGTGATACGGATCAGGGCGTCTCCGCCCTGATCGCCACCTGCCTCGTCTGCACGCGCGGAGGCCTGCATAGCCGGCGTCACTTACCCCCCGAACGTGATCTTGCTATCGAACTGGGGATAGGAGAACGGTGGGAGCCCCTTGATGTTGCTCGCCGTCGCTAGCACCTGCCGCGTGTTGATCACGATCGGGTTCTTGGTTCCGGGCTCGACGTCCCAGCCTTGAAGGCCGAGGTTCGCGGTCGTCGGATCTTCGTTTTTCTCGAATTTGTTTCGCAGAATCCTAACGGCGACGATTCCCTGTTCCGCCGGTGAGAACCACCGGTCGGCCTTCATATACGCCCCGTTGTCGAGCGACATAAGTGGGGCCATCCTGTCGTTTCCGTCGGAGGTGATATGCAAAATGTTCTTGAGATTCTGTCGACGCAACTCAAGCGCGATCGCATCGCCCATCTCCGCCGCATAATCGATGATCACCTTCGCGTCGGGGTTGGCCGAAAGCATGGGCCGCAGAACCGACACTGCTCCCTGCGCGGTATAGAGCCCCTCTTGGGACGCAGCGACTTTCAAGCCCGGATGCTTCGCAAGGGCGCTTCGGATCTCATTCTTGAATCCGATCGTAAACGGCTGCGCGAAGAGTCCGACAATCTCCAGGATCTTGCCTTGGGTGATGCCCTGCTTAGCGATGTAGTCGACGACCAGTGGGCCGCCAACCCCCGGCTTGAGACGTGTCGCGGCGTAGTAGACTGAGTCGGCCTGCGGACTGGTCGGGAACCAGATGTTCGCGACAACGGGGATATTGGCTTGCTTGGCCGCAAGGCTGGCCCGCGCGGCACCGGCAGCACTGGCCGCCAAAACGATCAGGCCATCCGGCGAACGCGAGACCAGCTGCTTGATGTTTGCGACCTCCTTCGTAGCGTCGAACGTCGCCTGAGCGCCGATGAACTTGTAGGCGGTGCCTTCGAGCGCCTTGAGGCAGCCCTCGGCCGTATTCCGGTCATATGTGTTGAAGCCATTCAGCGACAGGGCGATCGTCTTGCCCTGACCCGGCAGGCCGGACCCGCTGCTGGTACCGCTGCCGCTCGCCGAGCTTGAACTGCTGCTGCCGCAACCGGCGAGGGCCCCGAAGAGACTGAGGCCCAGAGCCGTGCTTGCACCGGTTGTGAGCGCTTTGCGCCGGGTTACCGGCTCGGTGAGCCACTTCATCGATGCGCAGTCAAATTCCCATACGTGCGGCTCGTACCTCATTATTGCCTCCTCTGTCCTGAGTTTTGAGGGTGATCGAACTGACCGAGCTGGGCCTCGGCTCCGGCCGAGCTGCTCGACGTCACGTCGACCGCACCCTCCGTGTGCTTACCGAACCCCGATGTTCGCTAGGCCAATATTGTATTCCTTGAGCGAACGTGAGACAAGTCTTGCGTTCGGTGCGATTTCACGCCATCATCTTTCAGGACTTGCACACGCCGGGCAGCAGCTACCGAATACGGGCAGGAGCTTCGGCACCCGCCGGCGCCGCGTCGGATGTCGTGGGTCCCATCGGGCGCCGAACGGACGGCGGCGTGGGGCCCGACGATGGCCCCGACGACGGTCACCTCGGCACTTACGCCGACCTGCAGGGCGTCGGACGGGCATTCGCCATCCTCGAGCAGGTTGCCGAAAGCCCGATGCGCGCGTCCGCGCTCGCGCGGACGCTTGGACTCAAGTGGACCACCGCCCATCGGACGCTGAGCTACCTGACCTCGATGGGGTACGTGGAGCGAGACGAGATCACCGGCGAATACTTCGTCGGGGTCCGCGCTTACTCCCTGGGCTCTTCCTATGTTGCGAGCCTCCGACTGTGCGAGTCCGCCCGTCCGTATCTGCACGCCGCATCGATTCTCGGCAACGCGACGACCCAGCTGGTCAAGCGCGACCATCGACGAGCAGTCGTTCTGAGCGTCTGCGATCCCGACCGTAACCACGTCGCGGAGACGACCATCGGGTGCAACTTCCCACTCCACTGCGGGTCGAAGGGACAGGTTCTGCTCGCCTACGCCCCGGAGGCCTTTCTCGACGCCTACCTGTCCCGGCCCCTGGCGCGTCTCACTCCTCATACCACCAGCGATCCGGGCGCACTTCGGCATGCCATCGACACGATCCGTGAGCGAGGGTTTGCGGTCACTTCCCGTGACGTCCGCGTCTTCTCGGCGTCGGTAGCGGCGCCGGTCCGTGACCCGCAGGGACACGTCGTCGCAGCCGTCACGCTGGTCGTACGCCCTGAAGAGTTGGCGAGCCGCGAAGATCAACTTACTCAGCTCGTGGTCCGTGCTGCACACTCGGTCTCTCGGGCCGCAGGCAGTATGCGCTTGCATTGACGCCCGTCTTCTGCTGGCCTGCGCGACCAGGTCAGCAGTCCGACCGTGAAGGCTGGTAGGCCGGAACTCGCCGTCCGCGTCACAGCAGCAGCCTTCTCGCCACGTCACTGATGACCAGTGCAGCGTCCTGCAGCTGACTGATCGAGACGCGCTCGTCCACGCAGTGGCATTCCGCGACGTTCCCCGGGCCAAACGTGATCGCTTCCATCCCCGCGTCGTTTATGAGGTTTCGTACGTCGCTCGAGTAGGGCGTTCCGTAGATCGCGCCCGTCGCATCGGTGAGCTTCGCCGCAGTCTGACTGACCTCACCGGCGAGTAGGGAATCCGCCGGGATTTCCGCCGCTTCGAATGGCAATCCGATGCCGGTCACCTCGACGCCGTCGAGGTGGCTCAATTTCGTCTGTAGCGTCGCGAGCTCGTCCGCCACCGACTCGCCCGGGAGCAGCCTGCGGTCTACGATGAGCTCGCACGAGTCGGCAACTGCGTTCTCCTTAACGCCCCCCCGGACCACCGTGGGGGTACAGCTTCCGCCTGGGAGCAGCGGATGCTTGAGCTCCCGGACGTCATGGTCGTACTGCTCCACGATGTGCAGCACCTCCCGGAGCCGGAGCACCGGGTTAATGCCAAGATGCGCGCGGGAGGCGTGAATTGACCGGCCCTTGATGTGGATGTTGTAGTGGCACAGTCCTCGCTCCGCCACACCGACCTTCAGCTCCGTCGGTTCGGTAACGATGCCGAAGTCGCCGGTGAACCCGTGGTTGAGCAATGAGAGCGTCCCCGGCTCCCCGCACTCTTCGCCAGCAGCGAAATGCGCGATCAAGGTTCCCCGCGGCGTCTGCCCGAGCGCGGCCAGGTGGTGGAGCACCCCAATCTCGACCGCCAGTCCCGCCTTCATGTCGCATGCGCCACGTCCGTAGAGAAAGCCATCGCGCACGGTCGGGTCGAAGGGTCCGTTCGTCCAGCTTGCCTCATTGTCTACCGGCACCGTGTCCATGTGACCGTTGAGGACGAGTCGCGGTCCGTCCCCGCTGCCCTGCAGCACAGCCGCCACCGACGGTCTGCCCGGAGCGAACTCTACGGTTGTCAGCTCCACCGGAAAGTCGGCCAGCCACCCTTGCACAGCGTCAGCCATGGCCGTCTCGTAGATGCCCGGGTTCACGCTGCGTGCCCTCACAAGACTCGACAGCACGTCGACCAGAAAGGCGTCGCTGAGGGCCGCAGCTGCGTCTACCTTCGGCGTGACGCTCATCACGCGATCTCAGCTGACGGCGTGAACGTGGGTACCCGGTCTTCGATCTCGGGCCCCGGATGTCCGTTGGCCGAGCGTCCGTCGGTCGTCGGGGTTGTCCCAGACCGGCGGTCATCGCGTTCCCGCTGCGTTGCGTCGTCATCAACGGAGCCCTCCGAATCCAGGACGACACCGTAAACCGCTCTAGCCGCCTCAGCACTTGGGAGGTAACCGTTCACCACGTCGGCCGCGACAAGGGCCGGGTTCCTGTCCAGAGGATTTCCAAAGCCGCCTCCTATCGCAGTCTCGATCCTCACCATGTCGCCGGCGACCAGCGGCATGTTCGATTGCCGCGAAGAAAGCGGCTGCCATTCCCCGCCATCGCGACGGACGAACATCTGGTTACACGCTCCGTCGGAGCCACCGAATAGGCCAAAAGGTGGGATCAGCGAACGGTCAAGGCACGTGGATACCACGCAGTCGGAGGTCACTTCGATGTCCCGGACCAGTCCGTATCCGCCGCGATGTTCGCCGGCGCCTTCGATACCGGTTCGCAGCGCGAACTGCCGCACTCGGAAGGGGAATACGTGCTCGAGCGATTCGCAAGGCTGGTTGCGGCAGTTGGAGAGCGGGTCCTGGATGCAGGTCCACCCATCCTTCCCGGCCATGCCACCCCAGCCACCCTTGGGATTCAGGATGGAGACCCACGGCTCGGCGTCTGCGCCCTCGACCTGCCGCAGACCGCCGAGGGTGTACACGTTGCACGATCCGAGTTCGCCCGCCACCACGCGCTCAGGGATACCTGGGGCGAGGGCCGCGATGCAGATGTCGATGATGCGATTGCACGTCTCGGTCAATCCGCTCACCGTCGACGCGGGCGGATTCGGATTGACGACGGTCCCACGCGGTGCTTGGACGGTGACGGGCGAAAAGGCCCCTTCGCTCGGGTGGATGTTCGGGTCGGTGACCATCAGCATCGCAATCCATACCGAAGCGACCGTGACGCTGAAGACGCAGTTGACCGCTCCGCCGACCTGGGCATCCGAGCCGTCAAAATCAAAATCGATGTCGCTTCCCGTCTTGTGCACCGTGACGGCGATCCGCACCGGATCGCCGATAACGCCGTCGGTGTCCATGTAGTCGTGAAAGCGATAGGTTCCGTCCGGAATCGTCGCGATCTCGCTGCGCATGTGGCGCTCTGAGTAGGCGATGATCGCGTCGACGCCTGACTTCACCGTGCCCGCGCCATAGCGCTCGAGCAGCGAGTGGAATCGGCGCATTCCCGTCGAGACTCCGGCGGTTTGTGCGGCGAGGTCTCCCTCCGTGTTACGGGGCAGCCGCACGTTCGCGAGGATGATGTTCCAGGCGTCGCGACAGCGTTCTCCGCGCTCGAAGATCTTGATCGCGGGCAGGATTAGACCCTCCTGGTACATCTCAGTCGCGTCCCCTGGCATCGAGCCCGGGGCCATTCCCCCGACATCGTTGTGGTGGCCACGGTTTCCAATGAAACCGAACAGCTCGTCCTCCCAGAACACTGGAGCGAAAACCGTTACATCGGGAAGGTGCGTACCGCCCGAGTAGGAATCGTTGATCAGGAACACGTCGCCCGGGTACATGTTCTCCACGCCGTATTGCGCGATGCCGGCCTTGACCGCTTGCGGCATCGCCGCAATGTGGACGGGGCAACCCTGCATGTCCTGCGCGATCAGCCGGCCTCTCTCGTCGAACACGGCAGTCGAAAGATCCTTGCCCTCGTTGAAGATCACCGAGTGCGCCGTCTTCAGCATGGTGATCGTCACTTCCTCGCAGATCTGGATGAATGCGTTGCGCATGACCTCGAGGGTCACGGCGTCGATTCCCTCTGCGACGTCAGCTGTAGCCATTACTCAGACCTCCTCGTGCGCGAGGGACGACTCGTGCACTATCGCATGTTCTGCCGGGCCGCTCTGGATGATGAGGTTCCCGTAGGTGTCAACCTCTCCGCTCATGCCGGAGGCGATCCAGATTGTCGAGCCGGCTTCCTCCAACAACGCCGGCCCCTCGAGAACCGCGCCGGCCGGTAGCGCGTAGCGTTCGTACACCGGAACCACCTTGGTCCCATCCGCCTCGATGACAATTCGCTCGCCGACGGCCGCCGCGTCGGCGCGGCCGCCTTCGTAAGCGGGCAGCGCAAACTGCGGCAATCCAGCGACTGCGGTCACGCGCAGACTGACGAATTCAGGAATGCCGCCACGCAGGCGGATCGTGTAGATCTCCTCGTAGGTGTCTTCGAACTGCTGGATCGCTTTTTGGACGTCGTCGCTCGTGAGGGGAAAGTCAATCGGGATCCGCAGCTCGTGGATCTGCCCGCGATAGCGCATGTCGACGATGTGTGTGAGGTCGATCTCCGCTACACCGGCACCTTGGGCCTGCAGCGCCTCGATGGTCTGATCGCGCAATGCAGTCACGCGGCGGTTCACCTCATCAATGTCGGCTTCGGCGGCGCGGGCCAGGTAGGCGACGGCCGTGTCCTCCTGGAAGTTCGTCATGAGCGTGCCCATGGCGCAGGAGTTGCCAGGCACGGGCGGCACCAGCACGGTTGGAATGTCCAGCATCCGCGCCACGGGTCCGGCGACCAACCCCCCCGCGCCACCGAACGCAACGAGGGTCAGGTCCCGAGGATCCAGCCCTTTCCAAATCGAAACGGAGCGCACCGCGTTGGCCATGTTGGCCTGGGCGATCTCGACCATGCCGTTGACGACGCGCTCGCGCGAGAGTCCGAGCGGCTCGGCCAGCCGGCGCGTGACCTCGGCGGCGGCCGCCGTTTGGTCGAGCTCGATTGCGCCACCGGCGAGCTTGGAACCGAGTATTCCCTTTAGCAACAGAGCATCTGAGAGGGTCGGCTCGGTGCCGCCACGCCCGTAGCAGACGGGTCCCGGGTTGGCACCGGCGGACTGCGGTCCCATCTTGAGCGCACCACCCTGATCGATCCAGCCGATAGAACCGCCGCCAGCCCCCACCGAAACCACGTCAATCATTGGAACCCGGGCCGGCAGGCCCCATTCGATCTGCTTGTGGACGGTGACGAACGGGGTACCTTCGTGAATCAGCGAGACGTCGGTGCTGGTGCCGCCTACGTCGAACGTGACGATGTCGCCGATCCCGGCCGTACCGGCGATCTTGGCCGCCGCAATCGCGCCCGCAGCGGGACCCGATGAAAGAGTGACGATCGGCCTGTCGGTGGCTCGCGCCTCCGTGACCATCCCGCCGCTGCCCTGCATAAGAAACAGGCGTCCGGTAAACCCGCCCTGCTTCAGTTCGTCGACCAAGCGCTCGATGTATCGCACCATGATCGGTTTGATGTAGGCGTCCACCACGACCGTGTTGGTGCGTTCGAACTCGCGGAACTCAGCGTTGACTGCGCTTGAGAGCGAAACCGAGACCTCCGGCGCCTCCTCTTCGACCAGTTCCAGCAAACGCCGCTCGTGGACCGGATTCGCATACGAGTGCAGAAGGCACACGGCGATCGCCTCTACGCCGGCATCCCGCAGGTCACGGATCACATCGCGAGCGCCATCCTCGTCGAGAGGCTCTTCGACGGCTCCATCGGCAAGCACCCGCTCCATGACCTCACGGCGGAAAAAGCGCGGGACATGGGGGGACGGTTTGCTCCAACCCAGGTCGTATCCCGAGGCTCGATCCGTACGCATGATCTCCAGTACGTCCCGGAACCCCTCGGTTGCAATCAATCCAATTCGCGCGCCCTTTCTCTCGATCAAGGCGTTCAAGCCCGTAGTCGTCCCATGAGCGAGGAAACCGATCTGCGATGGCGCCAGGCCCGCTGCTCGGATGTTCTCGATGACTCCAACCGCTTGGTTCTCAACCGTTGTTGGGACCTTTGCCGAGTACGTCAGTCCGCTCTCATCCTCGTGCGCAAAGAGATCTGTAAACGTCCCGCCGACGTCGATGCCTACTCGTAGCACTGTCCACTCACCATGTTTGGGGTACGTTTGCTGACTCGGCGGCGAGACCGTCGGACACCGATGAATCTCGCCGCTCGTGCCGCTCGCCCTTCGATGTTGACGACCCATCATCTCTGGAGTCAACAAGTTGTTCGCCCTCGGAACAGCCGCACCCGCCCTTCGAGGTGTGAGTCAAACTCGTCGGCCCGCTGGACAAATCGCCGCTCCCGATCAAAGCCCGTTGTCCAATTCATCCGGCGGCCGCGCCGTCTGAACGGTTCCCTCAGAAGAAATAGTGCGGTGTTTCTGAGTTCGCGACAGAACGGTCGCATTTTTCAACCCAA
>JRHI01002909.1_pt1 | contig 10901 bp, 10 predicted proteins | sample 215371 | NCBI WGS metagenome assembly JRHI01 (sample SAMN02929681, study PRJNA255918) | sediment metagenome | biome: cave system; feature: Ice Cave; material: Sediment; isolation source: sediment from deep within a dark volcanic ice cave with no known source of... ... | reverse complement strand
GCCCTGGACGATGGACTGGCGGGCCCCCGCGAGAAACGCGGGCCAGGCGTCGAGCCGTCTCGCGAGCGAGCGCGCGCGGGCGGCGGCCGGCGCGAATGGCCGCGTGACGAGCGAGATGGCGCCGAACGCCGCTTCGCCCAGGGCGAGCGACGGATTGCCACGCTGGAAATGCAGGCTGTCGATCTCGGCGAGCTGAACGTCGAGAAACGCGATCGCCAGCGCGCGGTCCCGCGCCGACACGTCACGCATCGAGTCCGCGCCGGTTGGCGCGTCGCCGAGCGACGCGCGCAGCGATCGCATCTCGCCGGCGGCCGCGGCCAGGCCGTCGGGCGACCAGTCGGGCAGGCGATCGTCCCACGTATGCACGCCCGTGAACGTCGCGTTCACCGGACGCAGGCGGTGGTAGCTCTCGAAGAAGGTGTCGAGCGTCGTCATGGTGTCAGCGGAAGCGACACCCAGCAGCGTTGGCGGTAGGAACGTTCGACCGCGTTGATCACTTCCTGCACCCACGCGCCGTCGCCGAAGTCGCCCTCGCTCACCGGATCGTCGCTGAGGATTTCCGAGACGAAGCTGCTCACCAGGTTGGCGTAGAAGAGCGTGCGCCACGATTCCGCGCGGCTGCCGCCTGGCGGGTAGCAGTGCGCGGGAATGTCCAGCTCGCGGAACTCCACCTGGTCCGGCCTGGCCGCGCGGAGCGTTTCGCAGATCCCCGCCTCCTCGACGAGGCGGCACATGAGCGCGCCTTCGCTGCCGTACACGCGCGCCTCGATGCCCGGGTAGTTGCCGACCGTCACGAAGCTCGTCTGGATCGAGCACAGCGCGCCGTTGGCGAACTCGCCCAGAAAAATATCGCCATCGTCGATGTTCATGCGCATCATCTGGTTGGTCGCACGCACCATGCGATTGGGGATGAAGTTGCGGAGCGTGCCGACGACCTGCGTGAGGTCCGCGCCGACAAACAGGTGCGCCAGATCGATGATCGGCGCGCCGTAGCCTTCGAGCGACGACACCTGCAGCACCGACTGGTCGGCGGTGTGATCCACCTGCCGCAGCGGGTTCATGGGATCGAGCCACTGCGAGTTCTGTTCGAACCCGTTGAAGATGAACGGCGTGCCGATGAAGCCGCTCGCAACGAGCTCGCGCATGTACCGCATCGCCGGGCTGTAGCGGAACGTGAGCCCGACTTTCGTTTTCAGCCCCTTCTGCCTGGCGAGATCGCGCGCGCGCATGGTGTCGCGGTAGTCGTAGGCCACCGGCTTCTCGCAGAGCACGTGCTTGCCCGCCTCGAGCGCCGCCCACGCCAGCTCGAAGTGCGTGTGGCTCGGCGTGCAGACGTCGATGAGGTCGATGTCGTCGCGATCCAACAGCTCACGCGCGTCGGCGGTGGAGGTCGGGATCTCGAACTCCCGAGCGGCCGCGCGCGCACGCTCCACCTCCGTATCGGCAATCGCCACCACCCGGCAGCGCGAATCGCGGCGATAGCCGGGCAGGTGCGCCCCGCGCGCCCACGCGCCGGCGCCGAGCACGCCCACTCTGACGATACGGCTGGATGTCACTCATCTCCTCGGGATCGACACCGTTACCGCCACTGGATGCGGCGGCCGGCCAGGCCTATCGCGCTTCGTCCGGCAAGCCGAAGGCGATGATGTTCGATCCGGAGGCCACCGCCACGTACTGTGCGTTGTCGAACACGTAGGTCATCGGCGACGCCTTCCAGAGCTGACTCGTCTGAAAGCTCCACAACGGTTTTCCCGTCACGGCGTCAGCGGCCATCAGCGCGCCGCTGTCTTCGCCGAAGATCACCAGGCCACCGGCGGTGCTCAGCGTGCCGCCCCAGGAATCGACCGCGCCGCTCTGTGGGAGCTCCCAGACGATCGTGCCGGTCTGAATATCGAACGCGCGCAGGATGCGCTGCGCCGGTTCGTCGGGCGCCTGCTTGAACGAGCCGCCCATGAAGCCCTTGCCGGCCTGCCACTCCATCGGCGTTTTCGTGAACACGCCGCATTTGTCGTTGGTCTGCACGTAGTACAGCCCGGTGGCCGGATTGAACGACGTCGAGTACCAGTTCGACGCGCCGTCGAGCGACGGACACACGCGCTTTCCGTCCAGCGACGGCTCCATGCCGGGCACCGTGATCGGCCGGCCTTCCGGCGTCAGACCGCTGGCCCACGTCACCCGCTTCGCGTACTGCTTCCCCAGCAGGAATGTCCCGTCGACGCGGTCGAGCACGTAGAAGAATCCGTTGCGGTTCGCCTGCACGAGAAGCTTGCGCGGGACGTTCTGCCAGGTCGCATCGACGAGCGCCGGCGTCTCCTGCGCGTCGTAGTCCCACACATCATGCGGCGTGAACTGGAAATGCCATTTCAGCCTTCCGGTCTTCGCATCGAGCGCGACAATCGAATCCGAATACAGATTGTCGCCGCCGCGATCGTCGCCGATCAGATCGGGAGACGGATTGCCGGTGGGCCAGTAGAGCGTGTCCAGCTCGGGATCGTAGGTGCCGGTCAGCCACGTGGTTGCGCCCGGATGCTCGATGGCTTTGCCCTGCCAGCTCTCCGACTTCGGCTCGCCCGGACGCGGCACCGTCCAGAAGCGCCAGACCTCTTTGCCCGACGCCTGGTCGAACGCCACGACGAAGCCGCGCACGCCTTCGTCGCCGCCCGACGTGCCGGTGACGACCAGGCCGCCGACCGCGAGCGGCGCGCCGGTCGCGTTGTAGTTCTGATGCCAGTCCGCCATTTCCGTTTCCCACACCAGCGCGCCGGTGAAGCGGTCGAGTGCGATGATGTGCGCGTGATCGGTGACCATGAAGACGCGGTCGCCCGCCACCGCCACGCCGCGGTTGATGCCGCCGGCCGCGTTGCCGACGAGCCCTTTGGTTCGTGGACGCTGGTAGTGCCAGACTTGGCGCCCCGAGCCCGCGTCCAGCGCATAGCACTCGTTGGCGCTCGAGACATACATCACGCCGTCCACGACGACCGGCGTCACCTGCATACGCGACGTGTTCGGCAGACTGAAAATCCACCGGGGAACCAGGCGCGAGACGTTGCTCGCGGTGATCTGCGCAAGCGCGCCGTAACGGCTTCCGCTCGTCTGACCGTTGTAGCTGGGCCAGTCGGCCTGCGACGTCACGGCTCGATACCGGTCGCCGGCTTTGCGGAGCAGGTGAATCCGGTGGTCATCGCCCAGCAGCTGAAGGTCGACCGCGCTCTGATTGAGGATCAGCCCGCCGACCGTCCCGCCGCCGGTCAGCGTCACCGCAGTACGCACCGGACCCGAACCCTCGCGCGGCCGCAGCGTGCGAAGGTAGCCAATCAGATCGGCGGCGTCCGTGCCGCTCAAACCGGGGAACGCCGGCATGCCGGCCGCGGGGTACCCCAGCCGGAACAGCGACGTCAGATCGGCGTCAGTCCTCGCCGGCACGCGCGTCGCGATCGCCGGGCCCAGCTCGCCGCCATTTCCGTCGGTGCCGTGGCATCCGGCACAACGACTGACGAAGATCTGCCGGCCCGCGTCGGGATTTTGAACCGGCCCCAATCGGCCGGCCAGCAGCAACCCATAGATCAAAATGTCGCTCAGCAGCATGGCCTGAATCTATCACCGTCAGCGCGACGTCGGTCCTGCGGAGTGCGGCAGGTGGATGGACATCAGCACGAGCGTGCCTTCGATCTGCGTGAACCAGTGTGCCGTCTTTTCCGGCACCATCACCCAGTCGCCCTTGGCAATGCGACGCGGCGTGCCGCTGTCGATCGCCGAGCCGGTCAGGTTCTCTGCGTTCGTACGCTTCTCCTCGCGAAGGGTACCGCCAGTCACGAGCGTCCCGGCTCCCTCGACGACGTAGAACATCTCCGCCTCGCGCTCGTGTACCGACGCAGGCGCGTTCACGCCGGCGGCGCGATACTCGAGGTTGGCGTTGTAGGGCGCGAGCTGGACGATCGGCTGGACGAAATTCGGCTGGTCCGGCTTCCGTTCGCTCTTGGCCTTCGCGATCATGGCCGTGATGTCGGCCGATCCGGAGAACAGCTTGGCCGCGGGCGCCGGGTTTGGCGCAACGGGTTGCTGTGCGAAGGCCGCCGACGAAACGAGCGTGAAGATCGTGCCGAGGACATGTGCGCGCATCAAACGCCTCCTGTGGGTGGGATTGTACGCCTGGCGGACCCTGCGTGGCGTCGCTCATGGTAGAGTTCGCTCGATTTCCACTGGCCGGCCATCGAACGCGGCCCGGGAAACGGCGCGCACCCGACCTCGAGGAGGAGCAACCATGAGAAGGACGATCCGCCGCTTATCCCCAACAGGATGTTTCGGGATCGGGGCCTGCGTGGTGCTGTCGATCGCCTTGAATGGACACTCGCTCCCCGCCCTGGAGGCGCCGCCGGCGCAGCCTGCCCCAACCGCGGCCTCGGTTCCGGACCTTGCCGGCGTCTGGGACGGCACGCGCCGGGCGCATCCGACCAACAGTGCCACCGTTCCCTGGGCTCGGACCGTGCCCGCGGGGACGATCCTCCCCGACGGCACGCCGGCCGACGCGAACTACGTGTCGAATTTTCCGGTGCTGAACGAGAGAGCGCTGGCCTTCCAGAAGATATTCGACGAGCCGCTTTCGCCGAAATACGACTGCCAGCCGTCCACGCCGCCGGCTCTCGAGTTCGACCCGTTCTACATGGAGGTCGTGCAGTGGCCGGATCGGGTCCTGCTCCGCTACGAGAAAGACGATCAGCTCCGCACGGTGTGGCTCGACGGACGACAGCCCACGTCCCACGATTATGGGATTCAAGGATTCTCGGTCGGTCGCTACGAGTCGAACGCGCTCCTCGTGGAAACCACTCACTACGTGTTCGACGTCACAGGATTCGACGACTACAACGGGATTCCATCGTCCCAGCAGAAAAAGGTGACGGAGCGTTACTGGCGCGACGGCGACCAGTTGAAGGCCACGGTCACCGTTGACGATCCGATGTTCCTGAGAAAACCGGCTTCGTACACGATGCGATGGCTGCCGGCGCCAAAGGGGTACAAGCTGAACGCGTTTGACTGCGATCCCGAAGCGGCACGGCTGTCGGTGCAATTCATTCCGCCGAAGTACAAATGAGGCGATCGGGAACGAAGAGCATCAAGAACAATTGAAAACGAAGGAGCTTTTCATGACGCGTGGATCACGGATTTCATCGGTGCTGGCCGCCGGAGTCCTGGCAAGCGTGACGCCCGTTGTGGCCCATCATTCGGCCGCGGCAGCGTACGACGAGACCAAGCGCGTGGAGGCTCAGGGAACGGTCACGAGGATCCTCGTGAGGAACCCGCACTCGTGGGTGTTCCTCGAATCGACCGACGACAAGGGTCAGCAGATCGAGTGGCAGATCGAAATGGGCGGGGCGCCGTCAATGGCATGGGCGAAGGATGCGCTCCCGGTCGGCACGGTCATCAAGGTGGCGGGACATCCGTCTCGAGCCTCGGGTTCGCACGGCATCACAGGCGCGACGTTTGCGAAGACGGATGGGACTCCTCTTGGACCTCGCACCGGGCGGGGTGAATATACGCCCCGCTAGCGGGTGCAGCGGCGCGCGGCGGCGCTGCGCGGCCTCTCTGCAATGACCAACTTCACGATCTGGCTGGAGGGCTCGGCGCTGGGGGTCTGGACGCGCGAGTCGACCTCCATCTGGGCGTATCCGACGATTCTCACGCTGCACACCGTCGGCCTCGGCGTGCTCGTCGGCGCGAACGCCGTGATCGACTTCAGGCTGCTCGGGTTCGCGCCCCGGCTGCCGATGGCTTCGCTGGCTCCTCTGTACCGTTTCATGTGGGCCGGGTTCGTCATCAACGCGATGACCGGCGTCATGCTGTTCGTGAGCCATGCGACCACGAAGGCCACGCAGCCGGTCTTCTACATCAAGCTGACGCTCATCGCACTGGCGCTGGTCATCACATCGGTGATCCGAAGGACGGCTGAGCGCGAGCCCGCGCTCCGCGGCGCGGACCCGAGCCCGGGGCCGAGCAGACGCCTGGCGGCACTGTCGCTGCTGCTGTGGGCCGGAGCCGTCACCGCGGGACGTCTGATGGCGTACCTCTGAGCGACCAGCGCCATGGATGGGTTTGTCGCGTGGTTGGAAAGCACGGCGCTGTCGCGAGGCATTGTCCACTACCGCTGGATCTGGCCGGTCTGCGAAATCATTCATTTCATCGGCCTGTCGCTGGTGATCGGGATCGCGGGCTTCTTCGACCTGCGGCTGATGGGGTTCATGAAGCGCGTCCCCGTGTCCGCGGCCAGGGACCTGATGCCGCTGGCGATGGCCGGGTTCCTCATGAACCTGACGACCGGCGCGACCTTTTTCATCGGCGCCCCGCACCAGTACGTGGGCAACGTCGCCTGGTGGGCCAAGGTGTTCTTCCTCGCCCTCGCCGGACTCAACGCGGTGGCCTACGAGACCATCATCAGCGCACGCACGATGCACCTCGGTCCCGGTGACGATATGCCGCGTGCCGCGAAAATCGTCGGCGCCGTTTCGCTCGTGTCGTGGCTGGGCGTTCTCTACTGGGGCCGCATGCTGCCGTTCATCGGCAATGCATTCTGAACACGACCGCGCGGCCAGTGGCTTCGGCTGGCTCTTGCGCGCCGCCTCGCCCTCTCGAAGCAGTTGCCGCGGATCGCGATGATGCAGAGTCGCAGACGCTTCCTACAGACCACCGGACTCGCGGGCGCGGCGTTCATCGGCGCGTCCGTGCGATCGGCTCGGGGCCAGGGTGTGGTTGCGCCGAACACGCTCTTCGTCGACACGTCCGCATTGCGCATTGGCTACGAGGTGCGCGGTCCGGCGGACGGATTTCCCGTTGTCCTGCTGCACGGATTTCCCGACGATGTGCGTGCGTGGGACGGCGTCGTGCCGCCTCTCGTTCGCGCGGGGTACCGCACGTTCGTCCCCTATCTGCGCGGGTACGGGCCCACGCAGTTTCTGGACGCAGGGGCGCCGCGCATGGCGGAACAGGCCGCCATCGGGCAGGACGTCATCGATTTCGCCGACGCGCTGCGCATGCCGCGATTTGCGGTGGCGGGCTACGATTGGGGCGGTCGCGCGGCGGCCATCGCGGCGGCGCTGCATCCGGACCGTGTGCGCGCGACCGTGCTGATCGGCGGCTATACCATCCAGAACACGGAGGTCGCCTCGCCGCCGGGCCCGCCAGCCGCCGAGTACCGCGCGTGGTATCAGTGGTACTTCAACACGGACCGCGGGCGTGCGGGTCTACAGGCCAATCGGCGGGGCCTGTGTCGTCTCTTGTGGCAACTGTGGTCGCCGAACTGGCGCTTCTCCGACGACGAGTTCGATCGCACGGCGGTGTCGTTCGACAATCCTGACTTCGTCGACGTGGTGATCCATTCCTATCGTCATCGACATGCGAACGCCCCGGGCGATCCGCGCTTCCGGAGCATGGAAGCAGAACTGGCGCGGCGTCCGAAGATCGAGGCGCCGTCGATCACCCTGTACGGCTCGGAGGACGGCGTGACTCCGCCGCCTCGTGAAACCCCGGCGGTCGAGCGGAGCGCGTTCGCGTCGCTGGTCGCGCGCCGCGTCATCACGGGCGTCGGACACTTCATGCCGCGCGAGCGGCCAGAGGCGGTGTCGTCCGCCGTGCTCGAGGTGCTCGAAGCGGCGCAAAAGTAGATCCCACGGTCCAATCGGCGATCAGGCAATGTGGGCGCCGACGGTTTCGACATACACGGCGTACAGCGACTGGCTCGCCGTCATGAACAGCCGGTTGCGCTTCGCGCCGCCGAAGCAGATGTTCGCGCACGTCTCGGGCAGGCGGATCATGCCGATGCGTTCGCCGCTCGGCGCAATGACCTGCACGCCTGGCCGCGCGCCCGCCCAGACGTTGCCGTCGACGTCGCAGCGGATGCCGTCCGCAAACGACGGCGCGCCGGTTCCCGGAATATCGAGCTGCACGAAGCGCCTGCTGTTTCGCAGCGTCCGGCCGTCGACGTCGGCGACGCGGATCTCGCGCCCGGTGCCCGTGTCGGCGATGTACATCTTCCGGTAATCCGGCGTGAAGCAGATCCCATTCGGCCCGCTCATCTCGTCGCCGGCCTTGTCGATCGCGGCGCTCTTCGGGTCGACGCGGTAGACCGACGTCGGCAGCTCAGACTCCGCTTTGAATCCCTCGTAGTTGCCGCGGATGCCGTACATCGGATCGGTGAACCAGATCCCGCCATCAGGATGAACGACGATGTCGTTCGGGGAATTCAGGCGCTTGCCCTGGTATTTTTCCGCGATGACCGTCACCGTGCCGTTGGGCTCGTAGCGCACGACGCGCCGGCCGCCGTGCTCGCACGACAGCTGACGCCCTTCGAAATCGAACGTGTTGCCGTTGCTGTTGCCGGACGGGGCGCGAAACGTCGTCACGCGCCCATCGTCCTCGATCCAGCGCAGCTGGACGTTGTTGGGAATGTCGCTCCACACCAGATACCGGCCGACACCGTTCCACGCCGGGCCTTCCGCCCACAGCGTGCCGAAATGGAGCCGTCGAATCACGGTGTTGTTGACGATGTAGCGGCGGAAGCGCGGATCGAGCGCCACGATGTCGGGGTCCGGATACTGCATCGGATCCTGCCGCAACCAGTCGCGCGGAGCAGGAGTGGACGAGACGGGCGGCTGCTGCGCCACCGCCCCGGCCGCCGCCGCGACCACTCCGCCGAGGGACGCGCCCAGGAATGACCGTCGATCGCTCACCATGCGCGAGAGTGTAGCGCCGTCCAGGCCTCGGCGGACAACGGTTCTTGGCCGACCTCGTCCGGCAACGCATTGAAAGTCCGCGAATCGCCGGCCAGCGCGTCGAGCGCGCCGCCGAGGGAGCGGCTCTGGACCGAGATCGCGCGCCGCCTGACGTAGAATGAGCCGCGAAAACGCACGAACGGGCGGGCGGCCGGTCACGCCGCGAGGAGGGACTGTGCGTCGGGGACTTGTCGCCGGAATCGGCGTCGTGGCGGCCGCGTGGCTTCTCGTGATGACCTCGCGAACGCCGCAGGCTCAGGGGGCCGCGGATCTCGTGCTCGTCAACGGCCGCGTGCTGACCGTCGACGCGACCGACTCGGTCGCGCAGGCGATCGCGATCGCAGGCGGTAAAATCGTCGCCGTCGGGACGAGCGATCACATTCGCTCGCGCGTCGGCAACCGGACGCAGGTGATCGATCTTCGCGGCCGCGCGGCGACCCCCGGCCTGATCGACACGCACGTGCACTTCTCGAAAGCGGCGGCGCTGTACACCGTGAACCTGAGCGACATTGCCGTCAGAAAGATGGACGACGTCATCGCGCGCGTCGCGGCGCAGGTCGCCAAAACGAAGCCCGGCGAGTGGGTCACGGGGAATGGATGGGACGAAGGCAAGCTCGCCGAGCGCCGCTACGTCACCGCCGCGGATCTGGATACGGTCTCCCCCAACAACCCGGTGTGGCTCGAGCAGACGACGGGGCACTACGGCGTGGCCAACAGCTACGCGCTGAAGATGGCCGAGGTGCGCAAGAACACCAAGGATCCGCCGGCCGGCACGATCGATCGCGACGCGCAGGGGAATCCGACCGGCGTCATGAAGGAAACGGCCGCGGCGATGGTGACGCGGCTCGTCCCGCCGTACACGCGCGCACAGCAGCGCGAAGGGCTCGTGCGCATGATTGAGGACTTCAACAGGGAAGGGATGACCGGCGCCAAGGATCCCGGCATCGACCAGCAGAAATGGGATCTCTACCGGGAGCTGCTCGAGGAGAACACGCTGACCGTCCGCATGTTCGCGCTCTGGTCCGGGTCGAGGAACGGACAGGGCGCGGATCAGGTGCTCGCGCGCGTCCAGGCACAGCCCAAGCCGCCTGCGTCGTTCGGCGACGGCGTGCTGATCTCGGGCGGCGTGAAGATGTTCATGGACGGCAGCGGCGGCGCGCGCACTGCGTGGATGTACGAGGACTGGAACAGGAATTTCCGCGACAAGGACGCGGGCAATTCGGGATACCCCTCGATCGATCCCGATACCTACCGGCGGATCGTCGTCGATCTGCACAACGCCGGCATTCACGTGAGCACGCACGCCATCGGCGATCGCGCGATCGACTGGGTGGTCGACACGTACGATCTCGCGCTCGAGAACAAACCGACCAAAGGTCTCCGCCACGGGATCATCCACGACAACACGCCGACCGACCACGCGATCGACGTCACGGCGCGGCTGCAGAAGGACTACGACGCGGCGTACCCCGAGTCGCAGTCCGAGTTCATGTGGTGGATCGGCGACAACTACGCGGGCAATCTCGGCCCGCAGCGCGGTCTGCGGTTGAAGCCGTTCGGTACCTACGCTCGGAAGGGGATCAAGTGGGGAGGCGGGTCCGACTACCCGGTGACGCCTTTTCCCGCGCGCTACGGCCTCTGGTCGTCCGTCGCCCGGCAGACGCTGAACGGCACCTACGGTGCGACGCCGTTTGGCATGCAGGAGTCGGTGAGCATCAAGATCGCGCTGCGCTCGTACACGGCGTGGGCCGCACGGCAACTGTTCCTCGACGACCGGATCGGATCGATCGAGGTGGGAAAGGATGGGGACATCGCCGTGTGGGACCGCGACCCGTACACCGTGCCCACCGACAGCCTCAAGGACATGACGTGCGAATTGACGCTGTTCCGAGGCAAGATCGTCTATCGCGGCCTGTGATTCGGCGAGCACGTCGCTGTCGCGCTCGCCGACAAACCGGTGTCGCCCTAACTCCGCCAACCAAAGGAGTCCGAACATGCGCTGGATTCTCGCCGCTCTGCTTTCGGTCCTCGCGCAGCCGGCCACGACGAACCTGCCGCCCGCGTACCCGCGGACAGGCGCGGTCAAAATCCTGGACAACGACCGCGTGCAGGTGTGGAACATCGCCTGGCTCAAGGGAGAGC
>JRHI01002908.1_pt1 | contig 10905 bp, 9 predicted proteins | sample 215371 | NCBI WGS metagenome assembly JRHI01 (sample SAMN02929681, study PRJNA255918) | sediment metagenome | biome: cave system; feature: Ice Cave; material: Sediment; isolation source: sediment from deep within a dark volcanic ice cave with no known source of... ... | reverse complement strand
GCGCACGAGCCGGTAAAGCCATTCCAGGCCCAGATTTCGCCAGATTTGCGGTGCTCGAAAGACGTTCCCGGCGACGACGTCAAGTGACCCGCCGACGCCGATGCCGACCGTACAACCGGTTTCCTTCAAGTGATCTGCGAGCCACACTTCTTGTCGAGGTGATCCGAGCCCAACAAAGACAGCGCGGGCGCCGCTGGCCGCGACGCCGGCCGCAACCTGCGCGCTCTCATCGTCGGTGAAATAGCCGTCACGAGCACCGGCCACGACCAGAGCTGGATGGCGCTGCTGCAAGGCCACACCGGCGCGCGAGGCGGTGTCGCCGCGACCGCCGAGCAAATAGATCGGTACGGCGGCAGCTGCGAGCCGAGCGCACAGTGGATCGAGTAGGTCGACGCCGGTCACCCGTTCGGCGATGTGGACGCCTTGCAGTCGCGCCGCCAGTTGTACACCGATCGTATCGCACAGCGAGAGCGCGGACCCATTGATGATATCGCGAAAACCCTCGTCTTGCTGCGCGAACACGACCATTTCCGTTCCCAGCGTGACGACCCGCGCAGGCGCGCCACCGGCGGATAGGTTGACAATTCGATCGAGCGCCTCATTCTGCTTGTACGCATCAACGCGGCAGCCCAAGATAAATACCCTCGGCGCTCCACGTGGACGGTCCATCATTGGTACGCCCGAACTGCTCCCTGCGGAACGTTCCTCAAACGTCGGCGGTTCCTATCTTCCAGCGCGGGACGGATTCAGCCGACCGGAGTCGGGACTCGCGCGCGATATCCTTCGAGCAACGGCCGCAGTCGGGCAATCGAGTCCGCCGGCATCTCACCGAGCGGCGAACGGCAGGCGCCAACCGCGAATCCCAAGTCGCGCATCGCCCACTTCACCGGAATCGGATTGGACGTCGAGAACAGGGCAGCGAACAGCGGCGTCAGTTCGAGATGAATCTGGGCCGCGCGGGCAGCATCGCCGCTCAGGTGCGCCGCGATCATCTCCTTGATTTCGCGTGCGCACAGGTGCCCGGCGACGCTGATGATGCCGTCGGCGCCAATGGCGAGCGACGGCATCAACAGGTAGTCATCGCCGCTCCAAAACGTAAATCCGGCGCGCCGTTCGCGCAAGATCGCAGAAAACTGATTAAAATCGGCGCTCGATTCCTTGACGCCGACGACGTTGGAATAACGGCGGGCAAGCTCGAGCAATGTTGCCGGCAACATGTTAGCGGCGGTGCGGCCGGGAATGTTGTACACGACGACCGGCAGCGTTGTCGCTTCGGCAATCGCGCCGAAATGCGTCAGCATCCCATCTTGCGTTGGCTTGCAATATGCCGGAACAGTCGCCAGGATCGCGTCGACGCCGGCTGCTTGAGCGGCCTGCGTGAGTGAAACCGACGCCTGGGTATTCGGGCCGCCGCTCCCGGCGACAATGGCGGCGGTGGTTCCAACGGCTTCCTTGGTCGCGCGGAAGAGTGCCAACTTCTCCTGATCGCTCAGCGCCGTCCCTTCGCCCGTCGATCCGCAGATGACCAGTCCCTCGTTACCCTGCTCGACCAGCCACCGCGCCAAGCGGGCGGCTTCGGCCAGATCGACCTCGCCGTTCCGGTCGAACGGTGTAATCATGGCGGTGAGGATCCGCCCGAAGCTCGGTGCTCGCGCCGTCGATATCATGGCCGTCCCTCCACACTCGCAGCGCGCTGGGCACCGCGGCCGAGTTTGAAATGATCGTGAATGGCTTGTTCGGCGCGCGCAACGTCATCCTCCGCCACCAGCACCGAGATCGTGATGTTGCTGTCGGTCGAATGGATGATTTCGATGTCGGCCTCCTTCAAGGCTTGGACGACCCGGTGCATAACACCCGGCGTCCCACGCATCCCCGCGCCGACAATCGAGAGCTTGGCGCAGTGCGCGCGAAACCGAAGCGCCAAATTGAGGTCGCCCAGTTCGCGCCGCACCAGCTCGACCAGCGGGCTGTCGAAAATGAAAAACACGCCGGCGTTGTTGACGTTGATCATATCGATGGAGATGTCGTTCTCCGCCAGCCGCCCGAAGAGCGTCTCCTCGAGCTGGGCCCGCGCCGCGACATCGTCGATATCGCCCTGAATGACGCGCACGAACGTCGCGTTGCGCAGGGTCGTGACGCCGGTGACGGGCCGCAGCGGGTCAGGCACGACGCCGTCGGTGATTTCGGTGCCGACGTTGCTGCGTAATCCCTTCACGATATACGGTGTGTGCGTGCGGTGCGCGAGCTCCGCGCCTTTTGCATGCATCACTTTTGCCCCTTCGGCTGCGAGTTCGACCATCTCGTCGTAACCGGCGCGCTCGATCGTGCGCGTCCCGGCTATTCGCTTTGGGTCGCCGGTCATCACGCCGCTCACGTCGGTGAAGATTTCTACGCCGTCCGATCCCAGCGCATTGCCGAGCGCAATAGCCGTCAAATCGCTGCCGCCGCGACCCAACGTCGTGACCGCGCCGCTCGCCGTCATCCCCTGAAAGCCGGTAATGACCGGAATAATCCCTCGCTGGAGGGCGGCGAGCACGTTGGCCGGATCGACCCGTAAGATCTTTGCATCGCCGAACACATCGTCGGTCATGATCCCGGCTTGCGGCCCGGTCATTGCCTGCGCGTCGGCGCCCCAGGACGTCAAGAGCTCGGCGAATATCGCGCAGGCGATCGACTCGCCGCACGACAACAGCAGGTCACGATTCGCGCTCGCCCGCGCCGGCCCGAGCAGCGCGCCAAGCGTATCGGTCGCATACGGATCCGGCACTCGCCCGAGCGCCGAACACACCACCACCGGTGCCATCCCGCGCGCCCGCGCTTCCAGCACGCGCGATGCGGCAATCTCGCGCAGTTCGGCTGTCGCCAGCGAACTACCGCCGAATTTTTGAACGACCGTTTTCACCGTATCGCCAGCGGCATCGCCGTCGGGATCATGAAACCATCCCGCGCGCGACCAGCGTTTCCAAGATCTGGACGGCATTGGTGGCGGCGCCCTTGCGGAGCTGGTCGCCGACGAGCCACATCTGGAAGTGCCGGCGCGAATCCGACTCGGCCCGCAGCCGCGCAACGTGCACGAGATCGGTCCCCTCGACATCGCGCGGCGTCACGATTCCGCTGCGATGAAAGACGACGCCAGCCGCCTTCTCGAACGCCGCCGACAACTCAACGACGCTCGTATCGCGCTCGGTCTCGAAGAACACGGCCTCGCTGTGCGCGCAGCGGACCGGAACCCGAACCGTCGTCGCGGCGATGTGCAGGTTGGGCAATCGCAGCATCTTGCGCGTCTCGGCGATGACCTTGCGCTCTTCACCGCTGTCCCCGAACTCGTCGAGCATTCCAACCTGCGGAACGACGTTGCGGGCGATCGCTGCGGGAAAGGTCTTCGGCGGAGGATCGGCTCGGCCCGCGAACAGCGCCTGCTCGCCGGCGGCGAGTTCGTCGAGCCCGGCGCGCCCTGCACCGCTCACCGCCTGGTACGTGGCCACGCGGACCGCGCGTAACCCGGCAAGACGCGCAACCGGCGCGAGCCCAACGACCAACACGATCGCCGTGCAGTTGGCGACCGGGAAAATGCGATCGCCCGGTAGGATCGCGTCAGCATTGACTTCGGGAACGATGAGCGGAATGCCATCGCGCATACGAAAGGTCGCGCTGTTATCGATAATCACGGCGCCGCCATCGAGCGCGGGCTGCGCCAGCGAGGCGCTAGCGTCGTCGCTGCTCGCAAACAGAACCGCGCTGTAGCCGGCCAGCGCTTGCGGCGTCGCGGCCCGGATTGGCACCTCGCGCCCGCCGAAGCGCACGGATTCCGCGCGGTCGCGCGAGGCGAATGCGCCAAGCTCGTCAACCCGAACCGCCCGTTCGTCCAGCACGCGCAAGATCGTCTCGCCGACGACCCCGGTCACGCCGACGACGGCCAGCTTCATTTCGGCTCCTCCATCAATAAACTGTCAAGACCGACCACCAGCTTCGGGCGGTTGCGCACCGTTCGCACCGCGTGGATGATCCCGCGGGCGAACGACTCACGCGCCAGCGAATCGTGGCGGATCGTCAACAGCTCGCCGGCGCCGCCAAAGAGCACTTCCTGATGAGCGACGAGACCCTCGAGCCGGACGCTGTGGATCGGGACGTCGGCGCGTTGAGCAGCGCTCGCAATGCGCCGCGCGGTCAACTTAGCCGTGCCGCTGGGGGCGTCGCGTTTGGTCGCATGATGCAGTTCGACGATCTCGGTGGTCGGGAAGAATCGCGCTGCCTGTTCGGCAAATCGCATCATCAGGACCGCGCCGATGGCAAAATTCGGAATGAGCGCAGCGCCGATTCCGCGGCGGCGACAGGCCTGCGCGAGTTCACGCTCGTCGTCCGTGGTCCAGCCGCTTGTTCCGATGACCGGCGAGACACCCGCATCTACAGCCTGATGCGCGAGTTCCCGTGAAAACGGATATAAGGTGACGTCGACAAGCACCTCAGGCCGGGCTGCCGTCGTCAGCGTCGCCATATCGCCGGCGATCGTGCCGGCCGCGCGCGATAATCCAAGTTCTGACTGCAGCAATGTACCAATGGCTCGGCGCGACAAGCCGCCGACGAGTTCCAGATCATCGGCCGCCGTAACGGCTTCACACGCGATGCGGCCCATTCGGCCATGCACTCCCGCCACCGCCACGCGGATCATCGCTCGCTCGCCGCCAACGGCTGCAAACGCCCACCCGCACTGCGTGTGAGACCGCCGGCTACGGGCATTGAGTTTGTCCCTAGCCGACTTTCTCGAGCGGCGCGTACTTTCGCATCAGCATCTTCTGACCGACGTTGGGGAAGTTGATCGTGAGCAGCCCGTCGCCACCGGCGCCGACCACCTGCGCAACCAGACCCTCGCCCCACTTAGGATGGCGCACGCGGTCGCCAATGTTCAAGTCGAGACCGACGGCCGCGCCGGCGGTTTCGTGAATCGACACTTCGCGCCACCGGCCACCGGCCGGCCGGGGCTGGATGGTGACCCCACCCAGTGCTTCAACGCTCGGCATTTCATCGAGGAAGCGCGATTTGGGGTGGGCGAACGTGTTTCCGAAGAGCGTCCGCCGCTGCGCGAACGACAGAAACAGGCGGTCCATCGCCCGGGTGACGCCGACATATGCCAGGCGCCGCTCTTCTTCGAGTTCGTTCATGTCGGTGAGCGCCCGGTTGTGCGGGAACACGCCGTCTTCCAGGCCCGTAAGGAACACCACTGGGAACTCGAGACCCTTCGCCGCGTGCATCGTCATCAAGGTGACAAACGACGCTTCGGGATCGAGTTGGTCGAGATCTGAGATCAGGGCGATGTTCGCCAAGAAGTCGTCGAGCGAACCGGCATCTTCCGAAGCTTCGAACTCGCGGGCGACGCCGATCAGCTCTTGCAAGTTTTCCAACCGGGTCCTCGAGTCAGCTGTATCTTCGGCGCGCAATTCGCGGACGTACCCTGAATCTTCCATGACCGCGACCAGCAGATCGGAAATCGACAGGGTTTGCGCCTTCTCGCGCAGCAACGCGACCAGCTCGGCGAACCTTTCGAGTTCGCGTTGTTTCTTGGGAACCGCGCGGCGCAGCATCTCCTTATCGAAGATCGTCTCGCCGACGGAAACTTTAGCGGCATTGGCGGCATCGACCAAGCTCGCCAGCGTCTGCTGACCGATACTGCGGCGCGGCACATTGATGATCCGCCGGAAGGCGACGGCATCCGATGGGTTCACGATGTACCGCAGGTACGCTACGATGTCTTTGATTTCGGTTCGGGCGTAGAAGCCGACGCCGCCCACGACCCGATATGGAATTCCCTCGCTCAGGAAACCTTCTTCGAAAACGCGCGACTGCGCGTTCGTCCGATAGAGCACGATGAAATCGCGGTACGCCGCGCCCTCGCGCACCAGCTCCTTAACCTTTTCGATCGAGTAGCGGGCCTCGGCGCGCTCAGTTTCGGCGCCGTATACGGTCACCGGATCGCCGGCCGCACGGTTGGTGAACAGCTTCTTGGCCTGGCGAGAGGTGTTCTTGGAAACGAGTTCAGCGGCAACCGCTAGGATCGTTTGGGTGCTCCGATAGTTTTCCTCGAGCTTGAAAACTTTGGCGCCTTTAAAGTCCTTTTCGAATCGTAAGATGTTCTTATAATCGCTGCCGCGCCACGAGTAGATCGACTGGTCGTCATCGCCCACGACCGTCAAGTTCTTGTGCTCGCCCGCCAAGATCGCGCACAACCGATACTGGGCGAAATTGACGTCTTGATATTCGTCGACCAGGACGAAGCGGAATTTGTTTTGATAGCGCGTCCGCGTCTCGACGTCAGTTTCCAGCAGCCTGATCGTCTGCGCGATCAGGTCGTCGAAATCGAGCCCATTGCTCTCGCGCAGACGGCGGTCGTACTCGCGATAGATCCGCCCAATCCGCTCGCCCTGGAAGGACGTATTTCGCGACTCGTACTCGTCGGGCGACAGTAGCGTGTTCTTGGCCTTGGAGATCTCGTCTAGGACTGCACCCGGCGCCAGCTGGCGCTCATCGAAATTCAGATCGTGGAGGACGTCCCGAACGATCGACCGCTGATCGGCGTCGTCCATGATGGCGAAATTTGAAGCGATGCCAATCTTGCGGCCGTCGCGCCGCAAAATGCGCACGCAGACCGAATGAAACGTTCCGGTCCAAAGATCCTTAGCGGCCGTGCCGACCATCGACTCCAAGCGGGCTTTGAGTTCACCGGCCGCTTTGTTGGTGAAGGTAACGGCCAGCACCCGATCCGGAAATACCCCTAGGTCGTTGAGCAGGTGCGCGATCCGGTGCGTGAGGACGCGGGTCTTGCCACTCCCGGCACCGGCAAAGATAAGAACCGGGCCATTAGTATGGAGAACAGCTTCACGCTGGACGTCACTTAAAGCGTCTGGTTGAACGATCATCAATCTGGGTTATTCGCCGCCGATGGCCGCCACGCCTCGGTTACGGGATCGGTCGCGCCAATTGCTCCGGAACGGCCCGCGGCGCAAGCGCCCCCGACAAGTATGCGAGCGTCGATTCGGCGCCCATATTGGGGTTTGCGCCGTGTTCATCGAGGCCGTCGCAGCAGCCGCCGCCGCGGATCAACGTCGTTCCCAGGGTATTGCGGCCAAAAAACCAGTCGAACGCGGTATTGGCAAGCCGCAACTGGTCGGCATCCCCGGTCACGCGGTGCGCGCACAGCGCCGCATCGATCATCGCCGCGGCTTCCAGCGGCTGCTGGCCATAGCGAGCGCGCTTCCCACCACGCGGATACCAACCGATGTTCCCGATCGGCACGAACCGTCCGTCTTCAATGACGATCGACGCATAGAAACGGAAGGTTCGCAAGCCAAGCTCCACAGTCGCACCGTCGCCGGTGACTGTTCCGATCCGAAGCAGCGCTTCACTGAGCCGTGGACTGTCGTAGGTCAGGATATCTTCGAACCAGTCCCAGCCAGGGCTTGCATTGTTCGCATGGAGCTGCGTGAGAGCAGCGGCAATCGGGATCAAGGTCTGGCGCGCGCCCGCCCGGATCGCCGGATCAGCGTGCGCGTACGTCAAGCCAAGGGCCGCATAGGCCTTTGCGTGGGGAAAGTCGAGCGTCTCGATAGCCGGGAGCGACCGCATCAGGAGTTCACCACACAACGTCCGCCACGAAGGATCGGGTGCATGCCAGACGCCGTAACCCAGCGCCCACACGGCCCGACCGATCGAATCCTGGCTACCGACATCGTCGAGCCACGTCCGTTCATAGCTCATAAAGTTGTGAAACCGGCCGTCGGGCAATTGCGCGTGATGCAAGAAAGCAAGATATGTATGCGCCAGCTTCAGCGCTGCCGGTTCGAGCGCCGGCTGGTGGCTCGCGGCGAGGGCGACCATGAACGCCCGCGCAACGTCGTCCGTGCAGTAACCGGTGTCGCGATTCGGAACGTCGCGGAAGGCATGCTGAACCACGCCGACATCGTCGCTGAGCGCGACGAGGTGATCCAAGGTCACCGGCGGCACCACGACTACGAAGCCGAGCGAACGAGCTGCGGGGTCGCGCCGCCGGCGGGGTAGCTATCGGCATCGGCCGGCGACACCAGCGAACTGAAGAGTTCGCCGAACTGCCGCGCCACATTCGGCCAAATCATCTGCCGGCCGAAACGGTAAGCCCGCCGTTCGACGGCCCGCCGGAGCGCCGGATCGTCGAGCAAGCGCTTGACGTTGCGCGCGATCGACGCCGCATCGCGAAAGTCGCACAAAAATCCGCGTTCGTGCGCAAGCAGTTCGCGCGCGTAGAGATACGGGGTCGATACAATCGCCTTCCCGCATCCAACGGCGTACGCCAGCGTGCCGCTGACGATCTGAGCGGGGTTGAGGTACGGCGTGAGATAGATGTCCGTCGCCGCCAAGTAATTCACCAGCTCATCAAACTCGAGGTAGCGATCGATCAGCCGCACGTGATCTTGAAGTCCGAGCGTGCCAATAAGCGCCTGGAGCGACTCGCGGTACGATTCGCCCTCGCGGCGCCGCACTGCGGGGTGCGTTTGTCCTAGGATCAGATACAGCACGTTGGGATGCGCCGCGACGATTGACCGCATCGCTTCGATCGCATATTCCAGCCCCTTGCCGCGACCGAGCAATCCGAACGTCGAAATCACCATTCGGTTGTCGACCCCGAAACTGGCCTTGGTTATCTCGGTTGACCGAAAGGGGACGTCCGGAACGCCGTGATGCATCACGTCGGTCCGGTTCGGATCGACGCCGTATCGGTTGGTCAAAATATCCTTACCGGTCTGCGACAGGACGACGATGCGATCGGCCAACTCGCAAATGCGACGGGCCTGAGCGCGGTGCTGTGGCGAAGGCTCAGGCAGCACCGTGTGGAGTGAGACCACCGTCGGCTTGCGAACCGCTTCGAGCAGATCGAGAAACCATGCGCCGTCAGGACCGCCGAATAGCCCGTATTCGTGCTGCACATTTAGCACTTCCGCTGGATGCGCGTTGATTTGCGAAGCAACCGAGCGATAAGACGCCCGATCGTCCTCGATCAAGCGCGTGAAAACGGCCCGGTCGTACCGGCGGTTCGCGCCCGGCTCATCGATCGCCACGATCGCACTTCGGAGGCCAAAGGCCTCGTCGTAACTGGCGACGACGTCGCTGAGATAGGTCGCGATACCGCACTCCCGCGGCGGATACGATCCTAAAAATATGGTGGGCGTCACACCCGTCAAAACTACCTCCGAGGGGAACAAGTTGCCTTCGGGTTAACCCCGGGAGGCGCCCCCTTGCTTTGGCCAGGTCTTTAGCCGGACCGCTTACTCGACTCGAAGTCGCGCCTCACCGGGCACTCCGCTTCGAGCGGGGATCTGGACATCATGTCCGATCACGGCACCCGGGTGGATTGAGGCGTTCTCCCCTACCCGAACGCGGCTCGCCAGGATCGCTCCAGCGATCCGAGCACCAGAGCCGACGGTCACCCCGTCCCACAGGATTGACCGTTCCACGATCGCGCCCTTTTCAATGTGGCAGCCCTCGCCGATAACGGCGTACGGTCCAACCTTGGCATCCGGGGCGATCACCACATTTCTACCCAGGAAACTTGGACCATACACGCGGGCGGACGAATTTCCCGGATCTAGGGCCCAGGTTTCGCCGGTATGGGCTGCGGGGTCGGCGAGCGGTTGCAGTACAAGGTGGCCGTCGAGGACATCCTGGTGCGCTTGTAGGTAATCCGCCGGTCGACCGAGATCGAGCCAATAGTCGCTGGTCGTGTACGCAAACAGAGGTACGCCGGCCGCGAGGAGCTGAGGGAAGGTCTCGCGTTCAATGGAGACCGGTCGGCCCGCGGGAATCGCGTCGAGAACGGCCTTCTCTAGAAGGTAGGTGCCGGCATTGATCTCGTCCGTCGGCGCGGAATCGCGCGGGGGCTTTTCAACGAAGGCAGCGACGCGGCCCGTCGGGTCGTGCACGACGCAGCCGAATGCTGACGGATCGTCGACACGAATGAGGTGGAGCGCGCCAATTCCCGCGCACTTCTCATGGAAGCGAATCATCGCGCGCAAATCGAGTCCCGTCAGCACGTCGCCGTTGAGGACAAAGAATGGGCCGGTGATATGATCGGCGACGTTCTTAAGGGCGCCCGCGGTGCCCAGCGGTGTTTTCTCGATGACGTAGGTCAGCCGCATGCCGATGCGCGAGCCGTCGCCGAAGTGGTCGGTGATGGCCTCAGGAAGATAGCCCGCCGGCAGAATCGCTTCCTCGATGCCAGCCGCTTTCAATCGCGCCAGCGTGCGTTCGAGAAACGGCACACCAAAAATCGGGACCATCGGTTTTGGCGTGCCGTAGGTAAGCGGCCTTAGCCGCGTCCCCTCACCGCCGACGAGCACGACTGCCTGCAACTAGCCACCTCCACAGCGACGATGTCCGCGCTTCCGCTGCCAGGTCGACATTGCTGCGGCGGATCTTCCCAAAATGGTAGCACAGGATTGACGGGGGAGTGAAATAGGCTGCGCCGCGGCGGCATGGCTGTATACCTTGGAGGGTCGACCAGCGAAAACGCCTTGTTGGGGTTTGTTAACTAGCGGCGAAGAGATTGCCGCCGTTCACCGGCACGAACGTACGTTCGTGCCTAGGGAGTCGGCATTTGCCCACATCCAAGGCGTTCCCCCGAGTGAGGTAACAGTTATACAGCCGGCTTAGCTGCGTTCGTTCACGCGGACAGTTGTATACTAGAGAATGTCTGTGACAATGTGGTTTGTCCGCATGGAAGGCAAAGCCGCTCACCATCCGGATCGGCAATCGCGACAGCCCAAAAGTTGATCTCATTGGGAAAACTTGCGAATGCTGTGTCTAGTCCTTCATCGTCAAACCGAAACATTCGGGCGAGGAATCGAAAAAAGAACACCGACAATCACGCTGATACGTGCATTC
>JRHI01002907.1_pt1 | contig 10909 bp, 11 predicted proteins | sample 215371 | NCBI WGS metagenome assembly JRHI01 (sample SAMN02929681, study PRJNA255918) | sediment metagenome | biome: cave system; feature: Ice Cave; material: Sediment; isolation source: sediment from deep within a dark volcanic ice cave with no known source of... ... | reverse complement strand
GTTTTGGAGACCGCAACTCTACCAATTGAGCTACCGCCCTCTGCTTGGGGTGCGGCAATCATTCGCCGCTGGACTGCGTCGCTACGGTCCTTGCGTACTCGAGGTACGCTGCGGACCTAGGCTCCTTGCCAGCGACGAATGCTCGCCGCACTCATGCTGGGTAGGGACGGTTTCGCGTGAAATCTTAGGTTAGGTATTCCCGCTTATTGGCGAGGGTACTGCTGTTATTTGGTTTCGCGGTGGGCTTTGTGGTGGCGGCAGAAGCGGCAGTACTTCGAAAGTTCCAGGCGCTCGGTTGTCGTCTGCTTGTTTTTCTGCGTGTTGTAGTTGCGACGTTTGCATTCTTGGCAAGCTAACACAACCATGACACGGCGCTCTTTTTTTGCCATTTTCCGTAATCCTGAGGGCGCGGGCCGACATAAAAAAGACGGACACGCGGTCCGTTCCGTCGGTCAGTATACCATGACGGTTCCACTTGAAGCAATGCCGATCCGATGCCGATCCGAGCTGTCTCGAGCTCGGCAGGTCTCGGCATGGGTCGAGGGGGCCTGCCGAACTCGCGATGCACAGCTCCTGCTTGCCTTTCCGGGGGGTTCGCACGCGAAGCTTCGAAAGTACGCGGGTGCCACTTGAGAGCGATGCTGCGTACAGCTGCCCACGCTGTTCGGAGACGAGCTTCGTAGCGGTGGATCCGAGCGGCGGCCGCAGGCAACGCTTCATCGAAGATTGCCCTGTATGTTGCAACCCGATCGACTTCGAAGTAACCGTCGACCGCGATGGTAACGCCATCGTCGAGCGAGCGCAGCTTGCGACATAGGAACTCAAAGGACGTGCGCCCGGCCAGAATCGAACTGGCAACCTAAGGCTTAGGAGTCCTTCGCTCTATCCAGTTGAGCTACGGGCGCATCCATCCGAGCGAAAGCGTTACCGCAGAACGCTTCGCTGTCCTCGCGGTCCACTCGTTTTCCTACGCGTCGGCCGGCTGGTTCGCTGCACTTCGGTATCCATCACGACGAGCGGCTGGGCGGTATCGAGTTGATTGATAAGGTCTTTTGCAAGCTTGAGACTGTACTGGCTGCCGGTCAAGACCAGTTCGCTCGAATTCGGCGGCACGGTGATTTTGAGATCGGGCGCTTGCGTGAGAGCGCTTGCGTCACCGTGGTAGCCGAGTCGGTCGCCGTCGTCGAGGCGGCGCCGTTAAGTCCCGGAACCGCGGCTTTGAGCGAATAGACCTCGACCTCACCGGCCGGTCCGAGAGACGTTCCCGTCGTCGTCCCAGGCTGTGTAACCGTAATTCCGCCCGACGTCGTGATCTCCGGTCCCCCTGAAGCGCCATCGAGTTACGTTTACCGCGCCCGCGATGCGCTGCTGTTCGCTCGCGGTCGCAAAAACGGTAATCGCGTTGAGGTCCTTGTCCTCTCGGGCTGCAATGTCCGAGAACGAGCTCTTGAATAAGTCGGCGACGGACTGCGCTTCGACGATGTGCAGACGGTAGACTTGCATGTGTTTCGAGCCGGGTTGGGGTTGGTCGAGCTGCGTGATCACCGTTTTCGCCTGCGCGACACGATCCGAGGGTCCGCTGAGCAACACTGGAGTTCTGGGAGCGCCGCGCTAGGCGCGAGTGCAGCGCGGTAGTAACGTCTGCCGATCATCGCATCGAATGAATCGGCGACGGAAATGATTCGGGCCCGAACGGGATCGCGGCGTCGGCGAGCCCATAGGGCTAGCAACCTCCGTACGGAAGATGCTCGAATCATCCGATGACGACGTCCCGATGACGATACTATGAGGAAACATGGATGTGAGTCTCGCGCCGAGCGCGCAGCAACCGATGAACACCGCGCCGATCGGGTTCTCAATCGATCGAGACTTGCCCAGCGGGTTCGCCCCTTTCTACCGAAAATTGCACGAACGTTTCACTCCTCGGCAGCAAGAGCTTGCCCGGAAGCGCAAACGCGTTTTAGCGGCTTCACAGGAGGGGCGTCTCCCGGATTTTCTTCCCCCATCGGGCGCCGTCACACAAGATTGGACAATCGATCTGCCGGCCTGGTGCCGCGATCAGCGCAACCAAATGACCGGCCCTGCGGATGAAGCCGAACTCGTCGTTAAGATGCTCAATTCCGGAGCTCCCGGCGTCATGCTCGATCTGGAAGATTCGATGGCCAACGCGTGGCAGAGCACGCTCCCGGGTGTGCGCAACGTTGTGGCGGCGCTTTATGGAGAGCTTTCGTTCGACGACAAGAAGCGCGGAATCGTCCGCATCAAAGAATCCGATGTCGTCACCTTCACCCGCGTTCGCGGCTTGCATTTGAGCCAGGCAGGAATTTACCCCGAGCCGACGTCGGCGTCGCTCTTCGATCTCGCGCTGCTCGTCTACGGGCTCGATGTTTCACGCCTAAAGCATCCCCTCTGTATTTACATTCCAAAAAGCGAAGCCGCACGCGAAGCGCTTTTCTGGCGCGATGTTTTCGAGGCGCTAGCGGAGTACTTGGGTCAATCCAAAGATTACATCAAGTGCATGGCGCTGTGCGAAGCGCATCCCTTTGCCTATCAACTCGAAGAATTTGCCTATGACTTGCGGGACCATATCCTGGGCCTCAATCTCGGCCGCTGGGATTATATGGCGAGCCTCATCCATTTCAATCTGGCCGATCCCGCGTGGGTTCTACCGGATCGCAATACTATTCCGCACGATGTCGCATTCTTTCAGAATTTGCGCACGCTCATCCCCGCACTCTGCCACAAGCACGGCATGCTCGCAATCGGAGGCATGACGGCGCTCTATCCGAGTCGCGAAGATGCCGAACTGAACGAACGCGCCCTTGCGGTACTCGCAACCGACAAGAAAAATGAAGCGGCTTGCCTGATGGACGGCGCGTGGACCGGGCATCCGGATCAAAATGCGATCGCCGTTTCCGCGTTCCCACCTCCCAACCAACTTGCGAGTTATCGCGCCGGCTTCGATTCACACCCGGACCTTCGGCCGTCGGTACGAGGCGTCGGAAGTACGACGATCGAGGGCACGCGCGCAGCGGTCCGCACCGTCATGCGCTATCGCAACGGCTATCTCAACGGGAAAGGCGCGAGCCTCCTGGACGGCTACATGGAAGACCTTGCGACCGACCGGATTTACCGGCTGATGATCGCGCAGCGCCTCAAACATGGAGTGCATACGGCAAGTGAGATCAGCGCGCTCTTCGATGAAGAACGCGAGAAACTCGTCGCCTCCGCTACAGAAGCCGGCACGCCGCAGACCCTTGGTGAAGCGCGCGCGATCGGCGAAGCAATGATCGTACAGGGCGCTTTCGATCCCGTGTAAACGGCACGAACATGCAACGGGTAAACACGCAGATCACACTCGACCATGTGCGTTATTTGGCTTATCAAAGTCCGCTGTCGGCGCTGCTCGTTGCCGGCGCGGGCTCGCTCGCACCAAGGTAACGATGCGGCCGAACTGGAGCCCTCGATGGGGATTGAACCCATGACCTCGTCATTACCAATGACGTGCTCTACCGCTGAGCTACAGGGGCGGGCTGGAGCGGGCGGCGAGAATCGAACTCGCGACTCTTGCTTGGAAGGCAAGGGCATTACCATTATGCAACGCCCGCACGGTGATGTGGGCAGGGCTGGATTCGAACCAGCGTAGCGCTTCCGCGCGCCGAATTTACAGTCCGGTGCCTTTAACCACTCGACCACCTACCCAGGGACGGCCCAACGTTTGCCCCGCCGCAATCCTGGTCCTGTTTGTGGGCGTCGCGATTTCATTTGCAGAGCAGCCGACGGCCGGATTCGAACCGGCGTAGGCGATTTACAAAACCGCTACTCTGACCAGCTGAGTTACGTCGGCCCAATGCTCAGATGGGTTTACGGCAGCTCGATCTCCGCCAGATTTTTCTCGATCTTACGCTTCACGCGTTGCAATGCGTTATCGATCGACTTGACGTGGCGATTGAGATCGCGGGCCATCTCCTGATAGCTCTTCCCTTCCAAGTACGACAGCAACACCTGCGACTCGAGCTCCGAGAGATTCTCTTGGATTCGCTCCTTGATGTCGTCGGAGACTTCTTGGTTGATGACGAGCTCTTCGGGGTCCGAGGTCTTCTGCGATGCCATCACGTCGAGCAGCGTCCGCTCGCTGTCCTCGTCGTAAATCGGCTTGTTCAGTGAGATGTACTGGTTGAGGGGAATGTGCTTTTGCCTGGTCGCTGTCTTGATCGCTGTGATAATCTGCCGGGTGATGCAGAGTTCGGCGAACGCCCGGAAGCTCGAGAGCTTGTCAGCCTTAAAGTCGCGGACCGCCTTGTAAAGGCCGATCATCCCCTCTTGGATGATGTCCTCGCGGTCGGCACCGATCAGGAAGTAGCTCTTGGCCTTGATCCGCACGAAGTTCTTGTACTTATTGAGCAGGAACTCCATAGCCAGATTGTCGCCCGACTTGGCGGCCGCTACCAGGTCCTCATCCGGTCGCTCGTGATAGTCGAGCGCGGCAGGTGCAATTTGCGTCGCGGCCATTGGAAGTGTCCCCCACAGAGCGATGCGGCGAAATCGCAAGCCTCGGCTTGCAGAACCGGCCGCATCCGCTCAATTATAGGAGCCTCCTGCTAGACCGTCAAGGAGAAGTGCCGCAGGGGATTGTCGGTCTTAAGACCCTTGGACCGCGGGAATTTTCCCGAGCCACGCCAGGCTTGCTCAACATAGCTTGCTATCCTTTGCCTTAAGCACTAATCAAGGGGAGCTCCGGAGCACTGAATCAGCGCGGGTGCCATCGACCGGCCGGCGCAAAGCAACGTGCCAACGCAGCAAGCTAACTTGAACGGATCTATGAAGCCGGTTTCGGACCTTTCGATTCGGTGCCGCTTCTTTGGCGTAACACCTCGAACAACAGGACACCGGCGGCGACCGAGGCATTCAGCGAGCCAATCTTTCCTGCGAGCGGAATCGCGACCACAAAATCGCACTCTCGCAGAACCACCGGCGAGATCCCGATCCCCTCGGCCCCGACCACGACCGCCAGATCGCCACGCAGGTCGGCGAGGGTATACTGGATGGCGCCATCCGTCAGCGCAGCGCCCGCGATCCACACCCGCGCCTTCTTGAGTGCGCGGAGCGCGCCAGCGACGTTGGCGACCCGGGCTATCGGCAGGTGGGCCGTCGCACCCGCGGCGGCTTTGCGAACGGTGGCATTAATACCGGCGGCCCGCCGTTCCGGGATGATGACGGCGGTCGCTCCGGCACATTCGGCCGTCCGCACGATCGCGCCGGCATTGTGAGGGTCCGTGATGTGATCGAGTACAACGTACAACCGCGGGCCCGCCGCCGGCAGCGCAATCGCCTCGTCGAGCGAGATGTACCCGAACGGCGTTCCGAACGCGACAACGCTTTGATGTGCGCGATAGGGAAACTGCGAAAAAAAAGACCGGCTCTCGAAGCGCACCGAAATACCGCGTTCGCGCGCCTGTTCCAGCATCGAGCGCAGCGCCGGGTCGCGCTTGCGATCGTCACCTACATGAATGCGGCGTAGCGTTTCGTTGGCGGCGAGGGTTTCCTCAACCGCGTGGATACCGTAGACCACGTCGTCGAGATCGAGTTTGTCGTGTCGGCGCGGCCCTCGCCGGGCGCTTAGCGGTCGACGGTCCATGTCGTCCCGCCCTGGCCGTCCTTCAACGTTACACCGACCTCCGAAAGGGCGGCCCGCAGCCGGTCGGCTAGCGCGAAGTCTTTGGCCGCGCGCGCGGCATTTCGGGCAGCGACGACCGCCTCGACTGCGGACTGGGGAGCGGCGCCATTGAGCGTCACCGACTCTCCCACAAGCGCACGCAAGCGCTCGACCGCGGTGCGGTCCAGATGCGCCGCCGGCAGCGAGGCCGTGGCACGCTGAGCCGGGGCAATTCCCAGAACGTCAAGGGCCTCGTCCAGGAATGCCGCCGCCGCTACGCCAGCGCCCTCGTCCACCAGCGTTTGCGCCCGATTCGCCAGTTCGAAAAGCACGCTGACGGCGCCCGCCGTGTTCATGTCATCGTCCAATGCATCGAAGAATCGCCGCGTGAAGACCCCAATGACCGCGCCAGACGGCCGATCCTCCAGGGCCGGCGCCGTACTGCCCGCCGTGCGAAGCGTATCGTAGGCCGTAAACAGCCGGCGCATGCCGGTCGCCGCACTCTCGATCGACGCTTCGGTAAAATTCATCGGCTTGCGATAGCCGGTCTGCAGAAAAAGATACCGAATCGCTTGCGGATCGTGGCGATCGAGCACGGCGTGCAATGGCTCGAAATTTCCGAGCGACTTCGACATCTTGCGCTCATCGAACAGCAGCAAGCCGCCGTGAACCCAAAACCGTACCATCGGCGGCCGGTCCAACAGCGGTTCGCTTTGAGCAATCTCGTTTTCGTGGTGCGGGAAGACCAGATCGAACCCGCCGCCATGGATATCGAAGGGTTCGCCCAGCAGTTCATGCGACATCGCCGAGCACTCGATATGCCAGCCCGGCCGGCCCGCGCCCCACGGTGAAGGCCATGATGGTTCGTCCGGCTTGGCAAACTTCCAAAGCGCAAAATCTAACGGATCGTCTTTCTGCTCACCCGCGGCGATCCGAGCGCCGATCAGCAACTCCTCGGTCTTACGGCCCGAGAGCGCACCGTAGCGCGCGAACGAGGCGACCCGATAGTACACGCCGTCGCCGGCCGCGTAAGCATGACCGCGTTCGATCAATCGGGCGATCATGTTGATGATCGGCGCGATATAGTCGGTTGCGTACGGCTCGTGATCGGGTTCGAGCACGCCCAAGCGGGCCATCGAGTGCTTGAACGACGCATAATTCGACCCGACGAAGTCCTTCCACGAGATGCCCAACTCGCGAGCGCTCGCGATGCTGCGGTCGTCGATGTCGGTCACGTTCTGTACGTACGTCACAACGTAGCCTTGCTGTCGCAGATAGCGCCGCAGCACATCAAAGAACAAGAACGAGCGGGCATGCCCGAGGTGCGACTCGGCCGATGGCGTCAGGCCGCACACATACATCCGCACGTGGCCGGCGCGGACCGGCTCGAACGGTTCAACCGTCCGCGAGGCAGTGTTATACAGCCTCAGAGGCACTCGCTTCGCCGGCGCTGGTGCGCTCGCGCTCGAGCTCGCGAATCCGCCGCTCGAGCGCTTCGATGCGGTCGCGCAGGGCAGTAATGGTAGCGGCCTGCGGGTCGGGGAAATCCACGTAAGCAGTCGACCGCACCGGCTTTCCTTCTTCGATCACCAATCGTGCCGGGATGCCGACGACCGTCGAGTCTGGCGGCACGTCGCGAACGACCACCGAACCTGCTCCAACCCGCGAATTACGCCCAACCTCAATGGCACCGAGCACCGATGCGTTGGCGCCGACAACCACGTTGTCGTGCAAGGTCGCATGCCGCTTTCCCTTACCCAGCGCCGTTCCACCGAGCGTCACCCCCTGGTACAGCGTCACGTTGTCACCAACCTCGGCGGTTTCACCGATCACCACGCCCATCCCGTGGTCGATGAAGAAACCAGGTCCGATCCGGGCGCCCGGATGGATCTCAATACCGGTTGCAAACCGCATGACGTTGGAAAGGAAACGGGGCACGAGCGGCATGCCAAGCCGGTGCAAGCCGTGGATGATGCGGTGCGCGGTGATCGCATGAAAGCCAGGATACGACAGAAACACGTCGAGCAGCCCGCGGGCCGCCGGGTCGCGATCCAGCGGCGCGTGGAGATCGGCGAGGACCGTCTTGATGAGGTTCATGGTCAGAGTCCCCCCTGAGACTCGGGCAGGCTCCCTGGAGGTTTCGCCGGTTCGATCGTCCTGAACGGCTCCCCATCCGGTCCGTATTTGATCGGCTCGAGACCCCGGCCGTGCAGAAGATGCGAACTGACAGCCCCGATGCGCATCATGATCCGATCGTGTCCCAAGAGCGGGAAGAGCAACTCGAAGGGCGGCCCGGTCGCGAGCCCGGTGAGCGCCATCCGCACGGCGTACACCGCGTCCGCCGGCAGCAAGCCGAATTCGTGACCGATTTCGGCAAGATCGTGCTCCAGCGGCAGGCCGCGCAGTTCCGGCTGCCCGTCGACATACTGGCTAACGGCGTCAAGAAAAAACAAAACCTGGCGGTTCCGCAGACGCTCGAGTTCGATCGCTGGAACGATCACCGCCTCGGCGCGCAAATCCCGTACCCATGGTAGCGCATCATCAATGGATCCGATCCGGTCGCCGTACGCTTCGACAAAGGTGTCGATCCAGCGCCAGGCCGCCGCCACGATGACGCCGCCGTCGGCGGCGAAGAATCCCGCGCGCACCATCGCCTCGGCGAGCCGCTCGCGCACTTCGCCGGCGGGGAATTTGCCGATCAAGCTTTGCTCCGCTCGGTCAGCGGATAGAGGGTCGCCACCGCGTAGGCGGCGATTCCACTTCCATCGCCCGTGTAGCCCATACCTTCGGAAGTCTTGGCCTTTACGCTGACGCCGTTGTGCTCGATACCGAGCGCGCCAGCGAGCCGCTGGCGCATGGCGTCGATATGCGGCGCGAGCTGCGGTGAGGCAACGACGACGGTCGCGTCGACGTTGCCGGGGACAAAGCCCGCCTTGCGCGCCAGAGCTACGCAACGCTGCAAGAGATCGAGCGAATCGGCACCTGCCCAGCGCGGATTGTTACTGGGGAAGTGCTGGCCGATATCGCCTAGCGAACAACCGCCCAAGATGGCATCGGCAATGGCGTGCGCCAGCGCATCTGCATCTGAATGGCCCAGCGGACCGCGGTCTGAGGGAATCGTAACGCCGCCTAAGATGAACGGCCGGCCGGCGACCAACCGGTGCGCATCGAACCCGTGCCCAACGCGAGTCATCCGAACATTCGTCGCTGGCCGCTGATACGTTCGAGCAGAAGCGCTTCAGCTCGATCGCGATCAATAGGATGGGTAACCTTGAAATTCTCGCTCGAGGCCGGCACGATGCACACCTCGATGCCGCTTCGTTCGAGCAGCGCTGCGTCGTCGGTCGCCGCCACCCGATCGCGCTCGGCTTCGCGGTGTGCGCGCTGAAAATCGGCCAGCAGTGCTAGCTGCGGAGTCTCGGCCGCCCAGAGGGCGCTTCGATCGAGCGTCTCGGCGATGCGCAGTTCACCGCGGATTCCCGAACGCACGCGTTTAATGGTGTCGACGACCGGCGTTGCGACGATCGCCGCCCGGCCGGGAGCGACCAGCGCCATCGCCGCTCGCACGTCAGGGGCCGCAATCAGCGGCCGAGCGCCGTCATGAACCAGCGCACGGTCGCACGGATCACCGAACGCGGCCAGCGCGACGAGTCCGGCATTTACGCTATGCTGGCGCGTCGGGCCGCCGCGCACGACCGCCGATCTCAGACCCGGCGCAAACTCGCGTGCGATCTCGCGCATGTTCTCCAGATGCTCGACCTCCGTGACGATCACGAGAATTTCGATTGCGCTGATGCCGGCGAACGTCGTTACCGGCCAAGCGACCATCGGACGACCCGCAATGGGAACGAGCGCTTTCGAACTCCCGAAGCGCGTACCGTGTCCGGCGGCAACCACGATCGCGCCCCAGCACCCCACTGCAGTTGCCTGGGGCTCCGGGAAGGACACTACGGGCTGACCTGCGTCCGTTTCAGCTTCGCAAAAATCATCCGACCGGCGACGGTTTGCAGGACGCTGGTCACCTGCACGTCCGCGTTTTCGCCGATCATGCGGCGGCCGTTTTCGACAACGATCATCGTTCCGTCTTCGAGATAGCCGACGCCCTGGTGAGCTTCCTTTCCATCGCGCACGATGGCGACGTGGAGCTCCTCGCCCGGCAGCACGACTGGCTTGACCGCATCGGCTAGCTCGTTGATGTTGAGAACGGTAACGCCCTCGACCTGTGCGACCCGGTTAAGGTTGTAATCATTGGTGACCAGGATTCCGGCACGATGCTGCGCGAGCCGCACCAGCTTCGCATCGACGGCCCCGCCGACGTCGTCGTAGTCGCGTTCATCGATCTCTAGCGTCGTGTTCTCTTGCAGTTTGGCGAGGATGTCCAGCCCGCGCCGGCCACGCGTTCGCTTGAGCGCATCGAGCGAATCGGCGATTAATTGCAGCTCGCGCAGCACGAACCGCGGCAAAACGAGCGGCCCTTCCAGGAAACCGCTTTGCACGATCTCTAAGACCCGGCCGTCGACGATCACCGATGTGTCGATGATCTTTGCGACGCTGGACGTTCCAGACAGGCTCGCGCCATTTTGAGGCGACTTTGCGCCGCCGGCGACCAGTCGCTGTTTGGCACCGACCCGGGCGCCTAAAAACGCCGCGAAAATGCTGACGATGATGTATGCGGCGATCGCGACGTAACCACCAACTTTGCCCGTTCCAGCCGCGAATTCGAATAGTACGTTCTTTAGCAGCCACGCGATCACCAGGCCAGCAATGAGCCCGAGCGCCCCGCCGACAAGTTCGCCAGGCGATAACCGCTCGACTGCGCGCTCGACCTCGTCGAGTTCAATCTCGAACAGCGATTGCGCAAGCGGCGCGACGAAGACGCCGACGACTGCCCCGACGACCGGGGCGATGATCGTCAACGCGATCTGCCAAGCCTGATTGGCGACGTGGATCGAGATGAGGTGCGCATAGGCTTCGCGACCGAGCAGAAATCCGGTGGTCGCGAAGATCGTCGCAAACAGCAGCCTCAGGAGCCCGGTTGACATCAAGCCACTTCGATAAAGGCGGCGCAGACATCGTTGGCGACCAGCCGCCCACGCGCGGTCAACGCCACGTGGGTCGGTCCGACTCGCAGCAAGCCCGCCGCGCGGAAGGTTTCAATTGCCGGTTCGTAGTTCTCCAGAAAGTCCACTCCGTAACGTTCCGCAAAGGTCGCGAGCTCTACCCCTTGGGCAGTGCGCAGGGCCAGCATCGCAC
>JRHI01002906.1_pt1 | contig 10915 bp, 10 predicted proteins | sample 215371 | NCBI WGS metagenome assembly JRHI01 (sample SAMN02929681, study PRJNA255918) | sediment metagenome | biome: cave system; feature: Ice Cave; material: Sediment; isolation source: sediment from deep within a dark volcanic ice cave with no known source of... ... | reverse complement strand
GTCACGCAGGGAACGCAGGCGCATATCGGTTGACGGTCCGTGGTCGGGTTCTGGGCCGGGGTTGGGGTCCGAGGGTGGGCGGTGGTCGTCTGGTCCGTCGTCGGCGAGCGGAATCTTGAGGTGGATCTCGACGCGCCAGCCGGTCACGCAGACTTTCTCGATCACGAGTCGCATCAATCGCTGTCGCGCGTCGGGATCGAGCTCGTCGAGGGATGCAGCAACGCGCTCGGCGAAGCTGGTGAGCCCTCGGCGTAGTCGGTTCTCGGTGGCGAGTTCGGCGTTGCGCTCAAGGAGCGTGTTCTTCTCGGCGAGCAGCTGGTCGCGTCTGGCGGTAAGGGTGGCGGTGCGGCGGGTAAGTTCGTCGAGTTCGAACAGTCCGGCCTGGTAGGCGTCGAGCAGACGGGTGCGCTCGAGCTCCGCGGCTGCGACCGCGTTGGTAATGCGCGTGATCTGGTTGGCGATCAGCTCGTTCTCGTCGATCGGGGCGCCAGCGATGACAGCGTGTTCGCCGGCGATCAGTGCTCTGGGATCGAGGAGCGCTTGGCGGACTTGCGCGAAGACGTAGTCGTCGAGTTCGTTGGCTCGAATGTTGCGCTCGGGGCAGCGGCGGTCCTCGCTGCCAGCGCGGAGGAGGTCGTGGTTGCGGCAGTAGTAGTAACGGTGAACGGTGCCGTTGCGGCCGCGCATCTTGTGACAGCTGCAGCTGACGTTGCAGTGACCGCACTCGATCAATCCGCGTAGCAGCCAGGCGCCCCAGTCAGCGCCGCGTGGGTTCCACTTCGAGTTGTCACGCCCGATCTGGGTGACACGCTCGAACGTGTCACTGTTGATGATCGATGGCACCGGGATCGGGATCCATTCTTCGCGGGGACGCTCGCGGTGGCGCGTCTTGCGGTTGCGCGCGCCGCGAGGACCGTTCCCGTCGAGCGATTCGCGGCGGTTGTAGTAGACGGTGCCGATGTATGCCTCGTTGCGCAGTATCCGGCCGATCGTCGAAGTGCCCCAGACCGGCTTGCCGGTCGGTGACGGGATCCCGCGGTCATAGAAGTCGTGCGCGATCTGCCGGATCGACTGGCCAGTCTCGACGTACGCCTCGAAGATCTCGCGAACGATCACCGCCTCGGGCTCGAAGATCTCGATCCGGGCCGGGCCGCCGTCGTCTGGCGCGACGCGGCGGTGACCATAGGACGTCTTCCAGAACGGGATCTCGCCCGCGCGGGCACGGTAGAGCTTCCCGCGACGGTAGCGCTCGGCGATCTTCGCGCGCTCGTATTCAGCGATCACACCCTGCATCTGCACCAACAACGTGGAACCCGGATCCTCGCTGAGCGCCGGACCTTCGAGGAACCGCACGGTCACGTCGAATCGCTGGAGCTCCTCGAGGATCAGCACCTGGTAGGCGTAGGCGCGCGCGAGCCGGTCCGCGCACAGGCAGATCACGCCATCGAGCGCTCCGGCCTCGGCGGCATCTCGGAGGCGATCGAGCGCGGGACGGTCAAGCCGCGCGCCGGAGTAGCCATCGTCGACGAACTCCTCAACGATCGAATGGCCCTCCTCCCGTGCTGCCGTGCGCAGCGTCTCAAGCTGCGAGGTGACAGTCCCGCGTTCCTGCTGGCGCTCGGTCGAGACCCGCGCGTAGAGCCCGACGTTCACTGCCCGACCGCCCGCGCGCGCTGCGCCGGTTCGTGGGCGAGTAGGAACCCGAACACGTCTGCGAGCTGCGCCTCGCGCGGATCCTGTGACCCCGACCACGGTGGACGAGGCGCGCCGATCACCGACCCAAGATAGGCGGGCTCAGCGGCCGGCCAGCTGACCAGCCCGCTCAGGCCACGTCGCTCAAACCGTCTGGCCGCCAACAGGTCATCGATCGTCTCACCCGCCAGCACCAGCGCGCGCAACTGCTCGTAGTCGGCCTGCGCCGGCTCAGCGATCGGCCAGAACCGCCCGTTCATCCGCCCGCTCCCAGCGCCTTCTCCACCGTGCGCCGATGAAGCCTCACCCCAAGCGCCTGCTCCAGATCGGACGCCAGCTCCGCCCCCGACGCGCCCGGGCGCTCCACCCGGCGCGCCTGAAGGAACGCCCGCACCTCCGGCGAGAGCTTCAACGGACCCCGGCGGCCCGGCCGCTCGTCGAGCAACCCGACCATCCCCGATTGCTCGAACGCGCCAGCGACGAGATAGAACGACGCGCGCGAGTACCCATGAGCCGTCGCCGCCGCGGTCGCGGTCTCGCCGCCCAGCGCATGAGCACGCAGCATCTCGTACTTCACCTGCACCTTGTCGAACGTCGCGAAGAACTCCGGATTCGCCGCGAACGCCTCCGCGACCACGCCGGCCGGCGCTGGATGCAACAGCCCAGCCGCCGCTAAAGCTCGATACCGCGCAGACTCGGCCATCAACGCTCACCCACCAAGCCACGCTCGCTGTCCAGCGATGAGCGCCGTCATTGCTATCTCGCCACCATTGTTCATCGATAATCGCCGCACGAACACTATTAGATGCAGCGGACAGACAGAATCGCGGCCCACACGACTGGACAGTGCGGTGGTCTTCGCTAGACACTATGGCTCGCATGATCGTCCGGCCGGTCTCGCCGCACACGCCGACGATGACCCGGTCTCCGGTACAACTCGGCGTCCTCAGCGCTCACCTCACGAGCGAGAACGCTGCGGTAGTTCAGGCCTGCGTTCCCTTCGTGACGATCACGTGGGCGTGATGCAGGAGCCGCTCGACGGTCGCGGTGGCGAGCGTTTTGGGCATCAGCTCGTCGAACCCGCTCGGGTGGATGTTGGAGCTGAGCGCGATCGAGCGTTTCTCGTAGGCGGCGTCGACGACCCTGAACAGCGCTTCGGCTGCGTCGGCGGAAACGGGCAGCAGACCAACATCATCGATCAGGATTAGGTCGGTGCGGATGAGTTTCGCGATCGCTTTGTGGATGCTGTCGTCGGCTTGGTGGCGGCGGAATAGCTGCGCGAGCGTCTCGAGCGTGTGCCAGGTGACGGTGCGGCCGTTGTCGATCGCGAGATGTCCGAGCGCTTCGATGAAGTGACTCTTCCCGCTGCCGCTGGGACCGCACACGACCAAGGCTTCCGCGCGGTCGAGCCACTCCAGCGTTTGGAGCGCCCGCTGTGTTTGTGCGGGGATCACCGACTTCTCGGGCTCCCACGCGTCGAACGTCTTGCCGGCCGGTAGCCCCGAGGCGCGGCGGCGGGTCCGGATCGTCGCTTGGTCGCGGCCGGCGGCTTCCTCGGCGAGCAGGACCTTGAGGACCTCGGCGTGCTCCCAGCGTTGTGCTCTCGCGGTCGCGATCACCTCGGGCGCGGCCGTGCGGACGTATGGGAGCCGCAGGCGCCTAAGGAGCGCCTCGAGCTCGTCCGGGAGCGGCGGTGGGCTGGGCGGCTTGACGGTCATCGCCGGCCGCCGATCGGTTCTGTCTGGCGCTCTGACGGGCAAGGGATCGGTCGCGGCGTGATCTCCCAGGACCGCACGGAGCCGCTCAGAGCGTCGGTTCGGTGCAGGTCAACGCAAATCGGGGCTCTCATCGTCCGAATCCTTCCCAGCTGCGGGTCGAGCGCTGCAACGACGCGTCCTCCGAGAGCCTGGTCGGCAGCGGGATCACGGCCGCGGTCCGTTGATGGGCGAGGACGCTGCCCAGGTCCCCGTCAGCAAACCGGCCATAGGCCGCGCACCGCTCGAGTGCCTCGTTGACGGGTCCGGCGCCGTGGAGCTTTGCGAGATCGACTGCCTCGGCCATCTTGCGGCGGATCCGTTGCGTCCCCTCGGCGGCGGCACGCTTGAGCCACCGCTGCGCGCCCTCGCCGATCGCGAGGAACTCCTGCTCCTCGGCCGAGCGGGCGCGGGGCTTGCGCTCAAGCGCACCGGCCGGCCGTGGCGGATAGTGCTCGTCGTTGATGCTCGGCCGGCCGGGCGTGGTCAGCGGATGGCGGGCGACCTCCCGCGGGCCCTGCCCGTCGATGTGCACGACGATCAGCTGCTCACCGTCGGCGCGGACCCACACTCGCTCGCCGATCAGCTCGTGCGGCACCGAGTAGATCGCATCACCCACGCTCACTGTTGCTTGGCGGTCGACCTTGCGGGTCTGACCAAAGCACAGCGTGTGACCCACGCGTGGCAGCCGGTGCAGATGCTGGTGCTCCTGCGCCAACAAGATGATCGGCGCCTCACGCGTCGCGCGGTGCGGCCGCGTGTTGACATCGGCCATGAACCCCTGACACGCTGCCTCCAGCGCCTGCCAGTCCTCGTATCGCTCGCGCAGGTTGTGATCGGTCGGGACCAGATCCGCCTTCGCGATCTTGACCGTCGCCTCCACACCGCCCTTGCTCTGCGGGTCCGCGGGCTCGCACGTCGCGATCGTCAGCCCGTAATGACGGGACACCTCAACGATCGTCGAATTGCGGACCGCGATCCCGCACACATGCTCGACCGTCACCGTCTTCTCGTTGTCGGTCAACGCGTACGTCGGAACCCCACCCACCAACCGCAGCGTCCGGTCCAGCCCGATCACGACCGACGCCATCGTCTTGTCGGGCAACGGCACCACCACCCGGAACCGCGACCACGCCAGCCACGCGCAGAACAACACCGCCTTGTGACCGGCCACGACGGGGCCGTCCCCATAGTCCCACTGCAACCACAACCCCGGCTGCGGGATCCACGGCCGCGTGCGCCGCCCATGCTTCTGCCGCCAGCGGCGCTTCGCCTCCGCGACGGCCCGCCGCGTCGTCCGATACGACCCCTCATACCCCATCGCGACCAGCACCCCGTGCGCCTTATCCGCCCGGACCACACCACGCGAGCGATCGACCAACTCATCGATCTTCTCCGCGAACGGGTCCACCAACGGCCGCGTGCGCGCCCGGACCGGCAGCCCACCACCAGCCGCCTCCCGCGCCGCGACCAGCCGTGCCACCGTCTTGTGATCACACCCCGCCAGCGCCGCCGCGCCACGCAACGAGCCCGTCAAGTCATACGCCTCAAGAATCTCCATCGCTTCCTCGCCTTTCTTCACGATCGCCCTCCTCGGGACACGCGTTGACAACAACGCGCGCTCGATTACCGGCGCCTCAGGACAGAACCGTGGGGAGAAACCGTGGCCACCCATGGGGAGAAACGATGGCCACCAGCGGGGCGTTCCAGTGGCCGCCTACGGGGAGGTTCTCATGGCCACCGTCATCTGACGCCACCCGGTCGGTGGCCAAAGACTCTGCGCCAGCAGCCCCAGGCCCTCCGGTTTGCTCGCCACCCGCCCCGCGGAACGGACCCTGCCGTCCTCACAGATCGCCATCACACAGAATCACGATGCATATAGGCCGATCGCACGGCCGACCCATCTCACCAAAACCCCAGGACCCCGAGGACCCGGAGGACCCGCCGAGAAGTACTTTCATGTCGCGAGAAGAACGGGTCGCGCAGCCAAGTGCCGAGCGCTGCGTTGACCGCACAGGAAGGGCGCGTGACGACGGCGGGAAGGCACCTCGTGTCATGAAGAAAAGCGACGAATGAGACGTGTGTCGCTGACAAGACGCCCGCGCCGACCTTGACCTGCGAGTTCGGCCAGCGATCGCCGAGCGACACCGCTCTAGTCGAGCCGATCCGCTGGGCGAACCCTGTTCATCGCGGACGGATATATGTCGCAGAGAACCGAGTCCACCATCCCAAACCTCACTCCCGCGCGGAGCATCCGCTCGGCCAGGAACCAGTCGCCGGGAACGCTGAGCTCGGCTGCGAACAGCTGGCGATCAAGGAAGCGCAGTCCCGAGTGGTACATCCCGGCGGCCCAGGTGAACCGCCCGAGCGCCGGCGGGAACGACCCAATCGGGAACGGACTCTCGCCATCTCGGCAGACCATTGCCTGCCCGTAGACAGCCTCGCTGTGATCCTCGACCGCGCGCTTCAGTAGGCGCTCAATACAACCGGGACGCATTGCATCGTCATCGTCGAAGCAGACCAGCCAGCGTCCTCGAGCGAGCCGATTGGCCTCATTGCGAGCCATCGTCGCACCCGCCAGCCAGAGCTTTTGAGGATCGTCAGTGAAGTGCAGCCGGTGTGGGAGGTTCCGGTAGGTGAGGCGACTGTCGTTCAAGCCCGCGACAGCTTCCGCGGTCGCCTCGTCAGCGTGGTCACCGACGACGATCACCTCGAGCTCGGTGTAGGTTTGCGCGAGAATCGACGGCAGCGAGCGGGTGGCCAGGAGCTCGGAGCGCTCGCGTGTGGCGACCGTCACCGTCACCAGCGGCCTGGGATCGGTCCAAGCCGACTCATACTCGGGATCCTCGCGCACGCGGTTCAGGCTCCGCCTATTCGCAGCCTCCTCGGCGACGAGTGCTCGAAGTGCGCTGCGCATCTCTCCACTCACCAGGCCAAGGGTCTGGTCGGTGTGGGCATGGATCGCACTGACAGTCTCCTCGATTCGAGTCAGTCGGGCTTGGACATCCCATAACCGAGCGTCGAGGAGGCCGAGTGATCGGTAAGGGCCGTGAATCCGCCGCTCGACAGCGCCGCGCACGCGTGACCACTGGCTCACTGCGACGTCGCCACTTCTCGGGCGGGTACACCCTGAACGCGAGCCCCGGGGTGCACATCCTGCAGAACCACGGCACCAGCCCCGATATTCGCGCCGGCACCAATCGTGTTGTTGTTGACGATCGTCGCGCCCATCCCGATAAAGACGCCATCTTCAATTCTCGAGTTCCCGCCGATGTTCGCTCCCGGGTTCACGGTCACGAACGCGCCGATCTTCACGTGGTGCCCGACAAGCGAGCCTCGGGAGACGATCGTGTGATCGCCGATCACGGTGCGCGCGCCCACGACGCTCAGAGGCCCGAGCGTCGTGCCTGAACCCAGCCGCGCATCCGCCGCAATGCAAACGGTTGGATGGGCGATCGTCAGTCCGCGCCAGCCGTATCTGGCGAGCACGTTCCAGCGCGCGCGGCGATCGCCTCCGAGCCCGAGAACCGCAAAGGCGCCGACGGTATCGGCCTGCAGCCCGAACACTCGAACACCATCGATGACCGCCCCGACCCGACCTGGGTCGAGCATCTGGATCAGGCCGACCACCCGCGCACCCGACGCACGCGCCCAGTCCGCGATCTCCGCAGCAAAGCTGCCAGTACCGGCAACGAAGACATCATCTCCGGTCATTGCATCGCGGTTCCATCAAGTTCATAAGCGGCCACTCGACCCGGTAGAGCGTACGCATATTCGCAGGCCTTGCTCGATCGAGCGATCCGTAAACGGGCTCGCCGCCAGGTTGCTCGAGCGGAAACATGAGCCTTACCGCGGGGCGGCGCTTCGGTTCTCAGACGCCGACCGGCGCAAGCCCACTGCCCTGCTCCACCGTCGGTACGCGTCTGTCGTTACCGCGGCTCCGCAACCTCCATTCAACCGAAAGGAGGCGCCACCCGATCCGGCGTCTCGTCCGCTTCAGGGGCCACATCAGTTAAATGCCCCGCCAATCGCTGGCTGGGCTTTAGAGACACCCCTGGTGACCTCATCTGGACATCCCGTGACCCATCCCGGGACATCCAGATGACCCTCCTACATCTATTTATCTGTGGAAGGTCATCGGATTGTCCAACGTAGGTCGTTTCAGTGTCCAGCGTTGGCAGCCGACCCTCCGGCGTTCCGGCGTTCCGGCGTTCCGGCGTTCCGGCGAGCGGGTGGCGGGCAAGGCTGCGCGATCCCGTAGTCACCACTGATTTGTTGTCTTCTGGAGGTCGGAACGTCAGACAACAGCCGTGAGCGCCGCGCGCAACGGACGCCTGACGGGGTCAGGGTCCCGGACCACAGGTGTGACCGAGCCATCGAGGTCGGGCACATCGCAGAGTCAGCCTCGCCGGCCGCCAAACACGCTCGATCGTCGCGGCGCTTGCGTCTTTCGGCCTGGCGGGCAGGTGCGGCGCCGAGATCCCAGACCGAGGGTCAGCAGCTCGGCGACGCTGAGGTGCGTGCCGGTCCCGATGCCAGACGAAGCGAACGTCAGCGGCCGTGCCTGGGCCCCGCTAACCCGGGCTTCACGAGTTCGCGTCGATTGGGTCAGCTGAGGGTGAACGTCCAGCGTTCGGTTGGGGGGTTGCCCGGCGTGTTGGTGGCTCGGACTGTGCCGTGGGAGCCGGCGTAGCGGCCTGTGCCGCCGACGACGGGAGCGGTCCATGGGTTCTGCATCGGGTTGATCGCGCCGTGGATGGTTAGTTCGCTGCCATCGCGCAGAAGCACGTTGAGCGAGCAGTCGAACGTCACCGGGTGCTTGAGGGTCATGGTGCACATCTCCGAGGTTCGCCCGATGCGACGGTGGTGGACGTCGAGGACCAGGCTGTGTGAAAGCAGCTCGTCGCTGGGACGCGGATTCGCGAGTACGGCGTTGACGGATCGATTGAGCGGCACGTCGACGACTCCGGTCGCGCCTTGGAACTGCACGAGATAGCTGACGGTCGCGCCGGCGTGTGGGGCGGCTTGGCCGGCGGTAGCGGCTGCGACGCCGAGGGCGCTGCCGGTGAGCGCGACGAGCAGGATCCTTGCTTTCATGATCGCTCCTTTCAAAGGGCTGTCGAACGTGCGGCCACACTAAGGAGCGCGGGGCGCTCTGACATCGGCCGGGCGGATGGAGCGCGCTCGGCCACGTGGCCGATCTTGTTGATCACGCTAGGCTGAGAGGCCGATGTTTGCTGGTCAGCCGTGAGGTACCGTCGTGCGGTGAGCGGACCGGTCGCTACAGCAAGATCTTGGTGGTCGGCGGTCCTACCTGTAGCGCTGCTGGTTGCCGGTGTGGCGGAGTCGGCGCTCATCGGGAAGGACGCAGTACCCACAGCCGCGGCGCTCTACGCCCCTGCCGGTATGGCGGTCGCGCTGCGCCGACGGTGGCAGCTCCTGCCCGCGGGAGCACTCGCAGCGGTGACGCTGGCGAGCGGGTTGCTGGGTGGCGTCCGCGGCGCGTTCACGCTGTGGCTCGCGTGGACGGTTGTGTTCTATGGCCTGGGATTGCGCACCTCGGCCGAGAGGCGCCGGTGGGCGATCCTGCTCGTCGTGCTCACGTCGGCCGCGTTCCTCCCCGCGGCTGATGGCAAGCTTGAGAACTTCGTGGCCGCTTGCGGCGTGTCGATTCTGATCCCGTCCCTGGCCGGGCTGCTGCGCCAGCGCCAGCTGCACGCCCGGGCGCTCCAGAGTGAGGCCGAGCGCCTTCAGCGCGAGCGCCAAGACGCCGTGCGCCGCGCCGCGCTGGAGGAGCGCGCGCGGCTGGCGCGCGAGTTGCATGACATCGTTTCGCACACCGTCGGGACGATTGTTGTGCAGGCAGAGGCCGGGGAAGTACTGATCGACCGCGATCCTGCCTCGGCACGCGCGTCCGTCCAAGCGATCCAGCACAGCGCGCGCGCGGCGATGGTCGAGTTGCGGCGGCTGCTCGCCCTGCTGCGCGCCGACGACCCCCGCGCGCTGCGCTCCCCGCAGCCCGGCCTTTGCGAGCTGCCGGGCCTGGTGGAGCGGATGGCGAGCGCCGGACTACGGGTCGAAATCGCGAGGTCGGGTAAGCCGCGAGCGCTGGCCCCAGCGATCGATCTATCGGCCTATCGCGTGCTGCAAGAGGGGCTGACCAACACGCTTGTCCACAGCGGTGCTCGCGAGGCATCAGTGCGGATCGCGTTCGTGGACAACAAGTTGGAGCTCGAGGTTCGCGACACGGGCCTCGGTACGCGTGCTCCGTTTGGCAGCGGCCTGACGGGAATGCGCGAGCGCGTCCTGCTGTTGGACGGCGAGCTTGAGGCGGGGCCAGCATCGCCGGGCTGGAGCCTGCGCGTTTGGCTACCTCTTCCGCAGGAGGGGCGCGTGTGATCCGGGTGCTCATCGCGGACGATGAGGGCCTGGTCCGCGCCGGGTTCAGGGCGATCCTGGAGGCCGTGCAGGGAATCGAGGTGGTCGGCGAGGCAGCCGACGGTCGCGAAGCGCTCGCCATCAGCCGAGCGCTGCGGCCCACCGTAGTGTTGATGGACATACGGATGCCAGGGCTCGACGGCCTCGAGGCAACGCGCCGCCTTCTCCGGGATCCCGATCCGCCCAAGGTTCTTGTGGTCACGACCTTCGACCTCGACGAATACGTCTACCAGGCGTTTAAGATCGGAGCCAGCGGCTTCCTACTCAAAGACGCGCCACGCGAGCAGCTGATCAGCGCGCTCCGCGTCGTCGAGCGCGACGAAGCGCTGCTCGCACCCGCGATCACGCGCAGGCTGATCGAGCGCTTCCTGCATAAACCGCCCGCTCGAGACCGATCCCCCGACTCGCTAGGCCTCTCCAGCCGCGAACTCGAAGTACTAAGGCTCCTCGCCCGGGGCATGTCCAACACTGAGATCGCCGAACAGCTCGTCGTTTCGCGCGCCACGATCAAAACCCACGTCGCATCGATCCTCGCAAAGCTCGGCCTCCGTGATCGAGTCCAGGCCGTCGTCCTCGCATACGAGAGCGGCCTCATCGAACCTAGGCAGGGATAGATTCCGACGCGTACGCTCTCGAGCCCTGCTTTCGTGTCCCTGGGTCGATGTCAACCTGCCGGGTCTGACACCGATCACCGGGAATCTGGACCACGATCGTCGGGACGTCGATGTTGCTTTCCATTTATCTGTAGAAGGTCATCGGATCGTCCAAAGTTGGTCATTTCAGTGTCCAGGGTCGATAACGTCAGCGTCAAGCCGACCAGGTACGGGTTCGTCGCCCTTTGACATCGGCGGACCCTAACCACCCACCGAAGGGCGCGAAGAGGATTGGCACGATCGGAAACGTCGCCCCGCGATACGTGAATGAATGCGTTCCCCGCTCGCCGCGAGGGCGGACTACCACTTGCCCGAGCAGCTTTCCTTTGAGGAGGGGGCGGCGTTTCCGGTCAACTACGCGACTGCCCAGGCGGGCCT
>JRHI01002905.1_pt1 | contig 10916 bp, 9 predicted proteins | sample 215371 | NCBI WGS metagenome assembly JRHI01 (sample SAMN02929681, study PRJNA255918) | sediment metagenome | biome: cave system; feature: Ice Cave; material: Sediment; isolation source: sediment from deep within a dark volcanic ice cave with no known source of... ... | reverse complement strand
GATCCGTACAGCTGAATCCCGCACGGTCATTTAGTGCCCACCCTCCCCGGTTGGCCGCCAATCTGCTGCTTGGTGCCGTTTTTCTGCACCTGCCAGGTCGTACCGTCGCGGCGATTCTCAGTAATGGTGAGGCCGTCCTTGGCCAGCGTGAACGACTGGATGTTGCCATCAATAAGCGTGCCGCGGCGCGAGGCCCTGACACCGAACCGGTGCAGCCCGCCGTCGGTTTCCAGGCAATAGACGGTGGCCTTGCCCTTGCCGACCGCGTACTGCAGGACTCTTCGATCGACCAGTTTGCGCGTCGCACCCGTCTGCTGGAACAGGTTGCCATTTATCAGCACGTAGCGTGGCGCAACTACTGCACTGAGCAGTTCGCGCGGCTCAAGAGCTTCCACCCTCAACTGGGCGCGGTGGCTCGCCTGCCGCTTCCACTTGTTCCGCCCCAAACCCAGGATGGCATCGATGAGAGATTCCATGATCGTGATCCTCTTTTACCAGCTCCGTTTGATATAAACATCCCATGTTTCCAAGCGGGAAATGAGGACGGCTTCCTGCTTTTCCTAACAATTCAACGTGTTTGTGCCCCCGGCGGAGACAGGCTTCCAGGCCATTACGAGACGCCGTTCCCACTACCGCCGGTCAGGCCCCGGATGACCAGCGTCACGATCCCGGCCGCCCAGTCGCGCAGGAGTACATCCTGGACGCCGTAGGACACCAAGGCAAGGCAAACGCGTTCCTCCAACGCTTACACCGAGGCCGAAAGCGGTTCGACCACGTGGCGAATCGTGACGGATGTTGGCTCCCACGGAAACAACTGCGGAATGAGCGCATGAGCCGATCTTTCCGAGATGAACGCCCCCTGGGGCCTCGGGTGCGAGTACGGCGGAACAGTTTATCCCCCCGGAGAAACGGTTGCAACGATTCTCCTCCAAAAAGATTTGCTGTTACCCGCCCCGTCACGGCCTGAGCTCGCTGCACAAGACGCTTCTCCTTTGCTCATCCGCCGAAAGTGGCCCGAGCGGCGCAACTCGCATGATTCCGTTTTCGTCCTGGTGCATCAAGGCAGGGTTTTTCCAGGGTTTTGGCGCAAATGCCATGCCGAATGCCGAGGTTCATCAGGGAGATGTGGGCTCATGGGTTGCCCGGCTGCAGCAGCACTGACAGGCGCTGCCGGGCGTCGTCCGCCTGTACCCCCACGCGCGTCAGCCGGACGCAGTGGCGCAGACACTGGATCGCCGCCTCGCGCTGGCCGGCCTTCTCGTAAGCCTGCGCCAGGTTGAGATAGCCGGGACTGTAATACAAATTGCAGCGCAGCGCGTTCTGAAACTGCGCCGCGGCGGCGTTCGGATCGTGCTCCAGCAGCGCCAGTCCAAGCAAATTGTACAGGCGCGCATCCGGCGGCGACGTCTTCAAGTGCGGCTCCACCAGCCGGCGCAACGCGTCGAACCGGCTGTGCTCGTGCAGCAGTCGGCCCACGTGGAGGACAAGGAAGCGGTTTCGCTCGTGTTTCTTCTGCTTCATCAGGTCCAGGAGTACCCGGTCAGCCTCGTCGCCCCGCTTTTTCGCCAGCAACTTCACCGCCCGCTCCAGGTCCGGATCGATGAGCTTCTCGAGCGCCACGCACCCCGCCGCCGGGGCGTTCGTCAGCACCACGGTGCGACCTTCCGCCTGGGACAGCGTAGTCCGTAGCCACAGCCCCACGCCGAATGCCTCGTCTTCCTCGTCGTTGTCGGCGGCGAACCGCATGCTGATTCCCTGGAATGGATTGGCGACGATGCCGAATGGATCGGTGTCCTCCGTCTCCGGCGCCGGACCGAGAGGCGGGGTCAGCGGACCGGCGGCCAGGCGCCAGATCGCGCCATGCCTGCGGTGCAGATACTCGCCCTGGGCCGCGCCCAGCACGAGGGCGAAACGCGCCTGGGGCGCCTTCGCCCACGTGAAACTCTGCAGTTCGCGTTGCAGCCGCTCCCAGCCGTTGGCGTCGGCAGGTGGCTCTGCCTGGAAGCGCTCGCGGTAGATCCGCGCGAACGTGTCCGCCAGCCGGGCTAGCACCTCCGGCTTGAGCTGTTCGCCGTGTGCCTCTGGCGCGACCGCGGCCGATTCGAGGACGCGGTCGATCAGCTTCGTCCAGGCCTCCTGATCGCGCGGCGGCTGATCCTGCTCCTTGGCGGCAAATGCCAGGGCGGCGGGCAGCGTCACGCGCTGGAGGCGGCGCAGGCCAGGCGGTTGGGCGTCGATCTTCCAGGTCAGGTAAAAAAGCGTGTCGCCGACGGCTGGACTGAGGGCGCTGGCGCCGCCGCCCCGGCTCAACCGCGTCTCCCGTCCCGTGGCCACATCCAGATGAAAGAGATCAAAACCGTAGCGCCCATTCGGCTCATTCGCTTCCCACCAGTCGGCGGGTATCTGTTTCTGCTCGTGGAGCCAAACCAGCCCCTTGCCGTCGGCGCTCCAGCACGCCGACTCGAGTACGCCAACCGCCGGCCCGATCGGCTGCGGCGGCGCCGGCGGTTGAGCGGTCAGGTCGAGCACAAATAGCCGCTGCTGCCGCAACCGCTTTCTCGGCTGACCGTGGTCGGAGGCCAGGGCGAGACGCTTGCCGTCGGCGGAGACAGCCAACGGCCGCCACGTATCGCTGCTCTCCGGCACCAGCACGCGCACTTCCCGGGTCGCCGGGTCGGCCAGGACAATCTCCACCGGGTCGGGCGGCACGGAGTGATCCGGCCGATCGGCCTTGGGTACGGAACGCGAGCGGCGAAAGACGAGCCTGAGCGCCGCGCCGGGCACCACCAAGGGGGCATCGCCACAGAGAGGCAGTTTCTCGACCTGTTTCGTCTGCAAATCGTAGCGGCGCAAACCGCCCTCGCTGTCGGCGAAGCAGACGGCCTGGCCGTCGCCGGACCAGACGGGCACGGCATCGAACTGGACGGCGAAACCGTGGTGCCGCGCCACGCCTCCGCCCCAGGGTGGGGGAAATCCGCCTGGCATGCCCTGGCCGTGGCCTCCGACCTCGTGCAGCTCACCCCCGAGCGTCCCGACCAGTAGCGTCCGCTGATTCACGTAAGCGATGCTTTGTCCGTCCGGCGAAACGCTGACGTGCTGCGGAAAGTGTCCATTGGGAGCGGTCCACGCTTCCTGGCCGATCTCGAGGAAGCGGTCGCGGGCGGTGTGTCGGGGAGCGGCCGGCTCCTCACCGGGGATCGGCGCGCGGGCGCTCGGCGGCGCGAGGTCCTGGTTGATGGGATAGGGCGGATTCGCCGGCTCGCGTTCCTCGTCGTCCTCGTCGGCGCCGCCGCCCATGATCGGAGCGATATTCACGCCGGCCGGAGGAGCGGGCGTCCTACCCAACTGCTTGCGCTGGGCGATGAATGCCAGTCCGAGTGCCAGGCACAGGACCAACAAGCCGCCCGAGGCGAGCAGGGCCAGGATCGCCACGACGCGCCACGCCGGCGACACCCCGGAAAGGGCGAAGGAACGGGGCAGGTCGAACTCGTCGTCGTTGCGCATGGATAGAACCTCTTCGATGGGTCGGCCGGCAGCGCCCCCAAGGGCGAAGAAAACCCTTGCGGTCACCGCGGGCTGATTGGCGAGCGGCGTTAGCGCTTGCCGATGCAGAACAGGTGGTCCTTGCCGCGGACGAACAGCCGGCCGTTCGCCACCGCCGGGGTCGCGCTAATCGGCTCGCCCAGCGTGTTGTGCGCCAGCAGCTTGAACGACGTCGCCGCCGCAAAGACGTAGACCTCGCCGTCCTCGCCGAACGCATACACCTTGCCGTCGATCAGCAGCGGTGACGCTTTCATGTCACTGCCGAGGCGCTCGAACCACACCCGCGCCCCGGTCCGTGCCTCCAGACAGCCGGCCATGCCCTTGTCCGTGACGAAGTAAAGGTGCTCGTCGCGGTACAACAGGCTCGGCACGTAAGGCATGTCGCGCTTCGCCTCCCAGACGAGGTTGTCGCGGGTGTTCGCCCCCTTGCTGCCGATCTTGATCGCGACAGTGTGCCGCGCGCCGGAGCCGTCGCCGCTCGTGGCGAAGATCAGCCCATCCGCACTGATCGGCGACGACACGGTGCGCAGCGCCATGCTGGTGAACGCCCAGTGCCAGTGCCAGTTCTCGGCGCCGGTCAGCGGATCGTAGCCGGTGACGCCGGCCGTGCTGGCGACGATCAGTTCCGGTCCCTTGTCCGATTTGTCGAGAATGAACGGCGTCGAGTAGCAGGTGCGGAACGCCTGCCGCTTCTTCTGCCAGAGGAGTTTGCCGGTGCGGGCGTCCACAGCGACGAGCGTCGCGCTGCCGTCCTGGTCGTTGGCCAGGACGACCTTCCCCTCGTAGACGATCGGCGACTGGCCGACGCCGTGCTGGCTGTTGAAACCGCCGAGGCCGGTGTGCCACAGGGCCCTGCCGTCCAGGTCGAACGCATGGAGGGCGATCTCCTTGCCGTCCCAGAAGAGAGCATAAACGCGCTCGCCGTCGGTCGCCGGCGTCGAGCTGGCCCACGAGTTGAACTCGTGAATGTGGGCGGGTATGCCGGGCAACGCCTTCGACCAGATGGGTTTGCCGGTGGCGGCGTCGAGGCAGAGCAGCAGGCGTTCCTGGCCACCATTCGGGGCCGACTGGACGAAGAGGCGCTCGCCCCAGACGATGGGCGACCCATGGCCGTTGCCCGGCAGCGGCACTTTCCAGAGAATGCCCTGCTGCTCGTTCCACGCGATGGGAACGTCCTTGTCGTCGGTGACGCCGGTGCCGTTCGGCCCGCGGAAGCGCGTCCAGTTGTCCGCCGTCGCCGCCGTCGCCAGGAGCGCGCTACAACCGAGTGCCAGGAACAGTCGTCCGCCGAACATACCGTTGCGCATCGTGGAGCCTCGCGTACACTGGGAAGGATGGGGCGCACTCCGCTGCCGGGAGGAGCGGAGTGATTATCGCACACCCTGGCAGTGCGTCAAGCGCCGGCCGATCGCCTTGTCAACGGCTGGGGAGGAGCTATAGTAAGCATTTTCACTAATGGCGCTGGCAGCCAGTCCTCCCGGCCCGTGCGGCGGGAGACATGGATATGGAAGTGGAGTGAATCATGGGCATGCAGTGTGACATTTGCGGCAAGAAACCGGTCCAGGGCAACCAGTACGCGCACCGCGGTAAGGCCAAGTACCTGGGTGGCGTGGGCAAGAAGGTCACCGGCATCAGCCGCCGCACCTTCCGGCCAAACCTGCAGCGGATGCAAGTCGATCAGAATGGCACCGTGCAGCGGATGCGCGTCTGCGTGCAGTGTCTGCGCAGCGGCAAGGTCAAACGGCCGCAGAAGCGCAAACTGTTCCAGATGCCGACGAACCTGTAATGAAACTTTCGTGTCCCGTTACCTAGCCCGCAGCGTCAGCAAGGGATCAATCACCCTTGCTGACGCTGCGGGCCGGTAATGCCGCGGGCTAGCAGACGAGGTTTGTCATGTCCCTGACCGTGGACCAGGTCCGCTGGGTTGCCCATCTTGGCCGGCTCCAGTTGAGCGACGCTGAACTGGAGACACTGACGCGCCAGCTGAGTAGCATCGTGGATTATGTCACGCAGCTGCAGCAGGTCAACACCGCTGGCGTCGAGCCACTCGCCCACGTCGCCGACCTGCACAATGTCTTCCGCGCCGACGAGCCGGAACCGTCGCTGCCCGTCGACGAGGCCCTCGCCAACGCTCCCCAGCGTCAGGGCGACTTCTATCGCGTCCCCGCCGTTCTCGATTGACGGCGGCAGCCGAAAGCCGAAAGCCGATGATCGAACACAGCACCGCCGACCTGCTGCAGGCGCTGCAGCAGGGCCGCGTTTCCTCCGAGGCTCTCACCGGCCAGTTCCTGGATGCGCTCCGCCAGAGGGATCCGCGCGTCCGCGCCTTTCTGCACGTCGATGAAGAAAACGCGCGGGCGCAGGCGCGAGCCGTGGACGCGAAACGCCAGAAGGGCGAACCTGTCGGTCTCCTGGCCGGCATGCCCGTCGCCATCAAGGACGTGCTCTGCACGAAGGGCCAGCCGACGACCTGCGGCAGCAAGATCCTGCAACACTTCGTGCCGCCCTACGACGCCCACGTGGTCACCCGGCTGCGGCAGGCCGACGCCGTGCTGCTGGGCAAGACGAACATGGACGAATTCGCCATGGGTTCGTCCACGGAGAACAGCGCCTATCAGGTGACGTGCAACCCGTGGGATCTGGAGCGCATTCCCGGCGGCTCCAGCGGCGGGTCGGCGGCGGCCGTGGCGGCTTGTGAGGCGCCGCTCGCCCTCGGCACCGACACCGGCGGTTCGATCCGTCAGCCGGCCAGCCTGTGCGGCGTCGTCGGCATCAAGCCGACTTATGGTCGGGTGTCGCGGTTCGGACTCGTCGCTTACGCCTCGTCGCTCGACCAGATTGGTCCTCTCGCTCACGACGTCGCCGGCGCCGCCCTGTTGCTGGAGGCGATCGCCGGCCACGATCCGCGCGACAGCACATCGGTACCACGGCCGGTGCCGCCGTACACCAGGACGGTCGAGGAAGCGATCGCGCCGCTGACCATCGGCGTGGCCCGCGAATACTTCAGCGCGGGGCTGGACGCCGAGGTGGAACAAGCAGTGCGGGCGGCGCTGCGAGTGTACGAGGGCCTTGGCGCGACGATTGCGGAGATTTCGCTACCGCACACGCCGTATGCGGTGGCGGCCTATTACCTGGTAGCAACGGCCGAAGCGTCGAGCAACCTGGCCCGGTACGACGGCGTCCACTACGGCCATCGCTCGAAAGAGCACGGCGACCTCATCGATATGTACTGCCGTTCGCGCGGTGAGGGTTTCGGCAAGGAAGTACAGCGGCGCATCATGCTCGGCACCTATGCACTTTCGAGCGGCTACAAGGATGCGTATTATCTGAAGGCGTTGAAGGTGCGGCGGCTCATCAAGGAGGACTTTGACCGGGCCTTCGCCCAGTGTGACGTGGTTATGGGGCCAACTTCGCCGACCGCCGCGTTCAAGATCGGCGAGAAGGTCGCCGATCCGTTGGCGATGTACCTGTCGGACATCTACACGATCAGTTGCAACCTCGCGGGGCTGCCGGGGATTAGCATTCCGTGCGGCTTCACGAAAACGGGACTGCCGATCGGCTTGCAGGTGCTGGGGGCGCCGTTCGAGGAGGAGAAACTACTCCGGGTGGCGCGGATGCACGAACGGGCCACCGACTGGCATGCGCGGCGGCCAAAGCTGTAGGATGCAGTGGCCACGCCACCGCCCGGAAGGGAACCGCAATGACAGCAGTCACGACACGAGACAAGATCGATTCCGGAGTGCGGCTCCTGACCGTCGCCGACCTGGCAGTCCTGCCCGCAGAGTTGCCCTCGGGACCCGTCCCTTACGAGCTCGACAACGGTAGGCTGGTGGTCATGGCTCCTCTCGAGGATGCTCATGGTGCCGTCGAGTTGAACATCGGTACGGAACTCAAGGTGCAGGGCGAGCGGCGAGGTCTGGGCAAGGCCCGATCCGGTGAGGTCGGCGTGGTCCTGTGGCGCGATCCGGATCGCGTGGTGGGCGCCGATGCCGTGTTCATCGCCAGCGCTTCCCTCCCGATTCGCCTCTCGCGCGAGGGATACCTGGAGACGATTCCCGACCTGGTGGTCGAGGTACGCAGTCCCAACGACACGCAGCCCGAGGTCGAGCACAAGGTAGGGGACTCCCTCACGGTAGGCGTTCGCGTGGTCTGGGTGGCCGATCCAAAGCGTCAAATCGTCACGGCCTACCGCCGTGGTCAGGAGCCGCAGGCGTTCCACGCGGCCGACACCCTGACGGTGGAAGATGTCATTCCCGGGTTCCAAACGCGGATCCAGGACCTGTTCCAGTTGTGAGTCTTCAATTGGTGCATTCATGGCGGAAGCCCCCTGCAAGATCGTCATCGGCCTGGAAGTCCACGTCCAGCTGCTCACGAAAACCAAGCTCTTCTGCGGCTGCAGTACGAAGTTCGGCCTGCCGCCCAACTCCGCCACCTGTCCCATCTGCATTGGCATGCCCGGCGTGCTGCCGGTCATGAACCGGCAGGCGTTCGATCTCGCCATCAAGGCAGCGCTGGCCCTCAATTGCCAAATCAACACCTTCACCAAGTGGGACCGCAAGAACTACTACTATCCCGATCTGCCAAAGAACTATCAGATCAGCCAGTACGACCTCCCCTTCAGCCGCGACGGCTGGCTCGACATCGACATGCCCGCCGGTGCCAGGGTGCCGACCGGCACGAAACGCATCGGCATTATCCGCGCCCACCTGGAAGAGGACGCCGGCAAGATGCTGCACGACGAGAAGGGTGGCGGTCAGGACAGTCTCGTCGATCTCAACCGCGCCGGCACGCCGCTGCTGGAGATCGTCAGCCAGCCCGACCTGAGCAGCCCGGACGAGGCCAAGGCATATCTCGACGAATTGCGCCTGCTGCTGCGCGAACTGGGCATCTCCGACTGCGAAATGCAGGAGGGCAGCCTGCGCTGCGACGCCAACGTCAACATTCACGTGCCGTTGCCCGATGGTTCCTTCGCGGCCACGCCGATCGTCGAAGTAAAGAACATGAACAGCTTCAGCGGCGTACAGCGGGCCATGAAGTACGAGGCGGAACGGCAATACGAGGAGTTCCGCCGCACCGGCAAGCGGCTGGGCGAGGTGGCGAAGGCGACCGCCGGCTGGAACGACGCCAGGGGCGTGACTGTCGTGCAGCGGCGCAAGGAGGAAGCCTCCGACTATCGTTACTTCCCGGAGCCGGACCTGGTGCCGGTGGTCGTCGATAATGCGTGGCTCGACCGCGCCCGTGCCGGCATGGGCGAACTGCCGGCGGCCCAGCGACAACGCTTGCAGAGCCAGCACGGCCTGTCGCTCTACGATGCCCGGGTCCTCACCGACAAGGGCCGGGCCATCACCGAGTATTTCGAGGAAGTGGTCCGGCTGAGCGGCAACGTCAAGGCTGCGACAAAGTGGGTGACCATCGACGTGCTGGGCACGCTCAACGAGCGCAAGCAGGAGATCGGCGACTTCCCCATCCGCACGGCGGGACTGGCCGACCTCATCAAGGAGGTGCAGGGACGTGGGTTGAGCAACGAGTGGGCGCAGAAGGTATACGCCTGCATGCTGGAAGGCAGCACCGCCCCAGCAGCGATCGACCAGCTCGGCATCAAGTCGGTCGGCGGCGCCGATCGGCTGCGGGAGATGGTGCAGCGCGTGATTGCCGCCAATCCGAAGCCGGTTGCCGATTACAAAGGCGGCAAGAAAGCGGCGCTGCAGGCGCTCCTCGGCGGCGTGATGCGCGAGGCCAAGGGGAGTGCCAAACCGGATGAGGTGCGGCAGATCCTTGTCGAGGAGCTGGAGAACGCGTAACCAGGCCGCTTGCGGCCAGACGATCTCCTTCCCGAGTCTCGAGCGGCCCGCTTACGTTGATTCCGGCGGCGGTCCCGCCTCCGCCAGCGGCGCTACCATATTCAGGATTGTTCCCAGCTGCGCCAGTTTCATCCCATAGCGATCGAGAAACTCCTGCAGCGCGAATTCCGTATCGAGGGGGTCGTCGCCGTCCTCGCGCAGCTGTTCCGTCAGTTCGGCAATGAGCTTCCCGTAAGTGCGTTCCAGCACCGGCACCGCCTTGCGACAGTCCTCGCCCAGGGTCGGGAATTCGTTCTGCCAGCGCGACAGGAACGCGCGCCAGCGCGACAAGGTGTCGTGCGCCGCGACCGAGGCACGCAGGTAGTTCAGCTGCTCGCGCTGCACATCGAGCATTTGACGCAGCAGATCGACCGCTTCGGACGGAGGTGGGGAAGGAGACTCGGCTATCGGGGGTGAAGACGAAAGAAACGTCGATACGTCGAACTGAAAATTCATGGTTGAGTCCAATTGCGCGATCGGCCACCGGGTGAAGCACCTGCAGTGCCGCCGATCTGATCTTAGCATTATACCCGCCTTCCATGCCCGGTGAAAGCAGCTGGCTGGCGCAGATTCTTGGCGGGTCTGGCAAGTTTTCCGGGGTGGATAGAGCCGCCCGTCGGACGTCTGTATAATCGGCCTGATGTCATGATGCGGAACCAAAGATGTTGGCAGTGTCGCAGCAACTGTCCGCGGTGAACCTCCGAAAGCAGAACTCCTGGAAACGAATCCATGACCGCAGCGCAGGGCTACGTACTCGGCCAATCGGAATGCGCCGCACGCCGGCTGGAGATTCAGGACGCCCATTTCGCCGAGGTGTCCGAACGCCTGCTGGATGACCTGGCGCTGCAACCGCAGGACCGTGTGGTTGAACTCGGGTGCGGTCCCGGCGGTTTCAGCCGGCGCATCCTGCGCCGGCTGGGCGCGGGCGGCGTGCTGGTAGGAGTGGACTCCAGCGAAGGGCTTCTGGCTCAGGCGCGCAGCGTACTTGCCGGCCTGGGACCCGCGCGGTTCGAGCCCGTGTTGGCGGACCTCGCCGGGCTTGGGGCGTGGCTGAACGGAGCGGACGTGGTTGTCGGGCGAACCGTGCTCCATCACATTCCGATGGTGGAGTTCGTACTGGGCCGGCTTCGCGCCGCCCTGCGGCCGGGCACCCGCGTCGGCCTGATCGAACCCGATTTCCGGACGCCGCTGGCCCGCCTGGCCTATCTTGAAGCCATGGGCCGGCCGGAGCTGGCGCCTTTCTCTGTTTGGGCGACCGCCATCAACCAGCTTTACCAGGCCAACCGGCTTTCTCCGGAAGTTGGGGCGACCCTGGCCAGGACGCTGGAAATCGCGGGGTATCGCCATGTGCGGGCGGACTGGTCGGAATGCCGCTCGGACGGGCTGATGGTCGAGAACATGTTGATGTTCTACGATGAGGTCCGCGACCGGCTTCAGACGCTGGGGATCATGACGGCCCCGGAGGTCGAGCAGCAGCAGCGGTTGCTGCGCGCGTTGCCCTCCGAGCCGCTGCCGGCCGCATGGGGCTCGTAT
>JRHI01002904.1_pt1 | contig 10920 bp, 10 predicted proteins | sample 215371 | NCBI WGS metagenome assembly JRHI01 (sample SAMN02929681, study PRJNA255918) | sediment metagenome | biome: cave system; feature: Ice Cave; material: Sediment; isolation source: sediment from deep within a dark volcanic ice cave with no known source of... ... | reverse complement strand
GCCCCGCTCTTGGCGGGCCTCAAGAGCAACAGTCTCGACGTCGTCACGACAGGGATCGCGACTGTCTTTGCGCTTGGCCAGCACATCCCGTTGAAGTTTCTCTATTGGCAGCTCGACCACTCAGCCTCCGAAGGTCTCGTCGTCGCTCCGAACAGCGGCATCAACAGCTACAAGGACATCAACAAGACAAAGACCCTTGCCGCGCCTGCAGGAACCTGCGCCCAAGTGTCGCTGGCGCTCATCGCTCAGAAGCTCGGCACGACGGAGGCGGCGCTCAACGTCGTGAATATTGCGCCGCCGCTGTACGGAAATGCCTTCAAGAGTGGCGCAATTCAAGCCGGCATTGCATGGTCGCCGTACAGCTTGAGCTTGGAATCGATGGGCTACAAAATCGTCAATTGGGATGCGGACTACGTGCCGGACGGCGGCGTCTGTCCGGGCTTGACGGCCGTGCGACCCGATTTTCTCAAGCAGCACCCGGAGCTCGGGGCGAAGCTCGTCCAAGTCAATGCGATGGCGCTGGACGCAATCAAGAAAAATCCACAGCTTGCGATCGACGCGCTCGTGAAGTACCTCTCGGTTTCGCCCGCCGTGGCAAAAGCCAGCTTCGAGCGTGACCGAGTCCCGACGTACGAGGAGCAGCTCGATCCGAAGTCCCAGTATTCGATGACGTCGCGCGACGGCGGCTTGGCGAAGAAGCTGTACGTCGTCAGCCAGGTGCTGTACGAGACCAAGACGATCCCGGCGCCGCTTTCGTGGGACGTGATCCGCGAGTCGATCGATTCTTCGTACCTACGTACGTTTGTCGCCGACCAGCAACAGCGCGATCTGGGCCGAGGCAAATGAGCACGGCCCAGCCGATGAGCCGGGCGATTGTGCTGATCTTTTTCACGGCCTTCAACTACGTCCACGTAAACGCGCAGGCCGGTCCGCAAACATTCCTATTGCTTACCTGCGCGCGGCCCGCTCCCCCGGCCTGACGAATGCGCAGACCTTCTTCAGAATCGTGTTCCCGGCGGCGATTCCGCAACTCTTCACCGGACTCAAAGTTGCCGTGGCGCTGAGCGGGGCCGTAGTCGTTGCGGCGGAGCTCGTGAGTGCTCAAGCCGGCCTTGGGTTCATGATATCGGACGCCGCCATGCTGTTTAGGATCCCGATGTGTTCATCGGCATCGCATTGATTGGATTGATCGGAATGACACTGAACTTTGCCTTGTCCGGCATCGAAGGCAAGGTCGTACATTGGAAAGGACACACGGCATCATGAGCGAGACGAAGAACGCGCCGTACAGCGGCTACTACAAGCGGGATGTCCCACCGGAGGATCCTGAGCTGACGCATGCGGGGCCTGGGATGCCGATGGGCGAGTACATGCGGCGCTTTTGGCAGCCGGTGTGCCTCTCGGAAGAGCTTACGGACGTACCGAAGGCAATTCGAATCCTCGGCGAGGATCTCGTCGCCTTTCGTGACCGCAGCGGGCATACCGGCGTCCTGCACCGTCACTGCAGCCATCGAGGCGCCTCGCTCGAGTTCGGCATTATCGCAGAGCGCGGCCTTCGATGCTGTTATCATGGTTGGCTTTACGACGTCGACGGCAAGTTGCTGGAGACGCCGGCGGAACCGCCCGAAAGCCGCCTTCGGGAAACCATATGCCACGGGGCGTATCGAGCGTTCGAGCGCGACGGACTGGTCTTCGCGTACATGGGGCCGCCGGATCAGGTGCCTGCATTCCCTGTTTACGATTCGTACGTGATCCCGAGCGGCACAAAGCTCGTTCCGTTCTCGAACGTCTATCCATGTAACTGGCTACAGGTCTATGAAAACATCATGGACCACATGCATACGGCAATTCTGCACAATAACATGACCGTGGAAGGCGTTGACTCGGCGATGGCCGCCGGTGTGACGCTTAGCGGTTTTGGCGACATGCCCGTGATGCAATGGGAGCCGACACGGGGCGGCAACGGCATGGTGTTCATCGCGGGTCGCCGCCTTGGGGACGACAAGATATGGATCCGAATAACGGAAATGTCGTTCCCCAACTATCTCCAAATTGGTTCTCTGATGGCGTCCGCCGCTCGCGAGAGGCACTCGACCACGGCGCTGACGCGCTGGCACGTCCCCGTAGACGACACGCACATGATCATCTTTGGCTGGCGTCATTTCAATGACGAGGTCGATCCCGATCGTGTCGGCCGGCCCGAGGAGTGCGGCGTTGACAAGATCGACTTTCTCGAAGGGCAGACCGGCCACCGGACGTATGAAATCGCGCAGCGTGCCCCCGGCGATTGGGAGGCCCTGATCAGTCAGCGTCCGATCGCAATCCATGCGCTCGAGCATCCGGCAAAGTCCGATGTCGGCGTCTACATGTGCCGCAAGTTGCTTCGAGCGGTAGTAGCCGGAAAGGTGCCGCCACACCCTGCGCCTCCAGCGGAGATGTCGCTTCCTATGTACGCGAGTGACTCGGTGCTCAACATCCCAAAGGACGCGGGCATCGACGACCGTGAACTCGTCAAGCGCATTGGACGGCAAGTCTTCGCGATCATGCAGGAGGCCAACGCTCTTTCACCCGGCGAGCGCGACGCACATGTGCGCAAGCGGCTGAACGATCTTGACGGCGTACGTGCAGCCGTTGGAGCAGGACGATAATGGCAAAGGTAGGCTTCATTGGCCTCGGCACCATGGGGTTGCCAATGGCGCGCAATCTCCTAAAGGGCGGACACGACCTCCAGGTCTTCGACATCAGTCAGGAGGCTATCACCAAAAGCGCAGCCGATGGTGCGCGGCCGGCGGGGAGCCCCGCTGGAGCCGCCGACGGCGTAGAGTTCGTGATCACGATGCTGCCGAATGCACCGCACGTTCGAACGGCGTTGTTCGAGAATGGCGGCGCCGCCGGCGCGATGGGGAAAGATACCCTGCTTATCGACATGTCGACGATTCATCCGTTGGAAAGTGACGCGATAGCCGAGACGTTGGCAGCCAAGGGCATTCAGATGATCGATGCCCCCGTCGGCCGTACGTCACGTCATGCCGAGCTAGGAACGCTGCTGATCATGGCAGGCGGCGATGCAAAACAGATCGAGCGTGCTCAACCGCTGTTGTCTTTGATGGGCGACACGATCGTTCATTGTGGCAAACGCGGCAGCGGGGCCCGCATGAAGGTCGTGAACAATTTCATGTCCACGGCGCTGAACGTGCTGAGCGCTGAAGCCTTGACGCTTGCGGGCGCAGTGGGACTCGATATCAAGACGGCGATCGAAGTCATGATGAGTACACCGGCGGGCCAGGGTCATTTCGGGACCACGTATGCGGCCAAGGCGCTGGTCGATGATTTTACGCCCGGCTTCATGGTCGATCTCGCGCACAAGGATCTTGGCTTGGCGTTGGACCTTGCCGCCTCGATGAATGTTCCCGTCCCCGTCGGCGCGGTCGCCCGCGAAACCTACAGTCGAGCTCGCCGGAAAGGTCTGGGAAGAAAGGACTGGACGATACTGTACGCAATAGGTCGCGACGGCACGAACGAATAGCGACATGGACGAGACGGTAGATTTCTACGAGAGGTGCCGGACGGGCGGAACGCTCGGGCTTCCGAAGTATGCGCATCTGCGCGAGATGATGCTGGATGCGATCAAGTCGGGCCTCTGGAAGCCGGGAGACAAGCTTCCGACGGAACTCGAGCTTGCGGAACGGACCTCGCTGAGCCTCGGTACCGTGCAGCGCGCCCTCCGTGAACTTTCCGGAGAGGGGATCGTCGTACGTCGCCAAGGTTTCGGCACGTTCGTGGCCGAGACCGGCAAACACCTGGAAGACCCTTGGCACTGCCGGTTTCTCGACGATAGGGGAAACGTTCTTCCGATCTTCACGAAGACGCTCAAGCGCCAGCGCGTTACGGAGCAAGGTCCTTGGTTGCGCTACTTGCCGTACCGCTCGCGCGGGGTGCTCCGCATCGATCGCCGGATCAACATCAACGACGAGCTCAACGTCTTCAGCCGCTTTTTTGCAGATCCGGTGCTGCTCGAGCCGCTGATGAAAGGCCCGCTCGAGGGACTCGACGGCGCCAACCTAAAGGTCATCATCGCTCGGGAATGCCACCTGCCGATCACGCAAATCACGCATGACGTGAAGGTCGTGGCCTTCGATACGGAAGTGGCGAAAATTGTCGGCGTGAGGACGGAGACGTCCGGGTTGCATCTTCAAGCCGTAGCGCGTGCCGGAAGTGACATCAACGTCTATTATCAGGAGTTCTTCGTTCCGCCTACGGACCGCGTCATGAGGTTCTCTGAAGGACCGGACGTCTCCAAGCGCAGCGCGGTCGCGTAAGCCTCGCCGCCCTCCTCGAGCCGCTCGCCGCTGTCGGCGTCGAAGAGATGAAATGTCTCCGGGCGCAGCGAGACGTGTACCTGTGACCCAACCGCGAGCCGGTGCTTCCCGGGGACGCGAAGTCGACACAGCGTTTCACCGAGGTACACATCGAGCAGTGTTTGTTCGCCGAGGACTTCCACGAGGACCACCTGAGTCGCGACGCCTTCCGCGGCCAGCTTAGCGTCGCTGGGCCGTATCCCCACGAGCACGTTGCGTCCATGCAAGGTCCCGGGCACCAAATTCATCGGCGGATTTCCGATAAACGATGCAACCCCTGCGGCTCGTGGTCGTTCGAAGACTTCCTCAGGAGTCCCCACTTGAACCACGCGACCATCGAGAAAAATCGCCATGCGATCGGAAAGCGCCATCGCTTCTTCTTGGTCATGCGTGACATACAGAGTGGTGACGCCGAGCGAATTCTGAAGATTGCGAATATGGACACGCGTCTCGACCCGCAGCTTGGCGTCGAGATTCGAGAGCGGCTCGTCGAGCAGGAAAAGACGCGGATGGCGCACGATCGCGCGGGCCAGCGCGACGCGCTGCTGTTGCCCGCCGCTGAGCTGTCCGGGCTTGCGGTCGAGGAAACCCGTCAACCGAACGCGTTCGGCGGCTTCGAGGACCTGACGCCGTACCGCATCTTTTTGCGTTTTTACCATTCGCAGTGGAAACGCAATGTTGTCGAAGACGGTCATGTGCGGGTAGAGCGCGTAGCTTTGGAATACCATCGCGACGTCGCGATCGCCGGCCGGAAGATTCGTCACGTCCGCGCCGTCGATGCGGACCGTGCCGCTCGTTGCAGTTTCCAGACCTGCGACGATCCGCAACGTCGATGTCTTTCCGGAGCCCGATGGTCCGAGCAGCGAAAAGAACTCGCCGGCCTCCACGCGCAGATGGACGTCGTGGAGAATTTGCACGCTTCCGTGGCGCTTGCTGATGCGCTCCAACTCCAGCGTCGCCGAAGCGTTCATCGCATGCGCCCGCCTTTGACGGCGCCAAGCGAAAGGCCGGAGACGATGTGTCGCTGCGCAAGAAGCCCGATGATGACGACGGGAAGCATAGTAATGCAGGCGGCGGCAGTCAGCGGTCCCCACAGGGTCTGCTCGACCGATATGAAGTTGTACATGGCTGCCGTGACGGTGCGGATGTGCGACCCGCCGATAATGATCGCGAAAAGAAACTCGTTCCAAGAGCTCATGAACACGAAAAGCAATGTGACCACGATGCCGCCGCGAACCTGTGGGAGGATGACATGCCACAGCGTCCGGAATGGACCGCACCGGTCGAGCGCTGCCGCTTCTTCCATCTCCGGCGGCACGTCCTCGAAGAACGAAATCAGTAGCCAAATCGCAAATGGTATGGCGAACGTCAGGTAGATGGCGATGAGACCTTGGTAGGTGTCCGCCCACCTGATGCGGTTAAAGATGAGAAAGTAGGGGATGATCAGCCCGATCGGTGGCAGCATTTGCGTTGCGAGGACGTAGAGCCCGGCGACTCGGCGGCCCCGGAACCGGCGCCGAGCCAGAGCATAGGCTGCGGGGATGCTCACCAGGAGCGTCAGCACGGTCGTCGACGTCGCAATGATCGCGCTCGTCCCGAGATTGGCGAGAATCGAGCCGTATCCAAACAGGGCGCGACGATAGTTTTCGAGTGTCGGGTAAAAAATGAACCGCGGCGGATACGTGAACACTTCGTTCCCAGTCTTGAGCGACGTGAGGACAGTCCATAGCAAAGGAAACGTCCAGACGAGAAGCACGGCAATGGCGAGAAGATACCAGATGACTTGCAGCGTGCGCTTTCGGCTCATCGCTGCGCGCTTCTTAACTGGAAGAGGCCCAGCGCGAGGACCATCGTAATCACGAGCAAGACGACCGCAAGCGAGGCGCCGTAGCCGATCGAGAGCTCCACGAACGACTTATTGTACGCATAGAGATTGAGAATCTCGGTCGCGGTACCGGGGCCACCTCCGGTGACCGCGAAGATCGCCTCAAATGCCGAGAGCGCGACGATCGTACGGAGGATGACGACGATTACGATTGCTGGCCGGATCAGCGGCAACGTTATGTAGCGGAAGCGCTGCCACGCATTCGCGCGATCGATAACGGCCGCCTCGAACGGATCCCGGGGCAAGCTGGCAAGGGCGGCTATGAAGACGAGGAACGCGAATGGGGTCCACTGCCACGTGTGCATCGCGATCACTGAGACGAGCGCCAGGTTGGGATCGCCTAGCCAATTGTGCGAACCCAGACCGAGCGAGAGCCCGATAAAGTCGACCATGCCGTACTGAGGTGTAAGGAGAAGCGTTCGCCAAATGAGACCGACGACGACCGGTGCTAGGATCATAGGCAGGATCGCGACGATCCTCAACGCTCCACCCGCCTTCCCCAAACGCATGACCAGAAGTGCGAGGCCAAGACCGATCGCGATTTGCAAGGTGACGGTGCTGACCGTGTAGATGCCGGTCAGGCGCAACGCATTCCAGAAGCGCGGATCGGAGAAGAGCGCCGCAAAGTTGCTGATTCCGATGAAGCCGTTCGTAAGTGGGTCGGCCGGATTGAGCTGATGGAGGCTTGTCCAGACGAGATAGATGACGGGAATCGTCGTCATCGCGAACATTACCGTGACGGCCGGCGCCAGGAGAATGGCGACGAAGGAGCCCGCCGTCCGTGCGATCATGCGCGCTTGGGCATAATCGCTACAATCTGTCTCTGGGCGTTGTCGAGCGCATCTTTCGGCTTGGCCTGGCCAACGAGCGCCTGCTGTATTGCGGTCGCAAGTGCCTCTCCAAAAGGCGGCCACTGCGGGATTGCGGGATGATAATCGGCCGGGATGTCATGCGCGAGCGTCTCGAGCGTCGTCGGCAGCCAATCCTCCACAGCGGCAGCCAATCTCCGAAAACCGTTCGAGTTTATCACGGAAAAGCGATTGACGCCCAAACGCTTGTAGGCTCCGTCGAAGGCATACGAGGTGCGAATCTGCGTCTCGCGACAGCTCACCCACTGCAAAAAGAGCCACGTCGCGAGTTTCTTGCGCTGCGGACTCGAGGCATTGATCGGTAGTGCCCAAGCCCACAACGCCGCCGCTCGCTTCCCGCTCGGTCCTTTCGGCCAGCGAGCTGCTCCGACGTTCCCGATGACTTTCGACTTTCCAGGCTGGACGGCGACCATCGCGCTCGTGTTCGAGTCGATGTAAGAGCCGAAGGCGCCTTGCGAAAACGCGTCGGCGATATCCGGCCAGTTCCAGTTCTGCACGCCTGGCGGCGCGTACTTGGTGAGGAGATCGACGTACCACGCGAGCGCCTCGACGGCCGCTGGACTGTTGATCTCGGGCTGGCCGTTCTTGAACCACGTCCCCCCGTATTCAAGGAACATCGACGACCAGATGTAGACGTTTTGACCGGCGCCTCGAAAGCCGCGTAGCGCGGTACCATAGACATGATTCGTCGGGTTATTGAGTACCTGGGCATTGTGCGCGAATTCTTCAAACGTCGCAGCGGGCTTGATCCCCTTTTGCTTGTACAGGTCCGTGCGGTAGATTTGGAACGTCGTCTCGCCGTCGCTGGGAATGCCCCACTGCTTCCCGTCCAGCTGAAGGGCCTTGTGCCACATCGTAAAGATGTCCGAGAAGTCGTACCATTTTGGATCGGTATATCTTGGGTTGTGCAGGTATTGATCGAGCGGCTCGATCCACTTGTTGGCGACGAAGAGCGGAAAGTACGCTGGATCGCCGGAGTGCGTGTCGAAATTTCCTGTCTTGGACGTAAAATCCAAGACGGCTTTGGCTCGGATCTCGAGCGGCGGTATCTTCTGATACTGGACGTTGATCCCGGTCAGCGCCTGAAATTGAGGCGTCAACGCAATGAAATTGTCGAAATAGCCGGCTGGGATAAACGCTACCGTGATCGTTTCACCCTTGGCCTGCTGCCAATCGATGTTGGCGTGGTGATACTGCTCGAGCGATTCGGTAGCGGCGTCGGTGCGAGCACTGAAGATGTACGGCCCGGTGGCCGCGGCGGCTCCGATCGCCGTCAGAAACCGCTTTCTCGTCGGGATGACGCTCACGTAATACCCCTCTTGATGACTTCCACACGAAGGTTTTGAGGATCGACTCTCACGATGTCGCCGTTCTCGATCGTAGCGAACGCGTGCGGGTCGATCCCGTCCAGGATTGGGATCCCTGCCATAATTCCGCCTTGCACCATCACCGGATTCGTCTTGCCGAATACGATCGCCGCCGGTCCACGGCCGCGCGAGTGCAGCTCGAGGAACGTCCATCCGCCGGCAACGCCGCCTTGCACGCCGGGAAAAAACAGAATCATCCCTGCCAGGGACTTCCCTTCGAGCGGATGGCCCGGGCGGGAAAAGGTTCCGGCATCGCGATCGAGATCGTAACGCGGGCTGAAGTGCTTGCTTGAGACGAGCGCCTCGCCCTCGGCGACCGGACCGACCGCGCGCTTCACGCGGAAAACGAGCTTGGCCGCGTCGCGAATCATGCGAATGCACCTCGGACGGCGGCCTCGATGCAGTCTGCGGTGCTCAGCAACGTGGCTTTGTAGCGCGCGCCGCCGATGTTGTTCGCAAGCTTGGCCGAGTTCGTCAAGACGCGCGTCCACCCGAACGCCTGCGTCATTTTTTCGGGATACATAATGTACCAACACGTCCCTTGGAGCACGAGCGCGCGTGCACGTTCGAGCTCCGCGACGTAGCCGAGCCGGGCGGCTGCGCTGCGGTTCATCTCGTTGGTGGTGACAAGCATGCGCACGCGCTCGTGAACGCTGCGTCCGTGCAGCAGCTCGGTCAACGAGCGGATTTCGAACAGCGAAAGCTGAGGCGCGGTAAAGACGACGAGCTCGACCGCGTCGCTTTGCGGATAGAGCGCGTAGGCGGCCTCGATCTCGGCGTTGCCGACCTCGAAGCTTCGCTGCGCGGGCCTTCCGCCCAGCGCGGCCTCGAGCGTCGGCGCCTCCGGTGTCACGCCGACGATGTGGAACATCGCGAGCGACCCGTGCGCTGCCGCGCTTGCGGCCAAGTGTTTGAGCTCGTCGGCGCTCGGATCAACCAGCCGGTCGAACTCCAGGACCGGCACAGTCCAGTAGTCTAAAAACTGGCGGCCGACTGCGGCGCCGAGTGCGCCCCAGTCGGCAAGATCGCGCAACGTCGCGCGCACGCGCACGTGCACGGTCGCGATGCGCTGCTCGTCGAGATGAAAGCCATAGGCCGGCGTGCGCCCTGTGATCGCGGCGGCGAGCGCGGCCGGCCCGCTTTCGTAATTGCTTCGAGCACCGAAGACGGAGTTCGCATATGCGACGGTCCCCGTATCGCCCCAGGCAACGTGCTCGCCGAGGTGCGGTTGGTAGACCGTCTGATAGTTGATGCAGGTATGCACGTTCATCGCGCCGAGTCGGCTCTGAAGATCGACGAGGTTCCCCTCGCGAGCCACGAGCTTCGCATCCTGTCGCAGCGCGTGCGCCGCCTGCGGATCGATGCACCGCGCATTCGTCGTGAGCGCGACGCGTGCGTGCGTTCCCTCGTTAACGAGCCGCTCGAAGTGCGCGTAGCCGGCGTCGCCCATCGACTCCAGCGTCCCCATCATGTGCACGTTGCGGACCGGAACGAAGCGCTCGGCGCCGAAGAACTCCGCAGTTTTGACCTGCATGGCGAGCGCTTCGGCGGCTCCGACCCCCCAGGCGCCGCCGAGGATTGCGCGTTCTTCCTCGGTGAGCTGCACTACCGCGATCCACGGACCTTGTGGGCGTTGACGTACTCTCGCAGATACGACGGATCGATCGCGCCATGGATGACGTCCCACGACAGTGGCGCGGGAATGGTCTTCGTCTGGTACATTGCCTGGGCCGCCGTATACAGCTTGAGCGCCAAGCCGCCGTCGGGCGACGTCATCGAATAGGGTGATTTTGGGTCGAGCTGCTCTTCGTATGTCGGTAGCCACTTGCAGCACACGCGCTCGTAGTTCGCCTTTGCGACCTCCTTCGAAAGAGAAAGATATTTCGCAAGCGCATCAATGCCGAGCTGCGGGTTCTTGTTTATCGCCTCGCGCGCCATCGCGTCGACCTCGACGAGTTTCAGCCCGATCTCCGGGTGCTCTTTGAGAAAGTCGGGGCGCACCGCAGTCAGGACCGGGCAGACGCCGTCGTACGGGACGTAATCGGCGTCCCAGTTGACGACTTTGTAGCCTATCGAGTCCAAGCCCAGGCTGTACGGCGCCCAGGCGACGCCGGCTTGAATCGCGCCGCTCTTGAAGGCATTCGCGTAGAGCGGCGGGGCGATGTTGACGACGCTGAGCTTGTCGTAGGAGACACCCAGCTTTTGCGCGATCAGCGACAGCGACACTTGCGCGCACGTTCCCGAGGGCGCGCCAATGGCTTTTGCTTTCGCGATGTCCTTGTAGCTCGTTATGCCGCTGTTCGGAGCGACGACGAGCCCTTCGCCTCGCGAATCGTCGACTTCCCAGTAGAGGAATTTCAGTGGAATATGCTGCCCCAGTGCGAAGACGGTCGCAAGACCCGTCGTGACGACGTCGAGACTGTTGCTCTTGAGGCCCGCCA
>JRHI01002903.1_pt1 | contig 10923 bp, 10 predicted proteins | sample 215371 | NCBI WGS metagenome assembly JRHI01 (sample SAMN02929681, study PRJNA255918) | sediment metagenome | biome: cave system; feature: Ice Cave; material: Sediment; isolation source: sediment from deep within a dark volcanic ice cave with no known source of... ... | reverse complement strand
GGGCCCTGGGTGCCTCGCGGCGCTCGCCGCTTCCGCCTGAGTCGCCGGCCCGGCCGGAACCAGGCTGCCCTGATGGTGGAGGACGAGGCGGGTGAGCGCGAACTGGTCGACCCTGAGCGGCTGACCGGCGACTCGACCGCCTCGATCGACTGGTGGTATCCGTCGACGGACGGCCGGCTGGTGGCGGTCGGGGTCAGCGAGGCAGGAGACGAGAAAGCCACTTTGCGCCTCCTGGAGGCGGGCTCGGGCGCGCTCCTGGCCGACCGGATCCCGGSCTGCCAGTGGCCGGCCCTGGCCTGGGAACCGGCGGGCGGCGCCTTCCTCTATTCGCGGGGACCGGCACCGGGATCGGTGCCGGCGGGCGAGGAAGGCTATCACCGCCACGTCTTCAGACACGTGGTCGGCACCGATCCGGCGGGCGACCTCCGGGTGTGGGGAGAGGGCCGCGACAAGCTCGACTTCCCGGCCCGGCTCTCGATCTCGGAAGACGGGGCATGGTGCGTTCTCACCGTCAGCCAGGGCACGCTGCGGACGGCGGTCTTCCTCGGCCCCCCGGAAGGTCCGCTGCGCCCGGTCTTCGAGGGCGTCGACGCCCACCTGGACGCCTGGTTCGCGGGCGACCGCCTCTATGGTCTCACCGACCTCGGTAGCCCCAACCAGCGCCTGGTCGAGATCGATCCGGCCCATCCGGGCCCGGAAGCGTGGCGCGACCTGATCGCCGATTCCGATCAGGTTCTGGTGGAGGTGGTCGTCACCTCCGACCGGCTGGTGGCGCACCGCCTGGCGCGCGCCTGTTCCCGGCTCTCGGTGCACCGGCTCGACGGCGAATTCGAGCGCGAGGTGGAAGTGCCCGAGTTCAGCACCGTCACCGGGGTCGGCGCCCACTTCGGCTCGCGCTTCGTCCACCTCACTTACGAGTCGTTCACCACCCCCACCCGGGCCGCCCGCCTCGACCCCGCCACCGGCCGGCTGGAGGCCGAGGCCGGGCTTTCGGTTCCCGACCGCTTCGATGCCACCCGGTACCCGGTCCGGCAGGAGGTGTACACCTCGGCCGACGGCACCCCGATCACGATCTTCCTGGTCGGACGCGAAAGCGGACCCGGCCCCACCCTGCTGACCGGCTACGGCGGTTTCCGGATCGCCCGCACTCCGCTCTGGACCCCCACCCTGGTGCCGTTCCTGGAAGCCGGGGGCCTGGTGGCGCTCCCCAACCTGCGGGGCGGCGGCGAGTACGGCGAAAACTGGCACCGGGCGGGGATGCTCGGCCGCAAGCAGAACGTGTTCGACGACTTCCTGGCTGCGGCCGAATGGCTGAGGGAGCGAGGCTTGGCCGGGCCCGCCCAGCTCGGGATCATGGGCGGCAGCAATGGCGGGCTGCTGGTTGCCGCCGCTATGACGCAGCGTCCGGAGTACTTCAGGGCGGTGGTCTGCCGGGTGCCGCTGATCGACATGCTCCGTTACGAGGGTTTCAAGGTGGCCCGGCTCTGGGTGTCCGAGTACGGCAGCGCGGCGGACCCGGAGGGCTTTGCCTGGTTGTTCGCCTACAGCCCATACCACCGGGTGCGCCCAGGTCGACGCTATCCCGACACCCTGATCACCACCGGCGAGGAGGACGCCCGAGTCGACCCGATGCACGCCCGGAAGTTCGCCGCCATCCTCCAGGTGACCGACCCCGAGGCGGTCACCCTGCTCCGGGTCGAGCCCCGCGCCGGGCATGGCCTGGGCAAGCCGGTGGCGAAGCTGGTGCCGGAGGAGGCCGACGTGCTGGCCTTTCTGCTCGACCGGCTCAGCGGTTGACGGCGACGGTGTAGGTGAGTTCGGTGCCGGTGCAGTAGGCCGGGTTCATCGCCTCGCAGGTGCGATGACCACGAACGCTGATGGTGGCCGTACCCGCGGCCCGGGCGGTGAAGATGGCATGGTAGGTGGACTGGGCGGCCAGCCGGGTGATGGCGGGATCGCGCCGCTCGGCGGTGAGGACGAGGATCCCCGGATCGTCGCTCACCGCCTCCCAGGTGAGTGAGCTACCGGGCACCGGTCTGGTCTCCACCAGCTGGAGTTCCACGATGTCACCCGGATGAACCGTGACCAGGCCGCCGGCATCAGCCTCGCGCAGGACGTGGGTAGCTGGCGCCACCGACCGGCTCTGAGCCGGCGGCTGAACCAGCTCGCCAGGCGCGCGCCCGCAGGCGCCGATCAGAAGCGTGAGCAGGGCCAGGGCCAGGCTGGCCGTCTCCCTCATGATCTTTGAGACGCAGATGGCGGCACGGCCGTCACAGACCACTTACCCGGCCGAGTCGAACAGGGCCGGGTCGGAGGTCGTCCACCATCACCGTGGTCCCGCCGGGGCCGGCCGTGGTCGGGCATGCTGGTGGGATGGCCGGGATGACGGCGGGCTGGCCGAGGTGACGGCGGGCTGGGACGAGGCGGCGCTGCGAGCGCGGGTGCTCGCCGACCTGCGGCGGCTGACGGCCGGGGACCGGCGCGAGGCCGCCGCCCGGCGCCGGCTGCTCGACGGCATCGCCAACTTGCCCCACCCTTTCGACCGCCAGGCCGGCCCCGTGCACGTGACCGGCTCGGGGATCGTGACGGGGCCGCGCGGGGTGCTGCTCCACCTCCACCGGCGGCTGGGCATGTGGCTCCAGCCGGGGGGTCATCTCGAGCCCGGGGAGACGCCCTGGGAGGCGGCGATCCGGGAGTCGGTCGAAGAGACCGGCCTTACCCTGCGCTTCGCTGGCGACCGGGAGCCGGCGCTGTTCCACATAGACGTGCATCCGGCGGGAGCTCACCTGCATCTCGACCTGCGCTACCTCCTGGAAGCGGATGACCAGGACCCGGACCCGCCGCTGGGGGAGAGCCAGGAGGTGCGCTGGTTCCGCCTCGAGGAAGCGCTGGCGATCGCCGATCCCGGACTGGCCGGCGCACTCCGCCGGCTGCGGCCGGCCGCCTCCGGCAGGCGGCAACCGTGAACCAGCCGGGCGCGGGTTCCAACCCGGCGGACCACCGCTCGCCGGCCAGCGGCGGGGCCCAGGGCGTTCACGGTTACGGTCCCTGAGCGCGGTCGCCGCCCCGGATCACGGTCGCTTGGACTGAAACGGATCAGGGACTGGGGCGCATGCCGAACATGCGGCCCTTCGACGCCACCTGCTCGGCCATCTTGCGGGTGGCCTCGTCGATCATCTCGTCGCCCAGCAGCACGGCGCCGCTGCCCTGCTCGGTGGCGCGAGCGTAGGCTTCGAGGATGGCGGTGGCCCGGTCGAAGTCGGCCTGACTGGGCGCGAATACCTGGTTCAGGATCTCGATCTGCTGAGGGTTGAGCGCCCACTTGCCGTCATAGCCGAGCATCGCCGCCCGGCCGGCCGACTCCCGCAGCCCGTCGAGGTCGCGCACTTTGGCGTAGGGCCCGTCCACCACCTGGAGACCGTGGGCTTTGGCCGCCATCGCGATCCGGCTCATCGTGTGGTGCCAGTAGTCGCCCGGATAGCCCTCGATGAAGCCGCCCACGGTGAGGCTGGGGATGCCCATGCTGGCGGCGAAGTCGCCAGGGCCGAGGGCGATCACCTCGGTACGGGTGGAGGCGGCGGCGATCCGCTCCACTCGGGCCAGACCTCGGGCCGACTCGATCTGGAGCTCGAGACCGATCCGGCGCTCCAGGCCCAGGCCGGCCTCCAGCTGGCTCAGCAGCACGTCGACGAAATGCACGTGCTCCTCCCCCTCCACCTTGGGCACGGTGAGCACGTCGATCAGGTCACCGACCTGCTCGACCACCGAGATCACGTCGCCGTAGCACCAGCGGCTTTCGCAGTCGTTGATCCGAACTCCGCGCACCTTACCGGCATAGCGATGGCGCCGGAGTGCCTCCGCCGCCGCGGTTCGGGCTGCCTCCTTGAGCGCGGGCGCGACCGAGTCCTCGAGGTCGAGCATGACCTCGTCGGCATCCGATTCCGCCGCCTTCTCGGCGAATCTCGGCACCGTGGCCGGGACCGAAAGAATCGAGCGGCGGGCGCGGGCAACGGCCACCCGGGTCAGTCCGCCGCCGAAACTTGGGGCACGATCCGCGTGATTTTCGGCGCCTGCCCCCGGCGGTAGATCATGGCGGTGCGCTTGAAGGTGATCACCACCTTGCCGTGCTGGTTGAAGCCGATCGTCCTGACGGTCACCAGGCCGACATTCGGACGGGACTTCGATTCCCGCTTGTCGAGCACCTCCGACCGCGAATAGAGGGTGTCACCCTCGAATACCGGGTTGGGCATTCGAACCTCGTCCCAGCCCAGGTTGGCGAAGACGTTCTGGGAGATGTCGGTGACGGTCTGGCCGGTGATCAGGGCGAGCGTGAAACAGGAATTGACCAGCGGCCTGCCGAACTCAGTCTGCGACGCGTAGTTGACGTCGAAGTGGAGCGGTGCGGTGTTCTGGGTGAGCAGGGTGAACCAGGAGTTGTCGGCGGCGTAGACGGTGCGTCCGAGCGGGTGCTCGTACACATCGCCGACCTCGAAATCCTCCCAGAAGCGACCTTGCCAACCTGCCTTGACAGTCATTGAAGCTCCTCCTATCGAATCACGCGGGCGGCTCGCAGACTCTCGATCTCGGCACTGCCGAGCCCGAGCACGTCCCTCAGCACCGCGTCGGTGTCAGCCCCGATCTCGGGGGCGGCGGGAGCGGGCGCGGGCGCGTGCGATTCGAATTCGAGCGGGCTGGCCGGGGGATGGGCCGCTCGTGGATCTTCGCGCACCAGATCCTTGAAGGTGCGGTAAGGCCCCCACAGCACCTCGTGCCGGTCGAAGGTCGAAGCCACCTCCGCCAGATCCCTGGCCGCCACCCACGGTTCGAGCAGAGCGCTGATCTGCTTGCGGTGCAGGAATCGCTGGCCTTCGTCGCCGAGATCCACCCCGTGCATCTGCTCCAGGCCGGCGATCGTACCGGCCAGGCCGGTGGCCTCCAGCAAACCCTTCCACTGCCGGGCGGTGAGCGCGCACACCATGACGTGGTGCCGGTCGCGGGTGCGGAAGTCGCGGGCGTAGGTGCCGTACAGATCGTTGCCGAACCGGCCCCTGGGCTCCTCGATCAGCCGGGCCTCGGCCAGGTAGCCGAGATGACCGGCGACCGCCAGCGCGACGTCGGAGAGGGCCAGCTTCACCATCTGGCCGGCGCCGGTGAGGCGGCGGTGACGTTCGGCGGCCAGCACCGCCAGCCCGGTCAGCATCCCGGTGGCGACATCCCAGGCCGGCAGCACGTGGTTGACCGGGCCCGCCCAGCCCTCGGGCCCGGTCACCCATGGGAAGCCGCAGCCAGCGTTGACCGTGTAATCGACCGCCGAGCCACCCTCAGGGGTGCCGCCGATCACCACCATGATCAAGTCGGGCCGGCGCTCCGCCAGCCGCTCGTAAGCCATCCAGCCGCGGGCGGCAAGGTTGGTGACCAGGATGCCCCCCGGCTCCCCCGGGGCGGTGATCAGGTCGGTGGCGATCGCCTGCCCCTGGGCAGAGCGCAGGTCCAGGGTGACCGAGCGCTTGCCCTGGTCGAGGCCCGCCCGGTACAGGCTCCGGCCTTCGTGGAGAGGCCACCGACGGGCGTCGATGCCGCCTCCGATCTGCTCCACGCGGATCACGTCGGCTCCCAGGCCGGCCAGGGTGGCTCCCGCCAGTGGCGCCGCCACGAACGCCGACACCTCGATAACCCGCAGCCCCGAAAGCACACCCTGGATCATCGCCTCACCTCCACCGTGGGGCCGCGCACAGCCTCCGGCCGATGCTCTTGATGTTACGGCGGCGGCCTCGGGCGGCGATCCGGGCGGCGATCGGGCGGCGATCCGGCGCCTCCCACTAAACTCAACCCGGTATGGACTCCCCGCTGCCGGCACTGCTCGAACGCCTGCAGGCGGCGCGGGCCGGGCTGCTCGATACCGTCCAGGCCGCGCTGCCCGGCGGCGACGTCGATGCCGACCAGGTGGCCGCCAACCAGCTGGCCTGGGCAACCGCCCGGGTGAGCGCGGCCGAAGCCACCGCACGGTGGGCGATGCAGACCGGCGACCGCCTGGCGCTGGAGATCGCGGAGGCGGCCTGCCGGGAAGCGCTGGCCGCCATCGAAGGGGGTTCGGCCCAATCCGTGATCGCTGGCGCGCCACTTCTGCAGTCGATCGCCGGTTCGTACCGTCCCCTGGAGGATCTGGGCGCCACCGACGAGCAGCGGCTGCTCCGGGCCACCTTCCGCGACTTCGCCAGGAGCGAGGTGGCGCCGCGGGCAGCCGACATCCACCGCCAGGACCTCGACATCCCCGAGTCGATCCTGACCGGTCTGTCGGAATTGGGCCTGTTCGGCCTTTCCATACCCGAGCGGTACGGTGGAACTCTCGGCGACCAGGCCGACACCCGGGCCATGCTGATCGCCACCGAGGAGCTGTCCAAAGCGTCGCTCGCCGCCGGTGGCAGCCTGGTCACCCGCCCTGAAATCCTGGTCAAGGCGATCGTCAGGGGGGGCACCGAGGAGCAGAAGGCCCGGTGGCTGCCCCGGATCGCGAGCGGCGAAAAGCTGGTGGCGGTGGCGACCACCGAGCCCGACTTCGGCTCGGACGTGGCCGCTCTCACCTGCCGGGCCGACCGGGTCGATGGCGGCTGGGTGATCAACGGTACCAAGCTCTGGTGCACTTTCGCGGGCCGGGCCGAGTATCTGATGCTGCTCTGCCGGACCGCCGATACCGGCCATCGAGGCCTGTCCGTCTTCGTCGCCGAGAAGCCGGCCTTTCCTGGCCATGAGTTCACCCACCGCCAGCCCGGGGGCGGCGTGCTGGAGGGCCGGGCGATCCCGACCATCGGCTACCGCGGCATGCATACCTTCGAACTCGCCTTTCGCGACTACCGGCTGCCCGAGATCGCCCTGGTGGGCGGTGAGGCGTGGCTCAACCGGGGGTTCTACCTGCAGATGGAAAGCTTCGCCACCGGCCGCCTGCAAACCGCGGGGCGGGCCGTCGGCGTCATGCAGGCCGCGCTCGACGACGCGCTCTCCTACACTCGCGACCGGATCGTCTTCGGCCGGCCGGTGGCGGCTTACGGTCTGCCCCGGGCGATGCTGGGGAGCATGATCACGCGAGTGGTGGCCTCCCGGCAGCTCAGCTACCATGCGGCCCGGCAGCTCGATGCCGGCGGCGGCCAGATGGAGTCGTCGCTGGCCAAGCTGTTCGCCTCACGAATGGCGGAGCTGGTCACCCGTGACGCGATGCAGCTCCACGGCGGCATGGGCTACGGCGAGGAGACGGCGGTTTCGCGGTACTTCGTCGACGCCCGGGTGCTGAGCATCTTCGAGGGCGCCGAAGAGATCCTGGCCCTGAAGGTGATCGCGAAGGCGCTGCTGCAGAGTTCTCGCGATCCCACCGACCGGCCATCGAACGCTGCTTCGAGCTGATCCAGGACAGCCATCCTCCCCTGATCGCGCGGCAGGTCGCCCGTCCGTCTCCTCCCGGCCGAGCTGAAGTCGCAGCCAGCGGTAAACGGGGAGACTGAGCCGGGCCCGCACCCTGTCCTTCACGATCGGCGATCCCGGCTCGACCGGGCTGGTTCGCGAACTCATCGACCAGCCGGGCCCGGTTCCTACACGTTCTGACCGGGAGCCCGCGACTCCGGGCCTCCAGGTTCCAGGCCGGCCGCCGCCCGCTCCATCGACTCCACGAAGCGCACCACCGCCCGCGCCGACTCCAGGCGCCAGAGGGTGAGGGTGCGGTCGAAGCCCCGCGCCGACTCCAATCTGGCGCTCAGGCCGCGCATGATCGTCGCCACCGCTTCCAGCTGAGCCGCGAGCAGGGCTCCGGGGTCCTCTTCCCGCCTGGCCAAAAAGGCCAGCTTGAGCATCAGCTCGGAGCGGGTCTCGCGAAGGTGCACGACCGGTTCGCCGAGCCAGCGAATGAAAGCCTCGCGACCGGATTCGGTGGCGCGGTAGATCGCCTTGCGGGGACCCAGCCGGCTGTCCTCGGCCCGCTCCAGCCGGACCAGACCGGCCGCTTCCAGGCCGGCCACCGCCCGGTAGACGAGCGGGCGGGGCACCTGCCACACCCGTCCCAGACCACCCTCGGCGCTCAGCTCTCTGGCCAGCGCGAAACCATGAGCGGGTTCGGCCACGAGCAGCCCCAGAACCGCCCACTCGCCGGGAGTCAGCTGCGGGCGGCCGCTCCCGATCTTTTTACGCACGACCCCATGATCGTGGTAGTAATACTGTGACTACCGYAAGTTCGCTGAGGTGGAGGAGGCCCGATTGCAGCGCTCACCGCGGCCGAGCGCCAGGCCGGCCCTGGCCGCCGCCCTGTTGACCCTGATCGCTACCGGCGCCCTGGCTGGCTGCGGCGGGCCCAGCCCTTCCCCCGGCGCCGGTCCGGAGGCGGTGACCGGCGAGGTCCGCGTCTTCGCCGCCGCCTCGCTGACCGGCGTCTTCAATGCGATCGGTGCCGACTTCGAGCAGCGCCACCGGGGAGTTAAGCTGATCTTCAACTTCGGGGGCACCCCCACGCTGCTGTCTCAACTCCAGCAGGGCGCGGCGGCCGACGTCTTCGCCTCTGCCGACCAGCCCAACATGCAGAGGGCGGTGGATGCCGGCCTGGTCACCGGCAGCCCGCAAATTTTTACCCGCAACCGGCTCCAGATCGTGGTGCAGGCTGGAAACCCCAAGCACATCACCGGCCTGGCCGACCTCGCCCGGCCCGACGTGGTCTACATCACCGAGGCACCCAACGTTCCCGCCGGCGCCTACGGGCAGCAGGCGCTGGCCCGGGCCGGAGTCAAACCCAACCCCAGGAGCCTGGAGACCGATGTCAAATCGGTGGTCACCAAGGTGGCGCTGGGCGAGGCGGACGCCGGCATCGTGTACGTGACCGACGTCAGGTCGGGCGGGCCCAGGGTGACCGGGGTCGACATCCCCGCCGCCCAGAACGTGATCGCCGCCTACCCGGTGGCGGAGGTGAAGGGAGCCGCCAATCGCGCCGGTGCGCGAGCGTTCATCCAGTTCCTGCTTTCCCCCGCCGGTCAGGACCGGCTGGCCGGCTTCGGCTTCGGAGGCTGAGCGCCGCCACCACCGGACCCGCCGATCAGCCGCCGGCCAGACGTGGGATCTCCGCCACCGACGGGATGCCCTCGGCCACCAGGTACCGGCGGATGCCGTCGTGGACCCGGGCGATGGCGSCGCCGTCGACGAAGGTGGCGGTTCCCACCTGCACCGCCGCGCAGCCCGCGATCAGGAACTCCAGGGCGTCTTCGGGCTCGGCGATCCCGCCCACGCCCACCACCGGGATGGCCACCGCCCGGGCCGCCTGATGGGCCAGATGCACCGCCACCGGCCGGATCGCGGGCCCGCTCAAACCGCCGGTTCCGAAGGCCAGCCGAGGGCGCCGGGTGCTCAGGTCGATTGACATGCCGACCAGGGTGTTGATCGCGCAGAGGGCGTCCGCCCCGGCCGCCTCGCAGGCCCGGGCGATCTCGGCGATGTCGCTGACCGCGGGGGTCAGCTTCACCCATACCGGAAGCTTCGTCCGCCTTCGAACCGCACCCACCACCTCCGCCGCCGCGCGAGGATCCTTACCGAAGAACATCCCGCCCTCGCTCACGTTGGGGCACGAAATATTGATCTCCAGGCCGGCCACTCCGGCCACCCCGTCCAGCCTGGCCGCCAGTTCCCCGTACTCGCCGGCGCGTTCTCCGTTGAGGTTGACCAGAACCGGAAAGGGCCAGTTCGCCCAAAGCGGCGCGTAGTCGCGGATCACCGCCTCCACGCCCGGGCCCTGCAGGCCGATCGCGTTCAGCATGCCCCCAGGAGTCTCCACGATCCGGGGCGGGGGGTTGCCCGGACGCGGGTCCAGGAAGATGCCCTTGGAGACCATCCCGCCCAGCTTCGAGCGATCCAGGAGCGGCACCTCGGTGCCGTACCCGAAAGTGCCGCTGGCCGCCATCACCGGTCCCCGCAGCCGCACCCCGCCGACCTCTACCGTCAGCTCCGGCCCGCTCACGCCGGCACCCGCGCATAGTGCAGGTGGGCGGGCAGGCGGTCCCAGTCGACCTCACCCGCCCGGTAGACCGGGCCTTCGCTACAGGCTCGATCGTAGCCACCCCCCCGCTTGGGCACCACGCAACCCAGGCACACTCCGGTACCGCAACCCATGTGGGTCTCCAGCGCAACCTGGGCCTGCGGAAAACGCCCGGCCAGCGCCCGCAGCATCGGGTTGGGACCGCAGGCCAAAATCTGGCCCGGCGAGTTCGGGATCGCCTCCAGCACCGGCCCCGGCCGGCCCTGGGAGCCATCGTCGGTGGCCCAGAGCACCCGGTCGCCATACCACTCGGGATTGAGATCGGCCGCGCTGCGGGCCCCGTGCACCCAGGTCACATCGAGTCCGAGCCGGGCGGCCTGCCGCGCCGCCAGCGGCATCGGGGCGGCGCCCAGGCCGCCGCTCACCAGATACACCGGACCCCCATCCGGATCGAGTTCGAAGCCTCGACCGAGCGGACCCAGGCAGGCGACCAGGTCGCCCTCGCGCAGTTCGGTGAGAAGGCGGGTTCCGTACCCCACCGCCTTCAGCAGCACCTCGATCACTCCGTCGGCCGCGGTGTGCACGGAGAAAGGGCGGCGCAGTAGAGGTCCGGCCGGCAGTCCCAGGTTGACGAACTGACCGGCCCGGACGACTTCCGCGATCGAAGCTGCCTCGAAGCCCAGCACCACCAGTTCGCGGCCGATCCGGCGGCGGGCAACCACTCGGGTCCGGAGGTCATACATGCCCGTACCGCCATTCGTCGATGGTCCTCACCTCCAGTCTGCCGCCGGCCCGAAATGCCGACTCGACCAAAGCCGCGGCGGTGTCCATCGAGGTGAGGCAGGGAATCCGGCGCTCGACCGCCGCCCGGCGGATCTCGAAGCCGTCGCGCATCACCGGTGCGGCCGGGGGCCGGACTTCCTCAG
>JRHI01002902.1_pt1 | contig 10927 bp, 12 predicted proteins | sample 215371 | NCBI WGS metagenome assembly JRHI01 (sample SAMN02929681, study PRJNA255918) | sediment metagenome | biome: cave system; feature: Ice Cave; material: Sediment; isolation source: sediment from deep within a dark volcanic ice cave with no known source of... ... | reverse complement strand
CGGGGAGAACAGAGGCCCCTACGGTCGCATACTTGCGCCGCGACGCCCCGTCACCGGGCGGATGGGGTCTACGCTGACGCGGGAAGAAGGGACCGCCTGTGCACACTGTCCTCGCCGAGATCATCGGCCCCGACCTGCTGATCGTCCTCGCCGTCGTGGTGCTCCTGTTCGGTGGCTCTCAGATCCCGAAGCTCGCTCGTTCCCTCGGCCAGGCCCACAAGGAATTCAAAGAAGGCCTGTCGGAGGGTGCGCGCGGCGACGCCGACGGCGACAAGAAGAGCTAGCCGAGCTCCCGCGCCGCAGCGCCCAGCTCCACGAGGAATCTCGGGATGTCGTCGTACCGACGGATCCCGCGACCAAGCGCAAGCGACGCCGCCGTGACTCCGACGGCGGCCAGTTGCGACGCAGGTGCCCATGTGGCTTCGACGTCGAGGCGCCCGTCGTCACCGACCACGGCCGGCAGCCCGGCGCGAACCCCCAAGGTCGCGGGGTCCCGTCCCGCGTCGACGAACGCGCCCCTGATCAGGTCGATCCCGGCGGCGAGCTCGTCGACCGGCATGACCCCGACCGGCATCCAGCCCGAACCCAGCGTCGCGATGCGCCGCGCCGTGGCCCCGGTCGCCGCGCCGCCGAACCAGATGGGAACGCCTCCGGGCTGACCGGGCCGGGGCTCGCACCACACGTCGCGAAACGAGACGGTGGGCGACGTGAAGCTCACGGGCGGCTCGTCGGTCCACAAGGCCCGGCAGGCCCGGATGGCGTCGTCGAGGCGGGCACCCCGCCCCCGGAAGGGCACGCCGAGCGCGTCGAACTCCTCCTGCTGCCAACCGGTCCCGACACCGAGATCCACACGACCGCGCGACAGCGCGTCGAGCGTGGCGACCGTCTTGGCGAGCAGCACAGGTGCCCGCAACGGCGCGACGAGCACACCGGTTCCGAGCCGGACCCGGCTCGTCGCACCCGCGATCGCGGCAAGGGTCGTGAGCGGCTCCGGCCAGGGCTCCTCTGGCCCGTACGGGAACCGGCCGAATGGGTACCGGTCGGTCCGCGGGCCGATGATCACGTGGTCGGTCATGAGCAGCTGGTCGATGCCGGCGTCGTCGGCCGCGCGCGCGAAGTCGAGCACCCGCCCGAGGTCGTCGCCGAACAGCCGGCCCAGCCCCGAGATCGTGATGGAGACCTGAACCGTTCGGGTATCCGTCGCGCTCACGTCACCCCGCCATGATCCCGCCGTCGACCGACACGATCGACCCCGTCATAAAGCGGGCTTCGTCGGACGCGACGAACAACACCGCGTTGGCGACGTCTTCCGGCTCGGCGTATCCGAGGGGTGATGTGATGTTGGCGAAGTCCCTCATCGACGCGCCCTCCGGGAACGTGAAGGTCTGGATCATCGGGGTGTTCATCCCGCCCGGCGCGACTGCATTCACACGGACGCCGCGACCGAGGTACTCGTACGCGAGGGCGCGTGTGAGGTTCACGACCCCGCCCTTCGACGCGCAGTACGCCGCCGAGTACTTCTGGGCTTTGAGCCCCGCGTTCGACGCGATGTTCACGATCGCGCCACCTCGTTCGAGCATCGAGGGCAGCACCGCCTGGCACATGAGGAACGTGCCGGTGAGGTTGACCGCGATGATCCGCGACCACTGGTCGAACGACTCTTCAACGGTGTGCGCGAAGCCGCCGATCCCCGCCGCGTTCACGAGGACGTCCGGGGGCCCGAGGTCGTCGACGGCGCGCCCGACGGCCGCGCGCACCTGCTCGGGCTCGCGGACGTCGAGCGCGTACGCGCGGCTGGTACCGCCCCGCTCGCCGATGGCGGCCGCGGTCTTCTCGGCCCCGTCCACCGCGACATCGAGCACCGCGACGCGCGCACCCTCGTGCGCGAGCATCGACGCCGTGGCACGACCGAGGCCGGATCCCGCGCCGGTGACGATGGCCACCTTGTCGGCAAAGCGCGTCATGGTGTTCCTCCTTCGCTGCCTGCCGGCGGATCTTACGCCGCGTCAGATGTAGTCTTCGGGCGTGCCCGCACTCGTCGACGAGCTGCTGCGCGACGCGGCCGCCGAGCACCCCGAGCGTGAGGCGTATGTGCACGGCGTCGATCGCCTCACCTACTCGGAGCTCGACCGTGCCGCCGACGGGTTTGCCACGGTGCTGCTCGAACACCAGGTCGCACGGGGCGATCGTGTCGGCCTGCTGCTGCCGTCGTCGATCGACTTCGCGGTGTGCTACCTGGGTGCGCTGCGGGTGGGCGCGATCACGTCGGCGGTCAACCTCCGTCTCGGGGCGACGGAGGTCGCGAGCATCGTCGAGCGCACGGAGCCGTCGGTCACGGTGGTGGACAACGGACGCAGGCCGCCGGTGGGTCCCGATCCGGGTGTCGTGATCGGCAGGGTCGAACTTCATGATGCGTTCCGCGAGCCGGCACCGCCCGACGCCGCGCTGCCGCGTCGCGCGCCCGACGACGCGACGTGCATCGTGTGGACGAGCGGCACGACGGGCGCCCCGAAAGGTGCGGTCTACGACCACACGACCCAGGAGGCGATCTCACGCAACATCGGCGAGCTCACTGTGGACGGGGAGCGCCGCCTCGTCGTGCTCCCGTTCCCCCACGTCGGCTACATGACGAGGATGTGGGACGAGCTCGCGTACGTCACGACGCTGGTCCTCGCGGGCGAGCCGTGGTCGGCCACGGAGACACTCCGGCTCATCCGTGACGAGGGGATCACAATGGCGACCGGGGTCCCGACCCAGTGGTCCCTCGTGCTCGGCCACGCGGATCTCGCCCGTACCGACTTCTCCGGCCTCCGCGTCGCAGGCATCGGCGGTGCGGCCATCGCGCCCGAGCTCGTGCGCTCGATGCGCGCGGTGCTGGGCTGTCCGGTGCTGAGTCGGTATACGAGCACCGAGGCCGGCGTCACCACGAGCACTCGCATCGGTGACCCCGACGAGGCCGTGGCCGAAACCGTCGGCCGTCCCGCACCTGACGTGGCGCTCCGCATCGTCGACCCGGAGCGTGCGGACTGCCCCGACGTCGAACCCGGCTCGGTCGGCGAGGTCATCTGCCGCTCCCCCGCGATGATGCGCGGGTACTGGCGAGATCCCGAACGCACGGCCGAGGTGATCGACGCCGCCGGGTACCTGCACACGGGCGATCTCGGATTCGTGGGCGCCGACGGCAACCTGCGTCTCGTCGGGCGGCTCAAGGAGATGTACATCCGGGGCGGCTACAACGTGTACCCGGCCGAGGTGGAAAGCGTGCTGGTCGAGCATCCGGCAGTGGCGCGGGTCGCGGTCGTCGGCGCGCCCGATCCCGTGCTCGGGGAGATCGGCGCCGCATTCGTGGTCCCGGCCGACTCGGGCCACCCGCTCGCGCTCGAAGCGCTCCGCGACCTCTGCCGCAGCCGGCTCGCCGACTACAAGGCACCGGATCGGCTCGTCATCGTCGACGAGCTGCCGCTGACGTCGATGCTGAAGGTCGACACCCGCGAGCTGCTGCGCCGCCTGGGCTGACGCCCGACCGTTTCCGGCCGGTCGGGAGGGGGTACCCCCGCGATGCAGTCGTCACGCACACGACCCATCTGGCGCGAACAAGCGAGGACGCCCATGAGGCCCGACGAACGCGAGAAGAGTGGCGAGCCGCTCGAGGCAGAAGGCGTCCCCGAGCTGGAAGGGCCGCTGCCCGAGAAGGAAATCACCGGCGACCCCCAAGAGGGCGTTGCCCCGCCGAACTACTTCCCCAAAGCGGCGACCGACTGGGGCACGACCGCCGAAGAGCAACGGCGCTTCGAGCCGCTCGACGTGCGGCTCGCCCGGGAGCAACCTGACCTCGGCCTCACCGACGCCACGCCCGATGAAGACGGGTGGCAGCGACCAATCCGCCTCATCGACGAGGCGGATGAGGACGTCGGTCTCATCGACGAGGAGAAGGACCTGGTCGGGTTGGCGGCCGACGACGAGCCCGACGACTTCAGCGCCGAAGAGGCCGCGCTCCACATCGAGCCGGAGCCCTGACCCCGACCTTGTGTGGATCGACCGCGCCTGGCGCGGTGCATCCCACAACCCGATGGGGGAAGGTCACGATGCCGCGGGCTCCGCGGCCGGCTTGATGCGGGGCAGCACCTTCGACGCGAACAGCTCCAGGCTCTCCCACCCGACCTCCGGGCTGATGCCCCCCATCAGCGGGTGCAACACGATCGTCGAGAGGGCGTCCCCGTCCTGGGCCATCGCAACGCACTCGTCGGCTGTCACGACCCGGTACACGCGCTTCAGCTCCGGATCGTCGACGTCGCGCGCGTCCACGTGCACTGCCGACCGCTGGCCGGCGGTCTGCCATCCGGCGTACGTCTGCGCGTCGAACAGCGCGTGACGGCCGACCTCGGCCCACGTCCGCTCCGGATCCTCACTCACCATCACCATCCCGGGTCCGCTGGGCAGGCTTGCCCATCCGCCGTTGAACCCAACCGCCGCGCACTCGTCGCGGTACACCTCTGCCAGCGCGGGATCACCGATCGCGGGAAAGAACGGCAGCCGCAGCCGCGCGGCGCGCCGGGCGGCGATCTCGGTCGAGCCGCCGATCATCATGAGCGGGTGGGGCTTCGACACCGGCGCGGGAGTAACCCGGATCGTCCGACCGCGCCACTCGAAGGGCTCGCCGGTCCAGGCGCGACGCATCACGTCGACGTACTCCTCGAGCAGCGCGCCCCGCCGGGATCGGTCGACGCCCGCCATCTCGAACTCCTCGTACCGGTACCCCAGCCCGGCGATGAAGCCGATGCGGCCGCCGCTCAGCACGTCGACCGTGGCGAGCTGCTCCGCGAGCCGGACCGGATCGTGCAACGGCACGAGCAATGCCGAGATGGTGAGGTGCGCCCGACGAGTGCACCCCGCGATCGCCGCCGCGAGCGTGACCGGCGCCGGCATGTAGCCGTCGTCGGTGCCGTGATGTTCCGAGAGCACGATCGCATCGACGCCATGCTGGTCGCCCCACGCGCACTGGTCGAGACAGGCCCGGTACTGCGCGGCATGCGTCGTCGACGCAAAGGCCGGAACCCTCAGGTCGTAGCGCAACGCGACCATCGTCATGGCGTTTCCTCTCCCCGAACACGCTCTCCGAGCGCGCGCTACCAGGTGCGGCCGGGAGTGTAACGAGGGCCCGTCGTGGCACATCGGGCTCCCATTCCTCCACATCGAGCGGGGGTAGCCTGCTGAGTCCGTCTCAGCGAGGCATCGTGTCCGATCCTGCACCCCGCGCTCCTGCGACCGCTCCGGTGGTCGGCCTCGTCTCTCCCATGACGACGCCCCCCGACCGGTGGGCCGACATGCTCGGCTATCTCGACGACGCCGCCGCACTGATTGATCTCGACCCCGATGTGCTCGCCCGCCTGCGCGTTCCCCGTCGCATCCTCGAGGTTGCGGTCCCGATCCAGCGCGACGACGGACGGGCCGAGGTCTTCACGGGTTGGCGCGTGCACCACAACACCAGCCGGGGTCCCGGGAAGGGCGGCATCCGGTTCCACCCGGCGCTCGACCGTTGGGAGGTGAGTGCGCTCGCCGCCGCGATGACGTTCAAGACCGCGTTGATGGACCTGCCGTTCGGGGGCGCGAAGGGAGGGGTCCGGTACGACCCCACCGCACTGTCGCTGGGAGAGCTCGAGCGTGTCACCCGTCGGTACACATGGGAGATCCTGAGCCTCCTCGGCCCCGACAAGGACGTCCCGGCGCCGGACGTGAACACGGACGGGCGGGTCATGGGTTGGCTGATGGACACGATCTCGCTGGCGCGAGGCGAGAACGTGTCGAGCTCGGTCACCGGGAAGCCGACCGTGATCGGCGGAACCGAGGAGCATGCCGGCTCGACCGCGAGCGGCGTGGTGCACGTCGTGCGGGACGTGTTCGGCGAGCTCGGCATACCGATGGCCGGGAGCCGAGTCGTGGTGCAGGGGTTCGGCAAGGTCGGCGCGCCGTTGTCGTTCCTGCTCCACTCCGCCGGCCTCCGGGTGGTGGCGGTCAGCGACGTGGGCGGCGCGGTGTACAACCCCGGAGGTCTCGACCCCGCCGGCCTCGCCGAGCACGCAGCCCGAACCGGTTCGGTCGCGGGCTTCCCCGGTGGCGACGAGCTCAATCCGTCGCAACTGTTCGCGGTCGCATCGGAGCTCGCGGTTCCGGCCGCGCTCGCAAGCACGATCGACGAAGTCGTGGCGAAAACGCTGGCGGCACGGGTCGTCGTCGAGGCCGCCAACGGACCGACGACGGCACCCGGCGACGCAGTGCTGCGGTCGCGGGGCATCGTCGTGGTTCCCGACATTCTCGCCAACGCGGGCGGGGTCATCGACTCGTACTTCGAATGGGCGCAGAACCGGCAGGGCGTCGCGTGGGAGCAGGGCGTCGCCGGGCAGCTCCTGCAGCGGATCATGCACAAGGCGTTCGACGAGGTCTGGACGCGGGCCCGCACGCACGACGTCGACCTTCGACGCGCCGCGTACGCCGTCGCGACCCAACGGGTCGCCGACGCGATGAAGGCGCGCGGCTTGTTCCCATGACTCCCGTGGAGCTCGGACCGGTCGGCATCTGGACGTTCGCCCTCAATCTCGTCCCGGCACCGGAATCGAGCGAGCTCGCACGGCACCTCGAGCAGCTGGACTTCGGCGCACTCTGGATCCCAGACGCACTCACCCGTGATCCCCTCGTGTCGGCCGCGTTGCTGCTGTCGGCCACGAGCAGACTCCATGTCGCCACCGGGATCGCGTCGATCCATGGTCGCGATCCGGCCGCCATGGCCGCCGGATGGCCCACCGTGAGCGAGGCGTTCCCCGACCGGTTCGTCTTGGGGCTCGGGGTGAGCCATGTGCCGCTCGTGGAGGGCTTCTTCCATCGCGAGTACTCCGCTCCTGTCGCCACCATGCGTGATTACCTGGACCGCATGGACGCGTCACCGTTCAACGCCGCCGGCTCCCCCACGCCTCCGCGACGCGTCCTTGCCGCGCTGGGCCCGCGCATGCTGGCGCTCGCGGCCGAGAAAACCGACGGCGCGCATACGTACCTCGTCACGCCGGAGCACACCGCCTTCGCCCGCGAGCGCCTCGGACCCGACAAGCTGCTCGCTCCGGAGCAGGCCGTTGTGCTCGAGCCCGATCCCGCCGAGGCCCGACGGATCGGTCGTGCCCATCTGGCGATCTACCTTCGCTGCCGAACTACGTGAACAACTTGCACCGCATGGGCTTCACCGACGCCGATGTTGCCGACGGTGGGAGCGACCGTCTCGTCGACGGGATCGTGGCGTGGGGTGATCTTTCGTCGATCTCGACCCGGGTGCAGGCCCATCACGACGCGGGCGCCGACCACGTCGCGCTCCAGGTGCTGCCCCGCAATCCGCGCCAAGTGCCGACCGAGCAGTGGGACGCCCTTGCCGGTGCACTCCTGAGGTGACGCGGGTTCGGGGAGACCGCGGATTGGGCACAGTCGGCGTCGTGGGCCGAATCCGAAATCTCACCCGGTTGAGCGCGCCCGCCCTCGCCTGGTGGGCCTGGCGGCACAGGGACGAGGTGATCGACTGGGCCGACTTCGGGGCCCGTTCCACGAGGAAGCTGTTGAGCGGCGACCGCCGCGATCCTGTACTCGAGGCCCGGCTACGCGCCGCGCTCGCCACCGATCCACGCACGCGGCACGCCAGCGGTCTCCGGGTGCGGGTCCACGACGGCGTGGCGGAGCTACGCGGAGCGGTCACGCCCGAGGTACGAGACGTGGCGCTCGCGATCGCGCAACGAACGAACGGGGTGACCCGGGTCGACGACGACCTCGACCTCGTCGGCCGCCGCGGGGTCGCGTACGAGCACTGAGCGTCGGGGCCTACCGACGCGCACGACGCGCAATGTCGCGCTCCAGCTTCGAGGCAGAAGATGCCGATGAAGCCAACGTGCTGCGCCGCCTGTCGTCACTGGTGTTGAGTGTCGGCCTCGTCGCGGCGTGCATCGGGGATGCCGCGCTCGCCCTCCGGCTCACCGTGCTCAACTCCGGGCGCGTCCGGTCGAGCGCCGGCGCGGTCCTGAGTGCCGGGCCGGCCCGACGGGCCATGGTGCGGCGGGTGGCAGCCGAGATCACGCGGCGGGCCCCGGCCGCGAGCGTCCTGAGCCCCAAGCAGCTCGACCAGGTGGCGTCGGCCGCCGTTCGCGATCCCCGCTTTGTGGCCGCGTTCGGTGACGCGCTCGTTGCCGTGCACAAGCACGCGTTCAACGGAGCGCGTGACCCCGTGGTGCTCACCCCCGAACCGGTGACCGCGGCGGTGCGCGACGCGATGGCGGCGAGCGCTCCGGAGCTCGGCCCGGCCTTGCCGCCCTCGTCGGAGCTGACCGTCGACATCGACGCGTCGTCCGTACCCGATCTGGAGGCAGTGGGGCGGGGCATCAATGCGGCCACGGGCGTCGGGCTCGGTCTCTTCTTCGCGTCGACCGTGATCGGGATCGCCGGCGCGATTCGACGCCGGCGGGCCGTTGCGCGCGTCGCCCGGTGGGCGGTCGGCATCGGGATCTCGAACGTCGTGGCGCTCTGGTTCGTACCCCGTTTCATGCTGGCCGCGTTCGGCCCTTGGCCCGACGTCGCCGCCGCGTTCCTGCGCGCCACCGCAATGCCGCTGGTGCTCGCGAGCGCGCTCATGGCCGCGGCCGGGGGGGCCACGCTCTCACTGGTGCACCGACTCGACGTTTCGGCCGGGCGACGTGCGCGCACCGCCGCGATGGCCGATCTCGCACGGCGAACCTCGTGGCGACCCCCGGCGCTCGAGCGGACGCCACGGCGCCGCCCGAGCCCCTGATCGTCCCGACTGACCCGCGGCCTTCGGCCGCGTCAGGCTGAGCGGCGAGCCCTCGTCCGACGCCCGTTGCCCTTGCGCGCGGTCGTCTTGCGGGCCGCGGTCTTCCGCCCGGCCGTCTTCCGAGCCGCGGTTGTGCGCGCCGTCGTCGTACGTGCCGTCGTCTTCCGGGCTCCGGTCTTCCGCGCGGTCGTCTTCCGAGCCGCGGTCTTGCGCGCCGTCGTCGTGCGAGCGGCCGTCTTGCGGGCTCCGGTCTTCTTCCCAGTCGCCCGCTTGGTCGTCTTGCGAGCGGCACTCTTCCGGGCCGTCGTCTTCTTCGCGCCCGCCCGCTTCGTCGCGCTCTTTCGTGCCGCCGTCCTCTTGGCGCCCGCCCGCTTCGTGCTCGCCTTCCGGGGGGCCGTCTTTCGAGCGGCCGTCTTCCGGGCGCCCGTCTTCTTGGCGCTGCCGCGCTTCGCGCCACCCCGCTTCGCCGCGGCCTTCCGGCCGGAGCGCTTCTTGGTGGCGCGACCCCGTGTTCCCTCCTCGGGGGCGAGCAGCGGCAGCGGAGGTACGGGCAACGACGCCGCGAGGCGCTCCACCCCTTCCTTCGCCGACTCGGCCAAGCCGCTCACCTGTCGGCCGAGCTCGTGCATACGACTGTTGCTGGTCTCGGATCCTTCGTCGGGACGCACCGGCATCCTCCTTGGTCGACTCCTGGGCAGTGACCCATCACCGCGACGCGTGCGCGCGAGTGCATGCAGTGGATCCCCGACTCCGTACCCGCACGGCGACAGCTTGAATCCGAACGCGCGTCGCGATCAGAGATCGAGCGTCGCGCCCGATACCGCGGCGCGGCGGATCGCCTTCGCCTTGGTGCGCATCAGCACGTCGCGCGGCGCTCGCACGATCCAGTCGGTGTAACGCCCGACCTCCGCGCCGAGTTGGGCTGACGGCACGACGCTCGACACGAGACCGATCCGAAGCGCCTCGCCGGCGTCGACCGGCCGGCCCGTCAGGCAGAGCTCACGCGCCCGTGCGCCACCAATCGCATCGTGGAGCGGACCGTAGACAACGTCACCGAACGCGATCTCGGGATGTGCGAACCGGGCCGTGTCGGCGGCGACACGGATGTCGCACATGATCGCCAGGTCGAAGCCGCCCGCGATCGCGGGACCGTTCACCGCGGCCAGCAGCGGGAGCGGAAACTCGAGGCACGCTCGGTGGAAACGGTCACTGGATTCCCACAGCGACCGCCCGAACAAGGCGTCGCCCGCTGCGTGTTCGAACTCCCGGAGATCGAACCCGGACGAGAACGTCGATCCCGTCCCGGTTACCACGACCACCTTCACGGCCTCGTCCCGACCAAGTGTGTGGAGCGCGGTCGAGACCGCATCCCGGACCGCGATCGACAGCGCATTCCGGCGGTCGGCGTTGTCGAGCACGATGCGGGCCACGCCGTCTCGCGCCGGGTCGACGACGATTCCCTCCACCACGGCCTCCCCTCTCGACGAAGCGCCGGAAGGCTACGTGGCGTCGGCCCGCCGTCGGCGGCGGCGTCAGCTCCCGGCGGAAGCGGGGACGGAGACGCTCTGGCCGTCACCCTCGCCCGCGAGCACGTGGTCGAGCGCGGCCCGGAGCGATTCGACGTCGTGCTCGTCGAGATGACGGGCGAAGTGCTCGTAGACACCGCGCAGATGCACGCCGCTCGCGGCGCGCAGCCGCTTTCGGCCGTCTGACGTGATGACTGCGAATGTGCCCCGCCGGTCGCCGGGACACGGTTCACGGGTCAAGAGCCCGGCGTGCACCATCCGGTCGACGAGCCGTGTCAGGCCGCTGCGGCTGAACATGACGCTTCGAGCGAGCTCCTGCATGCGCAGCCGCCCGTGCGGCGCATCGCTCAGGCTCACGAGCACGTCGTACCAGGCCAACGGAAGGTCGTGGGCCCGGAGCAACTCGGCCTCCAACGCCTGCGTGATGGTCGCATGGGCACGGAGGAACTCCCGCCACGCGGCAAGGCGTTCCTGGTCGACCCGTCCCATCGATTGGATCGTAACTGCACAGGTCCGCTGCGCTCCCGGGCCACGGTTTCGTGCCATCCTCGCGGGCCTGCCGGTCGACACAGGCGGAGCGCTCGTGTCT
>JRHI01002901.1_pt1 | contig 10936 bp, 11 predicted proteins | sample 215371 | NCBI WGS metagenome assembly JRHI01 (sample SAMN02929681, study PRJNA255918) | sediment metagenome | biome: cave system; feature: Ice Cave; material: Sediment; isolation source: sediment from deep within a dark volcanic ice cave with no known source of... ... | reverse complement strand
TAAAAAAATAGAACATCCTTACGAAAATCGAATTCGCCACCAGTATCCTCCAGGATGTACTTTTTATCGAGCAGAACCTTGTAAGGCCCAACATGAATGTGATTGAACATGCTCGCGCGGCCAAGCACAAGTTCACATTCTGCACCATCGGGAAAAGTGAAGAACACACTGTCAAAGCCGTCATCACTGAAGACTTCCAGGAACACCGACTCTCCCAGCAGTCGTACAAAAGCCTCGCGCCCGGCGAAGAAGTCGTCGTACGCCTCATCTGTGGTGATCAGGCCGAAATCAATGTCGGAGTAGGCATCAGCCGCATCTCTGGCATAGGATCCGCCGAGAAAAGCGGCCACAACACGCTCATCTGCCTGGCAAACTGCGACAAATCGCTTCATGAGGATCTGGTGGCTATGCTGTATTTCTTGCGCATCCACTGCGCCGTTCCTCCCTCTGAAGAGTAGTATCAAAATTACCATACGTTCGCCTTGTTGCTATTCTATAACACCCCAGCCATACATACGTATTCGGTTGAGCGGTCACGGCGGATACAAAGAAGACCACATCACTTACCGATGTCACTGAAATCCGGCAGCTTGTAACGCTTTTCATATTTGTGTTACTTCCTGTATCGCGTCGCGCGCTACCCATAATAGCCGGAGATAATCACCAGAAAGCGTAATCGATCAAAGTAGGAGGCTGTTGCTTTGCCCACCACCAGGGCGGTCACACTGACCTGATTGACCAACGGATCAAAGGTCGTAATTCAATTCATTTTCGTTCTGTATCTTCTGGCTGTAGCTTCATGTACCGTTCGTGAGATGAGTAAGGTCATCAATTGTGCGAACCATCACTTGTAAGAAGTCCTGGGTTTGTGTAGAATACACTCTCGTATACGCTCACTCATCTGAGGAAGGAACATTTCGTTCCTTCTCTCTTTTCACGTCTTGTAATCTGTCTGCATGGCACCTATTCCAACGAAGGGAGCTGTTCAAGATAACGGAGGTCTTGTCTTACTTCTCTCGTCAACCTATCGTGTAGTCCATTGAAATCATTGGAGGATGGCAATGAACGTTTCTCAAATAGTCATGATCGGCTTCATTATTGGATGAACGCTTCTTTCCGGTTTGGCAGATGCTCAGGGGTTTATCCATGCCTCAACTGCCTGGGTGAATGGAAAAATCATCTGGGAAGAAGGGTTAAAATCTCTTCTGGGCTTTGGGGTCGGAGCCGTCTGTTATATCCTCGTCACGAATTTTTTGAAACGAGCCGGTATCGTTTCAGCAGAAATCCAAACCATGATTTGGTTTATTGTGGCGATAGTAGGAGTAGCAGTGATTAGCGGAAAACTGCTTCATTGGCACGTACTGGATCAACTGGTCGCTCTCCTGGCAATAGTATGCATTGGATGGCTGGTCATTCGTACCGGAGGGTAATTTCTCACGAATAGACTCATGTGAAATGAAGGCTCAGTGTTCTCTGTCTTTCAAATTGCATACAAAACCGTGTTAGAGTCTGCCTTTTTTCAAGGCATCTGAGATAATGCGTTCCCCGTAGGTTTCACGGTCTTTCACGGGTCTATCCCATTTGGAACGCATCAGTCCTGATTGCCGGAAGAGCCTGTCCACCTGCGCCGTGTCTCTATTTGTCCAGTAGAGGAGCAGTAGAACTAAGGTAAAATCTGCCTCTGATTGGCTGCGGTGGCGTGCTCCTGCGCTTTCCCAAAGCGAGGGATCGCCATGATAGTAGCATTTGAAATTAGCGCCGTTTTTGGCGGCGAACGCTTTTTGCAGGACGGTTTCATCAGATCGAGCGAACTGGTACTCCACGGGTGGGCGTAGCCCAACACCCCCCACTGTATTCTCTTGAACCTGTTGGCGTGAGTCCAGTTGGAATATCAGGTGATAGATGTCAGAAAGCTCTCGGTGTCTGGCTTTTACTTCATGTGGCGTTGCTGATAAGCAATGTCCGGTAAGCGTGAGATAACGCATATCTTCATACATCTCGATATTGCCGCGTCGTCTGAATGCTCCTGGCAGTTTTGCCTCAAGCAGGATACGCACGCCTGTCCCTGACGGGGATGCTTCGGTGTAACTATCAATAGCGGTGATAATGTGTCGCGCTTCCTCGCTTGCCTGTCCGTCTTGAATGCAGTGGTCAAGGTCAATGCCAACTATGCCCATATCAGCCGTCAACACAACACCAACTCCGGCAAAGTATCCGGTTTCGTATGCGGCTTTGGCATCGTCAAAACTTCCCCAGGTTTCGGGTCTAGAAACACTCGCGTATCTTCCGGTCGTTGGACTACATGGCGGTTTTTTGATCTCATCATCAACAATGGCATAGTTCCACACAACCCACTGGTGGTAGTGTTGTAACTGATGGGGGATACTGTCAAAGTTGACTTCGAGCGGTGTTGGCAGTGTTGCCTCTTGTGGTGTTGGGTGATCTCGTTCCATAAGTATATCTCTCTTGTTGTGTCACTCATAGTATATGCAAGATGGGAAAGAGAATACAGTGGTGTGACGACTTCCGAAAAGGCGCAAATTTTCACTCACTACTGAGAGCAAAAGAAGCAATGACGATGTGCATGACATCTTTGTCTTGACACATCCTGACCTGGTTGCTATAACTTGAAACGATGTCACTTGAACGAAAACAGTTGGATACCTCGTCACTCCAAGCCACCTATACACGGCAAGAATTACCTATTTCAGAGCAATTTGGCACCGGTGAACGCTACACGTTTGGAACGACGCATGTTGATATTTATCCGCTTCCTCCTGAAACCACATCACTCCTGTTTGTACGGGGTCGGCGCAATCGGCTGGCGGTAGGCGATGTGTACAAAGTTGAGCCAACGGAAAAAGACGGGATGCATGTGTTGTTCGTGGATGGGGAAATTGTCGTGAACCCCAATGGAAACTATGTCACGGTGTATACAGCTCCTGACCCTGATCTGCTCTCTCTGCAAGAAGGGCCAACAGGTCAGAAACGGAAAGATCGACGAGGGACAGAGTATACCCAAACCATGATTGAGACAGCAGGGACAAAAGAGGGCGAACGGGTTGAAGTATGGGGCAGAGTGAAAGCGTCACCTCAGCCTGTCAACAAGCGAAGAAATAGCCCACTGCAATTTCTCCTTGGGGTTGATACTCCTGAAACAGAAGGGGAAATAGACTGGTGGGAAGTCTATGCAACAAACAAGATGAAACAGCACATCAAGGCCAAAAAACTCGGCAAAGATGACAGGATACACGCAGTGCTCTATCGGCATACCTGGACAGTAGAGTTCCAAGATGGAAGAGAAACAACCCATACACGGTACAACTTGGCAACCATTATTGACGTTGAGAAACACGATTGAAACTCTCCCGCGAAGCGCATTACTGATCAAGCTTCGACACCCTAAAAGAGCATACGGTCACGTCAGTGCTGTATGGTAGAGGATTGGCAATGGTGGGGCAACTCGACCACGCACGTGCTCTACTTTTGTAAGGCATGGTTCAAAATGAGCGTGAACCATTGTGACACTTTGAACAATCCAAGCAGATGAAAATTTATTCTGAAATGGCCTCATGAGCGGCTTCGGGATTTAATGAGGTCGCCCAGACTGTTCAAACTGTCACATTGATTTGAACCTTGCCTAAGTATTTTTATACGGTGGGTGCATGGTACACGCAGTGCCTTACGTTCCCAATTGTGGCGGCGCGATTTTTTTGCATCGTGCGTTTCATCTTTTCTCTGTTCTGGTCTTTTCTGGGGGTAAGGGTAAAACGACGGTGGATTTCGGTGTATGGTCGCTCTGCTATTTCTTTCCTGCGCTTGTCTATCAGCATGGTTATTACTTCATCTGGTATAGGGACAGGTTCGCCCATAATGATTGCCTCTGTCACCTGGATGAAGAGTGGCTCCGGTGGGGATTACTTATTAAATTGTCAAAAACAACTTATCCCATATAAGGCATTATCCAAGATTTAGTAACATTGTCTCCCGTGTATTTCATCTGAACTTTCCATCTTAGAAGTGACGCAGCTTTTATTTGGCTTGTATCATTTAAAGTCAATTCTACACCTTGATGATCAGAAGATAACCCTGCTATTGGAGTAAGCTTATTCACTTCGTCGAAAAAAAAGAGAAAGGGTAAATGAGAGATACTCTCTGCTATGGCTATGATTTCAGGAGATGGTGTATCAAAAAAGACAGAAGGTGTGAATTGGTCTGGATACGTTTTATTGATAGCCTCAACTATAGCATCTGACAGAAAATGATCTACCTTGTAAAGATGGACAAAATGATAACGGAGATCTCTGTGGAAAGATATAGCTTTATCTTTCCCATGTATCTTTATATCTGGTCCAACTGTTCCATGCTTATCAACTCCTTCAACAAAGTAGCCAACAATTCGTTGCTGTGCATTCTGCGGTTGGTCAAAATTACGCATTACGAGAGCACGCAAACGTCCATGCTCATGCTTCATCCGATTTACAATAGGAGCAAAAGTATCCCTATATGGTTTGATGAGATGCTTAAAATGCGAAACTGTAGGATGCTTTGTCTGTTCCAACCACTTGTCAGCGAAAGGGATAGGTTTCGTCAGTCGGGATGCCGGATAGAGAGCTTTGAGTATTTGATATCCATCATCGATATGTGCCATAAGTGCATCAAGTAGTTCTTGTTGTGATTTGAGAAGTGGAACTGTATCAAAATCTATATTATCATCTTCCTTAAGTGGAGCATGATAGACCTTTTCATTTTCGACTAGAACATTCTGGAATGCCTGTATTACTCGATGCAATGATATAGAATAAATACCGAGAGGATGACGCAAACCATGTTCGCTATGATGAAGAGCTATATCAGGGAGAGAACGCAAACAATTGTATGCTTCAGGATAAAGATTACCACGTTGAGCAACAGCATATGAAAGGATCACTCAAATATTTCCTTTTAACCAATGAGTCAAGGCTTGAGAACAGCACCTCGTCTAAAACAATAAATTGAAGAAGTAGTGTTTACTGTAACTGTTAATTTGTTTTTCGTCAATGGCGTCACTAACTGCTCCTAATTTATTTTTAAGGCAAGGTTCAAATGAGGTTGACAATTTACGGCTGAATCAAGCATAAAGTGTCAAGTAGGATTCGCCCTTTTTGAACCTTGCCTTAGGCCTTTTATGGTTCGCCATGACACTGATCTTTGTAGTGACAATTTACAGTTTTGTTATTCCTACGGTTGCTGCCGGAGCCATAGCAAAGGGACTTATGTCTTCCTCACTACCAACCGGCACTGCAATAGAGGTCAGCATTATCGTGGACGTTTTTCTACTCGTAGGGTGGTTTTTAATTGGGGAAGAAAATACCTAGTCGAAGAGTCCAAAGATCAGTAGCCAACATGAAGGGGTAAGGACAATGAATGCCATAAGTGTTCATGCCATGTGTTGTACCACAACAAATGACAGTCCTTATCCCACCCTTTTACCCTCCATAATCTCAACTTCCCACATCGCAGAATGACCAAATCACGACACGACAAATCACCCCTTGAGGCTAGCTCCTCTTACAATTGTAGGCCGAGAGTGCGAAATTTTGCGGGTTATGGGATAGTTCAAGATTTTTGAGAATTTTTCCCTGTCAATATTTGCAAGAAATGAGTGGTAAAGCTTATATTTCTCCCATGAGGCAATGGTCATTCTGCGACACGCTATAAATAGCACGTCCTAGTTAAATATGCTATATTGAATAAACAGAATCATTGTACCTTGCACAACGAAAGGAAACATTAGCATGAGCGAAGGCACAAGTGAATTCGGTGCGATAGTTGTATATTTCAGTGAAAGTCGCCGAGGAAATAATGTAACAATAGTAGATGAAAGCGATAGGTATAATAAAAAGAAAGAAATGAGTGCAAATGTAGTAGGTCGGCTTGTTGATGGAGAAATGGTTTATGCAGCTATTTTTCCTCGTGTTCCACCAGGAAAGTATATTATAACTCATGGTTATATGGAAGCCGTTGTAACTGTATTTAGTCAACACGAAGCAGAAGTGGATTTCCGAAATAGATAATTATAAAGGGGTAAAGAATATGCCGCTCAATGATAATTCTCTTGCAAAAAAACTCGTTCGCTCTACCTACCTCCAACAAAGTAACTCTCAACCAAGTCAAACTGAAACTGTAAGTCGGTCTATAGCTTCGTCTTCACAACAGCCCATATCAGAATCTCTGCCTTCAAATCAATCGGTGCAACAGCATACGGTCAGTTCAAGAGAGACCGCAGAGCAGCAATTTTTGAGGTGGGTGAACAAGCTTGATGAACGAGTCCAAACTCTGGAAGGACGTATTCCAAGTGGAGATGTAGGAGTCTTGGAAAGAGATGCGAATACCTGTAAGGCAGAGCTTCAACATCTTTATGACTATGCTGCTACTCAAGGAATAAATCTCGAAGGATGCTATAATCTGTTCGTTGATATTCGAGACCATTTACATTCTATTGATCTAAAGCTAGAAGAGAAAAAAGAGCAGATAGAAAAGAGCAAGCGTCCTGCGTGGGTTAAGGTTGTTAACATTGTAGTCCAAGCAATTTCACTCGTCTCAACTATTCTTGGTCTTCCACAATCTTTTGTAAGTGCGGTTGGTGTAGTTCAACACTTCCTTCCAAGTGGAAAAAAACCTAAGTTGCTAAAGTAACACAGTAACTATGCCTGTGCTGATTTGGTCTCCTCTGGCATTTCCAAACATGCAGCAGCCATTCGCAACCAATTAGCCGCATAACTTCTTTGTTCTACTATATCGTGTTGCCGAGCAAGCCGTTCATTTAATTTGGCTCCTTCCATCCATTCTTGCGCTTCTTGAAGGCAAAATTCTGCTTTCTCATTTTGGTAGCTTCCATTTCTAGCTTTTATATATCGCATTATTTGCTCGTTGCTATGCTCTACCGCTAGTAAATCAGGGTCACTAGGTTTTGCTTGCTCACTCGCATACTTCCGCAAACCTTGTATTTGAAGGTCCAGATAATCATTTAAGGCTTTGGGGTCTGTTGTTTCACCTGTAGAAATTCTATTAAACAAATCCTCAGTTGAAGATGCTAGTTCATGAGTTGTAAGATCGCTGTAGTGCCCCTGTTCTGCTTCCGCCATAAAGTGTATGGTTTTATTATATCATAGGTCGGTTGCTTAGTCGGACATGGTTTTATGGCCGACGTTACTGTTGTGCTAACTCCCTCCGGTTCAATGCCTTTAGCAATTTATCCAAAGCGGTTTCATATTTGGCAGTACTGTTCCACTCTTGGAAGTCTCCTACCACCTTTACCAAGATATCGGCCTTTCGGGGGTGCTCCCAACCATCAAAGAGGTAATTATCTATCTTTACAGGGAATAGAATGTTTTTTCTCTCTCTATCTTCGCGGTTAAGTGCTCGTTCGATTTCACGTTGAACAGGGACACTTTGTAAGGATTGTTTGGAACAGACTACGATCAGCTTGTCATAAACGTTGATGCTACGATCAATCTCACCCCATACATTCTCGCCCCATAGAGCATCTTCTGGGAAGTACCAGCACTGAACACTTTTAGCTAGCAAATCGGCATGAAGACGATCACAAAACCGCCTGTCCTTGCTACTATGGCTGATAAAGCAGGTGTAGTACTCGGTAGGTTGGGCGACCAGGGAATGTATGTGGGTGATAAAATCCTCTGGTACACCCGCATTGCGGAGAAAGATATCAGAAATCATTCCATGAGAGCGGTAGATAGTGTCAATGCTTATTGTGGAGGGTCCAGTCTGTATCACCGTTTCCAGCCCTTTGACTGCGCTCAGGTCAACCCCTCCAAAAAGGGTGGAGTCTAGATATGCCCCACTGAAGTCTGCACCGCTAAGATGTGCCGATCTGAGGTCTACCCCGTAAAAGTTTGCCTTACTAAGGTTTGTGCCGTTAAGGAAGGCTGCGTAGAGATCGGCTCCGTTTAGGTCTGCACCAATGAGTTGTGCTCCATTGAGGTTCGCACCTCTGAGTTTTGCTATAGTGAGATGTACCCCTCGTAGGTCTGCTTCACTGAGGTCTGCGCTGTTGAGGTCTGCTCCTGTCAAGTTCGCCTTGCTGAGATTTTGCTTACTCAAGTTTGCACCATAGAGGTCTACTTGTATTTCAAGATGTCCTTGTCTCCATGTATTCCAGGTAGCTACTCCTTGTTTGAGAATGTCAAGGTGTTCCTGGTTTGCCATTGAGCTTACCTCTTAAATGCTTTCTGCCCTGAGGTCACGGAGTAATCGATTGAACGCCTTTTGATATTCATCGTGGTTTTTCCAATGCGTGAAGTCCCCAATATACCGTGTGCGAAGAATGCCGTCAGCCCATCCTGCCTTGTACTGCATTACTGCATCATCCAAACGAATAGGATACAAGACATTCGGCACTCCCTCCGGTTCCTTGTTCAAAGCTCTCTCCACTTCATAAGCAACCCAATTGCTAGCAATAGAGTTCTCCGAAATCACGAGTAGGAGCTTATCATAGAGGCGGATGGACTCTTCAATGCGAAGCCGGATTTTATCCCCGATCTCCATGTGTTCAGGCGCAAACCAGCAGCGCACTCCCTTCCCTTGCAGGTCTGCATAGAGCCGTTCAGCAAAGAGCTGGTCATTGCCCGAATACGAGATGAAGACGGTGTAATACTCAATAGGACGGTTAGTGATGGTTGCCACGATTTCCAAGAAGGATTGAGGGACACCTGCCTGGCGTAAGAGGCTCACGGGGATTTGACCCTGTGATTTGTAGATAGTATCAATACCAATACTTGAAGGACCCTCATGCCTCAGTGTCTCAAGTCCTTTTACAGTGCGCAAGTCAACCCCACCGAATTGTGTCCAGCCGATAAGAGCGTTAGTAAGATCAACCCCACTAAGATCGGCATTACTGAAATTCGCTCGGCGGAGGTCTGTATTGCTGAGACAGGCACTATTGAGATCAGCATCGCTAAAATTGGCATTGTAGAGGTGAGTACTATTGAGATTGGCATTGCTGAGGGTGGTTCGGCGGAGGTTGGCATGGTTAAGGTTAGCATGGCTAAAATCGACATTGTTGAGTTTAGAATGATGTAAACGGGTCCAGCGAAGATTGGCGTTGTTGAGATTGGCATCGACGAGATTGGTGTTGCTAAGATCGGCACCCATGAGATCAGGGAGTGACTTTGGATGCTCTTGCCGCCACTGATTCCAACCATACACTCCTTGCTTAAGCAGATCAACCAACTTCTGGTTTGCCATGTAGTTTACCTTCTTTGAAGAGGCTCTTTCATCAAAATTCAGTTTTTTAATTATATTCCATACGTAGAAAGAATGTGAGAAGCTAGGGGACGCACAATATTTGTAGGTCGGCGTTACGGGTTATTCATATTCCACATAAATGTCTGAGCTTGTCGAACTGTTCTTGCAAAATTGCGGGAGGATTTTGCGTTCCAGGGATACGATTGAAAGCCATGAGCATTATTTCGTCAGTGATAATTGGCGGATTATGCAGTTCTAGGTACTGCGGTTTACATGCCAAAAAAACGCCACATTGCCTTGCTCGTTTTTGATACGCTAAATCCCATCGGCGTAAATCTGTTATAAATTCAGTGATAGGGGCTGTCCTTTCAATTGGAATTGGGGGATTACCAATGACCATACAGTTATTTGGAAGAGCTACACCTTCATTTGTATACCATACCCCTGCCTCAGTATGTGCCTCAAAACGTTTAAAAACCTCAAGTATAGATGTGAACCGCCAATGACGCTGTTTGTTGTCGAGATAGCTTCCTTTACAGGTAATATACACAACGATATCGCCTTCATGTAAGCGAGGGGCAAACTTCTCCAAACGACAAAGAGCACTGATGGAAGGATAGGTAGACATGAAATCTGGCTCTTTTCGACATGAGTAGTCAATGAATGGAGGCAGAAAGTAGCTACGAATAGCCTGTTGTCCCTCACGGTAGAGAAGCAAGGGGCGATAAGAGTTCAAATAAATCTTCATCTTGTGCTCCCTCATATTAATCATTCAAGTAAGCAAATATCAGCGAGTTTAGGGGATGGTTCTTGAAAGAAGTCTTTATTATGCTGTTGCGCTTATTTTCATAGTTCAGTCAATGAACTTAAGCAGAATAGTTAATGAGCCTCCTCATTTTCACTCATCCAATCTTCCATCTTCACGGCCTGTGCCAACTCATTGACCAACTGCACAGTCTCAACACTCACCGTTACCACCTTCCCAATCAAGCGTACAATGTACTCTTCATTATCCAATTGATTAGGGTCGCTTACAATACCAGTGCGCTTGTCCACACTGACTTGATACTGGTCAATCACCCAATCAAGTGCGGAGCGATTGCCGAGGCGATATTGGAAACATTCTTCTGGTATCCCTGAAAGTGTCAGGCTCTCATTGACGATCAATGCTATCTTATCTGATGTGAATCTCATCTTCTTTATAAGCCAGGAAAAGGGGACATTCTTGTTCTCAATCCACTTTAGTGGATATTCCTTGGCTTGTTCATAATTCAGGTGTATATCCATCAGTTGCCTGCCAATACGAACACAGTCCAGAAATGCCTCTTTCGAGTGTAGCAAAGGAATATGCGGTAGGTCACGTTTGAGATTTTCAGCATAGCGTACGCGATACTGTGGATGGTAAAGCAAAGCATAGACATAATGGAAGAGTATCATCTCAATAATGCGGGGGAGCATAGTCCGAGAGAGGCGATCAGGTCATGGAAAAGGCACTTCTGCCCTCTAACCTGGTGCGCTAAAATGAGCATGAATGGTGAAGGCTGTGTGCCCAAACCTCCTAGAAAGAGGCAGATCCCTAGACGAAAACCGAGGGGAAGGTGTAAAGTAGTGGTATGTTAGAGAATTTCGATCCCACGACCATTGAAGAGGAAAGTCTGCGCCAGGTGGTCATCTCGCTGATGAACCT
>JRHI01002900.1_pt1 | contig 10937 bp, 11 predicted proteins | sample 215371 | NCBI WGS metagenome assembly JRHI01 (sample SAMN02929681, study PRJNA255918) | sediment metagenome | biome: cave system; feature: Ice Cave; material: Sediment; isolation source: sediment from deep within a dark volcanic ice cave with no known source of... ... | reverse complement strand
CTCCGGTCACCGGCCCCGGTCCGTTTGACACACGACCGGGGACTCTACCCATCGGGGCCGGTGCATGTTCGATTTGGCCACTTCAGTCTGACGGACCGGATGTGATGGCACCCCCGAAAAATCAAGGTCGCGACTGATGACGTTCGCGGTGCGTTTCGTCCCTGCGCGCGTCACCATAGAGATGGTGAGGACGGTCGTCGTCCGAGAGCGCTCAGCGAACAGGAGGCAGCCATGGCAGTCGCGACCGACACTACGATTACGGTGCGGGATCTGGCCGGTACGTTGAACGTTGTCCTCAATCTCGATCCGTCGGCGACCACGCCACAGCAGGTGATCGACCACCTGCTGACCGAGCGCTCGATCCTGCCGACGACGCCGGACGGCCAGCCCCTCACCTACAAGCTGGCCTGGCAAAACGCCGAGCTCGTGCTCGATCAGCCCCTCGGCCACCAGGGTGTGCAGCCCGGCGGCACGATCACGCTCCTGCGGGTCCACATCAAGGGGTAGCGGGCGACTTGGGCACGGCGGCGACCGGGTGGGCCGGGCGCCGGCCGGGTCGCGTTCGATATCGGAGGACACCATGGATGACACGCGCCTCCGCAACGAGCACGAACGACTGCAGCGCCTGGCCGAGGCATCCGGCGGCGTGCTGGCGTTCACCGTCAGCCCGACGCTCCGCCACTACGACGCGACACTGAACGTGGCGGCGCCGGTCGGCCCCAACGAGCGGTACACCATCGAGCGATCGCACCGGCTCTCGATGGTCCTGCCGGACAACTTCCCCGCGCAGGGGCCGATCCTTCGCCTCGGCAAACCGGTGCTCGCGCCGAACATCTGGCCGAACGGGTCGCCCTGCCTCGTCGAGAACACCTGGATGCCGAGCCAGCACCTCGATCAGGTCATCTGCGATCTCGTCGAGGAGATGCAAGGGCTCGCGCCGAACTTCGGCTCCGTGGCGAACTCGACGGCCGCCGCGCTCTACGCCCGGCCCGGGTTCCTCAATGATCTGCGCCGCCGGCTGGGGCCACCAATCCGTTTGGTGCCGCCAACCGCACCGCGAGCCGGCGGCGCGATCAGCACCGTTCGCGTCGCGGCCGGTGTCGGGGGCGAGCCGCGCTCAACCGGCATCCAGACAGTCAGGGCGGCCGCGACAACGGGCATCACGACTATTCGCTCCGTACGTTAGGCAGGAGGCACCGTCATGTCGGGTATCAGGACCATCCGCACGCAGCAGAGTCCGATCGTTACGCAGCCGTTGCCACCGGAGGTAGTCGATCTCATCCCGCTGGATCGCCGCCCGGAACCGGTCGGCCGGTACGGGATCGACCGGCCGGCACCGCCACCGCCTCCCCGGCACGAGGCGCCGCTCGCCCCGGAACCGGCCCCGCCGGCGGCCGAGCCGTCGGAGGCGTCGCCGCCCGCTCCGCTCCCCGTTCGGTACGAGGCGCCGCGCCGGAGACGGGCGCGTCTGATCCTGCCGACCTTGGGGATCACGCTCCTAACCGGGGCGGCGCTCGCAGTGGTCGATCGCCAACTGAACCGCGACCTGGCGATCCCGACGTCGATGCTGATCATCGGGGTCGCCGGTCTGGCCCTCGTGGCCTGGTGGCTGACAGCGGCCGTGCTCGGTCTCGGCGACCGGATCGCGGCGCTGGAGCGGACGGCAATGGCCGCCGCCGAGGACGCGGCGGCGCTGACCGCGGACGGCTCGTCCGTCGCGGTCGCCACTCACGGCGTGACGCTCAACATCTCCGTCGCCAGCGCGGCCGCGCGGCTGACCACGGGAGGACCGTCCAATGGCCGCCGATGACGTCGCCTCTCCGTTCCCGATCGCGGTGTTGCTCAGTCCGGAGGCGCAGGACGCGATGTGCCGCTACGCCGTCGAGGCGTACCAGCGGCGAGGCACGGAATGGGGCGGCTTGCTCTGGGGACAGCTCTTTGCGCACCCGCGCGGCGGCGTCGTACCGGCGATCGTCTACGCGACCAACGGCGCCTGCGACGCGACGCCGACCCGCTGCGACATCCTGCCGCAGTCCTGGGAACTGGGGCGACAGGAGCTTGCGACGCGCGGTCAGCACCACCTGATCAACCTCGGCGACTTCCATTCGCACCCGAAACTGGGCGTCTTCATGAGCCACGACGACATCCGGTCGATCTGGTCGTACGCGGACGTGCCGCACTGGCTCTCGCTGGTGCTCGATCCCTGGTCCGAGGACTTCGGGACGTTTGCCCGGTGTGGGGCGCGCGAGGTCTGCCGCGTCCCGACCTGGGGGCTGGACGAGGGCGTGGCCCGCGCGCTCGGTGTGCCGGCACCGCTGATGACGGCCGTCGGCGCGTTCTGACCGCGGTCATCGCACGAAGGGAGCAGGCTATGTCCAGCGTGAGCGCCTCGCCGGAGGCGGAAACGTACCACCGTCAGACCCTGATTGAGCGCGACGGTCACCGGTGGCATCAGCAGGGGATTCACGACGCCCGGGTCTTGGTGGTCGGCGCCGGCAACATCGGCTCCGCCGGTGCCGTCTTCCTGACGCTCGCGGGATTCGTCCATCTCGACATTCTCGACCGCGACACGATCAGCCAGCCCAACCTGAGCCGCGGCGCCGGGCTCTTCCGCGCCGCCGACGTCGGTCGACTCAAGAGCCATGTCGTGGCCGAACGCCTGCGCGAGATCAACCCCACCAGCGAGGCGCGCGGTCTCGCCGTCGACGTGCGCTGGCAGTTCGGCACTGCGCGCTTCCGCGACTACGACCTCATCCTCCTGGCGACGCACGACATGGCCAGCCGTCGCCACGTCAACCGCTACGTTCACCTCTTCCCCGGTCGCACGCGCGCCGTGATCGAGGGGGCGATCTCCGACCTCTCCTTTTCGGTCGAGACGATCGTGCCGGGCGTCAGCCCGTGCTACGCCTGCCCCCTCCCGCCCGACCTGACCGACCCGGAGGCCTATCAGGGCTGCAACGGGTTGGTCGGCGAGGTCGAGCTGCCGCCGGCGGCGACCAACGGGATGGACGGGGCGGCCGTCGCCGCCCTGATGGCCAAAGAGGCTGCGCTGATCGCGGCCGGGCTCGATCCCTTCTTCGCCATGCACCAGTTGCGCTTCGACGGCGAGGCGGCGACAGCCGACCTGCTCCGCCGCGTCCGCCGCGAAAGCTGCGCGGAGCACCATCGGGCGCGGCCCGACGAGCTCCTCGTCCTGCCCTTCACCGCGACCACGCCGGTGGTTGCCCTCCGCGCGGCCGTTGCCGCCCGGACGGGCGTCGAGCCGGGAGACGTCCGCCTCTTCTCGATGCAGCTCCTCCTGGCGCAGGTGACCTGTGTCTGCGGTCGGGTCGTCCCGGTCTGGCGGCCGCAGCAGGCGCCGTATCAACCGCTCTGCCCCGCCTGCGGCAATCGGCAGGCGACCGCCTTCCAAACCGACGTGGTCAGTGAATTGGGCGAACGCGACGGGCGAACCGCGCTCGGCGACTACGGAATTCCGGACGGGCAGGCCCTCGAGGCATTCGCCGACGGGGCTCACTACTTTCTGCTGCCGGGCGCCGCCGGTGCGACCGAGTCGGAGAGCGGAGAGATCGACGATGACACCGTTGCCGCCTGACACCGCCGCGACGATTCGCACCCTGCCGCCCGCTCCGCTGACAGCCGGCGCCGGCCCAGTAGAAACGGCCCTCCTCCTGCTCTGATGCTGGGGGCAGGGGAGAGGAGGCTCGTGAGCGCGGCGGAAGCCCTCCCCTAGGTTTGAGGGGTGCTCTTTGGGCAACGGGTGGGGGTGGGGACCAACGCGCACGACGCCCACGCCTCTCACGGATCTACTCACGGAGGAAGTGCCGTGGCAACGCTGTTCCACACAATGGTCGTGGTCGGGACGATCGCCCTCGTCGCGACCCTCATCATCGCGGCGATCGATGCGATCGGCCATCGCCAAACGCAGGCGCCGCCGGCTCCCCCGCCGCTCGCTCCGCCCGTCCGGCCCCCGGCCACGCCCCCCCTGGGCACGCGAATCCGGACCGTCGGACCGGGACGGCCACCGTCCGGCATCCGGACGGTGCGCGTCGAGCCCGAGCGCCCCCGTCCCGCGCCCACCGGTCCCATCACGACCGCCCGCCGTGTCGCCGGCGTGCCCGCGGACGCCGAGTGCGGTTGGTGCAACCGCGCTGCGCCTCAGGTTCAGGCAGACGGTGCCGGACCGCTCGCCCGGTGCATGTCTCCCGGCTGTTTTGGGCTCAACTGCCAGGCCTGCCTGCGGTCGCACCACCGATGTTCGGGACCCTGCGGCGCAGCCCCACGCAGCGCGGCGTGATCGTTGCTTGCCTCGGACGTCGTCGCCCGCCGCTCAGCGGCACGACGTGGGTTTCTCACGTATGCTACGGCTTGATCCGATGGCGCAGCCCCCGCTTCCGGCCTCCTGGGGCGACAGAGGCGCGAGCAGCGCAACTGTGTGTACTGAGCAGCCCATGGGCATCCCCACCCCCAGCCTGCTCGACGGCGTCGGCGCATCGCCGCTCGGCCGTCTCCTCCTGCGCGCCGGCGCGGCACGCGGACCGGAGCCGATGCTCGATCAGATCGACGAGCTCGACCGCCGCTTTCGCCGGTTGAACGCGGCGGGCGCCGTCGCCCTGGTCGCGGTCGCGCTTTGGTCGGTCTCGTCCAAGATCGGCGACGCCTGGCTGTTGCTTGTGCCCGCCGCACTGGTGGGCTGGTACGGGGTCAAGCAGCTCCTGGCGCGCCGGTTCTTCGACGGCGGCGACGATGGCCTGACGCGGTCGGCGATCCCGCTGGTGGAAATGCTGGCCTTGACGGCGCTCCTCGGCTACCTCGCGGTCAAGGCCCACACGGTCCCGCTGGCGTTGACCTTGCTCTTCATCTGGCCGCTCCATCGCTTCGACCGTCCGGCACGTCCGCGGCTTCGGTATGGCATGCCCGCGCTCGTCTTCGGCGCGATCGTGGCGCTGCACCGGCTGGCGGACCAATCGGCAGCGACCGGGGCGTTCGCCGTCGCGCGGGAAGCGGCCGTCCCGCTCCTGGCCATCAGCCTGGTCCTCTGGACGCTCGACTACCACGCGCGGCGAATGGAATACCTGGATCGGCGCGCTCGCCTGTTGACGCCGCCCCTCTGGGACCAGCCGTATCAGCAATCGCTCGCTTGGGTCGCCGCCACCGCCCTCGAGCAGAGTTCGGCCGATTGCGTCGTCCTCCATGCCACCCTTGACGGAGAGGCGGTGAACGGGCGGCCGGTCGTCCGCTGGCGAGAGGGCGTGACGCCGAACGGCGCGGCAACGCCCATCGAGGCGCTCAGCCAGGCCGTCGTCGACTACTACCGGCAGGACAGCGGCGAGCGCACGGAACAGCGGCGGCAGGGATGCCGCGCGTTCTTCTTCGAAGAAGACCACCGCCCCAGTCGGTACGACCCGCTGTTCGCCAGGATCGCCGCGGCCGGCCGCGCGCAACCGTTTATCCAAGAGGAAAAGATCCGCTCCGCTGTCGCCATCGCCCTGGCGCCGCGCGACACCGCCGGCAACAATGTCCTGGGCGTCCTCTGGTTGTACTTCCGCGACGCGGCCCACTTCGGCGACGTCAAGCGGCACGAGATCCACGGTCTCGGCGTCGCGCTGGCCGGCGAGATCGTCGAAGCGCAGCGCCTGGCGGCGGTGCTCGCCAAACGCGAGAAAGCGGTGCGGGAGCAGTTGATTCGTGACCTGCACGACCGCGTCAAGACCCAGCTGAACACGGCGACCAAAGAGCTGGATCTCTTCGCACGGCGCACCCGCGACGCCGCGGAGCGGTCGGGGGCGGTGGACGAGCGGCCGTCGGTCGACGTGCCGCTCGAGCACGTCGACAACTCGCTGCGGCTCGTGCAGGACGCGATCGCCTCGCTGACGATGATCCGGGCCGGCTCGCCGGCGGCCGGCGTGTCGCCCTGGGACCTGCAGGGACTGCTTGAAAAGGCGTGGGCCATCGAGCGACCGAGCGGCGACGAGCCCCGCCCGGCAATCCACTTCCCCGAGTGGGACGGCATGAGCACTCTACCGCAGTCGGCGGAGGACACCGAGCGGGTGTATGGTATCGTCGCCCAGGCCATCCGCAACGCCGTCAAGCACAGCCGGGCGGCAGACATCGTCGTCACGCTGCGGAGCGATCCCGACCCTGACTGGTTTGAGATCGAGGTGCGCGACGACGGCGTCGGGTTTGAAGTTCCCCGCGGCACGGCGGCCGGTCACGGCATCACGATCATGCGCGACCGGGCCGGTGAGTTGGGCGGTCGGCTGGCGATCGAATCGAGCGTGGGTGGCGCTGGTGGGACGTGCGTCACGCTGCGCGCCCCGCGGAGGGGACGCGACCGTGGAACCGACGGTAATGTGGCTGCTCGTTGACGAGACGGGGATGGGGGCACTTGAGGACTTTACCCTTAGGGTCGACGACGAGGGCGGCGGTCTGCGCCACCTCGGCCGCCCGGCGCTGTCGGCGGAAGACGCGCTGAACCGTTCGCTCGCCGAGCGGCCGGATGTGGTCTTGCTCGATCCCGGTCTGCCCCTGCGCAGCCGCGAGGTGCAGCGACTGACGGATCGCGAGCACGGCGCCTGGTGCGCCGTCGAGATCCGCCGCCAGCGGCCGGCGACGCAGGTCCTGCTCTTCTCGAACGACATCCCGAGAGCCACCTTGCCCGGCGAGCGCGAGCGCGTCCAGCGGATGGACGCGGCGGGCGTCATCGGCTATGTCACGAAGGATGCGACCTACGAGGAGATCGCTCAGGCGATTCTGGCGGCCGCACGCGGCGAACCGACCTTCAAGCCGGGTGCCGCCCACCAGGCGTGGAGAGCGTGCCTAGCGCCGATCCCCCATCCCTGCTTCGAGGGTCCGGCGGCCTTGACCCAGCGCGAGCACGCAGCGATGGTGTTGCTCGCCCAGACGGGCTGGGGCGATCAGGAAATCGGCGCGAACTTGCGTCCGCCGATCGGTCCGGCGTGGGCCAGCCAGCTTATCCGCGCGGCCTGCGACAAGCTCGGTCTCAGCGGCGCGAGCCGCGGCGAGCTCATCGTCTGGGCGCGCGAGAACTGCCCTGCGCTCCGATCACCCGAATAGACGGCCACGGTGAAGATGAGGGTCGGCTGTGCTGGTCGGGACGCAGCAAGGAGCGCTCCGACGAGCCGTCAAACCTTCGCGGTCGGAGCACTCGCCGCGACGGACGCCTCGGCAGCCTGACCCGGCTGGTAGCTTGCCGCGGGGCGCCGCCGCGTCGAATCGGTCGAATGGCTCGCCCGCGGCGCTGCGCCAGAGCGGCTCTGCCGCGGATTCCTCTGGAGGGAGGGCCTGTTGGAGCAACGGCGGTCGCCGGCCCCGGAACCGATGCCCGTGCCGGCCGCGTCGAGCGCCTGGGCGCTGCTCGGGCGCCAGGTGCAGATCATCCTCCTCCTGGCCGTCGGCGCGGTCGCGGCGTCCGGCGTCCTGACGAGCGCCGATGTTAACCCGGTCGTCGTCTTCATCGTCTCAGGAGCGGGGCTGGCGATGCTGGCCTCCCTCGTCGGCGATGCGACCGAGCAACTGGGGGAACGCCTGGGTCCCGGCGCGACCGGCGTGCTGCAATCCGGGCTCGGCAACCTGCCGGAGCTGTTCGTCAGCATCTTCGCCCTGCGGGACGGGCTCGTCACGGTCGTCCAGGCCGCGCTGATCGGGTCGATCCTGGGCAACAGCTTGCTCGTTCTCGGGCTGGCGATCCTGGTCGGTGGCTTGAAGCACGGCACCCAGCGGTTCGCCTCGGAGCCGCCGCGGATGATCGCGACGTTGACGCTGCTGGCGGTCGCCGCGCTCGTGGTGCCAACCCTCGCGCACCAACTGCACACGCCGGCCGCGGCGCATGCCGAGACGCTCAGCATCGCCTGCGCGGTCGTCTTACTGGCCGTCTTTGCCGCCAGCGTCCCGGTTTCACTCGGCGGTGGGCCGGGGGCAGTGAGCGCGGAGTCCAAGGAGCCCGCGGCGGGCGTCTGGCCGGTCTGGCTGGCGTCGGCGGTGCTCGCGGTGGCGGGGGTCGGCGCGGCGTTAATCTCCGACTGGTTCGTTGGCGCGCTCCGCCCGGCGATGGGTTCGCTGCATCTCTCGGACGCGTTCACCGGGTTGGTGATCGTCGCGATCGCCGGCAACGCGGTCGAGAACGTGGTCGGCATCCAGCTAGCGGCGCGCAACAGGCCGGACTACGCCCTGAGCGTGATCCTCAACAGCTCGCTGCAGGTCGCGCTCGGGCTGGCGCCGGTACTCGTCCTGCTCAGTTTTGTCATCGGCGGAGCGCACCTGACCCTGGTGCTGCCGCCGCTGCTGGTCGCGGCCGTCGGACTAGCGGCCGTGCTCGGTGCCGCCGTTGTCTACGACGGCGAGTCGACCTGGCTGGAGGGGGTGGCGCTGATCGGTCTCTACGGCATCATCGCCGCGTCGTTCTGGTGGGGGTAAGCTGGCGCGTGATGGGCCACGCAGTCCCAGCGGCATCAAGGGAGAAGACGAACGAGACGGATTGAGCGCAAGCCTGGTCTGAAAATGCCCCCCTCGGGACTTGGCGGGAGCTCTTTTCATGCCCCGGTGGTGGTTCGCAGGACCATAAGCATCTGGTGAAAAAGTCGAGACCAGCCCCGACGGGCGTCGGTGGCCGGAGCCAACGGCCCAGATGTGAGCAAGCTTTGTGCTCTTCGGGCCGTCTATCGGTGCCCGAGACGACCTCCGAAGCGGCACCGGGAGAGTTTTTCAACGGGCTGGGCCCTTTGCAAGACGCGGGTTGGTCGCGGCTCTGCGCGCCGGCCCCCAAGCGGCCGCCACCGTGTCACGGCAGCCAATGCCGCAGCAGCGCGAACCCGATCTTCACGGCCAGCGCGAATGCGACGAGCATGACGATGCCCAGGAAGATCCGCCAGTACTTCGCCACCACCCACGCGCCGGCCGCCACCACCACGAGGACGGCGAGCGCGACGGCGACCCCGCGCACGTCGTGGCCCCCCAGCGCCGCGGGAGGAACGCCCGGGACGAACCGCGCCGGCGGGTGCTCCATCCCGGCCTCCTCGGGCCTCGGCGAGGGCGTAGACCGCGTCGTCCGCCCCGCCGAGGGAGACGACGCCGCCGACCACTACGGCGCGGTCGAACCGTCTGGCGCCCGCCCGTTGCCGAGACCGCCGGATGGGGCCCGCTAGCCCCCCGGCGTCGCGGTCGGTGCGGCGCCCACGACCGCGAACGCCCCCAGGTCGACGGCCGTGGCGTGCCGTCTGCCGTCGGCTCCCTGCCCCTGGGCCATCACCCGCACCACCCGCGGCCCGACCGCGGCGCAGCAGTCGGTCCCCACCCCGTTGTTCGTGAAGACCCCGTCCCCCGCCACCGCGTCGCCGTGGCCCCCGTCGTCGGTCAACCGCACGACGCCGATGTTCGGGTCGGCCAGCCCGTCCCGCAGTGTCGTTGCCCCGACCCCGACCAGCGTCCCCGTCGCCGCCACCCGGACGCGGACGCTCGCCGTCGAGCCCCCCTTCTCTTGCACCGTCGGCGGATCGATCCCGGCCTCGGTCAGGCGCGGGGCCGCCCCAGGGTCGGCCGGGTCCAGGGCGACCGTGGCCAGTTGGCGCACGCCCTTGGCATCGCCGCTGAGGTAGAGGACGCGGTCGGCAGTCGCGTCCATCGTCGCTCGGAACAGCCCGTTGTCGACCAAGGGCGCCGCTCCGAGGTCCAGGGTGGGCCCGGCCACCCCCAGCGCCCGGAGCGCCCCGGTCCGGGTGTCGGCCAGCACCCCGCTTGAGCCCAGCAGCGCCAGACGCCCGTCGGCGCTCAGTTGTAGCCGGTCGTCGCTGCCCGGGATCCCGCCGGTGGCCACCGGCAGGGCCAACGGCAGGCGCCAGTTACCCTCCAGCAGCTTCTGCCGCGCTCCGCCGCCGAAGGGGAGCACCCCGACCTCCTGGGTGCCGCTGATGTAGTCGAGGACGCTGTAGGCCACGGTCGAGCCGTCGCCGCTGAGCGCCCCATTGAGGACGTAGGAGACCCTCCCCACCAGCTCGCGCAACCCCGAGCTGTCGAGGTCGACGGCGAACAGCCCGTTGCCCTCCCCGGCTTCTTTGGGGTCGTGGAAGGCCCCGAAGATCAGGCGCGCGCCGTCCGTGGAAGCGTCGAGCGTCCAGCCGTTGGAGCTGAAGAAGTCGGAGGGGGGCAGGCCGAGCGCCTCCAATTGGCGGGGGCCGACGACCTGGCGCAACCCGGAGCCGTCGGCACCCACGACCCAGACCCCGCGCTCGATCGGCGTGCTGGGGGAGGTGCCGCGGACGCTCGTGTCGCGGTAGACGCGGAAGAAGACCTTGGTGCCGTCGCCGGAGATGCGGGCGGCGTTGATCTCGTTGCTGTCCAGCGCGATCAGCTCGCGCCCGCCGCCGGTGCCGTCGGCAATCCGCAGTTGGACCGCGTCGGTGGAGACGATTGTTCGGCCGTCGGCGCTCAGGTCGATCGCCGAGCCGCAGAAACACAGGGATGGGTAGGAATCCACCTCGCGTTGCCCGCTGCCGTCCGCGTTCATGACGAAGATGCGGTTGGGCTTCGTCGGGTCCTCGGTGCCCGGGGCGAGGGCGAAGGCGAGGCGCCGCCCGTCGTCGCTGAGGATCGGCGCCTGCTCGCCGCGGTCGTTGGCGTTGGCGGCGAAGGCGGTCAACTCGTGGTAGACCAAAGTGTGGCCAGTCCCGCCCGCCGGTTCTCCGGCGGGCGTCGCCGCCTGAGCGGCGGCGGTGGCCGGCGCGGGGACATGACGAACCCTCCAGGGGTGGCACGGTCTGCCGAACGGTGTGGTTGGGTCTTGCCGCAATCCTACCACGATCTTCGGCCATGTCAAGCGTGGCAGCGGCTCGTGATTGGCCGCGGTAGCGTCCAAAAGCCGACAATTTCGTGACCTTGGCCAAAGGACGCGCCGCAGGATCCGCCCCCAGCGGAGGAGGAAC
>JRHI01002898.1_pt1 | contig 10944 bp, 8 predicted proteins | sample 215371 | NCBI WGS metagenome assembly JRHI01 (sample SAMN02929681, study PRJNA255918) | sediment metagenome | biome: cave system; feature: Ice Cave; material: Sediment; isolation source: sediment from deep within a dark volcanic ice cave with no known source of... ... | reverse complement strand
ATGAATTAGTTCGTCTCAATGCCGCAAGGGTCCCCMCCCCACCACTCCGCCGCCCCCGCCCCTACGGGACGAGGAGCGTCTCCACTTCGTGAAGCCCATCCATTCTTCGCTTGATGCGTATGGGGGCTTGATTGATCGCGCCCGTCGTTGGATGTGATTTCTCCGACGGAATTGATCATGTGGATAGCGGGCGCGATTGATCGCGCCCCTACATCAGCTTGCCACGTCCGACAATCGTTCCCATTCCACAAGCAACTCATCTACACGCTCTTTGGTCTGCTCATACTCTGCCGATAGTTGTATCAGTTGCGCCGCATCAGCATTGAGAGCCGCTTGCGCTAACGCAGCTTCAACAGCTTTCACCTGTTCCTCGGCCTTCTCAATATCACACTCGACATCCTCTACAGTGCGGACCTTGACTTTAGCCACTTTTTTAGGAGAAGATTTTGGAGTAGGCACGGGTTTTGCAACAATAGGAGCGGACTTGCCAGGTGCTACAGGAGCCTCTAAGACAATGGGTTGCTTGCGTGTACGATAATCGGTATAATTCCCATAGTAAGGAATAAGCACACCATCTTCAATGGCCCAGACTTTGGTTGCTAAGCTATCAATAAAGTAGCGATCATGCGAAACAAAGAGCAATGTTCCCTCATATTCGCTAAGAATCTCTTCTAAGAATTGGCGCGACTGCAAATCGAGATGGTTCGTTGGCTCATCTAGAATCATGAAGTTGGGTCCCTGCAGCGTCAACTTCGCAAGGGCAACGCGGCTACGCTCTCCACCACTGAGCGCACTAATAGGTTTAAACACATCGTCCCTTGAAAACAGGAACCGTCCCAAGAAACCACGCGCACCCTCCTCACTCAACGCGCTCACTTGGCGAATTTCATCAACAATCGTGCGGTCAAGATTGAGACCAGCGTGCGTCTGTGAATAGTACCCGATGCGTACGTTATGTCCAAGGTTAGCCTGACCATTCACTGGCGGTAACTCACCAATCAATGTGCGTAAGAGTGTTGTTTTCCCTGCTCCATTTGGCCCAATCAAGCCAACGCGGTCTCCGCGTAATAACTCAAGGTCAGCCACGCGTACTAGCACCTTTGGCTCACCCACTTGCAGGACGTGGTGCTTCACTCCACCACCATAGCCCACAGCTAACTTTTGCGTTGAAATCACACTCAACCCACTACTAGTCATAGGGGTAAACTCGAAATGGAGTTCAGGAAAATCCTGTGGACGCTCAACACGCTCCATACGATTTAAGAGCGTCTGACGCCCTCTTGCTTCACGGCTGCGTTGCCCGGCTTTATAACGACGAATGAACTCTTCGGTATGTGCGATATGTGCCTGTTGTGCTTCATACTCGCGCATACGACGCTCCATACGTTCTTCGCGCAAATGTAGGTATTTTGTGTAATTGCCTGGATACTCTTCTATCCGTCCAAACGCCATTTCGATGGTGCGCGAGACAACCTTATCTAGAAAGTAGCGGTCATGGGCCACAATCACCATAGCCCCCTTCCAGCCAGCAAGATACGTTTCTAACCATTCAAGGGAGGCTAGATCAAGATGGTTCGTTGGCTCATCCAATAGGAGTAGATCAACCTCTTGCAACAGTAATTTCCCAAGGGCCGCACGCGTTTGCTGGCCCCCACTGAGACGCATGACTGGTGAGGATTGTTGCTCACGGGTAAAACCCAGGCCGTCAAGCACTTGGTCAACACGATTTTCATAGGTGTAGCCACCTGCATGCTCATAACGCGTTTGCAAGTCGTCGTAACGCGCCAACAGAGTATCATGTAGGGCGGTATCATCTTGTGCTGCTGGTGACGCCATCTCGGTAGCAAGATAATGAAGTTCTTGCTCCCACAGACGTGACTCTACAAATACGGTCAGCATCTCCTCACGTAAGGTATTTTCTGGCTGAAAATCCACTATTTGCGAGAGGTAGCCCACACGCGTATTACGTGCAAGAGCTAGAATACCCTCATCCGCTTCTTCACGTCCCGCGAGAATATTGAGGAGTGTTGATTTACCAGCACCATTTGGCCCAACCAATCCAATACGATCATGCTCATCTATCTGAAAACTGACATTGGAGAAGATACGTTCCGCACCAAATGATTTCCCGACCTGTGTCACGCTCACAATTGACATACTTATTCACCTGTTAAAAACTTATAAGCTCTATGTTCTTTCAATATAGGACAATATCATATCAGCCCTCATGATGCAACAGCAGAGTTAATAGAGATCAGTCAGGGCGCCCTAAATTTTATTTGACTTGTTACGCTCTGTGTGCTACACTTTATTAATCTTAGAGGTATCTGTTTTATATTAGTTTCCAAAGAGGAGGTTCAACCTATTAATAGGGATTTTCGGGGAAACGACCGCCCCCGTGAAACACGAGTGAACGAGCGTATTCGAGCACGTGAAATCCGCCTGATTGATGAAAACGGCGATATGATCGGAGTAATGCCCCCCCCACGCGCTCTTGAAATAGCCCGTGAGAGGAATCTTGACCTTGTTGAGATATCGCCTAATGCTAATCCACCTGTCTGTAAGTTGATGGACTATGGACGGTTCAAGTACGAGCAGGCGAAAAAAGAAAATGAGGCACGTAAGAATCAGAAGACCATTACTCTCAAAGAGATTCGTTTGCGCCCACGTACTGATGACCATGATATAGAAGTCAAAACCCGCAAGATTCAAGAGTTTTTAGCAGAGGGCGATAAGGTGCGTGTCAGCGTTCAGTTCCGCGGGGCTGAGATGCGGCATCCTGACCTTGGTCGTAAATTGCTAGACGAAATTGCGGACGTGTTGAAGGGATCCGCCACTATTGAGCGCACACCAATAATGGAGGGTCGCATGATGTCTATGATCGTCTCTCGTGCCCCTGGATGGGAACCACCCAAGAAACCAGCTGCTTCTGCTGGTACGACCACAGCTCAACCGACGAGTACTGCGAACACACCACCTGCGGCACAGCCAACGAACACTGCGAACACACCACCTGCGGCACAGCCAACGAGTATTGCAACTACAGCAGTCACAACGCCTGCCCATGCGCCTGAGAGCGGCGATGAGACAGAGACGCCAAAAGTCGGATAATCATTTTCCAAGGGTTATAGCGCGTGGAACAGAGAAATTCCTGTCATACGCGCTATAAATGCATCCATCAGTCATTCCCGTATCTCTATTGGGAAAGAGCAACAGAAAGCGCATTTCGCGTGCGAAATGCGCTTTCTGTTGCTCTTTCCCATCTCATAAATAGAAAACAACATCTAAATACATATCACATTCTATTTACGTTGTATGATGTTGCAAGATTGACTTTTCCTAAGTAAACAAACTAAGATAGAACGTATCACGTCGAGAGAATAAGAAACACTATTACAAAATACACCTAAAAACAGTATCTTTTGGAGGCAATGGTGAGTAGATACGACGACCCAAGGTGGTATGAAGAACAGAATATGCGTCCTCAGCCACTACAAAACAACCTGTATAACGGTGCTTATCCAGAGATTCCAGCAGAAAGCGAGCAGGAGGATGTTCAGCAAAACCTTGCATTTCCGCCCACGCCTCGTCGCACGAATCGTATGCAGCATATCATCGGACAAATTGTTGTAGCAGTAACACTAATGGCTGTTGCATTCGTGGCTGGTTGGTTCAGCCATCAATTCTTCACGACAGGGACCGTTGTCCAGAGTAGCCAATCGCAACAGTATGCACAACTGATACAGCAAGCATGGAATGTGATCGATCAAAACTACGTTGATCGCAAAGCCGTGAACTACAAACAAATGTCGTATAGGGCCATCCAGTCTATGGTTGACTCACTTAAAGATAAGGGACACACTCGCTTCCTGACACCTGACCAAGTACAATCCTTCGGTCAGAGCATCAATGGCACATTTACTGGCATTGGCATTTATCTGAGTCAGGATGCAAAGACCAAACAACTGATTATTATCGCTCCCATTGCCGGCTCGCCAGCAGAAAAAGCTGGTATTAAACCGAATGATATACTTGTTTCTATTAATGGAACAAGCGTCGTAGGAAAAGATGTCAATGCAGTCAGCAATCTTATTCATGGACCATCTGGTACGAGCGTTACGGTCGTCATTCAACGCCCCGGCACACAGCAAACATTGACATTTTATATCGTGCGTGGCGAAATAAAAGTGCCAAATGTCATCCTACACTACATTCCTGAAGATCATATCGCGCAGATTCAGATTGTTGAGTTTTCTGATGGTGTTTCCGATCAACTCAAAGATGCCATCACACAAGCCAAAAAGATGGGCGCCAAAAAGATCATTCTCGATTTACGCAATGATCCTGGCGGTCTTGTGAACGAGGCAGTAAACGTCGCCAGCCAGTTTATCAAGAGTGGCAATGTGTTTCTGGAGCAAGATAGTTCTGGACAACGCACACCCATCGCAGTAACAGGCAATACAACTGATACCACGGATACACTGGTGGTTCTTGTAAACAAAGGGACCGCCAGTGCTGCTGAGATCGTCTCAGGCGCCTTGAAAGATAACAAGCGTGCCCTGATCCTCGGTGTTCAAGGTCAAACGACCTATGGAACCGGCACGGTACTACAACAATTCTCTCTCACAGACGGCTCCGCACTTTTGATCGGCACCCAGGAATGGTTAACACCCGATGGCCAGTTCATTCGTGATACGGGCATTAAACCAGATACAACAGTAAAAGTTGACCCCAACGGAACCCTTCTGACACCTGACATAGAGAACGCGAGCCACATGACCGAGCAACAAATTCTCAGTAGCGGTGATACTCAACTAGCAGCAGCTATTCAATACTTGAAAACGCATTAAAAGAAGGAAGCACCTTGCCAGAAATTGCCGTATAGCAATTTCTGGCAAGGTGCTTCCTTCTTTTAATGCGTTGCGCTCATAGCAGCCTGATAATACTTGCTTGTGGGTGCATGACCCAATAAGGGAGCAATAAAGCTTGTAGCCTTTACCACCTTTTCGAGGTTGACACCTGTCGTAATGCCCATACCGTGTAACATATAGAGCAGGTCTTCTGTCGCAAGATTACCGGCAGCGCCAGGAGCATAGGGACACCCACCGAGGCCACCTGCCGCGCTATCAACGATGCTCACCCCCATCTGTAACGACATGAGAACGTTAGCAAGCGCAGTTCCTCTTGTGTCATGGAAGTGAACGGCAAGGCGCTCAATTGGAATAGCTCCATCATTACATAACAATGTGAGCATATCAGCGACCTGATGCGGTGTAGCAACGCCAATGGTGTCGCCCAATGAAATTTCTTCAATGCCCATTGCCAGCAAATCTTGCGCCACACTCAGTACCCTACGTGGGTCTACAGCACCCTCATAGGGGCAGCCAAAGACCATTGAGATATAACCACGCACAGGGATATGCTCTTCCTTTGCGAGCGCAACGACAGAGCGAAAATTTGCTAGGCTTTCGGCAATGGTGGCATTAATGTTACGACGTGTAAAACTTTCGCTTGCAGCAGTAAAGACAGCAATAGAGCGTACCCCAGAGGCTAGAGCACGTTCCATTCCTTTCAAGTTGGGAACGAGCACAGGATACTGCGTGGCTGGTTCACGAGTAATACCAGCCATAACCGCGCTCGCATCACCCAGCTGTGGAATAGCTCTTGGACTGACAAAAGAGGTTGTTTCTACCATAGGCAGCCCAGCAGCTGTCAGGAGGTCGATAAATCGTACCTTCTGCTCGGTCGGAATGTGTACTTTTTCGTTTTGTAAGCCATCGCGTGGCCCGACTTCGACCACGCGCACAAACGATGGAAATTTTATAGAAATCATAAAACTATGCACCCCTGTATTGATAGCGCGACGGCTCCTCAGGTGGCTGCTTCGTATCGTCGCGCTGCATCTTCTCTCCTCGCCCTTCCCTCACTTCTCTCTCCTCGCGCTCCTCAGGCGATGGAAGCAACACAATATGCGCGTTTTCCTTGGGAGCTGGCTCCTGCTTGTTGCGCTCTACGCGTATTTTAGTAATGCGTCGTCCCCTTGTTGCCATTACAGTGAAAGTCAAACCCTCAAATGAAAGCACATCGCCGATATTGGGTATCTTATCGAGTTGCGCATAGACAAAGCCGCCAAGCGTCTCATAGTCAGTATCATCCAGATGCATATCCATTTTGTCATTGAAGTTATAGATGTTGATTTTGGCGTCAAAGACATATTCGTCATCGCTGATTTTCTCGTACAGGTTCTCTTCGTGGTCATACTCGTCCTGGATATCGCCTACGATCTCCTCTACGAGATCTTCAATCGTGACTAGGCCAGCAACGGAGCCATATTCATCAACAACAATCACCATGTGTACGCGCTTCTGGCGAATTTCGCGCAAGAGATCATCAAGCTTTTTTGTTTCTGGCACAAAGTATGCTGAACGCACAAGATTGCGAATCGGGAAGGTGTGATGGCCTTCACGCAACTGCTTGAGCATATCCTTCGTATAGAGCACGCCGATAATCTCATCGACGCCGACACGTTCTTCATACACCGGAATACGCGAGAAACCACCTTCCATCGCCAAGTCAACAGCTTCATTGACGGTGGCTTCGCTCCCCAGCGTCACCATGTCGATACGCGGGACCATCACTTCACGCACCGTGGTATCTGCAAACGCGAAGATGCTATGAATCATCTCGGTCTCTTCCTCTTCCAACACTCCCTCTTCTTCACCGACGGTCACGAGCAGACGCAATTCTTCTTCTGTCACAAAGGGGCCATGATGTTTGATTTGCCCACCCATCATACGCACAAAAAATGAGGTGATCGTACTCAGTATCAATACAACTGGATGAAGTACCCACGCTGTAGCTTTAACAGGGCCAACCAGTACACGTGCCCAACGCAGGGGATTTTGTACGGCAGCCGTCTTAGGGGTAATCTCGCAGAAGATCAAAACGACAAGCGAGATAAGAATCGAGGAAAACAACTCACCCCAGGTCACGGAAAAACGTAACGCGAGCACAGTTGCCATACTTGAGGCCACAATAACGGCTACACTATTCACAATTAAAATGGTGGAAAGAAAGGTATTTGGTTCAGCAAGCAGATGCTCAATCTCAGCCGCTTTCTTGTCACCCTCCTCTACCAGATTCTTCAGCTTAATTCTGCTGATTGAGGTCAGGGCTGTTTCTGCGGCAGAAGCCACTCCACACAAGACCAACGTTCCGATAAGCACACTCACTTGTAGCCATGCTTGGGCGTCGAGTGACGGAACGTGAAAATCAATACCCGCGGCTATGCTTGCTAAGCCAGGGCCGTCCATAAGAACTACTACTCCTTTGTTTTATCTTCTGCCTGCGCATCGCGCGGTTCGAGTGTACGTAACACTCGCGCCGGAACGCCTACCACCATTGTGTAGGGAGGCACATCTTTCTTGACAACTGCACCAGCACCAGTATATGCATGGTCTCCAACAGTGATAGGGGCAACCAGGATGGTATCACAACCAATAAACGCCCCCTCTCCTATAGTAGTACGATGTTTCTGCTTTCCATCAAAATTAGAGGTAATCACACCAGCTGCGATATTGGTATGCTCACTAACAGTGGCGTCGCCAAGATAACTAAAGTGGTGTATGTCTGTTTCAGCACCAATTGATGAATTTTTTACTTCCGCAAAGTTGCCCATACGTACATTACATCCAAGGTATGTTCCATTGCGGCAATGGCTAAAAGGTCCGACACTGACACATTCTTCTAGTATAGACTCTTCCAACGCGGAATTTCGTATGACACAACGATTGCCAATTACTGATTGATAGATGGTCGTGCCGGGTCCAATGCGGCAACCACTCCCAATCACAGTTTTCCCTGTAATCATTGTACCAGGGAGAATAACGCTATCCATGCCTATCGTGACTTCAGTGTCAATATAGGTCGTAGCTGGGTCCGTAATTGTGACCCCTGCATACATATGACGTTCCAGGATACGGCGTCGTAAAATCTGCTCGGCCTCTGCCAATTGGACACGGTTATTGATGCCGATGGTTTCATCAAGCGTTCCCTGTACAGTAGTGATAACACGCTCCTGCGCTCCAGCTATTCCGATCAAATCAGTGAGATAGTATTCACCACCCGCATTACGGGGTAATGCCTGTAACGTGGGCCAGAGCCATGGACGATCAAAACAGTATACGCCTGAATTGACCTCTGTAATACGCTTCTGCTCCTCTGTTGCTCGCTTCACTTCTACGATTTCGCGTACACGCCCCTGCGTATCACGCACAACACGTCCAAAATCAGAAGATTGTTCAGCGTGGGCGGTCAAGAACGTAATGGTAGCATGTTTCGTCAGGTGCTCAATAAGGACGCGAGCAAGCATCTCGCTATTCACTAATGGCGTATCACCACAACAGACAAGAACAGTTTGAGGGAGCGGCTCAAGTGCATCAACGACCGCTTGTGCAGCCAACACAGCATGACCCGTCCCTAGTTGCTCATGTTGAATAGCATAGAGACAGTGTTCTCCCATCGCTTCTTCTACCTGCTCAGCAGCATGACCAAGCACTACAATTGGGCGATGTGTAGAAGCAGGCAAAGGAAGAGATGAGAAAGCAGCAGTCGCAGGGATGGCTTCAATAGCATGCAGCACATGTGCCAGAAGAGGTTGCCCAACGAGCGGGTGAAGTACCTTGTTTAAGGTTGAACGCATCCGAGTTCCCTTGCCAGCAGCAAGGACGACGGTAGCATATGTATTCATAGTAGGATGTATGATCCCTTTTTCCGTTTTTCTCTTGAGTGTAAAGGAGTGGTGGAGGCAGACACACAACTATCTACGACCTTCACCGATCAACGGAAAATAGTTGGCTCGGGCGCCAAGATTCGAACTTGGGGTCGCGGATCCAAAGACCGCTGCCTTACCACTTGGCCACGCCCGAACAGCACGCTCGATCAGGGATCTCATGCCGTAGGTATCCATCGCACAAACTCCCGTTTCCACCGCGTTCGCTACCAGTGCATTCTCTCTAGTAGCCGATAATAAGGATAGCACGGTTACTGAGGTTTGTCAACAGTAATTTGTTGCGGGCTGACGTTTTGATAGAAGGTTCAGGGGCTGATGCCAAAACGTTGAAGAACGGCTTGTGGAGAGCCAAGAGGGGAAGGGAGGAGGCGGATGGGAACGTGGGTCAAAACGGCAAATTCGGTGAGATGGAAAATGCCATAGTCTTGGGCGATGAAGACGATGATTTTATCGCGATTTTCTTCTTCTAAGCGCTTGCGCCATCGGGCGATGCCTTCTCCCCCCAACAAAGCGGAACTCAGCGTCGGAAGGACCGCAGTGGGTGAAGTGGAAGCCGTCGCGTGCTGCTTTTGCCACAAACGAAAAGCGGTGGTCATCCCCATGACCAGCAAGGTCAGATGGCAATGCACCACCACCGCCGCCTCGGTTCGTTTGGGAAAGCGCAACAGATGCCAAGGGTGTTTTCCCTCTTTGAAAATCCCATTCTCAATCACAGAGCGCCAGTCATAGGTATCAAAAATGACAAAAGGATCGTACACCTCTGCGTTCGTTAAATACACCGTGCCTCCCGTTTTGGGGAGGCGATTCTCCCATTTGCGCACCACCACCGCATTGATGGGCTGGCCAACGTAATCACGACGATGGGCGTGCTGGGTCTCCTCCACGTCGCCATATTGGTCATAGCTGGTCAAAGCTTCTAAGCCGACGACTTCCGTGCGTAGCCGCTGCTCTTTGGCGGTTTTGCCATGCCCACGACGCACCACTCTCTCGCGCACGACCACTCGCTCCCCTTTCGCCAACCCCTGTGCATCTTGGGTCACTGCCATGCTGGATTTCCCACAGATCACAAAAATCACGCCTTGTTGATGGACTCTCCACAAATCCTCTCCATCCAGATACCCCCGATCCACTACGATGGTCCCACTGTGCGCGTGCTTTCCCACATTCTGCTCAGCTTGTTCCAAAAGTGGAACCAGCCACTTCCCCTCATACTCTTGAATGTTGACCACTTTCATCGCCAGCGGCAAGCGCGTTTGGACCTCGATCAGGACCAGAATTTTCCACCCATACACGTAATACTCTTGCGTCACTGGGTCTTTTTGCCCTTTGACGTTCACTTTTCGCGTCTGTTTGATCTTGCCGCACCCCTCATAGCTTGCAGGGGTGGGCACTTTGCTTCCATCCAAGGCCACCACAAGCTTTCCCGCAAAAATTCCCCGACATGCCAGCAGTTGCACCATCCTATTGAAGAGCCGTTCCATCTCTTCTTGGCTCAGTTTGCAGATATTGTCGGCCAGACATTGGGCGGTGATCGGCCCCTGTTTCTTTTTTGTCGTGCGACTGGCATCTCCACGTTTGGTCAGCCCGTTTTCGCATTGGTGGGCATTGAAGCCGACTAGTTCCATCAAGGCCAGATCACTAAACAGCACGTGCGGCAGTTCATTCATGGACTCACCGCCCAGTAGCACTGCGCAGGAAATACAGCAGGAGAAATTGCACCGTGGGAACCAGCGTTCGTCTCACTCCCATCTGACTCACCTGTTCAAACGCTTCCAACATTCCCAGGTCTTTGAGGAAGACAAAAAATTCATCTAGCAGCCCTGCATCACTGAGATGATGCATCTCTTCTATGGTCTCCCCTGCATACAATGCTTGTGCTACTTTCGCATCATCTCGCCCCGCAACTTGCCAATGGAGTCGTTCCTGCACCACATTTCCTTCCTCGCTGGGCTTGTCTGTCCACTTTTCGCTTTCCATGCCGTCCTGCCTCTTCTCTCTTCGAGGGTTTTCTCCAGTTTACCACTTTTCCTTCTCCTCTCCTCTCTTTTACCAGCTTTTCTATTGCTGATGAGTTTATCCTTATATCAAAACGTCAGTGTTGCGGCACACATTCCGCAGTTTACGGAGAGAAAAAATAGAATTGTGAATACGCA
>JRHI01002897.1_pt1 | contig 10949 bp, 9 predicted proteins | sample 215371 | NCBI WGS metagenome assembly JRHI01 (sample SAMN02929681, study PRJNA255918) | sediment metagenome | biome: cave system; feature: Ice Cave; material: Sediment; isolation source: sediment from deep within a dark volcanic ice cave with no known source of... ... | reverse complement strand
GGTCTAAGCGAGTGCCCTTGAGCACGCCATCCACATCTCCGGCGTGGAGGCTGAAAGCATCGAGACGGGCTGCCTCGGCGTAGGTGTGAAGCGGAATCTGGTCTGCTTCCTTCAAGCCAAACTGCTTCACGACCATGATTACCGATCCCGCCGACGCATTTTGCAGCGGCACTTTAACTTCAAGCTCGTCCGGCTTGGCGGATTTCCATTCTGCCGGAAGAGTCTTGCCCGTTTCATCTTTCAGACTAACTTCGCTGACACAGCAGGCGCTCGGAGATTGCAGATGAAGGGTATCCTCGCGCCCAACAATTAGCGCGCTAGCGTCTTTGGAAGCCACAATCCACTGCCCAGGCCGGGAGGTCCGAAGGCGGAAGCGAGCTCCGTCGAAAGAATGGAAGCCCCAAAATCCGCGCAGGACGCCGCTCAATTCGCCGTCGACCCCGGCGGCTTGCATGCTCGGGGTCTCCACCACAAAACCTCCGCGCGCGGGATCGGCCTTGGCGGGGAGATCGATTGCCGGCCCGGACTTGCTTTCAACATGAAGAACGAAATTGTGCGCCAGATCGGTTGCAAAGACCAGTGGAGCGCCTTCAACCGGAAGAACGAGCGCGGGCTTGTCTGCACAGAAGACCTCGATTGCATCCACGGCTCGGAGAGGTGGCAGGAGTGCGGGGCGAACAGCAGGTAATCCAATAACCAGCACCGACTTCGGGTTGCGGAACGAAGGAGGGTTATTCAAACGCAGGTTGAGTTCATCCTTGTTGGGCAGCGCCAGCGCCGGGATGTACTGGTACTGCGCCGTGTGCGCCGTGCTCAGAATACGCGCCACATCGACGACCGCTCCGATGTAGGGACTGTAATATCCGCTCCGAGCCGTGGGAGTGGAACTGATCTGCGCCAGAAGGTCTGTAGAAGCACCCGTGGTCAAGGTTGCAACCATGGTCTGGCTATGGGCGTCGTCGAGGACGAGTTGGTCCGTGTTCTGCGTGAGGCAAGGCACTTTCTGTGCGCTGGGTTTGTCAAAACATTGCTGGTCAAGGCGAATATTTAAACTTCGCGCCAGCAGGGTAGTCCGGGATTTCAATTGTTCCGGGTCGCTGCTGGATTCTTCGTGGACGGCGTCTAAGTACTCTTCCAGGCGCAAGCGATCAAGGCTGGCTTGCTCCAGGTCTTGCGCCGCCCGCACAAAGGCTCCCGGCTTGCCCCGGACGGTGCCGCGGAGTGTACCGAAGGCGCCTCCAGTCTCGGGGGCGAGGAAGACCAAAGCCTCCTCAGCCTCCTCGGGAACGGTGACGAAAACTCCCTCCTCGCGAGCGGGCTTGTTCCAGGTTTCGACGCGAGTAAACCAGGAGTCCGGCGGAGGATTGGTGGCTCCTCGGAGAAAGGCGACAACCATTAGATAATGCACGGACTGAGTGTCTGGCAGGTCCGCATGTACCCATAGCCGGTCTCCGGCCTGGAGATTAGGAACCTGGGAGATGGGAAGGGTTTGGCCGGCACGCTGAACCCGGACCTGAACCTTGGGCCCGATCAGATCAAAGGAAGCGCTATCGGCGCGGGCCCGGCTCTGCGTCAAAACCGATAACGAGCAGGCCAGCATTACCGCAGCCGGGCGTCTCAGACTAAAAATAGACCTTCTCAAAGCCACTGCTTTCGTTCTCCTGACTTAGCGTTTGAAGCTCTCTGGATAACGCAATTCCGTTGCCCAGAGGCCGGGCTAATTCTTCCGAGCCGGAGTGCTCGAGAATGAACACCCGCAACGGCTTCCTCTCCCGAAAAACTTGGCCCGTAACGTTAGTCTGGGTTCTATGTTAGCGGCTATGAGATTCAGCAGCAACGCTACAATCGCCTCGAAGGCTTACAACCACTGGTAAGTTCAGAAGCCTGCGGCCCGCAGTAACTTTAGGTTCAGGCACATGGCGAGGTGGTCAGGGGGTAACGTCGTTACCCAAATTTTCCCAGTCTGAAAACCAAGACCGAATTGAACCTTGGGTATCTCAACCAACAGAAATTTCGATGCTAGAGTCGTGACTATGCCGGTTTTTGCAGACGACAGGAAAGAAGACACAAAAGCTGCTGGGAATGCGCAGGCGCTGGTGCAATTGTTGCGGACTCGATCCTACGAGGAGATCCGGCAGCGAATGTACGACGATGTGCCGGGCGGTCCCTGGTGGGCGGCCTGCAAGGCCGAACTCGACCTGCGTAACGGGCAGCAGGTAGCCGAGGCATCTTTAGGAATGTCCAGAGTAGTGGAAAAAATGCGAGGTTCGGTTCAGCACTTCGAACAACTCGCCGACACGCTGTGCCAGACGACTAACGACATTGCCGCTCTGCTACGAGGCGCTCAGGAAGTGAGCCGTCGGCTGGAAATTGCAGTCTACGTGGTCATCGGCGTAACCATCGTTCAGTTCTTCAATTTGGTTTTTGAAGTTTTCCACAAGCGGTAGGGGTTTGATTCAGCGACTTTTGCGGCCATAGCACTGCGGTAACCATGCCACCACTTCCGTCGAGCCCGCTTCCGTCATATCCTGTCAGAGGAAATTAGCCGCAGAGCGGCGGGACTCCCACCTCAGTATGGACTCACTGCGAATGTATTCGCTGGTTGTAGCGGGAAGCGCCGTAGTGCTTGGTGCGTATGCATTCTTGCGGCGCAAGCCGAAGACCGCGAAACAGCTCGAGCGAGAACGCCGGGTCTGGCTCGATGGTGTTGGCAGAATTACTGATGGCACAGTGATTGACGTGCAGGAGCTTAGCGCGCAGGACGGCCGCGGAGCGGCAGCGCTTTTGATTTATCAGTACGACGTGGCCGGAGTTTCCTATGAATGCTCGCAGGATGTTACTCACCTGCGGCATTGGATCAATCTGCACTCCTGCCGCCTGGGACTGCCAACGTCGGTGAAATACGACCCGCACAATCCGGGCAATTCGCTGGTCGTTTCAGAGAGCTGGATGGGACTGAGGCAGTAGCTCGACGCCGATTGTCAATCTTAAAAAAGTCTGCCTTCACTTGGTAGAGTGGATTTCGCGCCCTCTTCGCGCCGGTGTGGCGCTAGTGCCAGTCCAGATACATCGTGGTATTGCGCTTATCAAAGGTGACTTTAAGCGTCTTGTCGTCGCCCCCGATAAAATTCGCGGAAATGGTCTTCGAGAGTTCGATGGATCGATCCGCGGTTTTCGCCTTCAGGCGCAGAGTGTGGCTTCCGGCCGGTACCTGCATAGTTTCCGAACCGCTTCCCCGCACTCCGTGGAAGACTACCAGGCGTTTCTGCGTCCCTCCGTGGAGCGCCAATGTGAGGGCGAGTTGCTCATCGATCCACACTGAAAGGGTGGCGTCTTTGAATTGATGTTGGACAGCCAGTTGGATTGTGGAAGTCGGAGCGACCACTGGTTCGGGTTTAGTCGGTCCGACCGACGGTCGCGGGCTCCCAGTAGAGTGAGGAGAAAATTTCGCGCTTGCGTGAATGGGATACTTCACGGCGGCAGCGGGGAGTTTGACCGTTTTTGCGGACGCGACGTCAGATTCGAAGGAAGGTGCAGCCACGTGGTCGGGACGAGAGTTTGCGGCGGTGAGTGCTTGCGTGCCGATCGGGGCTTGCGTGCCCATCGGTGCTTCCATGCCCACCGCTACTTTTGTGCCCCCATCTGCTTTCGGCAGGGCAACGGTTTTTCTAGAAGGAATGCTGACAATGATGATGAGCCCGAGGAACAGGGCGGCACCTACCAGCAAGTCTTTCACCGAAGCTTTCTCGATCATCGTGCGAACCAGCCGTTGCGCGTAGTTCAGACCTTTTTCCGCGCCCGCGGTGGCTGTGGCCGGGCGCGGTCTTAACGATTTCGTGATCGCGGGGGAGTGGGGCACCGGGAATCCTGTCGATGAACCGGTGTACTCTTGCCGCAATTGCCGCAAGTCACTGGCGAGATCTGATCCGCGCTGGTAGCGTTCGGCGGGATCCTTTGCCACGGCCTTGGAAATTATTGGGTCCAGGGCGCGAGGAAGGTCGAGATCGAAAGCGCTGGCCGCCATAGGTTCGCGGTTGACGACTTTGAAGCAAACCGTGGTTGCGCTATTTCCATGGAAGGGCGAATGTCCGGTGACCATCACGTAGAGAATGACACCGAGCGAAAAAAGGTCTGACCGTCCATCAACGGCTTCGCCAACCAGTTGTTCCGGAGCCATATACGCTGGCGTGCCCAAAAGCCGGCCGGGGAGTGTGAACTGGGCGAGGTTCAACTTAGCGATGCCGAAATCAGCGATCTTGGCCCGGCCTTCTTGAGTGATCAAAATATTAGCGGGCTTAATGTCGCGGTGAACTACGCCCTGAGAGTGGGCATAGTCAAGTGCTTCGGCAATTTCCTCAGCCAGGTTTAGTGCGCGGGGAAGAGAAAGTTTCTTTTCCCGTGACAGGATCCGGCTCAGGGACTCGCCCGCGACGTATTCGAGGACAATGAAGGACTCGTGATTTTCCGTCTCTTCGCCGACGTCAAACACCGCGACGATACCGGGATGTTGTAGACGGCCCGCGGCCTGGGCTTCGAGAACGAAGCGCTGCCGGAATTCTTCCTCTTGTTCAGGTTCCTGATTGAAAAGCGAGAACGTCTTCAGAGCGACCAATCGGTCGATCTGAGGATCGCGAGCCTGGTACACCACGCCCATGGCGCCGCGGCCCAATTCCGCAACGATCTCGTACCGTCCGAATCTTCTGTTCTCCCGGTTTTCCATGGGCAGCGTGTTGCCCGCGAGGGCGGACCCGGGGCATACTCCGGGCCGCTGCTCAGGGACTCCTCACATGTTATCTCTGGCGTCCTCTGGGACAACCCTCACGCATGGCCGGATTCGTTACGTCCGTAATGCGGGAGTGTGGCGGGCGCAACCGCAGCGTTTGTTCGGGAAGAGTCAGTTCAGGCGGGGGGAGTCAGTTCAGGCGGTAGGAGTCAGTTCAGGCGGGGGGAGTCAGTTCAGAGGTAAAGCTAAGCCCTTAACTTCCGGTGCTGAAGCCGCCACTGTGAGCGACGGTGATTCGCAGATACTTGTAAGGATTCACGGGAGTGTCGTTAATGCGGACTTCGTAGTGGAGGTGAGGACCGGTAGAACGTCCACTGAGGCCGACGTATCCGAGGACATCGCCACGGTGGATATGCTGGCCGGTGGTAACGGAGTAGCCAGAAAGATGTCCATAACGTGTGCTGATGCCGTTACCATGGTCAAGCATCACGGCCTTGCCGTATCCACCCATAAAGTCGGCGAAAGTGACAACGCCATCAGCCGGGGCGATCACCTGCTGGCCGTAGGAACTGCCAATATCGACCCCACTGTGGAATGCGCCTTCACCGTTAAAAGGGTCGATGCGCTCACCGAAGCTGCCGGTAACCTGGCCTTCAACCGGCCACAGATTCGGGGCAGAGTTCGCCCGGATCCAGTCAGCCGTCGTGGCATTGCGGGTGAGGCCCATTGTGATGCCCACCATGGCGGCTCCGCTTAAGGCGGAGGTGCGCAGCGCGTGAAGCTGGTCCAGGGAAGAAGAAACCTCGGCGTTCTGAATCTGGTCGGCGCTGGCGGTGACCATTGTGGGCTGGGATTTAAGCCCATACAGAGCTGATACTTCACTGGCGATCGAGCCCAGGGAAGCGATCTGGACGTCGCGCTCTTTGGCTACCAGCTCGAGGCGTGAATAGCTGTCTTTCAGCTGTTCTTTTTCTGTGCGGAGTTGGTTGTACCTGGAAACCTTGAACAGCATGCGGGCGTAGGAACTGGCAATGCCGGTAAGACTAAGGAATCCAATCGCGGCGCCGATAACAAATACGTACAGGTAGTGCACGGGGATAGATATTTTGCGCAGCTGCCCGTCGTCACCGCAGGCCACAAACAGTATGTAAAAACGCTTTTGCAATTCGCTCCTCGTCTAAAGCGTAAGAATCAGACCAGAAAACCAGGGCAGTCTAATTGCCGAGGCCCTGCACGCACATCCTGATTCGTGGCACGCTTCCCATCTTGGGAATGGAAACGCTTCGCGCCCGGTACGGGGCCAAAAGATTCGGGTGCCATGCCCGAAAAAAATAGAACTTGTCAAAGCCATTTTCCTCTGCAATTACAATCGAATGCAGAAGTTAGCTCGGCTAGAGTTTGTTAATGACTGGTTAACCGTAACAAACTGGATTCCCCCTGTCAATGCGGCAGGAGAAGGTTAACTATTACTTAAGGGTGGGTCGGTGGATGCCGAAAAACGCGGCTTTAGCCGTCTTCCAGGACCATGCTCTGCTGGCCAGATTTCTAGCCTTGCGCCGGCGTCAGCGCCGCTTCGACTATGATTCCTTCGCGTGCCTGTCAACGAAAAAGCGCTGATCGCTGAAATCCACCGGATGGCACTGGCCTCTAGTCAGAGACAGGTGAAAGCCAATGTCCGAGCTAGCCGTTCGGCGGCCATCGTAACCGGAATTGGGGACGATTGCGCCGCACTACGAGTGCCGCCCGGCCTCGATATGTTAGTTACAACTGACTTCAGCCTGGAAGGGATTCACTTCCGGCGCGACTGGCACTCGGCCGAGGCAGTGGGACACCGATGCCTGGCGCGGGGGCTCAGTGACATTGCAGCCATGGGCGGAAAGCCGGTTGCCGCCTTTCTTTCACTGGCCCTGCCCCGCAACTTACCACAGGCCTGGGTGCGGCGGTTCATGCACGGCCTGATTGAATTGGCGAATCAGTTTGGAGTGACTCTGGCGGGCGGAGACACGGCGGAGTCGCCCAGTGGCGTGCTGGCGGACATCATCGTCGTCGGGACTGTGCCGAAAGGAAAAACTGTGTTGCGTTCGGGAGCACGTGGCGGCGACGGCATTTTTGTCAGCGGACAGCTCGGCGGCTCGGCCGCGGCGGTCCGCCAAATGCGAAAGAAGCCTAAGACCAAGCTGAATTTGCGCGAGTATCCAGGGCATTTTCTGCCGCAGCCGAGGATCGAAGTAGGACATTTTCTGCGGGCACGAGGCCTGGCTACCTCGATGATCGATACCAGTGACGGCCTCTCCACCGACCTGGCGCACCTCTGTGAAGAGAGTGGTGTAGGGGCGGAGGTGGAAGCGGGACTGGTTCCGCGAGCGAGGGTCGGCAAGCCCGGACGCGAAGTGGACATCGACCTGGCGCTGCACGGAGGCGAAGACTATGAATTGCTGTTTACCGCGCCCGCAACCGTCTCCGTTCCCTTGCGGATTGCCGGCGTCCCCATTAAACGGATCGGAAATATTACGCGCAGGCGGAAGATATATCTGATGGATCGGGATGGAGGCCGACAGGAGTTGCAGCCGCAAGGATGGGAACATTTCCGCCATTGACGCCGTTACCTTCGTACCGTGGGTGAGTCTGGTCTGCAGCGACAAACGAGACTAGAGTTAGGACCATGTCGCTCTGCCGCCTGGCACTTTTCCGCCTTTTGATTGCGTTGCTGCTCATCGCTTCAGGAACCGCCTTACTGAGTGCACAATCCAAGAAGCAGCCGCCTCCTCCACCCGTGCACGCAAAGTCGCCGTCTCCTGCGGTGACGGATGATCTGGTGCACCAGCAGTTTGGGGAGAATTGTTCGCTGTTGGGCGGGCCACCGCAGTTTGTGGCTGATCTCGACGGCGACGGGATCGAAGACCTCCTGGTAGCCGCACGATGCAAGAATCCAATCTCGGATCAGGACGAATACAGCTTCCGGGTGGCTGATCCTTACAACAGTTTTTTGGGATTTGGCGAGGTAAAGGTTACTTCCACATTTGCCTCCGACGAGCCTGATCGCCGCGGGTTAAGCTTGCTGATTATTCACGGCGCCGACAAGGATGGTTGGCGCGCCGAAACTCCGAAGGCCAAATTCGTGTTGATCAACCTGCCCTTCAAGACGCTGTCCGTAAAGAAGCTGGCGATGAAGAAAAGAACTATCCTGGGGATCTACATGGAAGAGCGGGGCGAAGGCGGGAATACTTCGTCAGTGATTTACTGGGACGGGAAGAAGTATCGATACCAGCAGTTGGGCGCCACGTTGGAATAAATTCTGAAATAAAGTTTAGGAGGGTCTCGGTCGCCTGCGAGGGACTCGACGTTTCATCCGGCAGATAGAGCACCTTAGTACCCGTTGCTCCTCACTACCCGTTCCTCCTCAGTACCCGTTCCTCCTCAGTACCCGTTCCTCCTCACTAGTCCTTCTGGGGAACTGTGTCGTTACCAAGGGCGATATCTAAGGCATGGTTATTGCCGCTTCCGGCCCACCGGACCATCAGCCCGAGGCTCCTGTTGCTGATCGCATCGCACGCCAATCATCGTCGCATCGCCCGGCCATTTCAACCGAGCAATTCTCTGACTCAGTGCAACTCGAAGTGAAAAACGTCCACAACCAGGAACGTTTTGCGATTGAGCAGAACCACGTGGCCGCCGATCACCACGTGCTCACAGTCGGGTGGCGGGGGTGGAAGGCGGTACTCCATGTCATCGGGGCAGCGCCGCATTTTCTTTCTCAATCCGGGCGGCAGAGTTCCGCGAACAACTAACTGACGCTCCAGGCCCGAAGGGAGCCGGTCGCGGTCGGCTAAGCCGGGAGGAAGATGTTCGTAATTTTGCTGGTACCATCCCCGCATCTCCTCGCGGTCGTGGTCCGAATAGCCGTGGTGCCCGTGGTCACCATCATCATGATCGCCATCAACATGGTCGCGGTCGTCACCGTCGCCGCGATCGTGCTTTTCGTGGCCGTGGCCGTGCTCGTCGGCCAAAGCGATTGTGGTCGAGAGCGCTAGTGAGAGAGTTACAATCGCTCCGGCTCGCAGCCAAAGTTGGAATGACATGAAGGCCCCCCTGCAAATGGCAGAATCTAAGGCTAAGAGAAGGGCGGGACACGCACAAATTACGGAAGGCCACTGTGATATCAGTGATTTTTGTCCGCCGTGAAGATCTTCGGAAAATGCGGGTCCCACAATGCGTGGCGTGGAGTGCTCAGCCCGACCCCAATGCACCCGAGAACGAGAGATTACTTTGAGCGCACGGAGATGGGGGCCGCGGACAAAAAAGTTCCGGCAATAGACAGCATGACGGCGCGCGAGGCAATAGCGAAAGTCTTATCTCTCAAATAGCGCGGTACGACTGGGAAGCCGCAGAAAGTCTTTTTGCGCTGCCCATGCCGCCAGGGGCGGTTTTGGCGGCACAATTCCAGAACCGCCACGACTTCCGCGCTCCTCAAGTTGACGTTTCACCCGCTCGATAAGCACGACCAGTTTTTTGGATTCGTGATCCCGCTCCGCTTGCTTACACATCTTGTGGAAGTCCTGCGGCTGCTTCTCTTCTCGAAAGGTCATGTGGGGGCAGTTCCTCGTCCTTGAATATAAGCGGCCCTAGCGTACTCCCCTGGCGATCGATTGCCAATCCCCTATTAAGCCGAGATATCCTCAGGTCTTCGCTGTACCACTTCACGGCATATCGTGCGAGTCGGCCATCCGACCTGGCAGTTGGCGAGGTTTGCCGACCGATTTGACGTACAATTCGACCCCGAAGGAGACGACCGGCTTGCGCGTAGCGGTATTCGTGATCATGTAACTTCGTAAGAGACATCCTGTAGAGACGTACCTGCGGCGTCTCTGCCAGGCTGGCGCTGCATCCAATCCAGTATCCATGCCAGGTCTCCCCATCCCGCTCGGAGTGCAGTTGGTGTGGCTTCTTATGCTGGCAATTCCTGTGGCCTGCATAGCCTGGACCATCACCCACGAAGAGGTCCTCCGCGAGCCAAGAGAATACTGCCAGCGTCAGACGCGCCAAGCCCGTAGCCTCCCCCAACGAAAATTCTTTTATTTGTTCACCTGCGAGTACTGTTTCAGCCACTACATCGCGGGTCTGTTTCTGATCATCACGCGGTTTCACATGCTCTATGCGGGATGGCGTGGATATCTCGTTGCCCTTTTCGCCCTGGTATGGGTGGCCAATCAATACATGAGCATTTACAACCGCCTCCGCCTCGACATCAAGCATGAACACCTCGAGATCGCGGCCAAACAAGAAGACGTCGAGCAACGCAAAGCTGCCTGAGTACCAACAAATTATCAGCTTCGTCGGCACCAAAACCTGCTCTGGCCAGAAGGAACCACAGTGATTCGCTTGCCAAAAACCGCCGGTGCCCCCACAACCGTATCTCTTCTTACCCTATGCCTACTCGCTGGCCTTGAACTCGCTTGCGGAGGAGGAACCGGCATTTTCAACGGCCCTCCCCCCATTCAAAATCCAGTTCCGGCGGGCCAGCCCACGTTTTCGCATGTAGTCGTGGTCGTCGAGGAAAATCACAGTTACGAGGAGGTCATCGGCAACTCCGCCATGCCCTACCTAAACAGCCTGGCGAAACAATACGGCTTGGCCACGCAGTACTATGGCGATACGCATCCTTCGCTGCCCAACTATTTCATGATGACCACCGGCCTGCCGGAAACTCTGACCGACACTTTGAACGGAACGGTCAACGATGACAACGTTGTCCGCGAACTGGCCAAAGTCGGCAAGACTTGGAAGTGTTACGCCGAAAGCCTCCCCACCACCGGACCAGCCGCGGATGTCTATCCTTATGTCCGTCGCCACAATCCGTTCTCTTACTTCTCTGACGTGCAGAGTACGGCACAGGCGTCGAACATCGTTTCTTTCCCGCAGTTCGCCACCGACATTGCGAGCAACGCGCTGCCACAGTATTCCTTCGTCTCGCCCAACCTGCTCGATGACGGACACGATGGCTCTCTAGCCCAGGCCGATACCTGGCTTCAAACAAATATCGGCCCACTCATCGCGAGCCCGGCCTTCCAGGCCAGCGGCCTGCTGGTCATTACCTTCGACGAGGGCGCGCTGAGCGACATCTCCCACATCGGAGGCCACGTTGCCACCGTTGTCATCAGCTCCAAGTCAAAAAAGAATTACACTTCGCAAACGGTCTACCAACACCAGAGCCTGCTGCGCCTGACGC
>JRHI01002896.1_pt1 | contig 10949 bp, 10 predicted proteins | sample 215371 | NCBI WGS metagenome assembly JRHI01 (sample SAMN02929681, study PRJNA255918) | sediment metagenome | biome: cave system; feature: Ice Cave; material: Sediment; isolation source: sediment from deep within a dark volcanic ice cave with no known source of... ... | reverse complement strand
ACTTTGCCCTACGGGATACACGCCGACGCTGCCAGACATCCCACATTGGCCACGTAAATAAACTCTCCTGAAGGAAAAACTAAGGGGGTTTGATGAGAGGCTAGAATTGGATTGCTCGCACCGAGCTGCTTAATTGTGCCACCGCCAGCACAGGCCGATAAACAGAAGATGAAACTACCAGAAAACGAGTCGTTGCGGACTCAGCTGACAGAAGCGCAAATAAAGCATTCGTAAAATCTTCGAATCAAAGAGCTGCGGGAGTCCAATGAGGCTTGTCAGTTTGCGTATCACACTAGAAGTAGCAGTGGCATTGTCATTAGCATTGCTGCCGCCAACGATGTGTCTTGCCGATTACGGGTCAAGGACAGACGTTAGGCGCGCACGATCAGCTGAGATTGGCGTCTGGAGTTCCTATTGTCACTGTAAGACGAGGGTCGAGGTGCCAGATGTGACCGTCGCTGGGCGCTACGCCTTGGCAAGTTGGGAAAGCAGCGAGAGTAACGGTCAGTCGCTGCTGCGTTTGGATCATGGTCATTGGCATCGTATCGGGCACGGCGGCGGCGGCATGAATACCGCAGATCTGGTGGACTACGGTGCTCCGTGTGGCGTTGCCAAGCGGCTTGTGGAACACAACCATGAGTCCGAGAAAGTCGAGCGCATGTTGCAAACACACCATAGGTGCAGTGGTAAAAGAAGTTAAAGTTGTTCTAATCCTGGGAAAGTATCAAACTAGCTTGCGCGCAGACCGCACATCACACTACGGAGTTACTAAATGAAACATCGCATACTATCGAGCTGCGTTGCCGCAGTCTTCGTAGCCGCCTCGCTCACGGGATGCACTAAGGTCGGCACGAGCACGAGCATAAGCACCGGGCACAACTCGTGGACGCTGCCGGGCCATCTCCGCATCGCCGGCGTGAGCGAACCGGACAATATGAACCCGCTAGTCGGCAATCAACAAATAGAAGTCGATCTCTCAATGTTTTGGGGTGGTTATCTCTTCAATTGGAACGACAAGAACGAATTCGTGCCCGAGCTTGCCACCGAGGTCCCCGATACCAAAGACGGCGATATCAGTAAGGACGGGCTGGCGATTACGTATCACCTGCGCAAAGGCGTGCTGTGGCAGGACGGTGCACCTTTTAGCGCAGATGACGTCATCTATACGTGGCAGCAGATCATGAATAAGCGCAACAACGTGCAAACGCGCACCGGCTACGAACTCATCAACAAGATCGACAAAGTGGACGACTACACGATCGTCATTCATTTGAAGCAGCGCTACGCACCCTTTGTGGCTTCATTTTTTACGATGTCATCGACACCGTATCCAATCTTACCCAAGCACTTGTTGTCTCGTTATTCCGACATAAATCAAATCGCTTATAACAATAAACCGGTCGGAACCGGACCTTTCATCGTCAAGGAATATATCAAAGGAACCGTGATCCGTATGGTGGCCAATCCACGCTATTGGCGCGGTGCTCCCAAATTAGCTGAGGTCGATTACCGGATCATCCCTGACGAAAACACTATACTCACCCAGCTGCGCACGCACGAAGCGGACATGGAGTATAACGCACCATCTTCGCAAACGCCTAGTTTTGCGCAGATTCAAGGCGACAAGACCTATCTCACAGCGTTTACGCACTACCGTCAGATTGGGTTGAATCTCAGCAACCCGATCCTCTCGGACGTGCGCGTCCGCCAAGCGCTCGCGTACGGCATCGATCAGCAAGAGCTCATCAACACGATAAGCCATGGCGTCAACATGAAGGGTGACAGCGACCAGCCTCCGTTCTTGTGGGCCCATGCAAATGGTCTCAAACAATATCCGCATGATCCGGCGCAAGCGGGTCGCCTACTCGACGAGGCGGGCTGGAAAATGGGTCCCGACGGCTACCGCTACAAAAACGGTCAACGCCTTTCTTTAGGTATGTCGGGAGCGACTGGCGCCGCAGAAACGAGAAATTTGGAGGCCGTCGTGCAGAATGAATGGCAAAAGATCGGCGTCCAAGGCATCATCAAGAATTACATTTCAGGACTATTCTTTGCCACCTACGGTGCCGGCGGGATTTTGCAAACGGGTAAGTACGACACCGCATTTTATTCTTGGATCAATGGTGTAGATCCCGATGACGCCACGTTGTTCATGTGCAACCAGTTCCCGCCCAACGGGCAAAATTCGTATCACTTCTGCAATCACGATCTCGATGCGGCAGAGAACGTCGCACTCACCGAGTACGATCAGGCTAAGCGCAAGGCCGCCTATGACAGTATACAGCACATTCTTGTGGACCAAGAACCGCTCATCATCATATGGTTCGTGCGCCGGCAAGATGTCGTCAACTCCGATCTTAAGAACTACAAACCGGCCCACGCGGTAACGACGTTTTGGAACACTTGGGAGTGGCAGCTCTAAGAGCACCTAGCTTTTGCAAAAAAGGCAGAAGCGGAACGCTTTAGGGCTGGCAGTGGTCCGGCGCCGTCCAACTTCTAAAAGGAAAAGTTTACGCAACCCCCAACGGGGTACAAAGTAAGCGGGCCGTCAAGCCCCAACCATAGGAGTGACTGAATGAGTATTCTTGCTTGGATCGTGGTCGGCATAATCGCCGGCTTTCTGGCTAAAGCGATTGTCCCAGGCGAAGGCCCGGGCGGCATTCTTGGTGACATGATCATTGGTATCGTCGGTGCCATCCTTGGCGGCTGGTTATTCAACGCATTCGGCCATTATGGCGCCAACGGCATTAATCTGTGGAGCATCCTTGTCGCGTTCATAGGTGGCGTGGTCTTGCTCCTCATAATCCGCGCGGTTACGGGTAGGCGCGCAGTCGTTTAACACGAGCGCTTAACCGGGAATCCTTACCAAGATGAATGGAGGTTGACGCAAGTCAGCCTCCATTTATTTTTTTTTGCAAAGAACCGGTGCGCGTGGTGAAGAACCGCACGGCGTGGAGTCGCTCTTTGTCAATGCCGACATAACCACGCTCGATCCCTCACATCCCGCAGCGCGTTCCCTGCTGGTCCGGGATGGGCGCATCGAGCGCGTACTCGATCAAACCGCCGTCGGCTTGGGCAGCCAGGTGCGTGTGGTGGACTGTCAGGGAGGTTGGCTCGTCCCCGGCTTTCACGACTGTCACGTGCACCTTACGGCAACGGGCCTGCTCGCCGGGGAGCACGATCTCAGCGTCTTCCGCGACTTAGATTCGCTTCTCAAGCGAGTCGGAAAACTGGCCCGCGAAGAAAGCGCCGTGTACGCGGGTAACTTTCAAGAATTTGAGTTGCTCGAACAACGTGCGCCGACGCGACAAGAAGTCGACGCCGTTGCGCCCCGAACCCCGGTGCTGATCACGCGCATCGACGGCCACTCCTGCATCGTGAACGGCGCGGCGTTTGACGCGCTCGGTCTCGACCGCGCGGCGAACGGCGTTGAAAAAGACGATGCGGGTAACCTGACCGGCCGTCTTACGGGTACAGACAACTATGCCGCGCAAGTGGAATTCCTGCGCCGCCTGCCCCAGCGAGTGCTGCGCCGCGCCGACCGCGCGGCTGCGTCCATGGCCCTCGCGTCCGGAATCACCACGCTGCATAACGTCATCGAGGGCGACGCGTCCTATGAAGAGCTGGCCGAGATCTACATCGATAACTCCGTGCTCGCGCTGCACGTGATTCCTAAGTCATGCACGATGAACGTGGCAAAGGTGAAGCGCCTCGGCGGCCGGCTTTTCGGCGGTGATATCTTCGTGGACGGATCCATCGGGTCGCGCACGGCGTCGGTCCAACAGCCCTACGTGGATCGCGGCGGCAATGGAATGTTGTACTTGAGGTGCGATCAACTTGCGGAATTGTTTTCCGAAGCCGCTGAAGCGGAGCTTTCGTTGGGCGTCCACGCTATCGGAGACAACGCTATCGAAGAAACGATCGCCGCTTGGGAGACCGTGGCGAAAAAGCGCGGCTCGCTGGCTGGCTTGCGGCCATCGATCGACCATTTCGAGATAGCTCGCCCCGATCATATCGCTCGCGCAGCACGGCTGGGATTGCTGCTCTCGATGCAGCCCGCATTCGATCACCTGTGGGGCGGCAGCCACGGCATGTACGAAGACCGTCTCGGCCAGAAGCGTTCGCAAACGATGAACGCGCTCGCTACGGCGCGCCGAAGCGGCTGCCTGGTGTGCGGCGGCTCCGATAGCCCGGTGACGGCGCTCTCGGCCTTGCTGGGCATTCAAAGCGCCGTCAGCCACCACGTGGAAAGCGAGCGGCTCAGCCTCGACGAGGCTTTGCGAAGCTACACCTGCGACGCCGCCATGCTTTCATTCAACGAGCAGCGTAGTGGCCGTCTCAGCGAGGGCATGGCCGCAGACTTCACCGTTTTGGAAAAACGGCTCGATGCTGTTGCGCCGCACGAAATTCGAAATGTGAAGGTATTGATGACCGTTGTCGACGGTGAAGTGCACTACGCATGTTAGAAGCAGTAAGACCCATAAAGCTGGATGAGATTCTCGCCGCACGCGAGCGCATCGCGGCCGTTATCGCCCGCACGCCGCTGGTACGGCTTGAGCTGGGGCCCGACGCACCGGACGTCCGTTTGAAGCTCGAGACGCTGCAGCCCATCAATGCATTCAAGTTGCGCGGCGCCGCCAATGCGGTCGCCATGCTCAGCGATACCGAAAAGCGGCGCGGCGTTTGGACGATCAGCGCGGGCAATGCAGGTCAAGGAGTAGCGTACGCAGCTCGCGCGGCTGGGATTCCGTGCACGATCGTCGTGATCGAAACCGCGCCGGACTCAAAAATCGATCGCATGCGGAGGCTTGGAGCCCATCTGATCATGGCACCTTTCGACGCCTGCTGGCAAGCGTTGGAAGCGCGCTCCTTTCCGGGTGTCGAGGGTACGTTCGTGCATCCATTCGACGACCACAACTTCATCGTTGGCAACGCGACCCTCGGACTTGAAATTGCCGAGGATCTTCCGGGGGCAGCCGCCGTTATCACCGCTATAGGCGGTGGCGGCTTGATTGCGGGCGTCGCCAGTGCTCTACGCGCACTGCGGCCGAACATCAAGATATACGGCGCCGAGCCGGATACCGCGGCGCCGGGAGCGCTGTCATTTTCCAGCGGTTCGGCCCAGGCTTTTGCGAACTGGCAAGCTTCGTTCGTTGACGGCGCCGGCGGCAAGAGTATGTTCCCGCGTATGTGGGAGCGCATTAAAGACATCGTTGATGGATCGATCGTCGTTTCGCTCGAAGAGGTCAAACAGGCGATGCGGCTGGTGGCCGAGCGCACGCGCATCATCGCTGAAGGCGCCGGCGCGCTGCCGGTTGCGGCTGCCTTGAGCGGAAAGGCCGGCAGTGGGCCAATCGTCGCGGTGGTCTCGGGCGGTAACATCGACCTCGCGACTTTCGCGAAGCTTACTGGTGCTGCGTAACCCGCTGCGAGCCCGCGGAGTTAAGCAGATCAAGATAATCGAGAGCCGCGTAAATGGAAGCGACTTGGCTTTGTGCGCGCACGTGCCGCAACCGGACTTGTTCGAGCACTCGGTCGAGCGGCACCAGGGTGGTGTCCACAGCTTCCGTCGCTTCCGGTGAGGGCGTGCCTGTCGGGGTCGCGTCAGTCGCGATAAAGAGATAGAGCTGCCCGGTCGAACTTGTGGGATCAGTCGTGAACTGGGCTACGGGACGAAAGTCACGCGCGACATAACCCGTTTCTTCTTCAAGCTCGCGGCGTGCGCAGGTCAGCGGATCCTCACCCGGCTCGAGCATGCCGGCCGGCAGCTCCAATACCACGTCACCGATGCCGTGCTTGTACTGACGCGTGAAGACCACTTCGTTCGCCGGCGTTATCGCAAACGTGACGGAGAAACCGTTGTGTTCGCGCACGTAATAAGAGTCGACGGTCGAACCGTCCGGGAGCCGGCAGCTGTCGCGGCGCAATCGATACCAGGGCGATTCGACGACATACTCGGAAGAGAGTGTTTCCCACTTGCGCCGCGCCATGCTGAAAAACTTTCGTGACGGCAACTGCGCTCCCATTTAGCTCGCGCCAGCGTCGCGATTCAGGGGCCATAAAACTATTTTCCTCGATAAAACGTATTAATAGTGAGCGGCATCCGTTCGCCCTGCGGGCGCCGCTCTTCAGATTAGGGCGTCCCACAACTGCGACGGATATGCTTCCCGGCCGATAGTATAAGCAATGCCCATTCCGCTAATAGAAGTCGAACAGCTAAGCAAGCGCTTCGGATCCACCTTGGCGGTCAATCGCCTGACTTTCACCGTCAATGCCGGTGAAATTTTTGGCTTTCTGGGCCCAAACGGTGCCGGCAAGACGACGACTATAAAGATGCTCACCGGGCTCGCACGGCCGACCACCGGCAGAGCGCGGCTCAACGGATTCGATATCGCGCGCCAGCCGGTACAGGCTAAGCGCGTTTTTGGTTATGTGCCCGACGAGCCTCAGGTATACGGAAAATTGACGGCGCTTGAATTTCTGAATTTTGTGGGCGACGTCTTCGAGATGAAGCCCGAACGGAAAGCCCGCCGGATCATCGAGCTGCTGAAACTCTTCGGACTCGAGCTCGACGCCGGCAGTCTGCTCGGCAGCTTTTCGCACGGCATGAAGCAGAAGGTGATGCTGTGCTCCGCGTTGCTGCACGAACCGAAAGTGTATATCCTCGACGAACCGACGGTGGGTTTGGATCCACGCAGCGCAAAATTGCTCAAGGGAATACTGAGGGACATTGCTTCTGACGGCGGCGCGGTGTTCATGTCAACGCATATCATGGAGATCGCTCAAGCTTTGTGCGACCGCATCGCAATTTTGCATCAGGGCGAGATCGTCGCTTTGGGCAGCGTACACGAGCTGCGCGTCTTACAGGGCAAAGAAACGCTGGAAGATATTTTCCTCACGCTCACCGGAACGCCGGAAGAGCGTAGCCTGGCCAACATCATTTGAGCACGCGCCGCTCGGCGCTCGGCCAAATGCTGTGGTTGACCGGGATGTTGTTGAAGCAAAAGGCGCTTGCGGCTCGCCGGGACTGGTCGACGCGGACATTCTATACAGTTGCCGTCGGCGCGGGCGCGGTCTTGTTCCTCTTCATCCTGTTCGGATCGTACCTGGTCGCGCGTACGCTGTATGACGACCGTGCCTGGAAGCTACTCGCGAGCATACCCGCCTGGGCGTTCCTGATCTATCTATTCACCGACATCTTCATCGCTTTTGGTCAGGCCTTGGGAGATCTGTATCTTTCCAGCGATATGTTGGGGCTTATGAGCATGCCTCTGCGCACGCCCAGCATCGTCGTCGCAAAATTCGTTGGCGGCGTTGTCCAGAACGAAGTGTACGTCGTCACTTTTTTCATTCCGTTTGTTATCGGATTCTTTTATGGAACGCACACGCCGTGGTGGGCGTATTTGCCGACCCTCCTGGGCGTCCTCGTCTTTCCTGCAATGCTGTATGCAGTGCTGAGCTGCGTGACAATTGTGACGCTGCGCTACGTACCGTCGCGCCATGCCAAGGAAGTGCTATGGCTGCTCGGGGCTACGGTGCCGACGGTTTTCTGGGTAGCAAGTTTTTCGGGCATCGCGCACGCACGCGGCGATCTCGAAACATTGCAACTGCCGCAGGCGCCCTCGTGGCTGCCCAGCACGTGGATCGGTGGAACAGTCGCCTCGTTTGCCACCGGAGCGCCTCTCACCGCATTGGCCTGGCTCGCGTTGACGATGTCCGTCGCGCTTGTGGCGTGCCCCTCGGCTTTGGCGTTCGTGTCGCGCGCTTTCGAAGAAGGCTGGACGCAGTCTGCGACCGTTGGGCGCCGGGCCGTCCTCACAAGCTCCGAGCTACGCCGAACCGAGCCCGCCTGGATCGCGCTCTTCCGCAAGGACTTCCTGGTGCTGCTGCGGACACCACAATTGTGGTTCAGTCATATAACATCATTGGGGTTTGTCGGCTATCTGCTCGTCGGCCACAAGGTGCAAACACCGCTGCTGCCCTTGACCGTGCAACTCGCGATGCTGCAGATCGGTTTCGTCGCAATCCTAGCCGGCCTGAATCCCGGGATGACCGCTCTGTCGTTAGAGCACGGTGCAGTGTGGATTTTAAAGAGCACACCGTTGCGCCCAAGCGACATTTTGTGGGCGAAGTTCGCAGTGACACTCGGGCAGACCGCATTTGTGGTCATTGCGGGCGCGGCCGCGCTCGCGTACGGCTATGGGTTTGGAATCCCGAACAGCGCTGCGCTGCTTGGGTTCGCTTTGGTCATGGCCACCTGCTCCGTCTGTTTTGGGGTGTTGTTCGACACGACTTTTCCGTCGTTTCAGTGGGAAAATCCTAACGCCATCAACCGTGGAGTCCGTATGATCATACCCTTCCTGGCGGGCGTGACCGTGCTCTTATTCAGCGCCGCGTTGCTGGAAACGATGCGCGTTGTGTTGCATGGCGAACGAGCGGTAGCCGTGGGTCTGCTGCTCACCGCCCTCACGGTGGGTTGGGTTGCCCGCCGCACGCTGCAACAATCGTTGCGCAACATTGCGACCATGGAAGTCTAGCCGGTTGGTTTGAGTTTTGGTCCGTGCGGCAAAGAATGCTATATGCGCTGGCTTGGATTGCTCGTAGCCATTATCGTCTGGATCGTTCTCGCTGCCGAACCGGCCAACGCTATGTGCTCGAACGACGCCAGTGGGGTCAAACTTTCGACGATCGCATATGGCGAGGACCTGATCTTCCAAACCCTGGACCACTATGCGCCCACACCCCGGCATGGGGAACCGCTGATCGTCTTCGTGCATGGCGGCGGCTGAATGAAGGGCGACAAGACCCAATATGTGGACCTCGGCCGGGCGTTTGCGCGCTGCGGGGTTGCCTTCGCTGCTGTGAATTACCGGCTGGCGCCTACAGCATCAGTCGAAGAACAGGCTCTTGACGTGGCTGTTGCGATGCGCTGGCTGCGCGTGTCGTGTCGGTCTCGCAAACGAGCCTGCTCGTCAATCAACTGCGCGCAGCGGGCGATCAGGTGGCTTACTTGCAGCCCGATCGCGACCATATGACGGTGCTACAAAGCATGATAACGATCCCTGATGATCCGATTCGCGTCGCGATAACGCGCTTCGTTTCGACCGGATCATTGACATCGCTCTAAGGTCATCCAGGGTCAAAGGAGTGTTGCCCGTAATAGCACCAGCCCTGAAGCTTCGTAGCGGATTTGGACTCATCATCGTTGTCTTCTTGCTGTGCGCCGCGTGCGCCGGCTGCAGTGCGCGTCACGCAGCCGTGTCGGCTTCGTCGTGCGATGTGCAACCGCATGCGGTGCGGGTGCTCGCGAACCTGCGCTACGGGTCGGCCGGCGATCTCAAAACATTAGATTTGTTCGTTCCCGAGCACCGCGCGGGCGAGCCCCTTGTCGTTTTCGTCCACGGTGGCGGTTGGATCGGCGGCGATAAGAGATCGTACGAGCATGTTGGCTACGCGTACGCTCGCTGCGGGATCGCGTTCGCGAGCATCAATTATCCTCTGGCGCCGCGCGCCCGGGCCGACGTGCAAGCCGATGTAGTGCTGCAGGCCACGCACTGGCTGCTCGCCCATGCGCCTTTGTACGGTTTCGCTTCGGATCGGATTTTTCTCATGGGCCACTCCGCGGGAGCCGAGTTGGTTACGCTTGCCGCCTTGCGCCGCGCGCCATCCACTGACAAGTCTGGATTACATATCTCGGGCGTGATCGCTCTTGACGGCTTCGCGTACCAGCCGGTCGCGGATTTCCCCGCTTCGCGCAACCTTGCGAACTTGCCAGGTTACTATGCCGCTGCTTTCGGAGCGGATAAGGCTCGCTGGCCAAGCTACGATGTCACGCACAACATCCGCGGCCACGAACCAGCTTTTGTGATCGTGCACGGGCTCGACGATACTTATGTACCGGCGCAAGACTCGCAGCGTCTCGCGCATGCGCTGACAAGCGCGGGCATAACGGTAACGTATCTGGAGCCGAGCGGTCTAGACCACAACACGGTCATTGGAGCGATGATCCACGGTCCGGCCGATCCGACCGCCCAAACGATTCAAGCCTTTATCTTCGGCAATGGCTCGCAGCCGGCGATTGCAGCCGGCCAATCGCGAGAGTTAGGCGCGGCTTGGGCCGCCGGCATTCCATCGCCTCTGGCGTCGCCTTCTCCACGTCTGCCGCGTCCGGATCATGTCGTCATGGTCATCGAAGAGAATCATGCCTTTTCTTCGATCATCGGGAATTCACAAGCGCCCTACATGAATAAACTAGCGAACAACGGTCTGCTGCTCACGCAATCTTACGCGGTGACGCATCCCAGCCAGCCGAATTATGTCGCGCTCTTCGCCGGGCAGATCAATAGCAACGGAGACGGTTGTCCAGAACGTAAGGTTCCTGCCAACGCGCCCAACCTGGGCAGCGAGTTGATCGCGGCCGGATTTAGCTTCGCCGGTTATTCGGAAACCATGCCGCGCGCCGGCTTTACCGGCTGCTGGGCGGGCTTTGCAAAGTGGAGTTACGCGCGCAAGCACAATCCATGGGTGAACTTCAGCAACATTCCGCCGGCGTCCAACCAGCCTTTCAAGGCCCTGCCGAAGTACGAGAACTTGCCCACCTTAGCCATCATCGTACCGAATCAGGCGCACGACATGCACAGCGGGTCGATAGAAGACGCAGATGAATGGTTACAAAAAAACCTGGGCGCGCTGATCGACTGGAGCGCGACCCACAATACCCTCTTCATTCTGACCTGGGACGAGGACGATCGTGAAGAAAGCAACCACATCCCGACGATCTTCGTCGGACCTATGGTCAAAACGGGTCGCTACGATGCGCACGTCGACCACTACGGCGTGCTGCGCACCTTGGAAGACATGTACGGTTTGACACCGACCGCCAACGCGCGCAACGCGCCGGGAATGACCGGCTGGTGGCGCTGACTCTCCCCACTCCCTAGACTTTCGCG
>JRHI01002895.1_pt1 | contig 10958 bp, 11 predicted proteins | sample 215371 | NCBI WGS metagenome assembly JRHI01 (sample SAMN02929681, study PRJNA255918) | sediment metagenome | biome: cave system; feature: Ice Cave; material: Sediment; isolation source: sediment from deep within a dark volcanic ice cave with no known source of... ... | reverse complement strand
TTTGACCACTGTTGAACATATTTTCTGTCGGGGAGAGAGGGAAGTGGCGGCCGTCCACGGCGCCGCGATGCAACAGAGGCAGCATGGCCCAATCAAAGAGCCGCTCCCCCTTGGTGCCCTGGCTCTGGCTGAGTTGTTGCCAGTCCTGGGCGCAGAGCACGTCTTGGGCGATGCTGGCCACATCGGCAAGCCGACATCCCGAGTGGCGCTGCACACAGACGACTTCGATGGAAGGAACGGCCAGCGCGTAGGCGTCGCCTTGCTCTTCGAGGAAGAGGCGCAAGTCGGGGCTGTGACCATAGACGGTATCAGCCACCACCCAGCTGATGGGCAGGCGGGCCGACTGCGCCCGTTGGACCATGCGCTGTGCCAGTTCGGGTTTGGTCTGAAAGGTGAGCGTCTGGGGGATATGAGCGGCTTGTCTGCGCGCCGCATCGTGGCACCACGCTTCTGGCAGATACAACTCCCGATCAATGAGGGCATGCCCCAGGGTGGTCACGTAGGAGAGGAAGACGCCCACTTGACAGTTCTGCACCTGCCCCGTGGCCCCGCACTACTGCTTCTGGACGCCAGCGGAGTGGCTGCCGCGTTTGGGAAAGCCGCTTTCATCCAGGACCAGCACGGGAAAGGGAGCCTCGGGCTCGGCCTTGTCCGAGAGCATGGGAGGGGGACTCAGACAGTGCCAGACGAAGGTGCGCAGTTCATCGCGCACCCCTTCTTCGTCCCAGACCGCCCGCGAAAGCAGGCGTTGCATGCCGTAGGGATGGGGCTGCCTGGCGTGTTCAGCGATCTGCCAGCCATTTTTTCGGGGGATCTCGCTGATGATGGCTTGCAGGTAAAGCAGGGCATGACGACGTGGTTCGGGGCGAGCAAAATGGGGACTGAGACGCTGATGCAACTGGCTTAAGCTCAAAAGCCACCTGCCCATCTCACCCAGGGTTGGCCCGACTTCCTCTGGTGTGGTATGGTGATGATGCTTCATGCCTTTCTCGTTTCGGATGGACGGCTTGAACAACGGGTTTTGGTGCTTCTAGCTTGTCACATCGCGAGCGAGAATTGCACGAAGTGGGTTCTGATCCAGGGAACATTCCGGGGAAAATGGCTCTACTTACAAGTGCCACTGTAGTGCGCGATTGGCATTGGAAGGATAGGTCCACCAGTGGCTAAATGGCCTGGGAATGCAAACAAAAGAAACACCCAAGATGATGTTCGCTGTTGAGCAATTATCCTGGGTGTTTTTCTGGTGAAAGAGGTCAATAGCTTGCTTTTATTAGCTAATAGCCACCCTCCGTAGCAAACATAAGCCCTGGAAGTTCTTTTGTCTTCCAGGGCTTTCTCTTGTCTTATTGGAACTCTGTCATCTCCTCTCTCATGGCAAAGCCTTTTTTGAGAACTTCCTTGTATTCCCGCAAAAAAAGGGATGCCTGAGCTTGCTATGTCGATCATGAAGTAAAACTGCGTGCGATGATACGATGAATGATGATGCCTCGTTTCGCCAGGTCAAGCAGCGCGCTTTTGGCTCCAAGAATGAGTCTTTCGCCATAGAGACGTTTTTGGCTCAGGCTCAACCCTGGTTTGACTCCGGTTTCCATGCCGTAGATGTCTGCTGGTGTATTTGGTTCATAGGTGAGAATGTCATCTGCTGTGAGGTCTTTGGCGTACCGCTTCAAAGAGAGTAAATCTTCTATCGTTTCTGGTCGTAACGGAACGAATGAAAGATAGCCGACAATGTGATCTCCTTGTTTCAAGAGGTAGTTGATATCAGGATTTTTCCTCAACCTGGACGATTGTTGTTTCTGTGAAGTGGCTTTAGAGGTTCATCTAGAGTAAGGTGGGGCGAGAGGGAGTCGAACCCTCACGACCTTGCGGTCAGGGGATTGTAAGTCCCTTCAGGAACGATAGTGTTCCGTCCAGTAGTGATGCGTCTTGGCAACCACCGTGACGACATTCTTGATCTCTTTTTCCAGGCGAAAGCCCGGTCCGGCGGGGAAAAACAGCACGCTCCCCTCGCGACGAACACACACATTTTCCACCACAATGGCACGCAGCATCCAGAGAGCCATCTCCTCATCTGCACATCGTACGCCGACCCACCCCAGTTTCTCACTGCGCACAGTGGGTAGCCCTGTCACCAACTTCAGGCCGCGCTCGATCTCAGCGACCACGCGTTCATAGTCTTCCGGAGCAGCTCTCACTTCATCCGGGGAGACAGGTTCCAAGAGGCTGTCTCGATGGGGAGGCCCCCCTGCAAGCGCCAGGTCGCAGAAGTCGGTCCACAACTCGTCCCAGGCCACCTGCCCATCGTCTGTGTAACGCATCACAGCTGTTCCCATCGGGGCGGCGCTGACGACGGTCCCATTGCGGTACCGTGGCGGAAGTATGTCTCGTGTTGCATCGCGAGGAGTTGTTGCACAAACATCTGGTACGTTCTGATCGTAGCGATGGGAATGACCGGTAAAAGGAACGTAGATATCACTGATGTTGCGCAAGTCTACCTCGGCGACGCTGCCGCCGACGATAGTGACCTCTTTGCTGGGATGCGTCCAGATGATGTACTTTCCTGCAAGGAGCGAGGGATAGATGCCAGAAAATATCACCCGCCCGTTGAACTTGCGTTCCCAGACAGCAGTATGAACCATTCTGGCTGAATTGGTCCCTTTCAGGCTGACCTGGATTTCCTTGCCACGAAACTCCTCCCTGGTATAGATGACCAGCGCTCCAATACCCTCCCCAATGTCTAACACGGCATGTGCGGTGTGAACCCGGTCAACGTACACCTCGACCATCTGGTTTGCTCTCCTCTTTGATGATACTCCAACAAGCGTTTTGCGACAGGTACAATTCAGATCTACGCATCCTCACACGCGACTAAGGAGCGGAACCTGAGAGGAGCTCGGTAGTCCCAAACCACCGAGCTCCTCTGCCAATCTCAGGAATAGCAGTCGCTTATGCTCCTGGGTGTGGTCGGCTTTCATAGCCACCGAATGGAAGTCCGAGGAAGGGGAAGTGCTGTAAATAGCGAACCCCTGCCGGGATTTGCGGCGGCGAGAAATCGCTGATTGCCCCAGCTGCCGCGTCTGGTGTGAAGCTTGGGTCGACTAACGGGATAGTGACGCCAGCGACCGCGCGCAGCTCGACCGTCACGATGTCGTCGAAGACGCGTCGACCGTTCGGGAATCCGGCCAGGTCGCCTCCTATGACCCCGAGGATGTTCGGTTTTGCCGCTGGGGGGATGGCCATGTTCAGACGCACCAAATCCGCAGGAGTCTTACCCGTGAAATTCTGGAAACCGGGGATGATCCCAGAGGGGATACCGGTGAGCAAGATGGCCTCCAGGTCCACACGAGGTTTTTTGTAGGCCGCAAGGTTGGGGAACACTCCTGGATAGAGGATCGGTAACAGGCGCGCCAACTCGGGGTGTGCGTAGTACTTGACAAACTGGCTGTCCATCACAGGGTCCAGCGCATTCCACCGGTCCTTATCTCCCAGCGGGATGATAACTTCATTAATCAGTGGTTCGCCGAGCCGCGAAACCTGCACCCATGGCCCACTCTCCACATCCTGACCGTTGCCCTGAAGTACCGTCGCCTTGCGGCGGCTCGCCGAGGCATACGCGCCGATTACCGAGCGTGGATCACTCGGATCAGTCGGATTGGAGCCATCCTTCGTCAGATGCGTCTTGGGCACCTGGATGGCAATGCTGTGCACGTTGTACCCCTGAGTCCCATTGACTCCCGGCTCATTAGGACTGGGTATGAGGTGCAGATGCTGGAACGGTCGAAGATCGGCAAGATCGAAGATAGAGCCAAGGTCCACATAGAATCCTTCGGCCCGTTGCCCAGCGAAAACTCTCCCGCCACCTGGAAGTGTGTGCACGGCTGCCTCAGCCAGATGTTGATAGGTGGGTGTAGACCGCGGACCGATGTTGCAGGGCGGACAGGCCAACCCGCTCGCTAGGACGGTCGCCTGACCATTTACCACCTGCGTTACAGAATAGAACTGTGGCCTATTCCAATTCGGGCTATCGATCGTAGTGATTTGACCGGTATTGTACAGGAAACTGTTGGGATTGCGAGTCTCCGTGTGGAAACGGAACTGGTACGTGATGTCCTCGATCGCATCTCCATCATTGTCGATATTGATCTCATACAGGACATCATCGCCGAACTCATAGAAATTTGGGCCGCCGGCCGGCTCCTCCAAGGGAACGAAGTTGGCGATCAGGGTAACATTGTTTGGCTGGTCTGGGCTGACGAAGGCGTAAAAATCAGTATTATCAGCCACTGGATCCTTGGAAATTTCGGGCGCTTCACGATGGGAAGACATAAATACACCTCACAATAGAATGTATGCCTCTTGCTGTTGCCACTTACGGCGCAGCTCTCAAGAGGCGTAAAACAAGTTCAGGGTCGCGGTAAATGATCTCTTTCGTGCCAACCAGGAGATTGATCTCACCCGTGGCGAGATCGCTCACGTGGGCTACCATTGGTCCGGCAAGCTCGGCAGCGGACAGTTCCGTCGCTGCAGCATCAGATGCCACAACGTCAGTCACTTCGGGAGCAGCTGCCAGAGGGGCGGCAGCCAGGAAGCCAAGCGTCGCCACACTTGCAGTTGTCTGCCCGAGAAACCCACGCCGGGTCAGTTTTGCCATGTTGCTCTCCTTTCATGGAAATCTAGGTAGGGATGGACGTGAACCGTTTGATATTGGGCGAGCACGGCTTTTTCGCCGTCCTTGCTGCAAAACGGCCACATGGATCTGCTCTTCAGGATGGATTGCTAAAGGACATCATATCGCTTCGCCAACCTCAGCTCTATGCATCCCATGCCTACTCGATATCGGAATCTTCGATAGACTCCTATGTGCTCAACAGACTACTACATATGGATGAAGAAGAGTAGACGCGTTAGTGACCTGTTCTCTTTCCAGACTATAACTCTTTACTAAAAGCTTTGGAAGGGAGAAATGACAGCAATTTGGTTGATATTTAGGAGAGAATTCGTTATCTCGGTTGAGATTTCTTTGGGTGTGTCTATTGGTGAAAGGGGATTGCAAGCTATCCCGTATCTAATAACATGGCTCTTCTGCAAAAACCGTGCTCATCTATTCTGTTGATTCGCAAAGAAGCTAGTGAAGAACAACAAATAAAGGAACTTTGTTAAAAACAACAAAAAAATCCTCTGACTCGATTTTGGGGTGGCTGTGGTTCTTGTAGATCGGCTATCGAAGCGCTTCTAGAGTAAGGTGGGGCGAGAGGGAGTCGAACCCTCACGACCTTGCGGTCAGGGGATTTTAAGTCCCCGGCGTCTACCATTCCGCCATCGCCCCTTAGCTGATGCGCGGTAGTGAGATGATATTAACATGCTGTGGGCTATTCGTCAATGATATTTATTGGAGAGGAGAGAGTGGCAACGAAACGAGGTAAAAGCAAAATACTAGGGACAATACTCTAATGGTTGCCGTAGCCACTCTAAATTTGGGCCTATAAGAAGCTCAGTCATCTTTGTATGATGTGTATTTTTCATCGGCACGATTTGCATATCGAAACCATACCGTTGCGCAAGTACTCGCACAGTATCGACATTATCATAGGTCATTAGGAAGTCACCGCGGAGTTTGCTGGCAATTTCGAACAATTCCTCGTGATTTAGTTCGGAATGGGTATAGAGGCGACTTCCTGCTTTCTTGCCTCCCGCTGTGTATGGGGGATCAATGAAGAACACTGTATCAGCACGGTTAGTATGCTCTTTAAGGACGTTCATGCCGTCTCCATGGATAAAGGTGATATGGTCTCGTATTTTTACAATATTTTGTATACGCTTCTTCAGTGTTGCCGGATACCAACGGGATCTTATACCCTTTCCATTTTCACCATTTTTAACGAGGCCTGCCCCTGGAGCCAAAATGCCACCACGATTGACACGGTCTCTCAGAATGGTTCTAAATGCCTGTTCTTTAAGTGTGAGGTCTGTTCTTGCAAATAAGTCCTTAACATTTTCATGTGTTACATCGAATGTTTCGATTTCACGCGCAATCCAAATCCAATTTTCCCCATCAAGGATAGTTTGCCAAACGACGGCAACATCCTCGTCTATTTCTACCATTGTGACATGATCAGTAAGTTCTTCAGCTACGACTGTCAGGCTTACAATACTGCCGCCAGCAAACGGCTCGATGAGATGGGTAGGGCGCACAGGTATAAGACCAAATTGTTGCCTGATTTGTGGTGAGAGCCACCGTCGTAGCCTGGGCACTATCCATGTTTTGCCACCTGGGTAGCGGAAGGGGCTGCGCTGTGGTACGGAAGCTACATTGACAAATTTGGTATTCTGTATGTCGTCAAAAAAAGTCATTTGTTGCATATACGACCTTACACATCTCAATATGATGATTATATAACAAGAAGCAACTTTTAGAGATCTTCACTATCGAAAACGTCGAGTATTGTCGGGGCATCCGGTGGACTGCCACCCTCTATCTTATCATCTAGTTTCTCTTGTAGCTGGTCAATAAAGCTTTGGATATCACCGGGTTCTGCTGTCGTGATTCTATCCAGAGCGTCGCTAAATCGTGTATAGACTGTTTTAAAATGTACCATCTGGTAACGATTCTGTTGCGGGTTGTGCTGGAGGTCGTAGATCAGCCATGCCATTTCAGCCTGATTGTGGTCCACTTCATCCATGTGAGGGAGGGTATTGAAAAAGTTAATAGCTACTGCTACTGCCTGTTTCTTATGCCATGTATGAAGGATGCCACCTTTGAAGATGAGTTGAGGAGCTAATCTTTTGCGCGACGAGGAAAGATAGTCCGGACGTGGATAGTGGCGCTGCTTTGTCCAGTCCTTCTCAGCGTGAGTAGTGGGGTCTTCCATGTAATATGCAAAGTTTCGTATTCATATCAGATTCAATTCACAAGGGGCATACTTTAGTAGTCTCTTTGCTTTAGCTACCCAAATGCTTCAGCTATTATAAAGCATTGATAATTCTGGTGCAACAAGTATAGTACCATTAACAAAGAAGGTAGGGGATACAAGAAAGCTATGTACGAAGGGGGTTGTGAAGGGTAATATTCTCATTTATATTGACGTGGAGTGCTGTGTAGGGCATAATACAGGTCGAGAATGGATGAAGATTTGTTCATTATGGATGAACTGGTGATGGAATAGATGGATACTACTGTGGAGAGCAAGATGAGTGCCCCGGTTGAGATTGTGCGGGGAAGGTATGACGTTATTGTGGTTGGAGCGGGTCACGCGGGCTGCGAGGCTGCCCTGGCCAGCGCTCGTATGGGACGTAAGACGCTGTTGTTGACGATGAACCTTGATAGTGTGGCGCTTATGCCTTGCAATCCTTCGATGGGAGGGCCGGCGAAGGGACACCTGATCAAGGAGATCGATGCGCTGGGTGGCGAGATTGGGCGCAATACCGACCGCACGTTTATTCAAATTCGCTTGTTGAATACCAGTAAGGGGCCTGCTGTACAGGCACTGCGCGCGCAGTGCGATAAGCAGGCGTATCGCCTGGCGATGAAGTTTGTGCTGGAGGGGCAGCCGAATCTGGAATTGAAGCAGGTGACGATTGCGCGGCTATTGAGCGAGGATGGTCCTGATGGAAGGCCGCGGATTACGGGCGTGGTGACTAATAATGGTTGGCAGTACGAGGCGGGGGCGGTCATTTTGACAACAGGTACGTTCATCAATGGACGGCTGGTGGTAGGCGAGACGACGCAGCCGGGGGGACGAGCGGGCGAGGGCCCGGCGCTGGGTATTTCTGATGCGCTGCGCGCGCTGGGAGTGAGCATGCGGCGTTTTAAGACGGGGACTCCTCCGCGTATCGATGCGCGCACGATTGATTTTAGCAAGACGGAGCTGCAGCCGGGCAGTCGCGTGCCGCTGTACTTTTCGCGGGACACGAGGGCGCGCGCGGATGTGCAGTTACCGGGAAGCCGACCTAATCCGCTCTATCCGGTGACAGACGAGGATTTATACGGCTGGCGGCCACAATTACCCTGCTACCTGGTGCGCACAACGGAGCAGACACATCAGATTATTCGCAATAACCTGCATCGCTCGCCGCTGTACACGGGTATTATCGAGGGGATTGGCCCGCGCTATTGTCCGTCTATCGAGGATAAGATCGTGCGTTTTGCCGATAAGAGCGCGCACCAGATTTTCCTGGAGCCGGAGGGCTGGCGCACGGGCGAGGTCTATGTACAGGGGATGAATACGAGCCTGCCGGAGGATGTGCAGTTGGCCATGCTGCGCAGTATTCCTGCTTTGGAGCGGGTGGAGATGATGCGCGTCGGCTATGCTGTCGAGTATGATTATGTGCCGCCCGAGCAGCTGTTTACGACGATGCAGACAAAGGCAGTGGCAGGTCTTTTTCTCGCGGGGCAGATCAATGGCACTTCTGGTTACGAGGAGGCGGCTGCGCAGGGGATCATGGCGGGCATTAACGCGGCGCTGTTTGCACGCGGGGAGGCTCCATTTGTGCTGGGACGCCACGAAGCCTATATCGGCGTTTTGATAGATGACCTGGTGACACGTCCTATGACTGAGCCATACCGCTTGCATACGTCGCGGGCGGAGTACCGGCTGCTGCTGCGACCGGAGAGCGCTGATCTGCGCTTGAGTGACTACGGATATAGGTTCGGGTTGATTGACGAGGAGCGGTACGCGCAGGTGGTGGAGAAACGGGAGCATATTGAGCGGACGCTGGAGCAGTTGGACGGTGTTGTTTTTACATCGTCGCGGGTTGTGGAGACGCACGCGCAGGAGGTGGGTATAGGGCCGCTGGGGCAGATGCTCTCGGCGCGAGAACTTTTGCGGCGGCAGGATGTGCGCTATGGCCAGGTGGAGCAGTTGTCACAACGGGCCGGGCAGGTGGCTCTGCCTGCTTTAGGGGAAGCGGCGGCAGAGGAGGTGGAGTTGCAGGTGAAGTACGAGAGTTATGTACGAAAGCAGGAGCAGACAGTGCGCCGGACACAGCGGCTGGAAGAACAACTGATTCCTGAGACGATCAATTATGAAGATGTGTTGCATCTGCGTACGCAGGCGCGTCAGAAGCTCATTATGACGCGGCCGCGTACTGTTGGTCAGGCTGCGCGGGTTGAGGGGGTAACGCCTGCGGATGTGGCGATTTTAATGGTTTTTCTGGAGAAGCAGCGGGTGATGGGGGCGAGGAGGTAGGTGATGTGAGGGAGAGCGGGCGTTCCCATGGGTTAGGATTATAGTGGGTGAAGAACGGGAAGAGCTGTGTATATACTTGTTGTTGATGATGACCTATTTGCCAATACGTTGGTGCAATTTGTGCTCAGCAAAGAAGGTTTTGAGGTTGAGACGTTGGACAATCCTCGCGGCGCGATGCAGATGATTGAAAGACGCGAACCGGACTTGCTTATTCTGGATGTAACGATGCCTTATATTGATGGATTTGAATTTTCCGCGAAGTTACGTGCCGAGGGATATGAAACGCCCATTATTTTTATGACGGCGAAAGACTCGATCGAGGACAAGTTGCAGGGCTTTACCATTGGCGCTGATGACTATATTTGCAAACCCTATAATCATCAAGAGTTGGTGGCGCGTGTGCAGGCGGTGATGCGCCGCATAACGAAGAATGGTAAGGCGGAGAATCCTTGTATTCGTGGCGGGCAGTTTGAGCTTTTAGCGGCTGAGTTAAAGGTGGTGATGCCTGGTCATCCTCCTATTTTGCTTACTCCGAAGGAGATGCAGGTGTTGCACATGCTGATGGCGTCTAACGGGCAGGTGGTCAAACGCGAGCAAGTATTGGTGGACGTGTGGAATGATAACGAGAGCAATAGTAATATTGTCGATGTCTATATCCGTCGCTTGCGCGTGAAGTTGGAGGTGGATGCTGAAAAACCACGGTATATTGTTTCTGTGCGCGGTATTGGGTATAAGTTCGTGGGGAAATAGGGGATTGTATGGTTGAAGGGAGAAATTATGCTTACCTGGAAGCACTTGTCACGAATACTTCGGATGCTATGATTGCCCTTGATGAATATTTCCAGGTGCTTCATCTCAACCAGGCGGCCACTGCTGCTCTTGGTTTAAGCGCGGAAAAGGCTATTGGACGTTGTTGTGCGGAGGTTCTGTGCTGCCGCAACTTGAACAGGATGGAGCTTTGTGGCACTTCAAGCTGTCCACTTGTACGAGTTCTGCAGCAGAAGCGGCCGCTACCAAATGAAGAGTTGATCATCGGTGATTCCTACGAAGTTTCTACCAGTGTCACACCCGTTGATGTTGGTGATGGTGAATTGCACGTGGTTATGACTGCTCGCGATATGTCTTCGCTCAAGGTGGCGAACCGGGTGCGCGCGAATTTTGTGTCGATGGTTTCGCATGAGCTGCGGACGCCGCTGAACTCGGTGCATGGTTTTATCGATTTATTGTTGCATGGTCATATGGGTGAATTGGCGCCGGAGCAGCAGAAGTATCTTGGGTATGCCGGGGAGGGTGTGCAGCAACTGATTGCGATTGTCGAAGATATTCTTCTTATGACGCGTTCGGACGTGGGACAGTTTGAAATCAAGCAGCAGTCGGCGGTGAACTTTCACGTGCTGGCGGAGCAGGTTGTGACGTGCCTGGAGCCGCAGGCAGGTCAGACTGGAGTTGCGATCACGATAGATATTCCCACGTCTTGCCCGCTGCTCTATGTTGATCCGCTGCGAATGAAACAGGTGTTGAATAATCTGGTGGCTAATGCGATCAAGTTTACGCCTCCCGAGGGGACGGTGACTATGCGCGCGCGTCCCTATGATGAGCGATTTGTGCTGATTTCGGTGATCGATACGGGTTTTGGTATTCCGGTCGAGGATCGCCAGCATGTTTTTGAGCGTTTCTACCAGTCAAACCATGTACAGCAGTCGAAGGTGGGTGGGTATGGGCTCTTACAAGTATAGGTTTTTTAGCCCTGGATGCGGGCACGAGCCTGCGCTC
>JRHI01002894.1_pt1 | contig 10964 bp, 13 predicted proteins | sample 215371 | NCBI WGS metagenome assembly JRHI01 (sample SAMN02929681, study PRJNA255918) | sediment metagenome | biome: cave system; feature: Ice Cave; material: Sediment; isolation source: sediment from deep within a dark volcanic ice cave with no known source of... ... | reverse complement strand
GCTCAAGCCGTGCCCGGATACAAAGCAGATCCCTCGCTTCGGTCGCGATGACCGCAGTGGGCTCACTTCGCCGTGCCCTGCACCTTGGNNATGATTTCCTCCGCAACCGACCGCGGAGCTTCCTCATAGCGCGCAAAGTGCATTGAGTACTCGGCGCGGCCCTGCGTCGACGACCGCATATGGGTCGCGTAACCGAACATTTCCGCCAGCGGAACGATCGCCTTAATCACCTGCGAACCGGCACGATGCTCCATGCCTTCAATGCGTCCACGGCGCGAACTCAGGTCGCCCATAATTACCCCAGCATAATCTTCCGGCGTGACCACTTCGACCGCCATCACTGGCTCGAGCAATACCGGCGAAGCCTTGCGCGCGGCCTCCTTGAACGCCATCGAACCGGCGATCTTGAATGCCATTTCGTTCGAATCCACGTCGTGATAGCTGCCGTCGTAGAGTGTTGCCTTCACATCGACCATGGGATAGCCCGCCAGAATGCCGCCTTCGAGTGCTTCCTGAATGCCTTGGTCGATCGGCTTGATAAATTCCTTCGGTACTGAACCGCCCGTGGTGTCGTTGACGAACTCATATCCCGTCCCCGGTGGTTGGGGGTCAAGATAGATTTTCGCGTGGCCGTACTGCCCGCGTCCGCCGGTCTGGCGAATGTACTTGCCTTCCGCTTCCGAGTGCCTGCGAATAGTCTCCCGATACGCCACCTGCGGCTTGCCGACATTGGCCTCGACCTTGTATTCGCGCATCATGCGGTCGACAATGATTTCCAGATGCAACTCGCCCATTCCACTGATGATGGTCTGTCCGCTGTCGGGATCGGTGTGAACCTTGAACGTCGGATCTTCCTGGGCAAGCCGGCCGAGCGCCATACCCATTTTTTCCTGGTCAGCCTTGGTCTTCGGTTCAACCGCCACCGAAATCACGGGAACCGCAAACGTGATATTTTCCAGCGCGATGGGATGACTTTCGTCGCAGATTGTGTCGCCCGTACTCACGCCCTTCAAGCCCACGGCGGCGCAAATATCGCCAGCAAGAATCTCACTGATCTCTTCTCGCTTGTTGGCATGCATCTTCAATAGCCGCCCGATACGCTCAGTCCTCCGGCGCCCCGTATTCAGCACGGWGTCTCCGGTCTTAAGCTGGCCGGAGTAGACGCGAATAAATGTCAATTGGCCGACAAACGGATCAGCCATAATCTTGAAGGCCAGGGCCGAGAACGGCGCCTTGTCGTCAGGCTTGCGAAAGATCTGCTCCCCGCCATTCGGATCGGTCCCATGCGTTTCGGGAACATCCAGCGGCGACGGTAGATAATCCACAACCGCGTCGAGGAGCGGCTGGACACCTTTATTCTTGAATGCCGTTCCCACGACCACGGGAAAAACCTTCAACGCAATCGTCGACTTCCGCAGCGAGGCACGCAGCGCATCCGCGCTGATCTCTTCGCCTTCCAGAAACTTGTGCAGGATTTCGTCGTCGTTCTCCGCGATGCTTTCGACCAACTGGGCGTGGAATGCTTCCGCTTTCTTTTTCAGTTCCGCGGGAATTTCTTCGGTAATGTATTCCGCGCCCATCGTGTCGTCCTGCCACACGATCGCCTTCATGTTAATCAAATCGATGACGCCTTTAAACTTATCTTCCTGGCCGATGGGAATTTGAATGGCGACAGGCTTGGCGCTAAGGCGCTTGCGAATGGTGTCGACGGCATGCTCGAAATCCGCGCCCATCTTGTCAATCTTGTTGATGAAGCAGATACGCGGCACGCCGTACTTGTCGGCCTGGCGCCAAACCTTCTCGGATTGCGGCTGCACTCCGTGGACGGCATCAAACACTGCCACGGCTCCGTCGAGCACACGTAGCGAGCGCTCAACTTCCGCCGTGAAATCCACGTGCCCGGGCGTATCAATAATGTTGATGCGAATGTCGCGCCAGGTGCAAGTCGTCGCCGCAGACGTAATCGTGATGCCGCGCTCCTGCTCCTGCTCCATCCAGTCCATGGTGGCAGTACCTTCGTGCACCTCTCCGATGCGGTGCGTCTTTCCCGTGTAGAACAGGATGCGCTCCGTCGTAGTGGTCTTACCGGCATCGATGTGGGCCATGATGCCGATGTTCCTGCAACGCTCTAGTGGGACTGTTCTGGGCACGACTCTTAACTCTTCTTTCTGGGCTTCAAAAATTAGCTTTTGGCTCTTAGCGTTTGGCTCTGCTCAAGCGCTCTCTTGGTTAAGCTAATAGCCAAGAGTGATAGCTGTTATCTACCACCGGTAGTGCGCGAAGGCCTTATTGGCCTCAGCCATGCGGTGGACATCGTCTTTCTTCTTGATTGCGGAGCCCTTGCCGGTAGCGGCATCCAACAATTCATTACTCAGCTTGTCGACCATACCTTTTTCGCCGCGGGCCCGCGCGTAGCTGATCAGCCAGCGGATCGCCAGCGACGTGCGCCGGTCGGCATTCACTTCCACCGGAACCTGATAGTTCGCTCCACCCACTCGGCGGCTCTTCACTTCGAGCAACGGCTTGGTGTTTTCCACCGCCTTCTTGAAGAGCTTCAGGGCTTCGTCCCCGCCCTTCTCCTGCATCTTCGTCAAGGCTTCGTAGAAGATGCCCTCGGCGGTGCTGCGCTTACCCTGCCACATCATCGAGTTGATGAACTTCGTCACCAGATCCGAGCCGTAGACGGCATCGGCTGCGACGGTCCGTTTTGCGATATATCCTTTACGAGGCATGTAACTTTTAACTCCTAAGCTCTTAAGCTTCTAGCCTGAGCTCGTCGGGCTGGCATTTCGTCCTCGCCCTGAATTCTTCGGCCGCTGACCTGGTTTAACCGATGACCGCCTTCTGACTAACCCTTCTTCGGACGCTTGGCGCCGTACTTCGAACGACCCTGCATGCGATTAGCAACGCCCACGGCATCCAGTGTTCCGCGAATCACGTGATAGCGAACGCCTGGCAGATCCTTCACGCGGCCGCCGCGGATAAGCACGATCGAGTGCTCCTGCAGGTTGTGGCCGACGCCAGGAATGTAAGTCGTCACTTCAATGCCGTTGGTCAGGCGTACGCGAGCCACTTTACGCAAAGCCGAGTTCGGCTTCTTGGGCGTTTGCGTGTAGACGCGGGTGCACACGCCGCGCTTCTGAGGGCACCCTTCCAGCGCCGGGCTGGCCGTTTTGTATCGTGGCCGCTTGCGACCCTGCGCCACCAATTGATTAAAAGTAGGCACTCTTTGACGCTCCTTGCAGCGCACCAATCCACCCTTTCGGGCAGGTGACTCGCAGCTTAATGCTTCTGACGCATATCCGTGGGCATGTTGACCTGAGGCAGATTGACCTGAGGCCGACCATGCTTCTCACCGCTTGCAAACGCCGGAGAGATTCTGGATTCCCACTCAGACTTAACGCTTTCGACGGTGGCGCCCGGCCAAACTCGGGGGTGCTCCGTTTCGTCAGCCTTGCCCTGCATATCCTTCCACAATAGGGCAGAAGGCAGCGCAGGTACGTTTCAGCGAGGAAAGTTTCCGGGACCGCATCTCAATCCGGAAACGCATTTCTCAAAAGCTCAGCTGCAAAATTAAGTGCGTACACCGCAGCACAGAAACTTACAGCGCACAACAAGCCTGGATGAACTCGCGGAACCCATTAACTATAACAAGCGTTCGCAAACATCGTCAACTCATGATTTCGCATCCCACGAAAGAATGACACGAGCAAACGATGATCAAACAAGCAAACGAGTCAACCGCGCGCTTGATCCCCCGCAACTGGCCCTTCACTCTGCTCGGGATGTCGGCCGCGGGCTCACGTGCGCAAAGGGACTTGACTTGCTCAATCCGTTTCGAGCCTCTACACTACAGGTTTTCCAATTCATTCAGCAATTGAACAGCTCGTCTTGCGTCCATCAAGGCGCGAAGACGGGGAGGATGCATGCGTAGTTCGTTTCTCCGCCGCTTGGCCTGTGCCATCGTGACATTCGCTCTGTGCGGTCTTGGAGGCTGCGGCGGCCGCAGGATTGTCGGGCAATCTCCGTTTCCTAGCAAAGTCACGTTGTCCCCGTCCCCCAGCGCTTCATTGCAGCAAGGAAGTATTCTTACCTTCTCTGCTTCCGCTCAAAATGGATCGAACTCCAACATCTCCCCGGCGTTCACCTACCAGTCCAGCGACACAAGTATCCTCAACATAGCTCCCAACGGCGTCGCGTGCGCCGGTCGCTGGGATGCGACCTTTACTACATGTACGCCAGGGGGCTCGGGCGCGGTTCAGGTGACGGTGTCCGCGCTGGGTGTCAGCAGTGCAGCCACGGTCGTTTTTGTACACGCGCCGATCGACAAGATTACAGTCACTGAGGCGCCGCCATCTCAAGTCCCTCCGCCTAGCGCGCAACCATGCGTCGTGATGGGTCAGACAGCCACGCTTCAGGCAACAGCGTGGAGTCAGAACTCTGACATCACTTCTACGGTGGGACCGTTTACCTGGTCGGCGGCAAACAGTAGCGTCGTCACCATCACTCCGATTAAGGACTCCTCCTTCAACGTCGCCACCAATCAGGCGACGGCCACTGCTGCCACTCCTGGACTGACCCAGATTTATGCTTCGGCCAACGGCGTCTCGAGCAACGCGTTTACTCAGGCCGCTTTTCCTAGCCTAAATTTTTTTGAAACCTGCCCCGTGCAAAGTATTACTCTGCAACTGGGCGTTGCCGGATCACAAGCCGGCCAGACAAGCTTCAATACGGCCAAGGGAATTACGCAGCCGGTAACAGCTACCGTGGTTGATGTGTTCGGGAATATTCTGAGCAAGGTTCCTTTGACATGGAGTTCATCTGAGCCAGCGGCGCTCTCCGCTGGCTGTTCTGGTCAGAACTGCTCTATCAGCACGTCACAGCCCGGGGCGGGATCAATAACCGCCTCATGTTCTCCACCGACGTGTAACGTCGGGTTCCCGTTGGTCCCGCTAGGACTTGCGCCTGAATTCCTTCCCCGTCCGGTCTATGCGACGACTGCCATCTCGGGAGTCGTGAACGGCACGACTACTTCCACGAACGTTTTAGCTACGAGTCTGGATTGTCAGGGAAACCATTACTGCACCGCGTATCTGTACAACATTTCGACATCGAACAATCTGGCGACGAGCCCTAGCGCCATGCCGACTCCGCCCAACTCCCTAGTCCTCGACCGGGCGGGCGATAAAGCCTACGCGGGCAGCAACTATGGAGCTTTTCTGGTCACCACCGGAAGCCTGGGAAGCACATCCAACCCGTTCACCTTATTTGGAACCGTCACCGGCACTGTGCTGGCTGTATCTACGAATGGAAACGTCGCGCTGATTTCTGACACGGTTCACACGCCGAACCAGGTTTTTGTGGTGAACACGACCAACACCTCTTCGCCGGCCGCCACAGCCTTGAACATCAACGGGGCCATTACTGCTGGTTTCTCGCCGGACGGTTTGAAGGCATACATTGTTGGGTGCGTTGTGAGCTCTGTACCTTGCACAAGCACGACGGGAAACGCACTTTACGTGTATTCCGCGCTCCAGTCATTACAAGGTCCAATCGCACTCTCTGTTCCGGCTGGCCAAGTCGCGTTCGCTCCAAACGGCGCTTTCGGCTACGTGAGCGGGGCACTGTCGGGAAATATCCCTGCGGTTACAGCGTTCAACTTGTGCGACAACGTACTGGCGGAGCAGTTTACCCTCGCGACACCGGCCTTTTTACGGACCATACCGAATGCCCACCTCGAAGGAAAAGACAACATGTCACAGATCTTTCCCGACGGTATGCATCTTTTGGCACTGAACAATACGGGCATTGACGTTGTGACGGCCATCAACAGCGTAACCGCAGCGGTACTTAAAAATCCTCCAGTTCCGGTCCAGTCCTGCCCGCAATCGGTCACACACACAGTGCCGCAGCACGTTGACCTGGGACAAGGATCCTTCAACCCGGTCGCATTTTTCGTCTCTCCCGACGCGACCCAGGCTTACATCGTGGCTAGCGACCGCAGCGACATTCTGGTCTATAACTTCAACACCGGCTCGGTCAGCGGCATCCCGCTGGCTGGAAACGCGACACCCGGAGATCCCGCAAACCCAATGCGCACGGTGGCCGACATGACCGTGGACGGCACCCTTATTTATGTGGCAGGCAGCGACGGCACCTTGCATGAGGTAAGCACAAATCCGGCGGTCGACCTGTTGCAGATCACATTCCCCAACCTGCCGAACTTTTCAAACCCTTTCTGCTCCATCGGAAACTGCAAACTGAATATGGTCGGCGTAAGGCCGTAGCAATTCAAGGTTCCTCGCTCTCAATTCTCGCTTCTGGGATCTCAGTGTTAGTTCCCGGTTCGGAGTTCCCTCGTTCGCCTCTGTCCTTGACTGAGAACTCGTGCCAGTCACCGAGCCTTTGCTGGAACAGATTACGGCTCTAAGTTTTCAAAGCTTTGGACGGACTCGGGGCGGGCATGCACCTTCTTGAAATGGGCATCGAATTGACTCTGTAGGGACTTCTGATACTCCTGGCGACTTGGGCGATGGCTCGCAAACTTAACCTCGAATGCGACAGCAACACAAGACGTGCACTCAGCTGCGACTGGAATATCCCTGAGCCATTTCGTAACCCGCAACGACGGTTTCTTCATCTCTCAGCCTCCATTAACAGACAGCACCAGTGTCGCCGCCAGGCGATTCTTGCAGTAGAAGCCGGCAAGGCCGCGAACACCTTGGAGTCGACTCAGGGGACTCACCTGTTTGACTTCTCCCTATCCCTATCCCTACCGTACCGTATATAATTGACTTAGAAGTGGTTCCTTTTGGAGGCTCCGATGTTGGAAGGTCTATTTCAGCCGATGCACCTGCTGGTTATCTTCTTTATAGCTTTACTGGTGTTCGGTCCCAAGAAATTGCCTGAACTCGGAAAGGGTCTGGGTGAGGGGATTCGTGCGCTAAAAGAAGGCATGAAAGACGGCATCAAGGACAATCACCCAACGCAGGCTTCAACCGATCAGAGCAAGACTCCCGACGCCAAGGTTTAAGCCTGGCGGCTAACCTCGGCTCCCGGTCGAGGGAGTCTTCAGGTCTGCTTGTTTCTACTGTCCAGCCGCATTTTTGCGGCTTCGCGCATGACGATCCCCGCGTCCGCGGGAAACATCCCAGTCAGAACCTGGATTTTTCTAGCAGCCCGCCCCCGCATTCCTGCAACCAACCTCAGGTTCTTTTTGCGGAGGGAACGCCACCTTGTCGCGCTACTTGCAGTTTTTCATCGTCACCCTATTCGTCTCGGTTTCCTGCAGCCTGGCCTTCGCCGACCAGATCACCCTCAAGAATGGCGATCACCTCACCGGCAAGGTTGTTATGTCCGACGGCAAGACTTTGGTCTTGCATACCGAAGCGGCTGGGGACGTTACCATTAAGTTCGCCGCGATTCAGGAAATCAAGACCGACGAAGACTTGCACGTCGCGTTGAAAGACGGGAAGACGGCGGTCGGCCCGGTCACCAGCAATAACGGAAAGCTTGAGGTGGCAACCAGCACCGGCGGAACGGTCGAGGCGTCAAAGGATGACGTGACCATGATCCGCAACGATGAGGAGCAAACCGCCTATGACAAGTCGCTGCATCCCGGACTGATGCACGGTTGGAATGGGGGAGTGAACGTCGGCTTCGCCCTGGCCCGCGGCAACAACCAGACCGAGAACCTGGCGATCGCGTTTAACGCAGCTCATCCTACGTTGAACGACAAAATCATCCTCTACGAAAGCTCCGTCTATACGAAGAATAATGCGCCGGGGGCCAGTCCGAGTACCGTGGCAGACCTTGCTGAGGGCGGGCTTCGCTACGATCGCGACTTGAGGCCGCGTCTGTTCGCCTTCATTGGAGCCGACTTCATGGCCGACGCGCTGCAAGGATTGAATCTGCGCTCGGTAGGCAGCGCCGGTTTGGGATTCCACGTCATCAAGAACGACAAAACCATGCTTGATCTGCTGGCCGGCGGCAACTTCACCAGTGAAAATTATTCGGAGACGAATCCCACACCGCCACCTCCGACCAGGAAACTGGTGCACAATTTTGCCGCCCTTACCTTGGGCGAGGAGCTGACGCACAAGCTGGGCTCGAGCACGGTGCTGATGCAGAAACTATATTTCTATCCAAACCTCAGTGAGACCGGCCAGTACCGTGGCGGTTTTGACTTTGGTACCGTGACCAAGATCAGCAAGTGGCTGGGATGGCAGAATCAGTTCAGCGACATCTATGTGAGTAATCCGCCCGTAGGAAAAAAGAAGAATGATCTCATCTTCACCACCGGGTTGAATGTCTCGTTCACTCACTAGGGACGCAGCGATCTGCATCGTTATTGTTCCTGATGAACCGCCGGGCTTTGCGTTCCACGTCCCCTTTTAACTCCCAGTTTTTTGGCGGGCGTAGAAGCGACGAACTTTAGCGCGATTACCGCAGAGTTTCATGTTGCACCAGCGACGGCGGTGACTCTTGCTGGTGTCCACAAAAAGCCATTGGCACGTTTTGGACGAACAGGCACGGACGAAAGGCAAGTGGTCAGAGACCAGCACATCGGTAGCGGATCGAACGATGGGCCACAGGATGGCATCGAAGGGCGGTTGGGGATTGGCGTAATCGTCAAACTTCGAGACGAAGCGTCCGTTCGACTGCACCAGAACGAAGTGGCAGCCGGCCTCGCGGATGAATTGGTTCAGGGTCGCCAGGCCCGGTGAGGGGATTTTACGCCGATTGGCGACAGCCCAAAAGATCTCGTACATGGCTTCGCGCAGTCGGATAGCAGCGCCGAGAGTTTGCTGTGCGTCGCTGGGACGGCTATCAACCCGCTGAGCGAGATTGTCTGCCTGCGTTGAGGTGAGGAGTTCCGAATCTTCGGCGAAGCGAACGAGGTCGGCATATTGCCCCAGCAACTCTTTCGGCGTGCCGCTCGGACGGTCGTCGAGCGTGTTGATGAAGTCGAGGCAGAGGACGCCGGCAGAAAGTTCGAAGCGCTGCGGTCTCCGTTTCTTGGCTTTCGTCCGCATATTCGGCAATCCGCCGTCGGGAGGCCGCCGCAGGTCCTGCAGCTCTTCTATTTTAGAGCGCCCAGCGAGCCTCAAAATCCCAAAGTGTAATTGCGTAGGCACAAGCTGGCAGCGAGCACGATCTGCGCCTCTTCCTGTAACCATCAAACATCGCTTGACAGGTTATCTTACCATCTTTAATCTATAACCAGTGAACTCTATTTCAGTGGTTACAACATCCCTAATCAAACTGGCGCATTATGGTCGGGACTCGGAGCGCGAGATGATAAACATTGGAGGAAGAGCCGTGATCGTCCCTAACCCACGCAAACCCGCAACTGTGCAGGACCGAGGTGACGCCATCAAGATGGCGCTGGCCTTCGTGGCGATCTATGTCATTTGGGGATCGACGTACCTTGCCATCCGCTATGCGGTCGAAACCATTCCTCCGCTAGTTGCGGCCGGCATCCGGCATTCGATTGCCGGTGCAATTGTGCTGACCTGGGCCTGGCTGCGCGGGTTTCGCCCGACGCGCCAGCAATGGTTAGCGGGAGTCGTCGTGGGCGCGCTCTTCTTCCTGATAGGACACGGGACGCTCCACTGGGCGGAGAAATACGTGGCTTCGGGATTGGCGGCCTTATTGCTCGCGACCGAGCCGATGTTCATCCTGGTGCTGGGTTGGATGCTCGGACAGCAGAAGATCAGCCGCTTGAGCGCGCTGGGATTGGCGCTAGGAGTAGTGGGCGTTGGGATGTTGACGGGAGCGGAACTCACCGTGAAGGGTTCGAGTCTGTTGGCACTGATCGCGGTATTGGTAGGTTCATTGTCGTGGTCGGCAGGTGTAGTGCTTTCGCCAAAACTTAAACTGCCTTCTGACGCGCTGGGCCGGACCGCATTACCGACGATCTGCGGCGCAGTCATGCTACTCATCGCTGCGGGATTTACCGGGGAGTTCCACGCGACGCACTGGAGCGGCATTTCCATGCGGTCGATTTTGGGATTGGCTTACCTCATCACCTTCGGATCGGTCGTGGCGTTCACGGCGTACACATGGCTGCTGCAGCGGTGTCCGCCGGCGCTGGTGGCAACGCACACGTATGCGAATCCAGTGGTAGCGGTATTTCTGGGATGGCTGCTTGCCTCAGAGCCTTTGACGACGAGAGTAGTCGTGGCCTCGGTAGCGATCCTGGGGGCGATCATGCTAATTCGCCGCGGAGAAAGTTCTGCAGCGAAAAGTCCGCCTGCCCCAGCGCTGTCGCGGGACGATGAAATAGAAGCCGTGAGGAGCGCATCATGATCAGCCGTCTCTGGCATGGATGGACAACTCACGAGAACGCCGATGCGTACGAAGAGCTGTTAAAGAGCGAAGTGCTGCCTGGGATTCATCGTGTCAACGGATTTAAAGGGAGCGCACCTGCTGCGGCGCGAGCGCAAAGACGAAGTGGAGTTCGTGACGATCACCATTTTTGATTCGCTTGACGCTGTGCGGGAATTCGCGGGCGAAGATTTATGAAGCCGCCGTTGTTCCGCCGGAAGCGCGGAAGTTGTAGGTGCGGTTCGATGAGCGGTCGGCCCACTACGAGACTCTGTTGAGAGTGGACTACCGGCCAATCGGGAACCCTCGAGTGGGCGCCTTTTAGCGATCGCGGGATGCTACGGGAATACCAAAAATTATTTAAATATTCATCGCCGTTTAACCAATCCTCGGCAGTTCAGCTCTATTATCAGGCGTTCGAGCATTAGGCGTTCGAGGTGATCTTGAAACATCTTAAGAAGACCGCCACAGCGACGTCCTCCGTACTTACACTGACATTGAAAGTGTCAAGCAAAAGACGTACGCGGGATAACGCGCCACTCGCACTCCGCCAGGGGAAATTCTCATGAGCACCGCTGCGAAAAGCACCAACGCTGAGCCAGTAGATCAGTATCTGGTGCGGCGCACAATAGAAG
>JRHI01002893.1_pt1 | contig 10967 bp, 10 predicted proteins | sample 215371 | NCBI WGS metagenome assembly JRHI01 (sample SAMN02929681, study PRJNA255918) | sediment metagenome | biome: cave system; feature: Ice Cave; material: Sediment; isolation source: sediment from deep within a dark volcanic ice cave with no known source of... ... | reverse complement strand
TCGGTACCGATGGAAATGCGGTTTTTCTTCCCAATTTTACTCACTATCATATATAAATACATCAATGATTATATTAATAAGTTAATATTTTAAGAGTAGTGCCCTCTGTTTCTCTACTGCTTCTCCACCGCTTCGTAACCCCAATGGCATATTCCTGGCATATACTACCCACATGACCTAAGTCGCCCATTTTGGATGAATAAATCATCTCTGGGGCAATAGTGATGTGCCGATATGTGAGCACGCGACGGGAGCCTAAGCGCTCCTGGGTTGGGGTGTGAAGCTGCTTAGATGTAGCTTCGTACTATCTGGTACACATTCTCAGTGGGGAGGAGACGTTACAACAAGCAGCAACAGGCAATAGCCCTCTTTGTGGTGTGTTGGGTGGAGTGGGGTTACGGTAAGCCAGTACATTGGTGAGGATGTGCATGGGATGTGAAATGTACTGGTTTGCGCAGAGAGGGAACTTGTAGCTTGCAGAGCGAGAAATGGGTGGAGGTGATGGATGTGGAGCTCGCACCTTGTTGTAACGTCATAATTGTATGGTAAGTGGGGAGAATGTGTACCAGTATCGTAATGTTGTGGTGGAGTCTCTACGTGCGTTCTATCTCAAGTGTTGGGCGCCATGAATTGTGCCCCTACTCGGATAGCGCGTATCGGTACTTCAGTATTGTGCCAGAGATCGTAGGGGCCTGATTGATCGCGCCCGTCGTCGGCATGGTCAATATCACCAACGTTGACTATGCCCATGACGGGCGCCATGAATGTGGCCCCTCCTATGACCTTCGGGTGATTTTGTTGACCCCTTACGTATGGCTGTGTATGATACAGCTTAATGAGGGTTTGTGGCTGTGGTAGGGGCCTCATTCATGGCGCCCGTCATGAGGATGGTCAACGTCATGGACATGGTGTATTGCCACGAGCGGGCGCCATGAATGAGGCCCCTACCACATCGACGCTAATAGCAATACAGGAGGTCATGGTGAGCGATCAGCAACTTCAGAAGGTCAAAGTCAAGCGGTTGGCACATGTGGGATTGTGGACAACCGATGTTGCCGCACAAGCGCGTTTTTACTGTCAGGTTATGGGCCTTGATTTGCGTGCTGTGGCTGATGGCTCTTCGGGTGTGCATCTGGACATGAGTTTGGAAGATGCTAATGTCTTTCTCGCGTTGGGTAATGAACATCATTGCCTGGGGCTGTTCAATGATACCCGTCCTGCTATGACGAATGGGCGCAAACCGACACAACGAACGCAATTGCATCACCTTGCCTTCGAGGTCGATACCGATGCAGAACTTGCGGCTCTGGCAGCGCGTCTCCAAATATCTGGTATTGAACTCTCCTTGCAAACACGCGATGGAGACGTTGAAGCAGGTGATACACTCTGGTTCAACGACCCTGATGGAAATCGCATTGAGATATCTGCCGTACTCGACGACCTTCACGGCTACTCCTCTACTCTCAGAAGAGGACATTCATCTCGTCCCAATGGATTGCAGCACGTAGCACTCTATACAACACGCCTGGAAACGATGGTCGATTTCTATACCGAGGCGCTTGGCTTTGATATTTCCGATTGGCTGCTACGTGAGGGTGCGTGGCTCCGTTGTAACAACGATCACCATACGATTATGCTTATGCAAGGAAAAGCGGGCATTGAGCATATTGGCTATAGCATCTCCGATGGCCCCGAACTACTACGTTGGGCCGACGATCTGAGCCATAGCCGGGTGCCTATTCTGTGGGGTCCTGGCCGTCATGGGGCGGGTAATAACCTGTTCGTGCGCTTTGCCGATCCAGAGGGCATCCATATTGAGCTGTCCACCGAGTTGCAGCAATACTATGATCGTGATGTAACGACACCACCGCGCCTCTGGCACACCCGCTCGGTCGCCTATAACCTCTGGGGCACCATGCCCCCCTGGCTTCGTGAAGAAGTAGTTTCAATCCCCTCAAGCGGGCAGGAAAAGACATGGTGAGCCGCCACTCCCCGTAGGGGCCAGATTGATCGCACCCATACCTCTTACTAGAAAAAACACAGATAAGGCACCATGCGGATGCATGGTGCCTTATCTGTGTTTTTTCTAGTGCATTATACTACTGAAGTAATAGGATTACGTAGCAAACCAATCCCTTCGATTTCGGTTTCCAGGATATCGCCCGGCTTGAGGAATTCAGGGGGAGTGCGCGAGAAACCCACACCACTAGGTGTGCCTGTGGCGATGATATCCCCAGGCTCCAGCGTCATGCCTTGAGAGAGTACGGCAATAATCGTCTTGATGGAGAAAATCATCTCACTGGTATTCGAGTCCTGTTTGGTCACGCCGTTGACACGCAAACGAATTGCAAGCTTCTGTGGATCAGCAATCTCGTCAACAGTGACAATCCAGGGACCCATCGGGCAAGACCCATCCAGGCTCTTTCCCTTAAAAAACTGCTTATGGCGCGACTGCAAATCACGTGCCGTAATATCGTTAATGACCGTATAGCCAAAGACATACGAAAGCGCGTCTTCTTCGCTGATATTCTTACCGCGCTTGCCGATAATAACGCCTAACTCGGCCTCCCAGTCGATCTCAGTGGAAACGTTGGGGTCGATCTCGAAGGCTGCATAGGGACCAATTACGCTCGTCGGCGCCTTGGTAAAAAAGACAGGGTCTCTTGGTGCCATCTCACTACGCTGACGAAGACTCGCWGTCTCCTTTGCATGGTCAAGATAGTTTAGGGCCATACAGAAAACATTCTTGCGTGGGTATGGAATTGGAGCTGCCAGTTTCACCTCACTCAGCTTATGGACCGCCCCAATATCGCTAAAGGTCCTGACCTCGCTGAAACGCCTCCCTGCTACCTTAGCCGAAATAGTTGCCAAGTCCTGCTTGGCCTGCTCAAAATGCTCAATCACATCAAGCACTTGGTCTGGTGGTGTCAACTTGAGCGCACGCCCAGCTAAGTCAACATCCAACACTTCATCACCCTGTATAATCCCAAGATGCGGTCTGGGAATATCCGTTGTAGAAAAGCTTACTAGTTTCACATTGTTCTCTCTTTCTGCCCCAAAGAAGCCTATGTCATGAAGCATAGCCTTATTCTACAACATGTATCATCCTGATTAAGGGAAAAAGTAACCATTCGGGTAATGAACCAAGTTCATTACCCGAATGGTTACTTTTTCCCTTAATCAGGATGAGTTGTATTACTTGCAAGCCACGGAGAAGGGTGTGCGGAAAACGATCCCATCATCTTCGGTATTGACCGGCGTGTAGGCGTAGCTATTGTTGGGTGTGGGGCTGAGATAGCCAGCCTTGGCAACGAGGGCTGGGGCATCACTCACCTGAGCTACGAGCACAGGGGCGAAGGCCCAGTTGTCGGCCGGAGACAATCCACCAATGACGCGACCCAGCGCACGATGCTCGGACTCGATACAGGCGATCTGAGCCGCGATCTGTGCGAGATCGGATCGACCTTGTTGCCCAAACTCTCTGACTGCGGAGAGGAATGCCGAATCGAAGACGCCTTCCAACTGCTGCTGTGTGGCAATAAACAAACTCAGGTCCTCAAAAGTTTCTGCCCCATGTGGGAAACTGAACTTGCTGGCGAGGAATTGGCCACCAGCGTCACGGAAGAAGAACTCGTGAATCTGCTCTTCAATGAGAGCCGCGCGGATGTATTGGAAATTATCCCCACTGAGACCCAGTTTATCAGCATGCTTGAGGCCATTGCTGTAGAAGGTGACAGCGAGGCGCTCTGCCGTTCGCGCAATCGTGAGAATATCGGCGATAGGAGTGATACAACCTGAAGTTGTTGCCGCGGCTGCATGTGCGCCCGCTGGTTTGAGCAATGCTATTCCGGCGGCTGCTAGGCCGGTTGCTCCGGCTGCTCCTACGACGGCACCTTTAATAAGGTTACGGCGTGATTTCTGAGTTGTGGTGGAATTGAGTTTTGCCATGTTACTATAAATGTCCTTTCGACAGATAAATGTGATGCTACCTTCATGAGTGACGCATCACAGTCTTCATACTCCCTAGAAAATAGTGGGAGTCTCAATACACAAGAAACGAGGCAACCACGTTTGCGGGGGAACACAATGTGCCTACAACGCAATTGGCCTTCTCTCATAGAGTGCGGTACAAGATAGACGAGACGGGATGGAATCATTTCTTTTATCAGAGTGCAAATAAGAAAAGCAGATATTCACACGTGATACATATCTATCCAATACAGAGGATATCAGAAATAAGTGGAGAAAAGATGGAGATTCGGTTAAGATCGTATGGAGGTTGTCGTAAAAAAGGCATTTGTGGTAAAGAAGTACAAATACAAACATATTTTACCTGCGAAATAATCGCAAGTGATAACCATTATTACTAATGAGCTTACTTTCAAAAGCTGGTGTTTCGCCTTTCTCTGTGCTATATTATGCCATATCTTGTTACCACATTGCAAGTGCGAATGATTTTCAACAGTGGCAATGCACCTTGCTACAGATGGTGAGCGTATTTTCTTTTCCTCCCCACGGTGCTTTGCTTCACCTCTCCCTTTACAAGGTGTCAAGAGAGCGTAGAGCTTCTCAAGATAGAAAAATCAGAATTTATAGTAAGTTGGAGGAACGACTATGCCCAAGGTATCTATCGTGCAAAACATCTTGGCAGCTAATGATAGCATTGCCGAGGGGATTCACCAGCAGCTCATGGCGCGTGGTATTCGTGCAATCAATATCATGAGTTCACCGGGCGCTGGCAAGACCACCCTGCTGGAGCAGACGATTCGCTTGTTGCGTGACAGGCTAGCTATTGGCGTCATCGAGGGGGATATCGAGACCAGCGTGGATGCTGAACGGATCGAAGCAGCCGGGGCAGAGGCCGTCCAGATGAATACTAAGGGGACATGTCACCTGGAGGCACATATGGTGCGTGCAGCACTCGCAGAGATCAATATCGAGCGCATCGACATACTCTTCATCGAGAATGTCGGCAATCTGGTCTGTCCCGCGGATTGGAAGCTGGGAGAAGATCTGCGGGTGGTCGTGGTAAGTACGACCGAAGGCGATGAGAAACCCGCGAAGTATCCGCATATGTTCGCCATCTCAGAGGTCATGATCGTGAATAAGCTTGATCTGCTCCCCTATGTTGACTATGACGTGGAGAAAGTCAAGCAGCAGGCCTTGTCTGTCAACCCGAACCTGCGCATCTTTGAGGTGAGTTGTCGCACAGGGGCAGGTCTGGATGCTTGGTGTGACTGGCTAGTCGGATTTGCTCGGTCAGGGAAGTACGAGCAGGAATCGATGCGAAGCGGGAGCAATGCTTTGTAAGGCGGGTAGATGTACTCCTGTTTCAATGTTCAATGAGTGGCATGTGTCATAGGTACTATGATGCATGCCAGCAGATCGTTAACACCCACATCAACGCTACATTCACTGCAATGACTACCATCGTGATACCAAGAGAGAGACCGACGCGACTGACAAAAACAACCACTTTTTGGAAAACCTTCTTTTTTGAGAATAAAACCGTGTTGCTAATTACTTGCAATTGGGAGGGATATATGTTAATCTACTATTACCGATAGTACATATGATTTCGTACGAAACGATAACGTAGAGTGTTCCTGATTGTGTGTCCTTGTACTGTGGCTTCGCATTGCGTCCATTGAAGATACTTCACTTTGTACTCAGTATTTCTGCTACCCGTTCAAGGGAAAGCATGCATGCTCCATAAGGAGGTTTCATGAGTAGTAACTTTGGTGTCTCAGCTGTTTCACGCGTGTTCAATGATAGTTCGACGGACATCCGACGCAAGATCATTGGTATCTATATACTGCTGATCGCCTTCAACATCTTGGCTTGGGTGCTCGCTTTTGCTGGCTTCGCCGCTCAGTATCCAGCACTGCTGAGCACGGCTTTGCTCGCCTATACGTTTGGGTTGCGCCATTCGGTCGATGCCGATCATATTTCCGCTATTGATAACGTGACGCGTAAACTCATGCAGGAGAATAAACGGCCTATTGCTGTGGGCTTCTTCTTCTCATTGGGACACTCGACCATCGTCGTGGCCCTCTCTATTGGCATCGCCATTGCAGCGAACTTTATTCAAAGTGCGATTCCTGCACTGAAAAATGCTGGCGGGTTGATCGGCACGTCGGTCTCAGCTCTTTTCTTGTATCTGATCGCCATCATCAACATTTTAGTGCTCTGGGAAATCTTCCAAACCTTCCGCAAGGTCAAGAATGGTGGCGAATATAATGAGCAGACGTTAGATGATTTCCTAAACCAACGCGGTCTGATGGGTCGCTTTTTCCGCCCCCTGCTCAAAGTGGTTGACAAGAGTTGGAAGATGTATCCGGTTGGAGTGCTCTTTGGATTGGGCTTTGATACCGCAACCGAAGTTGGACTCCTCGGTATAGCGGCCTTTGAGGCTGGCAAGGGACTTCCCATCCCCTTCATCCTCATTTTCCCGTTGCTCTTCACTGCTGGAATGTGCCTTCTGGACACGACCGATGGTATCTTAATGCTGGGAGCCTACGGGTGGGCCTTTGTCAAGCCTGTCCGCAAGCTGTATTACAATCTCAACATTACCTTGGTCTCCGTTCTGGTGGCATTGGTAGTAGGAACGATTGAGATCATCTCAATTCTCAGTAACGTGCTAAACCTCTCTGGCGGTTTTTGGGATTCCATCAACAGTTTGGACTTTGGGTTTCTGGGAGGAATCATTATTGGGATTTTTATAGTCAGTTGGGCGGTCTCCACGATCATCTACAAGGTGAAGCGCTACGATGATATCGAGGTCACCATGGCTCCTAAACCGGAAGAACTGGCTAGTAGTGGTGGCGGCGGAGAGTAGCAGGAGCGTTTTTGTAGGACTTCTCGCAGCCCTGAGAGGGGCCCATTCATGGCGCCCGTCGTCGGAGTGGTCAACGTCGGCGGAATTGACCATCGCCAAAACGGGCGCCATGAATGGGGCCCCTACGACGGGTTCTGAACAAATGAACATTGACTGTGTATTATGCTCTTTCCTTACCATGACAGTGTATGTCTAGGAAGAAGAGGACTATGACTCAGCAGATGAAGAAATACGATATGTTATTCCAACAAGGAGGACATCGTCGCACGGTGCAGCGACAGGTCATCTTGCGCGTCCTTGAGGAAACGGGAGAACACCTGACGATAGAGCAATTGCTTGAGCGCGTCCAAATCTTGTGCCCACCGGTCAATCTCTCGACCATCTATCGTAACGTGGAACTTCTTATCGACATGGGGCTGGTCAGAGCCAACCACTTTTCAAGGGAAGGGACCACCTATGAACTCGCCGATGGGAAGCCACATGTACACTTGGTCTGTCAACAATGCCATGCCATAAAACATGTTGACCCGCCTCAACTGGAGAAGTTGCAAGCAGATGTATTGGTCGCTGCTCAGTTTTATGTTGTCTCGCTTGCGCTGACCGTTGCTGGCTATTGTACTGCCTGTTGGGAGCTACTTTCTTCGGAGAAGACGATAAAGCAGGCAGAGTAGTTCATCTCCTCACTATTTTATAAAGCTTTGGGCGAAGGCACAGTGAAAATGTGCCTTTTTTATGTGTGCCTATCTTAACCATCCTTTCTGCTCTCTTCAGGAGATATTAGCCAAGAGTAGGGGACAGCAGAGGAAGTCGGCCAAGAATAAGCAACAGCGCGAGGAGGAGGAAGATGGAGATCATGCCCAGTCCAAGCAGGCGCTTGCTCGGGGAGAAGAGAAAGAGTATGCCGATGACAAGCTCTGCCATGGTGCCCAGTGGCTCCAAACAGATCGCGGTTAAGGAGAGTGCGTAGACGAAGAACCCAAAGATAGTGAGAGGCGTGGGTACGTGAAACAGGGAAAACACTCCCATATAGAATAGGTAGGGGATGCTTCCCAGGAGCATGCCTGTGAGGATGGTCAACGCATCACGCGCCATGACGCCGAGGATGCCGTCGCGGATGATGCGCAGTTTCCTTCTCACTACCTCCATGTTCTTTGGTCGTTTGCTGACATCGTGTGCAAGCATCTGGTCAAGCAACGCCTGAAGTTTCTGCGGAATGGGTGGAACCTGATGCGGGTCTGGTGGTGCTCCTGATGAAGTATCTTCCGAGAGGTCGCCTCCCGTCACGAGGGTCAACAGGGTTGCGCCTAAACCATAGATGTCGGTCCTCATAGTGGTCTGGGCTGTACTGTATTGTTCGGGGGCGGCATAACCAGGAGAGCCGAGTGGCGCTGTATCTTTAGCCTTGCCCGATACATAGCGACGGGCAATACCGAAGTCGATGAGGAAGAGATGGCCGCGGTGAGTGCGCATGATATTGGCGGGCTTGACATCGCGGAAGATGAGGCCGTGCTCCCTGTGCAGATAGCATAGTACTCGGCATAACTGTATGCCCATGCTCAGGGCTTCTCTCAGGGGAAGTTTGCCTCCCGGAGCACGTTTGAGATACTCCTCGAGCGTCTCGCCCTGAATAAAATCCATCACCAGATACCAGTGCTTGGGGTCAGTGAAGTGGGCGTAGGCACGGGGCAGATTCTTGTGCTTGAGTGGCGGGTACAACGTGATCTCACGATTGTAGGAATCGGTCGCCTGAATCATGTCACGAGGCGAGATGTGGTCGAGGTTGATCTGCTTGACGGCGACGAGTTTATCGTGCTGCTTCGTATCTTTGGCCTTGTAGACGATCCCAAAGCCGCCTTTTCCGACCTGCTCGATGATTGTATAACGCTCGGCAAAGAGAAAACCTGTGGGAAGCATTCCTGCAACGTGGGGCAGTTTGGGTTCGGCGAGTTGGAGTGCGACGGCACCCTTTCCTATGGAAGCTGATATAAAAGCTGCAGGGGCAGATGACGAAGTGGAAGAAGTGAGTGTTTGATGGCAAGCAAAACACTGCTGGGCCTGATCAGGATTGGCAGCACCGCATGCATCGCAAAAGAGCATCGCATACATTGGTAATCCTCTTCTTTAGTGCATACAAAGAGTTGCACTGGCATTCCTTCACTTTTACACCCGAAGGGATGGTTAACATGCGTAGCTTTTGCATAGCATCTTCCTCATAGGCACAAGCACGCATAAGATCGGGGAAGTCGCTAAAAATCCTTGCCTTGTTCCTTCATCTCTATGTTATAGTATATGGCATAGTTGCGCATCTTTGCAAATGAAAATCGTTTTCAAGTATAGGGGGTAAATCCTGAAGGAAACATGAGATGCATAGTATTGTAGAGCATGAACTTGACAAAGGAAGAGCGTTTCTCCTATAGGCATAAGAGAAACGCTCTTCCTATATGCGCGATTTCCAAAACAAGCATACCATAATTGTTAAGAATTTGCAAGTGTAATTGATTATCAATTGTTAATGAGTATCAATTACGTCGCAATTTACTGCACCTCAGGGGTGATCGGTTCTTTGGAAGCGGTGAGCTCCTGCCAGCAATGCTCACAGTACCCTACTGCCGCAAGAATAAGAACTACCCCGTGAAACTGAAACTGCTCCTCAATCTGTTCATAGAGTGTTCCTAACAACGTGGAATCTAGATGCCTAACAGATTGACATTTCTGGCAAAAGAGATGATGATGCGCCCTTCCCTGTAATGCTTCATAGGTTGCCTGATCTCCATGCAAATGGTTTTGCAGGACTAACCCTAGTTCTTTGAGCAGGTCAAGGGTGCGATAGATTGTAGGAAGAGTGATCTGAGGATTGTGCTGCTGCACCAGCTCCAAAATTTGTGCTGCTGAGAGATGTCCTTGTGCTTGCTCAAGGACCTGCAAAATCAGGTAACGCTGAGGAGTAAGTCGATAGCCGTGCTCGTGAAGGTTTATTGATTTCATCGATCGTTGCGGCGTGGAGACCCACCCACCAGCCTTCAGGCGGTGGGAGGAAATGCCGCTCTCCTTTCGACTAAGCAGGCAGACGCCCGCTGAACAAGTTTCAACGTCTTGCACTGGGCACTGGCATGCACTGATCTTCCGTCCAGCAGGCGGAGATCGAAGTAGCCCGAACTACGTCTGCCAAAGACAAAGCAGGTCATCGCTTGATAGCACACGCAGTCAAACAACCGAAAACCGTGGACATACCTAGGCGCGATATTGCGTTGCCGCACGCCCCCTTTCTTGATGGTCGCTTTGTGTAATTGTCTGTTGTTTCGCCTGACCAACTTCATCAGGTGCCAACTTCCATCGGAGACAGCTCGTGGATGACCACTGATAGAGCGTGCATCCATCAGGTGCGACTTCTCCAGGTGGTTGGTAATCCGTGTGTTCTTGGTGATGTATCCATATGTCAGATGAACGTTCACACAACACGCTTTGACCTGCTCGTAGATGCGCCATCGGATCATGCCCATCTGCGTGGCATCTCGAAATCCCTTTGATGGACGGGCAATCTTGTGCTCTTGGTGTGTGCGGTGAATGAGGTCATGGCACGTTTCACAGAGCGTCATCAGGTTGGAAGGCGCGTTCCCACCTGTCTTGCGACTCTCGATATGGTGGACATTGAGAATCTTGTCCTTGGATTTGCCAAGGCACCACTGACAGCAGTGTGAGTCTCGTGCCAGCATATATTCGCGGACATTCCAGAAACCCAACTGTGGCCCTTCTTGATACGCAGTGCCTTCGATCTCAGGATGACGTATTTTTTGGATGTCAAACTGGGCCACCTCAATGGTGGTTTTCCTCACTGGCAGGATGCTATGCACCACCTTGATCGTTTTGAGGTGGGCCTGTACTTTGTGCTCCACAGAGGGAGCAAGCCACCCTTTGGGCTTCTTCCTATTGAGGAAGCGACATGCCCGATAGCGTCTGTTGCGGTTTCGTCTTGCCCGTCGATATTGGCGACGGGTTGCCAGCACTTTTTGGATATCCGTTCTTGGCTGCACCTCTGCCTCAAACACCACAGCATTTTCAGTGGTCGCAGAGACGCCAATATGGTGCATCCCGGCATCAATGCCAAGGAACACCTGCTGGGTATAGCCAC
>JRHI01002892.1_pt1 | contig 10968 bp, 9 predicted proteins | sample 215371 | NCBI WGS metagenome assembly JRHI01 (sample SAMN02929681, study PRJNA255918) | sediment metagenome | biome: cave system; feature: Ice Cave; material: Sediment; isolation source: sediment from deep within a dark volcanic ice cave with no known source of... ... | reverse complement strand
GGCCTTGCTCTCCCCGCCCTGCCGGCGGCGCCGATTTCATCCGAAGCGCTCGCCGACATCACCCGGCGCTACCAACAGAGACTCGAGGCCCTCTGGTCACGCATCGTCGTCGGAGATGGTCCGGCATCCGTCCCGGAAGCGGAAGGCGATCGCCGCTTCGCCGCAAAGGCATGGCGCGAGCAGCCGTATTTCGCGTTGCTCAAGGATGCCTATTTGCTCTACTCCGACTACGTGCGCGAGCTCACCGACGTGGCGCAGGCCGATCCGGACACGAAGAAAAGGCTGGCGTTCGTCGCCAATCAGTACATCAACGCCATTGCGCCTTCGAATTTTCTGGCGACCAATCCCGACGCGTTGCAGCTCGCGCTCTCGTCGCAAGGCGCTTCGATTGCCCAGGGCGCTTCGAACCTCATCGCCGACGCGCAGCGCGGCCGGATCGCAATGACCGACGAGGCAGCGTTCGAGGTCGGACGCAATGTGGCGACGACGCCGGGCAGCGTCGTCTTTCGCAACGAGTTGATCGAGATCATCCAATACGCGCCGACGACGCCTACCGTGTTCAAGCGTCCGCTACTCATTGTGCCGCCATGCATCAACAAGTACTACATCCTCGACTTGCGGCCCGAGAATTCCTTCGTTCGACATGCGGTTGGGGAGGGACACACCGTATTCATGATTTCCTGGCGCAACATTCCAGCCGAGCTCGGCAACCTTACCTGGGACGACTACCTGGAGCGTGGCGTGTTTGCGGCGATCGACGTTGCACGCGAAATCGCATCGAGCAAGACCATCAATGCGGTTGGATTTTGCGTTGGCGGCACCTTGCTTGCGTGCGCCCTCGCCGTGCAGGCGGCGCGCCGCACGCCTCACGTCGCTAGCGCGACATTGCTGACGACGATGCTCGATTTCTCGGACCCCGGCGATATCGGCGTCTATATCTCGCGTGATTCGCTTGGCGCGCGTGAGCACGCACTCGTTGCCGGAGCCCGGATTCGAGGGAGCGAATTGGCCAATGCGTTCGCGAGCCTGAGGCCGAACGAGCTGGTGTGGAATTACGTGATCGGCAACTACCTCAAGGGCCAGACGCCTCCCGCCTTCGATCTCCTCTATTGGAACGGCGATTCCGCCAACCTTCCCGGTCCCATGTATTTCTCCTACGTTCGCGACATGTATCTCGATAACCGGCTGCGCGAGCCGGGGGCGTTGACGATGTGCGGCCAGGCGATCGATCTCTCACGCATCTCGATACCCACGTATGTCTTGGCGACACACGACGATCACATTGTTCCGTGGCGGTCGGCCTACAAGACGATCGGACTCTTGGGCGGCGATCTTACTTTCGTGCTCGGCGCATCGGGACACATCGCTGGCGTAGTCAATCCGCCGGCGAAGCGTCGCCGCAACTTCTGGACCAACGAGCTGCTCACCGACGATGCAGACGATTGGCTCGACCGCGCGGCGGAGCATCCGGGAAGCTGGTGGCCGCATTGGTCGGCGTGGCTATCGGAACACGGCGGTCCGCGACGGTCGGCGCCGGCGAAGGCGGGAAGCGATGCGCATCCAGCGCTGGCTCCGGCGCCGGGAAGCTACGTTTCAGAGCAGGTCGCTTAAGCCGCGTTTTTTCGCTGCGTAAGAATCGGCTGCTGCTCCGAATCCAGATGCCGCTTAAGAGGCTCCTGCGTTAACATAACGGTACTCTTGTCCGGCCGGCTGTCCTGCAAGCCGGCCGTCGCAGCTATCTTCTTCCGGAGAAACCCATGACCGACATCGTCATCGTCGCCGCAACGCGGACCGCCATCGGCAAATTCGGCGGCGCCCTCGCGAAAATCGCGGCGCCTGAATTGGGCGCGACCGTGATTCGCGAGCTGCTCTCGCGCACCAAGCTGCAACCCGATCGGATTTCAGAGGTGATCCTCGGCCAGGTGCTCGCCGCCGGCAGCGGCCAGAACCCGGCGCGTCAGGCGCTGATCAAGGCCGGGCTGCCGGCGGCGATTCCGGCGATGACCATCAACAAGGTCTGCGGGTCCGGGCTCAAGGCGGTCATGCTCGCGGCGCAGGCGATACGCTGCGACGATGCCGACATCGTGATCGCAGGCGGGCAGGAGAACATGAGTGCGTCGCCACACGTGCTGCCCGGGTCGCGCGATGGATTCCGGATGGGCGACGCCAAGCTCATCGATACCATGATCGTCGACGGATTGTGGGACGTCTTCAATCAATATCACATGGGGACGACCGCGGAAAATGTCGCCAAACAGTACGGTATCTCGCGCGCCCAACAGGATGAATTTTCGGTCGCAAGCCAGAACAGGGCCGAAGCTGCGCAAAAAGCGGGAATGTTCAAGGACGAGATCGTCCCGGTGATGATTCCTCAGCGCAAGGGTGATCCGCTGGCCTTCGCGGCCGATGAATTCATCAAGCCCGGGACCACGCTCGAGTCGATCAGCAGCTTGCGGCCTGCGTTTGCCAAGGACGGATCGGTGACCGCCGCCAACGCGTCGGGTATCAACGACGGCGCGGCCGGGGTGGTGGTCATGAGCGCCGAACGCGCGGCGAAGCTCGGTCTCAAGCCCCTGGCGAAGATCAAGGCGTTCGCGTCGTCCGGTGTCGATCCATCGATCATGGGCATGGGGCCCGTGCCGGCCTCGCGGCGTTGCCTCGAAAAGGCGGGCTGGAAACCGGCGGACCTCGATCTCATGGAGATCAACGAGGCGTTCGCCGCGCAGGCTTGCGCGGTCAACAAGGAAATGGGCTGGGACACGAGCAAGATCAACGTCAACGGCGGCGCCATTGCGCTTGGCCACCCGATCGGCGCATCAGGATGCCGCGTCCTGGTCACGCTGCTCTACGAGATGGCGCGGCGCGATGCCAAAAAAGGCCTCGCATCGCTTTGCATCGGCGGCGGCATGGGAGTCGCTATGGCCGTTGAAAGGTAGGCCCGATCAAAACGGCCAGCCGTGTTGAAGACAAATAGGAGAACTGCGGGTCCCATCGAGTTGCATTGAGGAGGAAGACAAAAATGACACAAGACAAGCATCGCGTCGCGCTGGTGACCGGTGGTATGGGAGGCCTTGGCGAAGCCATTTGCATGAAGCTCGCAGCGCTCGGTAATACGGTGGTCACCACCCACTCACCCGGCAATGCGAAAGCTCACGACTGGCTCGAGTCGATGAAAAAGGCGGGCTTCAAGTTCCACGCCTACCCGTGTGACGTCGTCGACTGGGATTCGTGCGTCGCCTGCGTTGCGCAGGTGGCGAAGGACGTCGGCGCGGTCGATGTGCTGGTCAACAACGCCGGCATCACCCGCGACATGACCTTCAAGAAAATGGACAAGGCCAACTGGGACGCGGTGATCCGAACCAATCTCGATTCCTGCTTCAACATGACCAAGCAGGTGTGCGACGGCATGGTCGACCGGGGATGGGGGCGGATCATCAACATTTCCTCCGTCAACGGCCAGAAGGGGGCGTTCGGGCAGACAAACTACTCGGCCGCCAAGGCGGGGATGCACGGCTTCACCAAGGCGCTGGCGCTCGAGGTCGCCAAAAAAGGCGTGACCGTGAACACCATCTCTCCCGGCTACATCGGCACCAAGATGGTCATGGCGATTCCGCAGGAAGTGCTAGATTCGAAGATCATCCCGCAGATACCGAACGGGCGTCTGGGCAAGCCGGACGAAGTCGCAGGCCTGGTGGCATACCTGTCGTCGGAAGAGGCCGCGTTCGTCACCGGCGCCAACATCGCCATCAATGGCGGCCAGCATATGTTCTAACGGGCTTCGCTCTAGGTTCTGACCGAGCGAGCGAAAAAAAGCCCCGGCATTGCTGCCGGGGCGAGGCTGTACCATTTAGGAGGAGGAAAATGATACAGAACTACAGGAGCCATCAGTTGCGATGTTGGGACCGCCGCCGGGGGATTCAAGTTCCCGGCGGTTTCCCGGTATTGCTTGGCTGACGCTTACTTGCGACCCTTGGTCGTCTTGGCTGTCGCCTTGGCGACATTGGCAGCGTTGGCGCTGGCGGCGCGAACTGACGCGTCGGCGTAGCTGACAACCTGTTTGGTCGCCTTCGAGAACTGGTCGAATGCGGCGGTGGTTGCCGCGACCGTCGACTTCATCGCCGTCACGGCGAAATCGGAACCGGCGGGCGCATTCTTCGACGCCTTTTCGACCCATGCCGCGACATTCTTGGTGTAAGAAGCCCACGCTGCTTCGGCCAGCTCCGAGAAATCGGCTTGCGCTTCGGAGGCGATCTGATACACGCCGCGCGAATAGCCCAAGGCGTTCTGCACACCGGCTTCGGCCAGCTTGGCGCGAACCGCGGCCAGCTCCTGCACGTCCTTGATGCCGGCGACGGCATTGGCGGTATACACGCCTTGCTCGAGCGCCACCTTGGCGGCCTGGAGGTTGAGCTTGGTGAAACGCTCGGCCTTTTCGAGCGAGAGCGAGGCAAGCTTCACGGCATTGTCGTAGCCAGCTTTGTTGATGTCAGCGAATTGTTCGGTTGCGTTGTACATTTGGAATCCTTTTCCGTTGAGGTTGAATGGGACCCTAAACGGGTCCGGACGACTCGGGTGCAGCCGCTGCTTTGGCTGCCGGCCGGGCTCTTGATGCTCGGGAGGCCTGCCTTTGCCGTATCGCGTTTGCTGCACCGCACAAATTCAATTGTAGGGGCGGCAAACCCCTAAGTCAAGGATTATTTGGTGCAGCGCACCAATGGCCCCGGCCCCACCGCCGAGGGCCTTTCAATCGTCCTGATAAATCAGAAGGTTATAATCGCCGCTTCGTTTCCGGGAGTGCAGCATGGCCAAGCCCATACGCGTGATCAAGAAGTACCCCAACCGCCGCTTGTACGACACCGCCAACAGCGGCTACATCACCCTGGCCGACGTCAAGCAGATGGTGCTCGAATTCATCGATTTTCAAGTCATCGACGCCAAGTCGGGCGACGACCTGACGCGGGGCATCCTGCTGCAGATCATCCTGGAGGAAGAGTCCGCCGGCATGCCGATGTTTTCCAGCGAGATGCTGTCGCAGATGATTCGTTTCTACGGCAACGCGCTGCAGGGCATCATGGGCAATTACATGGAGCAGAACGTCAAAGCCTTCCTGGTGATTCAGAACAAGCTGCAGGATCAGGCCAAGCAGGTCTATGGCGACAARATGMTGCTCACSCCCGACCTCTGGAAGCAGTTCCTGCARATGCAGGCTCCGGCGATGCAGGGSATGCTCGGCAACTACCTCGAGCAGAGCGCCAAGYTRTTCATGGACATGCAGCAGCGAATGCAGGATCAGACGCGCGGCTTGTTCACTTCTTTTCCTTTCCCCAACTTCGCCGCGGGCGTGCAACCGTCACCCGAAGAAGAAAAAAAGCGCTGACGCTCAAAAGCACCGCAGCAACCGCATTGCAGCGCAGCTTTTTTTCGCACCGCACGATTCCCTCCCATGGCTATCGCCAAGATCCAGCGCCGACCCCGCGTCGCTGAAGCAGCGCCGAAGGTGGGATTCGTCTCGCTCGGATGCCCGAAAGCTCTGGTCGACTCCGAACAGATTCTCACCAGGCTGCGCGCCGAAGGCTATGCCATCGCACCGACGTACGAGGGCGCCGATCTGGTCGTCGTCAACACCTGCGGCTTCATCGATGCCGCGGTCGAGGAATCGCTCGCCGCAGTGGGCGAGGCGCTGGCCGAGAACGGCAAGGTTATCGTCACCGGCTGCCTCGGCGCCAAGCAAGGCGGCGCGTTTGTGCGCGCGGCACATCCCAAGGTGCTGGCGGTCACCGGGCCGCACGCCGCGGGCGAGGTCATGGACGCCGTTCATGCGCATCTGCCGCGGCCGCACGACCCTTTCGTCGACCTGCTCCCGCCGCAGGGAATCAAGCTTACGCCGCGGCACTACGCCTATCTGAAAATCAGCGAAGGCTGCAATCACCGCTGCACGTTCTGCATCATTCCGTCGATGCGGGGCGATCTGGTCAGCCGGCCGCTCGCAGATGTCATGAACGAGGCCGAGAATCTGTTCAAGGCAGGGGTCCGCGAATTGCTCGTCGTCTCCCAGGACACCAGCGCCTATGGCATCGACGTCCGATACCGGACCGGCTTCTGGCGCGGCCGGCCGCTGAAGACGCGAATGACTGAATTGGTGCAGGCACTCGCAGCACTCGCCAAGGAACACGGCGCGTGGGTGCGGCTGCACTACGTCTACCCTTATCCCCACTGCGACGAGGTCGTGCCGCTGATGTCCGACGGCGGGAGCGGCGTATTGCCCTATCTCGACATCCCGTTCCAGCACGCGAGCCGCCGCATCCTGAAGCTGATGAAGCGTCCGGCGAATACCGAGAACACGCTCGAGCGCATTCGCGCCTGGCGCGCGATACGCCCGTGCTTAACGATACGTTCGACGTTCATCGTCGGCTTTCCAGGCGAGACCGAGGCCGAGTTCGAGGAGCTGCTCGACTTTCTAGCGGAGGCCGAGCTCGACCGCGTTGGCTGCTTTGCCTACTCGCCGGTCGATGGCGCCGTGGCCAACGGGTTGCCGGGCGCGCTGCCCGAAGCAATCAAGGAAGAGCGCCGCGCGCGTTTGATGACCGCGCAGGCCGCGATCAGCGCGCGGCGGTTGCGGGCGCATATCGGCCGCACCCTCGATGTCCTGGTCGATGCGATCGACGGCCCACGCGCAATCGCGCGCGGCGCCGGCGACGCGCCTGAGATCGACGGCATGGTCACGGTGATCGATGGCGCCGCGTTGAGGGTCGGCGAATTTGCGCGCGTGACGATCACCGAATCGGATCAACACGACCTCGTCGCGCGCTGCGCGCAGTGACCGCGCGCCTATGCGACGCGATGCGCACGCACGGCTGCATACTGGCACGCATCCTGCGCGTTCGCGCCGGCCTCTAGTCAGAGCGGGAGCGCTGAGGGAGACAACTATTTGACCGGCAGCGCGCGCAGTGCTGCCGCAAGCTGCTCGAGCACCTTGCCCAGAGCCGCGTTGAGCCCGCGAATCAGTGCGTCGGCCGAACGCGAAGGCACTTGGACCCGCGAGCTAAGCTCCCCGGTCCAGACAAAGGCGCCGGCGCCCGCCGCGGTGTCGGTGAGAAAATACTTGATGGTCACCACCGCCGCCGGCTGCGCCGGGTCACGCAGGTCGAAGTAGAGCTCGCTGACGAAGCTCTCGAGCGAGAAATCGCTGTCGAGCGCGCTAGATGGCGGCAGCACCGCCCGATAGATTCCCGCCGCGGAAAGCCACGCTGCGGTTGCCTCGCCGATCATCGCCGCGGGCGCCACCAGAAATTCCTCGTAGAAATCCGTTTCGAATTTCAGATCCCCTTCGCGATAGACCAGCGACCGGCTGGCGAAGTGGCCGGCAACCGACACCGTGCCAACCCGCAGCGTCGCCGCCTTCGGCGCAGCAGTTGAAGCGGGCGGCCGGGGCGGCTCCAGAATGTAGGTCGATTTCACCGGTGCCGCCCCCTTGAGGGAACAACCGCCGACCAAAAGCGCGGCCGCGGATGACAACGCGCGCCGACGCGAAAACGAAGCGGGCAGGTTCATTGTTGAAGGCCTTTTGCCGGCAGCGGCGGCGCGCCGAGAATCAGTTGTGACGGATAGCGCTTGGCATTCTCGGTCAGATCGCGGAGATTGTCGGTGATCTGGCGCAGGTTATCGAGCGTTCGCTTGAGGTCGGTCTCGCCGCCACCGGTCACACGATCGAGCCGCGCCAACGTGCTCTGAAGGTGCGACAGCGACTTCGCGAAATTCGGATCCTCGAGCGCCTTCTTCAGCGCAACCGCCGCCGCATCGGCGTCCGTCGGCAGGCGCTTGATCGCCGGATCGTCGAGGAGCGCCGAGAGCCGCTGGTTGGTGACCCGCAAATCCGCGATCAGCGCGGCAGCGTCCTTGCCGATCTTATCCATCGGCAACTGGTCGAGCTTGGTCTCGAGCTTGCTTAAGACCCGTGACGTGTTCTGCGACAGCTTGTCGGTGTCGACGGCTTCGATGCGATTATTGGTGGTGATCAGCAGCCGGTTGAGATTGGTGAGCATGCCTTCGAGGTCGAGGCGCTGAAATCGACCGAGGATGTCCGACGCCGCACCGAGGAACTGGGTCACCGTCGATTGCGCGCTCGGAATATAGAGATTGTCCGGCTCCCACGATATCGGCAGCTCCGGATTGGTCTTCGGATCCACGTAGTCGATTTCGAGATAGTTCGTCCCGGTGATGCCCAGCGGCGCGAGTCGGATGCGCAGGCCCTTGTCGATTTCCATTCGCGCCGTTTCCGGGCGCGTGATGTCGCCGCCGGCGCGGCCTCCGATTAAGCGCGGCAGCAGCAGCGCCTCGATCATCACGTAGCGCAGCCGTTCCGCCATCGGCTTGTCGAGCTGATATTTAGTATAGGTGAAGCCGATCTTGGTCACTTCGCCGACGACGACGCCGCGATACTTGACCTTGGATCCGAGCTCGAGCCCCTGCGCCGATTCGTTGAGGTAAGTCTCGATCGGTATCTTCGATTGAAACCACCGCCCCGATCCGAGGATCAGGAGCAGAAGGATCAGCACCACCGTCGCGCCGATCACGAACAAACCGAGCTTGAAGAAATTGGCCTGGGCGCTCATAGGTCACCCCCGGCGTAGGCGCGCGATACGACGTCCCGCGCGACCCTGGGCAAGGAAACGAGGCGAGCGCCGCGGCAAGTTTTCGATTGCATCTACGCCGCTTCCGCGATCGTCTCAGAGGCTTCGCGCCGGAAGAACTGACGCACCCACGGATTGTCACTGGTGTCGCGCAGAACCTTTGGGTCACCCTCGGCAATGATGCCCTTGATGCGCTTGTCGAGCATGATGACCCTGTCCGCCACCGTGTAGATGCTGGCGAGCTCATGGGTCACGATGACAAACGTGATGTGGAGGCTCCTCGCGAGCCGAAGGATGAGCAGATCAAGCTCGGCCGATGTAATCGGGTCGAGCCCGGCAGAGGGCTCGTCGAGAAACAGGATCGTCGGATCCAGCGCCATCGCGCGCGCGATCGCCGCGCGCTTCTGCATGCCGCCGCTGATTTCCGACGGCATGTGGCCGCTGAACGCGTAGAGGCCGACCAGCTTGAGCTTCATCTGGGAGACCAGATCGATGGCGTTGTCGTCGAGCGCCGTGTATTCCTCGAGCGGCAGGCGGACATTCTCGAGGAGCGTCATCGACCCGAACAGCGCACCGCTCTGGTACATGACGCCAATTTTCTTGAGAATCGCGCGTCGCGCGTCGCCCTCCGCGGTGACGATGTCGTCGCCGTCGATGTAGACCGCTCCGGCCATCGGTTCGTAGAGTCCGATCATGTGCTTCATGAGCGTGCTCTTGCCGCAGCCCGACCCGCCGAGGATGACGAATACCTCACCCCGGTTGACGGTGAAATTGATGTCGCGCATCAATACATTGCCCTCGTAGCCGGCAGTGAAATGCTCGACTCGGATGATCGGTTCGGCGGGCATGGGGTCGGCGGCGCTCTAGATATCGAGCAGATAGTAGACGAACGCGTATATGCCGTCGACGACGACCAGCAGAATGATCGCTGAGACGACCGCGCGCGTTGCGGAAATGCCAACCGCGCTGGCGCCGGTCTGCGTTTGCAGCCCGCGCAGGCAGCCGATGCCGGCGATCAGGATCGCGAACACCGGCGCCTTGGCCAGCCCGGCAAGCAGGTCTTTGACGTCGACCAGGCTGTCGACTTCGTGCAGGAAAGCGCTGATCGGAATATTGAAGCTGATCATGGTCAGCGCGCCGCCGAGGATGCCGATCAGGTCGGCGAAGATGCATAGCAGCGGCATCATCAACAAGGCGGCAATGATGCGCGTGACGACAAGGAAGCGGACCGGGTCGAGGCCCATGGTGGTCAGCGCGTTGAGCTCCTCGTTGACCTTCATGGTGCCAATCTCCGCCGCGAACGCCGCGCCCGAGCGTCCGGCGAGAAGGATTGCGGTCATTAGCGGCCCGAGCTCGCGCAGAATCGACAGCCCGACCAGATCCGCGACAAAGATCTCGGCGCCGAACTGCTTCATCGGCACCGCGGACTGGAACGCCAGAATGATGCCGAGCAAGAAGGAGATCAGCGCCACGATCGGCAGCGCGTTGACTCCCACCTGCTCACAGGTGTACCAGACGTCCTTCCAGCGAATGCGATGCGGATGGGTAATTGCAAACCACAACGCCGCGCTCGTTTCGCCGATGAACGCGATTTGCACGCGCATGTCGCGGCCGACGATCAGCGCGGCGCGACCGATCTCGGCCACCGTGTGCAGCCGCTCTTCGTGTTCTTTGGGTGGCGCGCGCAGCGCAACCGGATCGAACTGGTCGAGCAGGGTCTTGAACTGGGACTTAAGGCCGACCACCACGACCGGTGCCTCGGGCCGACGCGGTTGTCGCAGCAGATCGACCAGCATCGCGATGCCACCGCCGTCGCAGTACTCCACGCGCGAAGTCTCGATCAGAACCGGCCGGTCCGGCGCCGCATCGAGCGCCGCACGTGCGTCGGGCCAGACACCGGCGATGGAGTACGCGTCCAGCCTGCCGGCGAGGCGCAGCTCCCGCTTGCCGTCGACGTCGCTTAATGAAAGCGACGCCTCCGGCGAGGGAGTCATTCGGGCCGCCGCGGCGGCGCTCACTGCGTCAACTCGGAAGGTTCGCCGAGCGCCCGTGTGCAGCAGTCCGTGCGAGACAAGGCGTTGTCCTGCGGAGGCACCGCTCGGTTCTGGATGGAATCCACGCGCCCTTGAAATTCCGTTCGGCAGTCGAGTGTCGGTGTTGCGGAAGCGGCGAAGTTTAGCACGCAGCCGGAGAGTGCCTGATAGGCGGCAAGTGCATGCAAGCTTGCATCCGCATTTCGCGGATGCAGCGCATCACGATCGCAGGGGCCCGCGACCTCCTCAACCCGTTCATGAATGAGATGCGTCGCGGGTCGGCCGCATGCGTCGACTCGCAATTC
>JRHI01002891.1_pt1 | contig 10977 bp, 9 predicted proteins | sample 215371 | NCBI WGS metagenome assembly JRHI01 (sample SAMN02929681, study PRJNA255918) | sediment metagenome | biome: cave system; feature: Ice Cave; material: Sediment; isolation source: sediment from deep within a dark volcanic ice cave with no known source of... ... | reverse complement strand
CAATAGACACGGCTCGCTGCGCTTCCGGCACTGGCGGCTCTCCGGCGAACGCGGGCTCGCCGGCAAGCCCGCCGCGGTCTGGCTCTGCGGCGAGACGCTGACGATCGAGTACGCGACGGAGGCGTTGGCGCAGTACCGCGTGACCTTAGAAGACAACGAGCAGCGGATTCGCGATGTGAGCAACCCCCTCCTCTTCGTGACCGGCCACGTCTCGCCGCAGCCGTTCCTGTCGCCGTTCGACGAGGTGGACTGGCGTCCAGCGCAACGCCTGGCGCCCTATCGCCCGCGCCGCCGGCGAGACGGCGACGGCACGCAGGCGCCGCTCTTCACTGTGGCGGACGCGGCCGCGCTCGGCTAATCAGGAGCAGGCGCCGTTGCCCAGCGACGGGGTGAGGAATCGGCCAGCGGTCCTCCCCACCACGTTCCACCACTCGATGGCGAGGTTTGGAGGTGCACCTAAACAACTGCCAGACGTGCCACGAGGCCGAGGAGAACGTGGGCCGGTTCATCGGCGACGTCGACAACGCGAAACGGCTGCATTCGCGTCTCGGCTACTTGCCGCCGATCGAATTCGAGAACGATTATCTTACGACGCTGAGCGGTTGACTTTGACCGTGGTTCGGTCAAATGGGTGCAGTCCACTTTCTGTCCTAGAGCCGCTCAATATCAAGTTTCAGAAGAAAAATAGGCGATGTCGCGCCACCGGATCAAACCCAAATCATGCCTTGCGGCACGCGCGAGTCCACTTCGCCGCCGTGCTCGGTCACAATGACTGTATTGCAGTGGCGAAACGTGCCGATCTCCGGAACGAGCAGGTCGGGCTCGACCGAAAGCGCCATTCCCGGCTGAAGCACGACATCCGAGTAGAGGCGCAGGTCAGTCGCGAGTTCGCGCGCGTTGCCTTCGTAGCTGACGATGCCGCGTCCGCAACCCGATCCGCTCCGGGTTCCATAGCCGTAACGGGCGAGAACATCTTTTGCGGCCCGGTCAATATCCCTTATTCGGACGCCGGGGCGAATAAGACCGATGGCCGCCTCGTTTGCTTCGATCATGATCTCGAACGCTCGCCGCACTGCGGCGGTCGGCTCGCCGACGTAGATCGCCCGTTCGACGTTGCCCCAATAGCCCCAGAGCCAGACATTAAGCACGGTTTCCAAGAGTTGACCGGTCTGGATCCGATCATCGCGGTTCCATGTTGTCCATTCGCTATGCCCGGAGCCCTTGTCCACCGATCCCAAACCGCACCCAACGTGGAGGTGGAATGGCTTGTCCGGAAAGCGATTCAAGATCTCCTCAGTCATTGCCGTGCGCACCTGCTCGGTCAGATCGGCCGCCGATCGGCCGGGCGCAGTGAGGCGAATCAAGAACTCCTGACCGATGTCGGCGATTTCGTCCGCCTGCCGAATGAGGTGCAGCTCTTCATCGGACATCACCATCCGCAGGCGATTCAGGGTTTCACTCATCTCAATAAACTCAGCATCCGGAAGCGCCTCCCGCAAAACGGCAAGGTGCTGAACGGGAAGGTGGGCCTCTTCAAAACCCAGCCGGCTGCGGTCCAGGCCTCGATCCGTGAGCGTTTCCCGCAGGAGTTGCGCCCAGGACAGCAGCGGAGGTTTTGGATCCGAGTAGTCGGGCGTCGGATTGTAATCCCAGTAGGTGCGGAGGTCGGTGATCCATGACTGCTGGAGAACATGATCGCGCTCGATGATCGACATGACGAGCGCGGCGGCGCCCTTACGGGGAATCAGCGTCGCGATTGGCCGGCCAAAGGCATGGATTGGCGCGCCGCTCAGGTAGTAGGAGCCCGCATAAGAGGTGGCGATGACGCAGTCGATCGCATCTTCCGTCATGCGTTGGCGAAGATTCTCAATTCGTCGCCGCATCTCATCAGCGCTGAAGGGAGGCATGGGTCGCATTCCTTATCCCAAAATCTGACCGTCGTCTTCATGGATGGCTGGCTGGTCTCCGCCAATGCGGGAAAGATGCTCCAGCATAAGCTGACGCGCTTGGACGCCGTCTCGCGCCGTGATGGCCTCATAGATGTTCTGATGATCGATGGCGTCTTGGTTCGTTGGCAGCATCCCATCTCGACTATAAAAGGAGATGATCACGCCGCTGACTCTGCGCAGCGAGCCGTTATGCGTGGCTCGCACCACATCAAGATGAAAGCCGAGATCCTCGGGCGGGGCGAAGCCCTGCCCAATCGCCTGATGGAGGGCTTCAACATCTTGAGCGAGGCGGATAAGATCGGCATCGGTCGCGCGCCTGGCGGCGAGGAGCGTCGCCTCAGGCTCGACAATCAGGCGAACTTCAAGCAGCTCCCGTTTGACCAACTCGTTTAATGTTTCGCCAAGGCTATCGGAGCGAAACAGGAGGTCCGCGCGCAACGATTTCACAAACGTTCCGCGTCCGTGGCGGATCTCAAGCACGTCCAGGGTGATCAATTCCCGCACCGCCTCCCGCACCGCGGAGCGGCCCACCTGGAGCACTTCGCCCAACTCCTGTTCGCTGGGGAGGCGGTCTCCGACGCGATATCGGCCGCTTCGAAGCATCCGGCAGATCGCGTCCACGACTTGATGCGTGATGGTGGGACGAGCAATCCTGCCGCTCCGTCTCTCGGTCGCGATCGGTGTTTCAATGGCGTGGGTCATCTCGATAGCTCCGGCCTGTCTGAGAGGATGTCGGCGCAAGCCGACCAGCGCTCCTGGTTGACAAAGATTATCTTGCTCAGCTAATCGACTGCCTCGGCCGCGCAGGCTCCCAATGAGCCAACCGCACCTCAAGCTCCGCGAACGACCGGACCGGATCGACGTCGATGAGCTTTGCCATCGCCTCCGGCCATTTGAAGCCGGTCGATGTCAAGATGGCGACGGCGCAATCCGAGGATTTGAGAACGCCGGCGCGAACCGCGCAACGGTAACCAGCTAAGCCCGCAGCGCTGGCGGGTTCTACATAGAGTCCGACGTGCGCGAGATCGCGGACGGCCTGTCCAATCTCATCCTCTCCGACGTCTAGGGCGCGTCCCTGCGCCCGCTCCAGGGCGATCATCGCTTGGCGGCCAGTCATGGAATCGCTCAATGACAGCGCGATTGATTTCGGTTCCGCCACCGCGACTTGATAACCCGACGCGATGCTTCGACTCAAAGGATTGGCGTTTTTGGGCTGCACGGCGATCACCAGCGGCATGCGGTCACCAGTCAAGGCGGTGATCTCAAGCAGCCCCTTGGCGATGCCGTACAACGTGTCGCCGCCAGCGGTGGGCACCAGCACAGCTTCGGGAACGGCGCCGAGCTGCTCGATCAATTCGTACGCGACCTGCTTATAGCCTTCGGCGCCGAATGGATTGGCCGCACCTGAGATCCTCGGATCCATCGATGTGGCGGGAAACCAACCGCGACTGACAAGGTGCACGACCGCGGATCGGGACTCCTCGCTGGACAGCTGCGCTGCGACTCCGCCGAACGCATGAATCGTGCGCAGAAGACCCTGAGGGGCATCCGGGTGCGTGATGACGACCGCGGGAAGGCCGCATGCGGCGGCGAACGCGGCGGCGGAGACGCCGTGATTGCCCGTCGACGTCGTGACGATTCCGGCGTGGCCGTACAGCCGGGCAGCGCCCGCCGCCACGGCGTGATAGCGATCTTTATGAGCCCCGGTTGGGCTGAACGTCTCGTTCTTGAGGCGGAGACCGTCGGCCAATCTTGGCGCCGGCGTCAACGGCGTCGCCCCCTGACCGAGATTGACCACCTCGCTGTCGGGAAATGGCTGGAGTTCGCGCCGCGCCCAGAAAATCGCCTCGACAAGCGACAACCGCGATGCAAAAAGCGCGGGATACACGGTTTCCAACGGCGCGCCTTCTTCACAAACGGCGCACCCGGCGTAAACCGCCGCTCCGGCGGCAACATGACCGCATCGCATGCAGGCGATCCGGGCCCGCGGGTTCAGCGGGTCCATCCTTATGGTTTCCAAGCTTCGGGCCCCATCCGCCATCGCTCCCGCTTTTCCGCCCACCGGCGGCTCCTTCGATTGGGGGTGTTTGCATGGTTCATGGAACGGCGTTGATCACCCCTGGCGCATCGACATTGACCCCGAGTTCAGCCATGAATCGGCGATATTCAACCGCCACCGCATCGGGTCCCTTGATATGGAGCTCGGCCGCGAGATCGATCGGCAGCTCTTCCGGCCGCTGATTTTCGACCACGGGCTGATCCTGAGCCCGGATCAGCTCATCGGTCGCAAAGCGCGCCTCCAACTCTTCCGGCTCTAAATGAAAGTTGCGCGCAATGATCAGAAATCCGGAGCTGAGATTGGCGGCATTCGGACAAACCGCGCTGAACGAAGCTTCAACGTCGTCGTCTCCCGTTCTGACTTTTCGTTGATGGATGGTGAATGGCCGATGCATGCGGTAGACGCGGCGATGCGGCATGGGATGCATCGGGTTCGGCAGGTCCTCGTACTCGAATCGCAGCTCTTCGCCGTCTCGCCAGATTGTGAAGACAGGGACTTCAGGATGGTCGCGGGTTCCGAGAATGCCTTCATGGACCCACGGGAAATGAGCGGCGTCCGCCGTGTTTTCCGTATGGCGAGCGGCGCTGCACTTCCAGACCGCAGGGGGGTGATACGTGAGCCGATAGCTCGGATTGGAGGCCTCCGGAAACTCGGGTATGGGGAACGCTGGTTCGTCGAGACACACCCAAATCAAGCCGTAGCGCTCTTCCGCGCGAAACGAATCGACGCACGCCCGGCGAGGAATCGCGCTGCCCTCAGGCAACGCTTGGGATTCGCGTGCACGCGCCGCGCGCGTCGTAGCGCCAGCCGTGGTAGCCGCAAACCACCTCGCTTCCCTCAATCCAGCCGAGAGAGAGCGGGGTGCCTCGATGAATGCAGAGATCCCGAAAGCAGGCAATCTCGTTCGCCAGCCGGCAGACGACGAGGCGCTCAGCCAGCAGCTGGACCGGCACAGGCTTCGTCGTCACATCGGCTGAAAAAGCGACTGGGTGCCAGTATGTCCGCAGCGCAGGCCAAAGCTCTGATTCCATTTTTGCAGCCACGGCGATTCTCCCCTCCCGAGCCAGAGCCGAAATTGCCTATCGGACCCCATTCTGGAGATCGACCGCGCTGATGTCAAGGACATCTGATGTCATGAGCAGTCCCAGAGCTACCACAGCGCCCGCGAGCGCCAACCCAAAACTATGAGAGAATCTTAGAATTGACTGGATATCTGGAGTGAATCGAAGACGACGCGAGTCGCGTCGCCCGCTGCCCCAGGCTGTTTTCAGAACGGCGCAAATCTCTCGAAACATCAGACGTCTGCTGAGTCTTGACAGGCGGCGGGATTGTCCATAAACTCTGCCAGTGTGACAAACAACCAGGCTTGGGCGCGTGGCTCGTTCTTTTCTTTCCGGCACGGAGCAGAAGGAGGATGAGGTCGATGGCTGAGAGTGACAAGAGCGGACCTGAAGATGGTGCGCTCACCCTGAACCGGCGGACCCTGATCAAGGGCGCAGGCCTGGCGGTCGGCGCGCTTGGCCTCGGTGCGGCTGGGCTGGGCGCCAGCGGCGCCCGGGCGCAGCAAGGCGGGGTCTTGCGCATCGCCTTCAGCGATGCGAACACCGAAGACAATCTCGATCCCGCGCTCGCGCAGAACAATTTCTTCATCGTTCCGCCGCAGGGGTTGATGTACGAGTCGCTGGTTAAGCTGGACAACAACTTCCAACCCCAGCCGCAGTTGGCCGAGAGCTGGGAATCCAGCAATTCCGCGAAGACCTGGGTTTTTCACCTCAAAAAGGGCGTCGCGTTCCACGACGGCTCCACCATGACCGCCAAAGACGTGGTTTGGTCGTTGCAGGCGGCGATGGACTCCAAAGGCGGCTCGAACCTCTATGCGCAGTTGAAGGACCTGCTCAAGCCCGAGAAGATCACGGCGGTCGATGACGCCACGGTCAAGTTCGACCTCGAGCGGCCCTTCGTCTTCTTTCCCAACCCGCTTGGCATTCGCAACGCCCGCATCTTCAAGAACGGCTACACCGCGGCTGATTTCGCCAAGAAGCCGATCGGCACTGGTCCCTACCAGTTCAAGTCGTTCGAACCCGGGCAATCCTTCGCCGCGACGAAGTTCGCCAACTACTGGCAGACCGGCAAACCCCACTTCGACGAGGTGCAGTTCAAAAACATCCCTGAGGCCGCGTCGAAGATGCAGGCGCTGCTGACCGGCGACGTGGACCTGATCGACAACATCGAGTTCGCCACCAGCAAACAGCTCGATGGGACCGTTTACGAGGCGCTGCCGCTCAAGGACGCGGCGTGGCACGGGATCATTTGCGATCTTCGGAGCGCTCCGTTCAACGACCCTCGGGTTGTCCAGGCGATGAAACTGGCGGTCGATCGGCAGCAGGTCGTCGACACGGTTTACGCGGGATTTGCCTCGTTGGCCGCCGACTCCTCCATTCCGACCAGCGATCCGTTCTTTCCGCCGGATCTCAAACCGCAGGCGCGTGACGTCGCGGCGGCGAAGAGCCTGCTCAAGGACGCGGGTTTCGGCGGCGGCCTTACGATTGCTTCCCCCTTGACCACGGTCTTCGGCTTCGGCACCAACAATCTGGCCGCCGTCGTCAAGGAGCAGCTGGCCGAGGCTGGCATCATCATTTCCATCAAGGAGGGCGGGCCGACCTTCTGGGACACGGTTTGGATGAAACAGCCGTTTTATGTCCCCGACTACAACCGCCGGCATCCGGCCGAGGTGTTTCCGCTTCTGTCGGTCACCAACGCCGGACAATGGATGACGCACTGGTCGAATCCGGACTTCGACGCCGCGGTCCAAGCGGCGTCGGCAACGACCGATGTCAACGTCCAGAAGCAGGAGTACGGCAAGGCCATCAAGCTGCAAAGCGCCAACGACGGCATCGTCTTGCCGGCCTATGCCTATCGCCTGCACGCGAAAGCGAAGAAGCTGCAAGGCGTTGTTCCGAATTTCGTGAGCTTCTTCGATCTCACAGATGCCTCCTTCTCTTCCTAGGAGACATGGAGCCAAAGCGAACGCCGCTGACTCGTCGGAACGGCCGACTGCACTGATGAATCCGCTTCCTGATTCGACCGGCGCTTCAGGCGTCGGTCGGACGCGGCGGCAAAATGCGGGGATCGCCTACGCCCTAGGACGGCGCTTGGCGGTGGCGGTGGCAACGGTCGTCGCCGTCTCGGTGCTGGTCTTCGCGGCCATCGAAATTGTTCCGGTGGATCCCGCGCTGCACGCGCTGGGCCGAGACTCGACGCCGGAGCAGCGCCAGGTTTTTCGTCAGCGAATGCATCTCGATGATCCCGCGCCGCAGCGCTATTTGCGCTGGGCGGGACAGATGGCTCAGGGCAATTTTGGAACGTCCGTGATCTCTGGCAGGGCGATTGGCCCGCTGCTCAGCAAACGCCTCAAATATACCGTGATCCTCGGCGCGCTCTCTCTCGGGCTAAGCATCGTCATTGGCCTGCCGCTCTCGATTTGGGCCGCCCGGCGCCGGGATTCGGCTCCGGATCTCGGGCTCTCCATCGCCGCGATTTCATTGACCTCGGTGCCGGAATTCGTGCTGGCCCTCGTTGTTTTGCTGATCGGAGCATCCTGGCTGCATTGGTTTCCCGTCACCAGCGGCGGCGTCGTCAAGGGCGAATGGAACGCGCTCGTGTTGCCTGTGGTGACCTTGGCGCTCGGCGCCACCGCCTACGTTTTTCGCTTGGCCCGCGTGAGCATCCTCGAGGCGATGTCGGCCCCCTATGTGCGCACGGCGGTGCTGAATGGATTTACCCCGAACCGAATTCTTTGGCGGCATGTCTTGCCGAATGCGAGCGCGGTGATTGTCAACGTGGTCGCGCTGAACGCGATTTTTCTCCTGAGCGGCGTGATCGTGATCGAGAATGTCTACGCCTATCCAGGAATCGGCACCCTCCTCGTGCAATCAATCGAATCCAAGGATCTGCCGATTATTGAAGCGGTTTCCGTGGTGACGGCGGCCATGCTCGTCACGATTAACCTGATTGCCGACGGCGTTGTCCTGCTTGCGGTTCCGCGTCTGCGGGCGAGGGCTGCCCGGGGACGGCGCCAATGAGCTTAGCTGTGACGGGAGCGCCAAGTTCGGACATCTCCGCAAAACCACGCTCCGCCTGGGTCCGGGCGATTCTCGGCGGTCCATCCGGCGTCATCGGCGCGATTCTGCTCCTTTTCGGTGGCGGGATCGCCCTGGCTGGCCCCGCCCTCGCCCCCTATTCGCCCTATGCCCTCAAGGGCCTGCCCCTCGCGGGGTCAACCCGGGCGCATTGGCTGGGCACGGATCAGCTTGGCCGCGACGTGCTGAGCCGAGTTCTGTGCGGCGGGCGGTCCGTGTTCATCCTCGCCGTGCTGGCCGTCCTCGTCACGTTTCTCGTTGGCGGGCCGATGGGACTCCTGGCGGGCTATCGAGGCGGCTGGTTCGATCTGGTCTTTTCCCGGGCGGCGGATGTCACCATGGCGGTCCCGCCGCTGGTGCTTGTCCTGATTTTCGTGATTGCGGTCGGCTCCTCGAACGCATCGGTGATTCTCCTCACTGGACTCGTGACCGCGCCGCGCGTTTTCCGGATCGTGCGCAGCGCCACGCAGGCGGTGGCCGAGCAGGAGTATGTTCTCGCCGCCAAAGCCCGAGGAGAACGGACCGGCGCGATCATCCTGCGGGAGCTCCTGCCAAACATCACCGGACCACTCCTTGCGGAAGCGGCAATTCGCCTCAATTTTTCGATCATCTTCATCGCCACGCTCAATTTTCTCGGTCTTGGCGTTCAACCCCCCTCCTCCGACTGGGGGCTCATGGTCAGCGAGGGGCGCGTCTTCTTGAGTCAGCGCCCGCTGATCGCGGTGGCGCCGGCCGTGGCGATTGCCATTCTCACGATCGGGATCAATCTTGTGAGCGATCAAGTCAGCGCCCACCTGGCGCGAAGCGTGCGCGGCAATGCGGCGCTCTAGCTCTCAAAGGCGTGGCGGCGAGCCGTTCACCGTCCGCGATCTCTCCGTTGGATTTCGCACGCCCGCCGGACTTACCTCGATCGTCGCGGACGTGTCGCTCGACGCCGCTCCCGGCGAGATCATGGGCATTGCCGGCGAGTCGGGCAGCGGCAAAACGACGGCGGTGCTCTCGGCCATCGGATATCTGCCGTCAGGCGCGAAGCTTCTTGGGGGACGGGCCGCCGTCGGCGAGACCTCGATCCTTGATCTCGATGTTGCCGATCGCCGCCGTCTTTGGGCGACGCGGATCAGTTACGTGGCTCAGGATGCCGTCGGGTCGCTCAATCCCGCTTTTCGGATCGGCACGCAGCTGCGCGAGCTTCTTCGGGTTCATCTCGGCCTCAGATCAGGGGAGCTGGAGGCGCGGGCGCGCCAATTGCTTGAGGCGGTGCGGTTGCCTGATCCCACGGCGATGTTGCGTCGCTATCCTCACGAATGCTCCGGCGGTCAGCTGCAGCGAGTCGCGATCGCGCTCGCAATTGCCTGCAATCCCGACATCATCGTGCTCGACGAGCCCACGACGGGGCTCGATGTCACAACCCAAGCGGAAGTCGTCGGGATGCTCACCGACTTGATCCATGAGCGTGGCATCGCAGCGATCTACATCAGTCATGACCTCGCGCTCCTTGGCCGAGTCGCCGACAAGCTTGTCATCTTCTATGCTGGGGAAGTTGTCGAGCAAGGCGCGACGGTTGATGTTCTCCGTGCGCCGCGTCATCCATATACGCGAGCCTTGCTGGACGCGCTACCTTCGGCGTTGCGCGCCGTGCGGCCAGTGGGGCTCGCGGGATTGCCGCCTGGCCGCGTGATCGCTGGCGCCTGTCCCTTCTCCGCCCGCTGCGCTTGGGCGATCGATGCGTGCCGCATGCGTCATCCAGATCTGCTTCCGATTGCGGAGGAGGATCGCCTGGTCCGCTGCTTCCGCGCCTCGGAGCTTGGTCCGCTCGTGGCTTCGGCTCAGATTCGAATCAATGACGCGGCCGAACCGCCGTCGGCAGGCGCGGCGCCGCTGCTGCTCTCGCTTGAGGGCCTCATCTGCAGCTATGGGCGCGATGCGTCTCGCGTGGTTGCGGTGAACAACGTCAGTCTCCGCGTCAATCCTGGGGAGGTGGTTGCGCTCGTCGGCGAGAGCGGCAGCGGAAAGTCGACCATTGGCCGAGCCATTGTCGGACTCGTGCCGGTCGAAGGGGGAATAATCCGCTTCGACGACGAAGCGCTCGATCCAATGGGCCGACGCACGCGCGCGCAGTACCAGGCGGTCCAGATCATCTTCCAGAATCCAGACTCGTCATTGAATCCCCGGCAGAGCGTCGAATCGCTGATTGCCCGTTCAGTTGAGCTCTTTCGGCCAGAAATCAGCAAGCGCGAGCGCCGCGACCTGGTCGCGGAAGCTTTAGGCGAGGTGCAGCTCGATCCATCGGTGATGAGCCGGTATCCCTCACAGTTGAGCGGCGGCCAGAAGCAACGGGTGGCAATTGCGCGGGCATTTGTCGCCCGGCCCCGTTTGATCATCTGCGACGAGATCGTCTCCGGTCAGGATGTGTCGGTGCAAGCAACGATCCTCGAACTGGTGCGCGCGATGCAGCGTCGGCGCGGGACGGCGCTGCTCTTCATCTCGCACGACTTGGCGGTGGTGCGCTCCATCGCCCAGCGCGTCTACATCATCCAACGCGGCTGCATCATTGAATCCGGATCGACCGAGCGGGTTTTTGACCATCCGGAGGCAGCGTACAGCCGGACGCTGCTCGGCGCGGTGATGGAAGCGCCGACGTTGGCAGGGAGTTCAGTCCCAGAGCTTGCAACGACGACTAGACGAGGAGAGAAGCGGCCTTGACTTGGAACTACGATGATTTTGTTCATCTTCAAGATCCGTGGCTTGAACTGCCAAGCTTTCCGCTTGAGCGCGATTTCGATGAGGCGGAATACCAGCTCCGGCTGGCTCGCGCGCGCGGATTGATGAC